>Ga0209804_1000957_pt1 | contig 20137 bp, 7 predicted proteins | sample GraSoiAngelo_139_FD_185896 | JGI IMG/M metagenome (GOLD analysis project Ga0209804, IMG submission 185896) | Grasslands soil microbial communities from the Angelo Coastal Reserve, California, USA - 14_0929_12_20cm (SPAdes) (version 2) | ecosystem: Environmental > Terrestrial > Soil > Grasslands ... | reverse complement strand
ATTGCATCAAGTTGCGCTGGGGCTCGAAAGCTGCGTGCGAATCATTGAGCCGCGAGAAAAACACCGCCATCGAGTTGGAGGGATCGCCCGAGCCGGCCTGCGAGCCAAACCAGATCACGTAGACTCGTCCGTTGCGCCCGACGGCGAGTTGTGGCCCTCGCACAGTGCCAATTGCGATCGCGCTGCCTCGCTGACTATTCACGCGAATCGGTTCCCAAAAGTCCTTTCCGTTGGGCTTACGCGAAACGTATTCGATATCCCCGCCCGACGCATCCCCTTTGAAATAGATCATGTGCAGCACACCGTTGCGGTCCAACACAGTTTGTGGCTGAATTCCTTCGTGCGGCGTGCGAAGCAGTGTAACTTGAGAGGTCTCACCAGCTCTGACGTGCTTTGAGTGAACACATAAAACGGGGATCGTCGCTAAAGTCAAACAAAACGCAATTGTGATTGTCCTTCGCCCCATGCCTATTCCCACAGTCCATCTTAGCGCATGACTATGTAGCTGCGCGATTGTAGCGAGTATCCAAAAAGCGTAAAGGAGGACAGTTTGCGGGGAATGGAAATTCGTCGAGGCCTCGGGTCCTGCATGCTACGTTTTGGAGACTTCCGCCAATCTGACAACAGTCTCTGCCTTTGTGAAGAGCGCTCGGCTGCGCCGCTCTGCCGCTCCCTACCTGACGGCCGCCGTGAATTCACGGTAGAAGGTAGCGGTGTCCTGGCCAGGCCTGCGATCTTTTATATGCATGGCTTGGGTTGCCCCCTGTTGACTGAACGATTCGAGCGCTCGACCGTATTCCTTTGTGACCTCACTGGCAGGCAGTTCATGTCCCAGTGGGTCGGTACCATTCACAATCCAGACATTGCGCGGCGCTAGGGCGGCTACCAAATCCTGCAAATCGTAGTATTTCAACATCCCGGGAGAAACGCCTTCTAGGATGTGCCGATGGACCCTGCTGCTCACAACCGACTCGTAAGAAACCAGCATGCCGTCCAACATTACCCTTCGGATCTCGCCATCAAGCACCGCGGCATAAAGCAACGGCAAAGCGCCCTCGTCCTTTCCGTATCCATAGACTTGATTTGGATCGACTTCCTTGCGCGATGTGAGAACATCGACGCCACGCGAGATGTCTAAAGCGCGCATTCCCGCCATGGTCTTGCCGACAAGAAGCGCTGTCATGATGTCGTTAAAGTCCCCGAAATAGTGGTCGAATTCCCGGCTGTTCACATCCGTGTCGACTCTGGTTTCTCCCGTTCCCCGCGCATCGATGGAAAGGACAACCGTCCCGGACGTCACGAACTGCTCCGCCTCAGTCACTGAAGATGCTTTGCCATCTCCCGTAACCATAAGCACGGCAGCTTTCCTGCTAGCGCCTGCATCAGGGACATACAGCAGAGATGGAACGACGATTCCGGGCTCGCTCTCGTAGATCAATTTTTCGATACGGTAGCCTGGGCGGGTGATCGTACCGTAAGATGTGACCTGCAATGGCCCGCTTGGTGGCTCGTAGCGGATCGCTTCCCGCACCTTGCCAGGGAGGTCTCCCAGCCGAGTCAAGCGATTTGCCTTCAACTGCTCCAGCCGCTTTTGGTTCAAAGTGAATACACTCTCGCCGCCAAGTGAAGTGGAAACCTGACCTGTGGGAGTGCAGCGCAGTTCTTCCGGTGTGGCCATTTCAATCTGCGGCTCCGGATCCGTATCTCGGGCTCCCTTTAGCCACCGGCCAAACCAATCGTACGCAGCAAGGCGACGCGTCTTGTTGTATCCATGGCCATCATCCGCTTCAAACATGCCTAGCTTTTCTCTTGCGCCGATTGCCGAATAGACTTTCTCGGCTTCTGCAAAAGTTTCGCGAGCCCCGGCGATTGGGAAGAAATCGCGGATGGCCGAAAGAAGGAGGTAGGGTTTGGGGGCAAATGCGTATAGATAGTCCGGATAGTCGAGCCCCTCCTGCAGCCAGAGGGGAAACGTTTGCTCTGCGTCCTGTGGACCAATCGTGTCGAGCATTAAATGCCAGGAAGTGATATAGCACGAAGGTGCCGCAACTTGGATGCGATCATCCAAGGCCGCGATGTAGGCCGTGTGCGTGCCGCCTCCCGAATTTCCCGTCAAGCCAATGCGCGCGGGATCTACTTCCTTGCGCGAGAGAAGATAATCGAGAGCCCGCATGCCGTCCCAAATGGTATAGCGGGCCAGGTGATCCCCGACCAGCATGCACTGCGTGCCGACAACCGTATGCTCGGTGGTTGAGTTACCGACTTTGGACTCTCGCAGATCCTCGTCAAAAATCTGCAGCCTTTCGCCTTGCCCGATGGGGTCCCATGCCAATGCGACGAAGCCCTTTGTGGCGAGGGAACCAAGCATCTGTTGCCAGGTCGGGTTGGCCTTGCCTCCACGCTCATGCCCCAAGGGATAAAGGATCGCTGGGTAGGGCGGATGGCCGGTTGTTGGCAGATAGAGGTTCGCAGTTACGTAGAACTGAGGTTGACTCTCGAAGATGACTTTCTCGATTCTGTACCCCGTCCGCTCTAAGGCCCCGACCACCCTCGCGTTCATCGGCATTCTGTCGGGGAAGCCCCCAAGATCCTTCAGCATCTGTTCGCGGACGTAATTTTTTCGTTTGTGCACATCTTCGATTGTGACCAAATGCTCGACGCGATGCTTCCGCTCCTCGAGCATGCGAAGTCCGATGTTGTTCAAGTACGACGGTAACATCCGCCGAATATTGTGGAACTGCTCCAGCCCGGAGACGAAATTCAGATTATCGGATTGCTGTGCTATAGCGGGTACTGAAAACAGGCAAGCTAGGAAGCAAGCAATGTATGCGCGTCGCATTCTTGTGCTCCTTCCGGTCGTAACCGATTCACAAGCCAGTAAAAACTCCCCCAGTGCCAGACGGAAACTGTACGGCAGGTCATAGAATCTTGAAGTGAGCCGCCCGCGATCACGTAAACGTACAGAGATTCGACGAACGGTTGGCTTCCATGCGATTACGGTTTCACCAGATCCTTGATCCTGATCGTCTGACCGCCGCGTTCGATGCTCCGATAGGCCGCAATGCCAATCAGACTTGAGCGAGCACCAGCGCGGAGATCTGCTCGCAAACCTAGCGGGTCAGAACCTTGCGATCCTCGGAAGATCAGATCATGCAACGAGGTGTCAGCTCCTCCGTGCCCGCCTGCGCGGCGCGCTTCCAGATCCTGTATCACTTCGGACTTGCCGAAGCTGCGTGTCAGGCGCAGTCCTTTACTCCCGAATCCTCCGCCACCGAATTCGTTGTAATCGAGCCGGCCCATACGGCCGTTGATCGAAATGGCCTGGCCTTCGAAAGGCAAATAGGCATTGGCCGTATAGTTTAGTAAGGCGCCGTTTTCGTACTTCACCACCACCGACATGGTGTCATAGATGTTGATGTCTTCGCGCCAGACGCAGCCATCGCGCAAGTAGCCGTCTTCAGATTCACAATCGACGTAGAGTTTTACGTAGCTTTGATTCTGGGTAACGTCCCAATAGAATTTACACTGTTGTTTGAATGGGCAAACACGGCAGTGCGTGTTACGGAAGGAGTTGTTCCGCCCGTAGAATTTCAAGTCTCCGAAGGCCGTCACTTCCACCGGCGTGGAATCCAGCCACCAGTTAGCCAAGTCAAAATGGTGAGAGGCTTTGTGGACCAGCAGCGTGCCCGAGTTTTGTTTCAGCCGGTGCCAGCGCCGGAAGTAGTCAGCACCGTGGCTGGTATCCAGATATTCGTGAAAGTCCACGGAGATGACATCGCCAACGGCCTTCTCCATTAGGAGTTCCTTTATTTTTTTTGCCTCCGGATCGTGCCGGGCATTGAAGGTTACGGTAACTTTCTTGCCCGACTTCTTCTGGGCATCCAGAATCGACACGCACTGTTCCTCGTCGGTGCAGAGCGGCTTTTCGGTCATCACATCGCAGCCCAGCTCCAATGCACGAACAATGTAACGCGCGTGAGTGGCATCCACAGTAGTTACCATCACCGTGTCGGGGTGAGTCTCTTTGATCATCCGGTCGAAATCCACAAAGGAGGGCGCGGTGGTCCCAATCAGCTTCTTAGCCGCCTCCACCCGCTTGTGGTTGATATCGCAAAGCCCGACGATTTCCACGACGTCGCTATAGCCTTCCACGACCTCCTTTCCCCAAGTAAAGGAGCCGCGGGCCCCGGTACCGACGAGGCCCATCCGGAGCCGTCGCTCGCCGGCCCGGGGAGCGCTCACAACAGAGCTAGCCGTAACGGCCAACGCTGCGCCACCAGAAATGAAAGACCGTCTCGTTATGGTTGAATCTGTAATCATCTCTTTCCTCCAAGAAGAATTGCGGCGAAGTTCATACATGGCTGGAATCGCTGTTAATTGGGCACAATTGTTGTGTCCTTCCAGTTCAGCTCACCAGCACGCTCAGGCAATTGGTGCGCGCGCGCATACTCGTTCCTCGCCGCAAGTGTCCCGGCTGCCCAGTCCCCCAGAGGATAAAGTAGTTCACGGTACACCAGGTAGCTCATGTCGACGGTGCGGACTGGCTTGTGGTCCTTCACGTCGTCCACCTGGTTCAGATAGCGCCGCCCGTTGGCTTCTGCAACCCGCGGGAACCATGTCTGATACCAGGTGGTCGTCGCATTTTGAAGAGCCCGATTGCGTCGCCGCTGAATTCCTGCCGCAGTGTTCAGCACTTCATCAAGAGAGGCTACTGCGTCGTCGGCTTTTCCTTGGCTGGCCGCTGTCTGAGCCTCCTTCAGAAGCTCGCTCATTTGACCTAGCTCAAGGATCATCTCAAAGCTTTCCCGACACAGACCGGCGACGGAGAGGAACACTTCAAGATTGTACTGATTCTTGTTGACCGTTTTGAGGTTGGCGTACAGCAGGTCGAGCAACTCATCGTTTTCCGCGAGGGCAATCGCCGCCATCTCAAGGCGTCTCGTATTCTCTTGCATCCAATCGCGGCTGATTGTCAGGTTTGTTGAGGATGGAATGGGCAAAGGAGGAAGTGTCTGGTCATTTGCTGGTTTTGGCGGATCGAAGATTCTGTCGGAGTTGCCCCAAATGGGAGTTCGGGCGCTCGAAGGCGAGGTTTCCCAGTTGTCGTCCCAGATCTGCGCCTGCTCGCTCATAAGCTGATAAAGGCGGCCCATGTTTTGAGCGCCGGCTCCATAGAACAAATCATAGAATGAATTCATGAGCTCTGCGGGGCTCGCCGCTGCAGGGTGCCAGGCAGTGGCGGGACCTGTCGCGTATCCCAGCCAAAACGTTTCAGGGTGCAGGCCAGCGTCGGCCCACCCAGCCACGAATACTCCCATTAGGTCGGCGTTTTGGCGCGCCGGGGTGAAAGATATAAGGTTGAACATATCGGTGACACGCCCATTGCTAACGGACTTCGCGTGGAGATGGCGGGTCGAAGGCAGAATGTAGTAATGAGGGAACAGCGGCTCCTCTCCCTGAGTCGAGGTATAAACGAGCTGACGGATTCCGTGTTTCTTGTAGGCAGAATCAAATTCCGGACCATAGACCTCACCGTTGACAAGATGACTTGGAAGCGCGCTGATATTTTCAGGTTTCAGCGGATATTCTCCCCAAAATAAGACAGTGCGACCGCGGTCATGCAGATAGTTGGCGGCCTTGGTGACAAATTCCGCCAATAGCATCCCTGCAGACCCGAGGGCGTGTGCACGTGTCACCTCGTCACATTGGGAGCCTGCGGCCAAGCCCACGTAATAAGGCTCATCGGTTGATAGCACGAAATACTTGCTTCCCTTCGTGGCTTCGAGGAGGTCGTCATACATGCCAAACAAGAATTTGTAGGTTTCGGGATTTGTCACACAGAATTCATAATTGTTGCCGGGGAAGGCGCGGAGCGGGGCATATTGCGGGTGTTTCAGAATGAAGGCGACGTGCGCGGGCGCGTCCAGGTAGGGAATAAGCTGCACGTGAAAGCGCAGCGCAAAGTCAGTGAGCTCTTGGAGGTCGGAGCGCGCCAGCGCATAAGGTTCGATGATGGCCGGGGAGCTCTTGTACTGAAAGTGGCCCTCAAGCTTGATGGCCAAACCGTTGATCTTAAAGAACGCAGCCTCCTGCACAGCGCGCTTCAGTACTTCAAGGTGCTCTAGGTGATGGGCGTCGTCCCAATATATGACGCGCAGTTCAACATCGGGCCAATCTACTATCTCGCCTTCGGGAAGCCAGAGACGACCGTCTCGAGAATGAATGAGTTGGATCAGAGTTTGCACACCGTAAAAGAGTCCAGGAGGAGCGTTGGCCGTGATTTTCAAACTCCTCGGGCCCAGGGTCAGGCGGTAAGCCTGCTCAACCAGCGTAGGCTTGTTCCTATCAATAGCCTGATCGATCAAAACAGATTTCGGCTTTAAATCCATCTGGATTACTCCGGACCCCAACGGGCTCGAACCAGTTTCAGAAAGGCTCAGATGGGACCTCGATGCCAAACTGGCTTTCAGACTCTCGACGGCTACGTCATCCTCTTTCACCTCGCCTTTGAGTTCCAGCTTCCAGAGGCCGTACAATGCAAAGTCCTTACCTGTCAGTGTCACCTTTTGTGGAACAGGCAGAACGGAATAGCCTCTAGACCCGAGTGGGGACGAGGTCTCACTAAGGAGAGCCTTTGCCGCAAACAGCATCAAGCATGTGAAGAGAACGAAACCACTGCAAAGAGACTGCCTCCACCGGTGTTGAGCGTACACAGGGACCTTGTTTGACGGCGCCAGCCGCCTCGAGGGCTGTTTTCTTAACGCCATAGTGATCCACATGGTGAAAGTTTTTCTGCTGAAGGCTCGAAGCCAGTCTAAGAAGGAGAGGAGGGAATTCCTGCGGTCCATGCTTGACCTTTCGTCTTCTATCCCTAACCCCCGTTTCGCGGTCTCCAGCGCTCGCGGTGGCGGGACCAAGTTTGCCACCTTTTGCCGTTTTGTTCGACCTTCAAGCGTAGCTGTCTGGCGGTAGAACCATAGCTTGCATAACCGGAGATACACAAACCAATATGTACAGAAGATCTTAATTACCGTTATGGAGTTTCGCGTGACTGGACGAGTTTGTCTTACTTGGTGTACGAATACAAGCGTTCATAAGAGGAGAAACGATGAATCCTCTATTCAGCTATAGGTGCCGCGTTGTAATCCTATCTGTTGTTTTTTCCCTCCTGGCGGTATGCGCAATCACCCTCACACCGGCGCCGACGCCCCTCGTGCAACTCATTCAAACGATCCGCTCTGAGCTGAAACCCGAACAGGCCATGAACTTCATGCGGCAAGTGTACTCGACTGACCGCTGGTTCACATTTTCAAAATTTCAAGAGACTGCGAAATACCTGAAGCTATCCATGGAAGCGATCGGCCTGGAAGACGTCGAGCTGTCGGGAGCACCGGCGAACGGCTCAAGCCAGTCGGGTTTCTGGACAATGCCGCTGGCTTGGGACGTGAAGTCCGCGCGTTTAGAGATTGTTGATCCGCACGTGCCTGCTGACGTCGCTACCCTGGCAGACTACCAGAGGATTCCCTCGTCGCTTGGAATGTGGAGTGGGGCAACACCTCCTGAAGGCGTCATGGCGGAGGTCGTGAGCCTTCCCGATGTGGATCTGCCGAGGCTTGGCAAGATGCATCTCACGGGCAAGCTCGTGCTCATGAATCAAAACCCTGCTGGCTTCAAGTGGGCACTTGTAAAGTCTGGAGCCCTCGGCGCGATCAATACCTTCAGCGAGAATCCGAGCCTTGAAAATGGCCGTCAATGGATCAATGCGTGGTGCGATCAAGGGTGGGGTTTCACCAAAGGCAGCACACCGCTGCTCTCTTTTTCGATAAGCCCACGGGAGGGTGCGTTGGTACGCAAACTCCTGGCCGAGCGAGGCGTGGTCCGCGTCAGGGCTACTGTCGATAGCCGGTATTATGCTGGTACATATCCATTCGTAACAGGCGTGATCCGAGGATCAGGGCCGGAGGAAGTATTGACTCTAGGACATTCGTTCGAGCAGGGAGCACAGGACAATGCAACGGGCGTCGCTGCAATGTTGGAGTCCCTCGCAACTCTCAATCGCCTCATCCTTTCCGGTAAGTTACCCCGGCCCAAGAGGAGCATCCGTCTTTTGACCATGGGTGAGCTCTACGGATCGATGTATTACATTGAGGCGCATCCCGAGCGCATTCGTCGCACGGTTGCAGCACTGTGTATGGATACACCGGCTGCTTCGTACGACCTGGCGGGGACAGAGTACACGTTTTACATGAATCCCCATGCGGCAAAGTCCTACACCGATGCGTTCATCTTGCGCATTGCCCAGGAGTACTTTTCCCAGGTGCATCGGCCCTGGCATGAGCACCAATCTATGAGCGGCACGGACACTTACTTGAGCGAACCTATGATTAATGTTCCCACGGTATGGGCTTACGGCGGCAGCGGAGTGGAGACTCATCATAACAGCGAGGACACCCCTGATCGTGTAGACCCTCGCTCGCTGCGGGACGTCGCCACGGTAAATGCCGCTTATCTCTATTATCTGGCCAACGCGAGTGAGTCCGAGGCGATGTGGCTTGCGGAGCTCAGTCAAACACGAGGCTATGAGCAGATTTTACGGTCCTCTGCGCCGTTCTTGGAACACGTCGCCACCGCAAGTGACGCTCAAGATCTCGGACGGCTGCTCCAGGACGCAGTCGATCACGTGACTTATTCCGTTGATCGGGAGTCAAAGGCCATTCTCTCCGTTCTTCGCCTGGTCCGGGAATCGGATCAAAAGGATGCGGCAGCGCGCCTCGCTCCGATGATTGAGAGCCTTCGCCGCTTTGGAGAAGAGCAAACCAGCAGAGTGCGCCGTGACATTGATCGCCGTGCCCGGGAGCTTGGACTCCAGGCGCCTGTGCAACCAATTGCGGCCCCTGATACTTTGCGGGACAAGGCGGCAAGAATCGTTGTGAAGCGAAAACGCTTGGGAACCTTGCCGCTGGACGATATGCCGAACGACCAGCGCGAAGGGTATCCTTCGGGGGCTTGGGAGAGTATTCCCATAACGGCCCTTTACTGGTGTGACGGGCATCGGAACCTTGCGGAAGTCATCCACTTGACGCGCATGGAACTTGGCCCCACGGATTTCGATTTCATCGGATATTTTCGCTTCCTAAGGAAGCACGGGTATGTGGAATTCTTGTCGGAATGAGATGCCCTGGCAAAATCCGCTCACCAAGAACCCAAAAAGATAGCTTCTCTCAATCAAGACGGAGGCGATCGGCGTGGCGGCTTAGTCGGGCGTCAGAGTAAAGTAAATCTCCTGCACGTTCGGGCGAATGTACTGGCCGCCCTTTGCGCCTAGTTGCAACGGCACCGAAACCACACCAACCGCATGCTCCAGCGTGGTTTCCGGAGCATCCGCGTAAGGGTTATGAGGATAGACTGGCCAGGTCAGCCGTGCCGTCGGGTCTGTCTTCAACCTCCACCCATGATGATGGATCCAGCCTCCTAGCTCATCTGGCCCCAGTTCAAGCCCCTCGGTTCCTAGCACAATCTTTCGCCCAGCGGCGGTCTCCAGCGTTTCTCCCGTTTTCAGGCAGAGTTGCAGATTCAGTTGCGCTTCCGGAGGAGGTTCTCCTCTCCCCGTCATGGCGAAGCGCAACTGCAGATCATGTTGAGAAGGAGGCGGAACGTACAGGTCTGTGAAAAACGTATTGTAAGCGAGCGAAAGTTTGTCGCCGCTGTTGTCATTCATCTGAAGACGGCTGCTGATCGGCATGTGGAAGGTCTGGCCCTGCAATTTCTCGAAGAAGGTTGCCAGGTCGGGCTGGCGTTTTGACCCTGCCCCAGTGACAACTAACCCGAGCTTGTTATGAAAAACAGATAGGTTTCCTTGACGATCAAGGTAGAACCGACTGTTGACTGCCTGGGTGCTGATGAGGCCGGACAAACAGACTACCCAAGGCCCCATCTTGCGGATTCCTGCCGGGACGCTCATCTGATACGAATAGCGCGGCTGGTCCTGAGGGATGGGCTCGGTGGGTCCTTCGTGATAGTAGAGCGCGTCCTGGGCCAGCCGTCCCAGATCATCCATTGTCAGATTGTCTCCGCGAAAAAAATCGGTCAGGAACTCTGCATATCGCCGGCCGTCAGGGAAATGTGAAAATCCGAAATGACCCCAGGAGTCCACTTTCCAGTAGCGGTTGCGGTCGTTGATAGTTTCCACCGGCGCGCCGTCGGGATAGGTAAAGTGCTCGTGGAAATCTGTCGCACGCCGCAGGGCTTTGAGAGCCGCAGGGTCCCTCGAGTATTCCCAGTAGAACGCTACCTGCGTAAAGGTGATGTGATTGTATCCCGTGGTTGGACCATTGCGGCTGTGTTCACCCCAATATCCGTCCGGTGCCTGCTCTTCGGCAGCGAAACGATGTAGAATCCGCGCCCCAAGATTTTCCCAATCCTTGTTTCCGAACACACGACCGGAAAGCAACATAAGAGCGGCCCACGAGGCAAAGTGGTTCGGCGAGGTTCCAATGTAAGGTGTGTTGTACCAGGGAAATTCTTGCCGCTTCATTGCATCGGAAACAAGCGGCGCAACCTCCGCTTCAATGGAACGCCTCCAGCGTGCACGGCGCTCCCCCCCGAGCTCTGGGGCGAGGAGGCGGTACGCTTCGAGCCACATGTGCGCGTCCCACTCCTCCTCAAAACATGTTTCGGAGTGGCTTTTTTCGCATTCGATCGCCAGCAGGTCGCCGATGCGAATCGCCAAGCTCAACATCTTCGGATCCCGATAGTGGGCGTTTGCGGGGTGTTGCTTTGCATACAAAACGGCCGCCGCCAAGATGGATTGGGGAAAACGCTTCCATCCGGGACGAGCCGTCAGGGCTTCCAGATTCGGAGCGGGCTGCGTGTCCATTTGTTTGCCAACCTGCGCGATTCCGGCTTCCAGCAGCCGGAAATATTGAGCGGGAAGTTGCTTTGACCATGTTGCCGTCATAAACGTTAATTCAAGCAGCACCCAACACATGGCAACGAGCATGAGCCGAGCGCGCCTGAAATGTCTTGTATCAATATCAACCCGACGCTGATAAGCCCGAGCATCCAGAATCGCGGAAGGAAAGAACGATCTCTCGATCATCATTCAGGCTCACTGGGACTGAGGTTTTCCGCCGACGTGGAGAAGGCGCTGGCGCAAATCGGCGCGCTCTGGAGCGAGGTGGACGGCCTCTTCGTACTCCTGGCGCGCCTTGTACTTTTCACCGAGTTTCTCGTAAATTCCACCCAATAACGCTCGGACTTCGGAATTAGCCGGCCGGCTGAGCTTCACTTTTTCTGCGTACAATCGGGCCCGATCATAGTCCATCTTCATGAACCAGTATCGTGCTAACAAGAAATTCCCGGTGGCGGAATCGGCGTCGATTTGCTCCAACTTTTGCAAGTGAGGGTAGGCCCCTTGCATGTCGCCGGAATTAAGGTCCATCTCAGCTATGTAGGCGTGCGGCTCCCATTGACTGGGATCAACCTGCAGGGCTTTCTCAAACAGGACTCGAGCCGCCTGAGAATTGCCGCGATCCAGCTCCCTTTGAGCCTGGGCGATCGGACGCTCAACCTCTAATTTGCGTGCTTCGCGGTCGCGCTCGGCGGAGGTTGCCCGCTGAAAATTCTCCATGTAGGCGGCGCTGCGAGCAGCGTCGCCTTTATTGCGGTAAGCTCGCGCCAACGTGTAATAGACCGTCGGCACACCGAGGCTTGTCGTTTCCACACCTTTTAGGCATTCGATCGCCGCATCCGCGTCACCCATCGCCAGGTAGACCGAGGCAAGTTTCGCAAGGTACTCCGGATTATTCGCATCCTCACGAACCGCGCTGAGGAGTGCCTCCTTCGCAAGTGGAAGCTGATTCCTTTCGTAGAGAATTTTGCCCATCTCGAAATAGGCTTGGGGATTCTCGCTCGATTTTTTCAGACCACGCCGAAAACAGCTTAGCGCAATATCCGGCTGGGCCTTCACAACGTATACCTGGCCCCGATATAGGTCGATGCGCGCGTCGGTCGGATCATGCTTGGCCCAGAGATCTAAAATCTGGAGCGCTTGATCGGTCATTTGCAGGCGGTAATAGACGTCGGCCAGCAATCGCAGCCACGCTGGGTCAAGACGCGCAAGTGTCTGTTCATCCTTGAACGTGGACAGAAGCTCCTGGGCTGCGGCCGCTTGCTTGAGCTGCTCGAGCACATGAGCTTGAAATACACGATAGTGAAGTTGCTCAGGCGCTAAGTGAACCGCTTCTCCTACTTCGGAGGCTGCGTCGCGCAGACGTCCGGCCTGAGCCAGGGCCATGCCGCAGTAGAAATAGGGCCGTGCGTCTTGTGGGGCACTTTGCTTGGCGCTATTGAGAACTTCTACCGATTCGAGAAAGCGTCCCTCGCCCAGGAGCTTGATTCCTTCCGCCAGCCGCGTTTCAAACAAGTCCGCGCTCACTTGGCCCGCGCTGCAAGCCGATGGTGTTCCGAACAGGCAAACGAGCAAGATGGCGAGGCGCGCGATTCGGATGAATTGGAACTTGCCCTCGATTGGGCGGGCCCAGTCTGAATACGGGGAAAGATAGTCCGGCGCACTCTGAGCTCGATTCGAGGCGAGCTTCTCTCCGGACTGTGTCAAGGTTTGAGAGACAAGCCTCGGCATTCCAGCTTGACCCTCCGCGAGTGAAAAACTCTTTCAGCCGTGGATATTAGCGCCATTGGGCTCAGGACGGCAAGGCTGGCGGAAGTCGTGTAGGATGCACGACTCCCGTCGAGAAAAAGGGCCACGCTAGTATTCCACGCGAAGGGAGAGCTGGATAACCCGCGGCGGGTTTGTTTGGAGTCCCAAGTTTTGGAAGCCACTGACTGTGATGGGCGGTACGTCGTTCGGATGGTTGAACGCATTGAAAAAGTCGGCAGCAAAGCGAATGTCAAACCGCTCTTTGACACTGAAGTGCTTGTAAATCGAAAGGTCGTCGTTCCAAGCGCCCGGTCCGATGAAGTTAACGCGAGAGTCCGGGTTGTAGAGGCCACCGAAGGACGAACCACCCACGGGGGCGTTGTAGCACGATCCATCGCTCAGGGTCACAGCAAGCTGGCCAACAAACTGTCCGGAGCAATTCGGACCGGCTGGCCGAACGGCAGGGGCAATGAGAGTGCCGCTAACGGTGGTTACCGTCGCGGGGTTGAAGTCGCCGGCGAACCATTGACGGTATAGATCGGTGCCGCCGATGGTTACCATAGCGCGCTTATCGCCAGCGATGCGGATTTTGCCGGTCTGGACGTAACCAGGATTCACGCCCATCCAGAGGCCACTATTCCAAGTACCAATAGCAGCCAGTTGCCAGCCCCCGACTAAATAGTTGAGGGGTATGGAAACATTGCTGCCAAGGCGCTTGCCTCGCCCGAAGGGAAGATCGTAGATGCCGTTGAAAGTGATACGGTGCGGGGGGACGGTGGTATTGTTGAAGTAGACGAGCCGCAGGCGTTGGCTGTAACTAAGATTTGGTTCACCGAACAGCTCGATGTTCTCGGGCACGGTCGCCCCGCCGCCTCCGGGCTTGAAAATATTCCCGTTTCCGCCGCCACCATTGACTGAGGTGTTCCCATCGGAGAAGCCACCGGGATCGGTCGTGGTGAGGGCACGCACGTAAGTGTAAAACCACTGGAAGCTCATCCCATTGGCATACTTCCGGCGGAGTTCCACCTGGGCCGAATGATCGTGAGAAAAGCCGGTATGGTTTATGCCAATCAATCCCCACCCTGGCACTGCCCGCAATAGATTAGTTTGGCCTGGCGGCTTGAGCCCAGTGCGCTTCGCGTAGTTATACTGCGGCTCTCGAGGATCGATGGAAAACTGCTGCTCCAGGTTGCCACCGTACGTTCCGATGTAGCTCAGCCGCAAACCTATTTGCGAGGGCAGCTCATGCTCGAGAGTTACGTTCCAGGTGTGCTGATGCTCGTCGTTCCAGGCACGCGGATCCCAATACGTCGCCGCGTTGCCAAAGGGGTTTAGCCCTTGCGGCGTATTAATATCCACAGTGGCAGTTGGAAGGTAGTCGGAGGCCGCGGGAGTCACAATATAGGGGTAGTTGCCATAATTGGCTCCTCCCTGGCCGCCGGGGACGTTGGGATTATTGAAAGGGTTGTTTACGAAGCGAAGATTCAGAGGCGGAGTATTGCGGGTTGATTGTAACAACAAGGACAGTGGCATCCCTACGTAGTAGATGCCGAACGCGCCGCGAATCACGGTGTTGCGGTTAATCTGATAGGCGAGACCCAACCGGGGGCTAAAGTCATGCGGGACGGACCTGAAAAGGTTGGAAGGGTATCCGACGGAGTTGGCTGTGGCCCAAGTCAACCCCACATTCCTCCACGACGTGAGCACGGCGGGCGGGATACCTGGGATTTGATCCACGCTCACGTTCCCTGGCGAAATTACCTCAAATGTGCTTTCGGGGTTGTAGGGCACCACAAGCCGGTTCTTCGCCTCGCTGTAAGGCGTCCAATAGTCCCAGCGCAGTCCCATGCTGAGTGTCAGCCTAGGTTTAACCTTGAGCCGCTCGTTGAAGTACAGTCCCAGCTGGGTCTGGCGGAAGTAGAAGTATCCGCGGTTGTACTGGTTGGAAAGGAAATCGGGCAAGCCGAGTAGGAGTTCGGCAAATCCACTACCGGTGTCGGGCGTTGGGCCGAAGGAACTGCTTGACCAATTGGTGGTATATGCTGGGTCCCATTCGTGGCTACCTTGGGCCTGCTGGTTCTCACGCACGTTGTTCTGTTCTCGTCGCCCCCGGAAACCAAACTGGATGGTATGTTTCCCGTGGGTCCAGGTTGCGTTGTCATCGATCGTCTCGCTGGTCAGATTTTGATTGTGCACGTTGTCGGAGTCCCAGCCGAAGCAGGCCCCCGAGGCTTCAACAGTGTACATCGTAGGCCACCCGGTTGCGCCGAAGGGGTTGGGAAGCCCCAATTTGGAAGGCCAGTTAGTGGAGTCAGCGCTAGTCCCATAGTGAACGGCGGACCGGCTCACGCCGACCAGCAATTCATTGAGCCAAGTCGTCGAGATGGTCCGCGTGTAGTTGACGTGTACGTTGTGAACATAATAGTCATTCGCGCTGGTGCCCATGCCGGAGGAGGTGTCGATGGGATTGGCGAAATATCCGCCTTCTATGGCGGAATTCTGCCAGCTTTTCGTGTAGCGCACCGAGAGGCGGTCTTTGTCGGTGAAGTTCTGGTCGACTTTGACGGTGTAGGTGTTGGTGCGTTTAATGTCGGGATATGTGGACGTGAAATTCGGGGTATTGTAATTAAAGGGATTATTGTTGTTGGTGGGAAGAGCAGTCAGGGATTTCAAAACGCTCGCCGTCTGGTTAAGTGGACCTGGAATCTGATTGTTGGGGAACGGCTGGCGCTGGAAGGTCGTAGAGTTCGTGGTCTTCGGATCGTAAATGATGATTGGCGCATATCCAGACGGGGTGCAATTCGGTCCGGTTGGGTTGCATGGAACACCGGGGTCAATGGCGTTGCTTAGGTCACCATTCCACATTGCTGCGGTCGGTACGAAGGGGTAAAGAGGGTTACTGCGCTCATGGTCTCGCAGGCCTTCGTAGTCGAAGAGCCAGAAGGTCTTGTCGCGTCCGCGGTACACATGTGGGATTACGACGGGGCCGCCAACGTACCCTCCGAACTCATTGCGGATGAGTTGGGGCACTCGAACATTTACCGGGTCGGAGCGCAAGCGCGTGGGGGCGATCACCGTATTATCACGGTTATATTCGTAGGCGGCAAAGTGCAGTTGGTTTGTGCCGCTGCGCGTAGCCATGATAACAGTGGCCGGCTGGGCGAAGCTCGCGTCAGACCCCACGGTTTCGATTCGAAACTCTTGGACCGTTTCAATTCCCGGTCGCACGCGCACGATCCCACCACCGAAACGGTCGACCTCCGTGACGCCGTCCAAATTGATGTCCAGTGATCCGACTTTCATCCCATTGACCCGGGCACCGCCTGCGCCGCTCTCTACGCCCGCGGTCAGACCAAAAAGCAAACCGACATCGCGGCCGTTCAGCGGGAGATCCCGGATTTGGCTCGACTCTCGCACATCACCGACCACGCCACTTGTTGTCTCAATGGGCGTCGCAGCGCCTGTAACCTCGACGACACTCCTCACACTTCCAGGCCGCAACACCGCGTTGACCGTCGCGCTCTGACCCACGTTGAGCGTCAATGTGCCTACCCAGGTGACAAAGCCTTGCTTCTCCACACTCAGCCGGTATGAACCAATCGGCACGCTAGGGAAGGAATAAAGGCCCTCCGGCGACGTTTCGACCTTCCTTGAAATCCCGGTTTCAGTGTTTGTGATCGTCACCTTCGCTCCGGATACGAAGCCCTCCGAAGTGTCGCGCACCTCTCCTGACACGGTTCCGGCGCCTGTCTGTGCGACTGCTGGCAAGACCGTTAGTGCCAGGGCTGTCAAAACGATCAATCCAAAGCACATCACACTACGAACCCTGCGCAGACCAAGTACACAAGATTCCATGTTTACCTCCACAGCCGACACATCAGCGCCCGGGAAATTAGAGCACTTACAGTAGGCCACCCTCTGAACTCGCTCGATACCACCATTCGAAATGCCTGTCAAGCGATCTAATCTCACCGATCATCTCACCGATCTCACCGTAATCGCACCGTATCGGGAGCAGTGCAAAAAGTCGGATCACCTTGGGTAACCTAACCGGCTTGCGAACAGAAGGGCTTGAGTGAAAGTGTCGAGGAGTGTCGGCGAAGGTTATCCATGGCGACTGAACACCCATTAGGAGGCCGCTTTGTGCGCAGTCAGGTCCACACCGTTCTTGCCCTCGACTTGTATTTGCGGTTGAAGGAGAGACCTGCCGACCCAAGGAAGACACGGGCGAACCAGACTGGCATTTCCACCCATCGAGGTATTCGAGTTAGGCCCGGAGCGTAAACTCCGTTTGCTCAACTCGGCCGGTTAAGAGGTCGTGAGAATTTATTTTCCAGCGCCCCTTAGGGTCAGTGTAAGCAAGGTGGAAACGCTCCAGATGAGGTGTAGATTCAACCCGCACATTTCGCGCATAGAGCTCATAAGGTTCGCCCTCGGGGGTCACGAATTCGAGCCGAACGATTCGAAAAGTTCCTTCCGGCAATGCCGACTCGTTCCGGAGCGTGACAATCAACGGGCTGCTCGGATCGGCCTCGGCGGGAGGCTCGACGCGGAGTCCTGGAATGGGTTGGGGGGCGCGCGTCAGGACCAGGGGGCTCCAGGGGCTAAGATTCATTTGGATTTTGTCAATTGCGCTGAGGTCGCGTCTGGCGCGGATGTCGTAGGTCGCCATCGCAGCAGACCACTCGACGGTGACCTGGACCTCTTTTTCGAGCAGGGAATTATCGATCGCTCCAGCCCATTCGCGTTCCGGTTGGGTCGGCAAATTCCCCCAGCCACCGTCATCGAACTGGGGGTTGCGGAAAATCGCCACCTGTTCGTAGGCGCCGTTCGCAAACCGGACAACCTCCGTCCCAGGGAGGCGCTGCCCGGCCGCGTCCAACACTCGCACTTGTGGTTCCATTCGCGCCAGCGCAAAGACCTGCTCCATGATTTCCGGCAGACTCGTTGTTGAACTCGGCGTCAGCCGGTCGTAGGGATAAGTGGCCAGCTCAACATTCAAAAAGACCGCTTTCCCCTGTCCAAAATCATTCACGACAATGAGTGGGACCTGGGCGCTCTGCGCGAGCGGTTTCCCGGTCGTAACACTTATGCTTTCATCTCCGATCGTGAGATCGAGTTTTTTGCCTTGCAGGCGCAGTGACGCGTAGTTCTCAATTCCCTTGACCGCGGATCCTTTGACTTGGCCTTTCACGTGCTTGATGCCGAAGATGCTGTCGAGCTGACCCCGCCCGAGGTCACGTCCGTGCTCGTTCATGGTTGCAGCACGGTAGTCCGCGATCAGGGTCCCGCCGGTTTGAACAAATTGCCGGATCTGCTCGACTTCGCGCGGACTCATAGCGAGCGATTGCGGCAGTATGAGCACCCGATATTCGTTTCGGGTCAACTTGCCTTCCTCGATCTGGCGAGCACCCACAAACTCATATTGCAGGCCAAGATCTTCAATCAGCTTGGTCCAGCCGTTGCGAACGCCTGTGAAATGGCTGCCACGATCCCCGCCGCTGTGCAACATCCATTTCCGCGCATGCTGGACGTTGTCCAGCAGCCAGTGGACCTGCATAGAGGGCTGGGAATAATGGACGGCAATTCCATCGTGGAGCCGGCGACTGCTGATAATGAGCTTCGCTATGCCTTTATGGAATTCCTGAAACGTATCAGCGTAGGTCAGCGCCGCAGGAGTGAGCTGCCCAGTCTCTTCGTCAACGAAGCGGTAGTCTGGTAAGTTGGCGTCCCAGATGATTGATCCGCGATGGCCGTGAAATAATCCCCACCAAATCGGCTGCGGTGCGCGCTTCTGGTAAATGCGCTCTTCTTCTGTTAGCGGCGCTCCGGGCTTGTGTTGGAAGCCGTGCGTGGAAATCATAATAACGTCACGATTGAGCGAGCGGATCACTTCCACATTGTTGCCGATGTTGTATGGCTCAATCACATCTACTTGCTTGACGACGTTTTCGTAGTTATACCAACCGAACGCAAAGGGAGCTTGGCCGCCCTCCGTAGCGCAGCGGGCGTGCGGATCTTCGGCTTTGCAAATGGCACGGGCACGTCCAATCGCGTCGGCGAAGGTTTCGTCCATAAAAGTGCGGAAGTCACACCAGGGCGAAACGTTCCACCCTTCCGTTGACTGGACGGACGACAACTCCTGATAAAACCGATTCAGGAAGGCAACAACCTCGGACCAAGACTTGAAACCGGTGGGCCGCTGCTCCGCCGCCCAAGTTGTGTGAGCTCCCCACCGCACGTTAGCTTTCTCGATTGGGCCCAAGCGCTCACTCAGAGCCTTTTCAGAGAACTCCGGGACGGAGCGGGTCTCACTCAGCAATCCTCGCAGTGGCTCCCACTGTTCTCGGCCGTCCGCCTCGTTGCGGGGTGCAGGAAAGTTCACGCCCCAGGCTTTGTTCAAGGCTGCTATGCCTCCGTACTTGGCCCTGAGATTGGCCACCGCAACGGCGTCGAACGCTTGGTCAGTCGTGGTGCGATTCACCATCAGGTTGCTGGTTGCCCATTGGGACCCGTTGCGGAGGCTCTCGTCGTCCCAGCGGGTTTCTTCCGTCACTGACCACTCTCTCGCAACATTTCCGGGAGCGCCGTACATTTTGCGAAGATAGTCCGCGAACTTGCTCGTGCAGTAGGTCGAGTGGCAGAAGTCATTGGGCCGAATCTGATCGCCCTGGCCGAGCTCGTCGGCAATGTTGTAAAAGATCGGTCGGAAATCGCGATGCAGGCTGACGAATCGGGTCAGGTGTTCTTTCACATACTCATCGGTCTTGGGATCATTGACACACGGTCGCCGGATCCAGAGGTCCAGATTATTGCGATCAAGCTCGATCTGATTCAATAGCCCCCGCCAAAGGGGCTGGTCTTTGTGGTAGATTGCAAAAACTTCCCAGGCCATCTGCTCTACATAGAAATTAAAGTTGTTGTCGATCGCGGGTTCGCCGGCTTCTCGATAAGCGATGGTCGCGTCAACGCCGGCTTGACGGAGCAGGTCGTAAAATCCGTCCCCATAGCTTGCCCAACTGATGACGTGAAAATCGTCCCAGGGCCTCGGAGACGGTGAAAGCAGAAACTGTCCTCCTTCGGCCTGCTCAACATCGTTGACCCAGATTCGAATCCAGTTCCGGTAAGTGAAGCCGCGGCCCAGCTCAAATGAGAAGCTTAGTGGCGCTACTTTGGAACCAAGGTTCGAAGGATGAAATTCGTAGACAGTCCGGCCGAAGCTGTCCAACCAACGTATGATCAGCGACCCTTTTACCGGAAGCCGAAAGTGCACGTGTCCATTCAGGACGGCATCACAATTGTAGAGCTGGTGATCTAGGGTCACGCGCGCGACAACAGATCTGGCCTTATCAGAGTCGTCTCGAACGCCCAGCGGCGAATAGCTCCCCACCATACCCGCGATGGGTGCTGCCAGAGCCGCTCGCAGAAACGACCGTCGTGAAGGCAAACGACGGTGGTCCACATGTCCTCCGAGATCTT
>Ga0209804_1000953_pt1 | contig 20184 bp, 18 predicted proteins | sample GraSoiAngelo_139_FD_185896 | JGI IMG/M metagenome (GOLD analysis project Ga0209804, IMG submission 185896) | Grasslands soil microbial communities from the Angelo Coastal Reserve, California, USA - 14_0929_12_20cm (SPAdes) (version 2) | ecosystem: Environmental > Terrestrial > Soil > Grasslands ... | reverse complement strand
CTGACCGGGTAGCCCTGACGGAACGAGTTGCCGAAGTCGAAGCGGAGCGAACGCCAGAGGTAGTCCACGTACTGCACCGCGAGCGGCCGATTGAGGCCGAGATTCTTGGTGCAGCCGGCGAGCGCCTCGGTCGTGGCCTGATCGCCCATCATCGCGACGCACGGGTCGCCGGGCAGGACCCGCATCGCGAAGAAGACGATGCTCATCGCTCCCAGCAGCATGGGAATCGCGATCAGGAAGCGGCGCGCGATGTACTGGAGCATGCCGCTACCGGCCCCGCCGACTCACTTGAGTACCTTGAGCAGCTCGGGATAGTTGTAGCTGTAGTGCAGCGAGAACTCGCCGTACTCGGGATCGAACGGCGTGCTCACGCGTTTGGGGTTGCGCGCCCACTGCCCGGGCACGTCGCTGATCGGCAGACAGACCAGGTCCTTCTGGATGCGCTTCTGCGCCTCGTGATAGATGGTCGCGCGCTTCTTCACGTCGCGCTCGACCCGTCCCGCGGTCAAGAGGTCGTCGATGCCACGGTAATGGGCGAAGTTGGTGCCGTTGTTGCCGGTCGCCGGGTCCGGGATCTCCTTCGAGTCGAAGAACAGCGAGAGCCACGGGTCGGCGTCGGTGATGCGGGTACCGCCGTAGAGCACGAAGGGGTCGAGGTTCTTTCGGATGTTCTCGTGGAAGGTCGCGTGGTCGACGACCTGGAGCTCGACGATGATGCCGACCTTCCGGAGCTGCTCCTGGGCCAGGGTGAGCACCTTCGGATAGAAGAACGACTTGCTGATGAAGTAGTTCTTGATCGTGAAGCCGTTCGGATGGCCGGCCTCGGCCAGGAGCTTCTTGGCGAGCTCCGGGTTGTGCTCCGGGAACTCCATCGGGATGTGGCCGAAGTAGCCGGGCGGCACGCAGCTCGTCGCCACCCGCGCGAGCCCGCCGGGATACATGGTCTCCTTGATGGCCTTGCGATCGATCGCGTGCATGAACGCCTTCCGGACGCGGATGTCGTCGAAGGGCGGTTTGGTCATGTTGATGTAAAAGCGTTCTTGCCCGCCGGGCCCGCGGCGATCGATGACCGCGCCCATCTTCTTCACCTGGTCGGCGAAGTCGGCGGTGACCGCCTCCGGGTAGAGCAGGTCGAACGTCCCCTTCTCGAGACCGATCAGCTTGGTCGCGTCCTCGGGCACGTCGTACCAGTGCACCTCGTCGATCTGCGGCCGGCCGCCGTAGAACTTGTCGAAGGCTTTCAGGACGATCTTGTCGCGCGGCGAGTGGCGCTCGAAGTAGAACGGCCCGGTACCGACCGGGCTCCACTTGAACTGGTCACCCAGTTTCTCGGCCGCCTTCTTCGAGATGATGTAGCCGTTCTGGTAGCCGACCATGCGCAGCAGAAAGATCGGATCGAACGACTTGAGCGCGATCTGCAGCGTGTACGGATTGACGACCTCGATCGACTTGATCACGTCGAGGTTGACGCCGTAGCGGGTACCCGGTGCTTTGTTGATCTGGCGCTCGAAGCTGAACTTGACGTCCTCGGCCGTCAGCTCGCCGTAGCCCTTGTGGAACTGCACGCCCTTCCTGAGCTTGAGCGTCCAGATCGTGCCTTCCGGCGAGAGCGTCCAGCTCTCGGCCAGGTCCGGCTCGACCTCTGCGGTGGTGACCTTGCCGTCCTTGATGGCGAAGCGCGTGAGCCCGCGGAACATGAAGCGGGAGATGGCCTGACTCTGTCCGAGCGTGCTCGAGTGCGGGTCGAGCGTATCGGGCTCCTTGGCGGCGATGTTGAGGATCTTCTTCTGCGCCTCCGCGGCCGGGGGCGCGACGAGCCCAACAACCCCGAGCACCGAGACGAGTACGACGAACACGAACAAGCAGAGCCTGATTGGCCGTGCCATGGATTTCTCCTCTTTCGCTGAGCGGACCCGGGGCGCCCGTCCCGGGCGCCCCGGGGATACACGGGAAGAATTCGAAGGCCACCGCGCCGAGCGCGATTCGAGCACTGTCACCCCAGTCGAATCGGTCCAGGACGGGTCTTGGAACGTCGGTCACGCGCGCGGCGGGACCGACCCAGCCTCGAGAATGGCCGCTACGATATACGAAGCATTGGCCGGCTACAAGCGCTCGGCCCTGCCTCCGGGCCGCTCAAAAGGGTCCAGATGCGAGGCGGCGCCCGAAGGCGGTATGCGAGCCGTACTCGAGTACGGTGAGCGTACCGCCGAGGGCGCCAACGAAGCAGATGGGCCCTTTTCAGCGGCCCGACTAGACAGGGATGGGAAGGTCGAAGAGCGGTGCATACTGCTGGGCGCCGAAGACGTCGCGCTCGCCCGGGCTGCCGCTCGGCCGCTCGCGCCGGATCGTGAACTTGATCGCGAACGCCGGATCGAACTCGACGAACGCCGTGATCCGCTCGCGTGGCACGCCGTAGAGGCGCGTGACGACCTCGGGGCTGAGCGCTCGGCTCCGCTTCACGAGCTCGTACGTCTCGCGATCCCTGAAGACGATGTCGAAGGTGATCTGGTCGACCCCCGCGTTCTTGCTCCGGATGGTCTTCGCCAGCTCGACCAGCGGCCTCGTCGTCATCGGGCCACCACCTCGAGCTTCACGGTGGTGAGCTCGAGCGGGTCGGCCAGCGGCAGGACGTGGTTCACGGTCCACTCGTAGCCGGGCTTGCCGCGCAGGACTTCGTCCATCATCAGGGCGGCGGTGCCGGCCGTTCCCCTCACCTCGGGTAGCCGCGCGTAGAAGAGATTGCGCGTGCCGAGGGCGCAGATGACCTCGGCGTCCTCCCAGCGCGGAGCCACCGCCTCGACCACCAGGCACAGCTCGTGCGCGGGAGTATCCCGGCGAGGCTCGGACGGGCCCATGACGCCGTCGCGGCCGTACACGTGGTAGTAGAGCTGGTAGCGCCCACCCGGCTCGCCCCAGCGCTCCTGCACCTTCGAGCGCGCCCAGCCGATGACGTCGTCGATGTGGCGGATCGTGTACGGGTCGCGGATCCCGGCGATGGACACCGCGCGCTCGCCGACCCTCCCCGCGCCTTCCAGCTTGATCCGATAGACGGAATCGCGCCGGAACTCGAACCCGCTGACTCGAGTGGTGCGCTCATCGATCTGCTCGTAGCGACAGTGCGTCATGTCCAGCACGCCGCCGGCGACGTGCTCGAAGAACGGGCTCGCCCGCTCGTACATCGCGTGGCTCGCGACGGAGGCCACCGTGCAGCGCTGCCCGGGATGCATCGCGGTGACCGAGACGGCGTCCGCGGTCACGGTGCCGATGATGCTCTCCTTGCCCATGAACGGCTCGGCCGCGAACGACGCGCACTCCAGCACTTTGCCCAGGTAGTACGAGGCCGCCTCCGGAAAGCCCGCTCGGATGGCCGGGGCGGCGAACAGACACGAATCGCCGGAGCGTCCGGCGACGACCACGTCGGCCCCCTGGTCCAGCGCCTGGATGATCGGCTCCACGCCCATCACCGCAACCAGTCGGTCCGTGCGCGCCAGAACCTCGGGCGTGAGATCGCGCCGGCCGTCGAGGCCCTCGACGCGGACGCCGCCCCGCATCCGGCGCGAGACCTCGTCGCGGCTCACCTCGGAGAAAATCGAGGCCAGGGTGAAGGGCGCGAGCCCGTGCCGGCGCGCCAGCTCGCGGATGATCTCCGCGTACTGATGCACGCCGCGATCGGTGCCCGCGTCGGACGCCGAGCCCACGATCATCGGCACGCCGAGCCGGCGCGCGGCCAGCAGCATCAGCTCGAGATCGTGGCGCTGCCACTCCTCGGGACTGCAGTGCTCGTCGGCTCCGAGCGGCTGAGGGCCGATGTCGCAGCTCCCCGAGTCGGCCACGATCGCATCGGGCCGGCGCGTCAGGCCGATCTCGAAGCTGCCTCGCTCGATGGGCGTGAAGCCCAGGTGGCCCGTCGGCGAGAGAATGCTCATCCGCTCGGGCATCGGGTCTACCGCATCAACCCGGCGCAGCGATCGAGCGCCGGCAGCACCTCGTCGGCCTTCGCGGGGTTCAGGTTGAAGACCAGGCGCGCGACCCCGGCGTCGCCATAGCGCTTGATGAGCTCCTTGTCTTCCGTCACGCCGAACACGGTGATCGGCAGGGTCGCCGGATCGCGCCCCGACTCGGTGACGAGCTTCTGGAAATCCGGCAGGAGCTTGATCACGTCGCCGTACTCCGGCCGGCGCGCGTGTGGCATCCATCCGTCGCCGTACGCGATCGCCCGCCGCGCGCCGTACGGAAAGGCGCCGCCCACGATCACCGGCGGATGAGGCTTCTGCACCGGCTTGGGCCAGGTCATCATCGGCGGGAATTTGACGAACTCGCCGCTGTACTCGGGCTTCGACTTCGTCCAGATCGCCCGCATCGCCTCGACGCGCTCGCGCATCACCGTGAAGCGCGCCTTGAAATCGGTGCCGTGATCGAGCATCTCCTCGGCGTTCCAGCCCGCTCCGATGCCGAAGAGGAAGCGCCCGCTCGAGACCTGGTCGAGGCTGGCGACCAGCTTGGCGGTCTGGATCGGATCGCGCTGCACGACCAGGCATACGCCCGTGCCGACCCGCAGCCGCGTCGTCGCCGCCGCGGCCGCGGCGAGCGTCACGAAGGGGTCCATCACGTCGTAGTACTTCTTGGGCAGATCGCCGCCCTGCGGAAACGGCGATCGGCGCGACAGCGGGATGTGCGAGTGCTCCGGCGCCCACAGCGACTCGAACCCTCGCTCCTCGAGCGCCCGGCCGAGCTCCGCCGGCCCCATCGAATAGTCCGTGAAGAAGATCGCCGCCCCGAAATCCATGACCGCTGCCTCCTACTAGCGCGATAGAGGCGCGCCCCGGGTTTCCCGGGGCGTGCCGAGCGTTAGGGGTCTGGGGGCCATGTCGGGGCCCCCAGTTAAACAGTCAGCTTGTCGCCGTCCGCCGGCGCCGCGACCTCGAACGCGTTGACGACGCCCGACAGCAGCGCGAAGTAGTTCACGGCCGTCGTGAGCTCGACGAGCCACTGCACGTTGTGGCGTTTCTTGAGGGCATCGAACGCCGCCTGGTCGATCCGGTTCGTCCGCATGAGCTGACGCACGTAGGTCACGATCTCACGCTCCTCGGGGGGGAGCTTGCCGGGATCGGCCTTCGCGCGCAGCAGATCGATGATGTCCTCGCTGACTCCGTTGCGCCGCGCGGCGCCGACCTGCGCCGACCAGACGTACGCCGCCTCGCGCTCGCGCACGGCGGCCAGAATGGCGACCGATCTGAGATTCGGCTCGGTGACGCTCTCGTCACGGAAGAACGTGACGAGCCCCAGCACCCGCTCGGCGAGCCTGGGACTATGGAGCAGCATGCTGAACGGTCCGCGTACGCCTCCGAAGACACTCACGACCGAATCGACGACGGCGTGATGCTCCGCGGGGACATCGGACTTGCCGGTGACCGGATTGACTCGCGGCATAGTGAGCTCCTTTCGCCGGGAAGGATGGCACAAAATCGGGCGGAGGGCCGAAGATCCGTTGACATTGCCCGCCGGCCTCTCCACAATCGCGCGGCGAAAGGAGCTTCTTCATGGCCCGCCGGATCCTCGTCCTCGTGTCGCTCTGTCTCTTCGCCGCCGCGCCGGTATCCGCGCAGGAGCCCGTGCGGGTCGGCGTCTTGACGATTCGCTCCGGGCCGATCGCCTCGTGCGGGCGCCAGATGGAAGAAGGGCTCCAGTTCGCGCTGAAGGAGCGCGGCGGCTCGCTGGCCGGCCGCAAGGTCGAGGTGTTCTTCGGCGACTCGGCCGGCCAGCCGGCGCAGACGCGCGCCAAGACGCTCGAGCTGGTCGAGCGCAACCGGGTCCACGTGCTGACCGGGCCGGTCGCGGCCTTCGAGGCCTACGCGATCAGCGACTACGTTCGCCAGACCGAAACGCCGATGGTCATTTCTCCGGCCGCCGCCGACGACATCACGCAGCGGAAGACCAATCCGTGGTTCGTGCGCGCCACGATGAGCGGCTCCCAGGTCACGCATCCGCTCGGCGAGTACGCGGCCAAGAAGCTCGGCTACAAGCGCGTCGCCACGATTTCCGACGACTTCGCCTACGGTCACGAGCACACCGCCGGCTTCCAGCGGACCTTCGAGGAGAACGGCGGCAAGATCGTGCAGAAGCTCTGGCCGCCGATCGTCACGCCCGACTACGGACCCTACATCGCCCAGCTCAAGACCAGCGTCGACGCCATCTACGCGGGCTTCGGACCCACCAACGGCCAGCGCTTCCTCAAGCAGTACGCGGAGTTCGGGATGAAGCTGCCCGTGCTCGGCATGGTGACGACCACGGAGGAATCGAGCCTCAAGTCGATGGGCGACGAAGCGCTCGGCGTGATCACCGCGGGAACTTACAGCGCGGCCATCGACACGCCGACGAACCGCAAGTGGGTCCAGGCCATGCGGGCGGAGTACAAGGACGATCCCGGCTACTGCACGATCGGCGGCTACCTCGGCGTGCTGTTCATCGAGGCCGGCATGAAGGGCGTCAACGGGAAGGTCGAGGACAAGTCCGCCTTCATCAAGGCGCTACGCGCCGTGCAGCTGCCCGACACGCCGCAGGGGCCGATCCGGCTCGACGCCTACGGCAATCCCATCGTCAACGTCTACATCCGCAAGGTCGAGCGGCGCGAGGGCCGGCTGATGAACGCCGTGATCGACACCTATCGGGACGTGAGCCAGTTCTGGAAGTACGACCCGGCGACGTTCCTGGCCGCGCCGGTCTATTCGCGCGAGTACCCGCCGGCGAAGAACATCGAGTGATTTGACAACCCGCGAGTTTGCGCCGATAACACCGCCATGGACCTCGAGCTGAAGGACAAAGTCGCGATCGTCGGAGGCGCATCGAAGGGACTGGGGCGGGCCTGCGCCGAGGTGCTGGCGCAGGAAGGCGTCAAGGTCGCCCTGTGCAGCCGGTCGCAGGCGGATCTCGACAAGGCGGCGAAGGAGATTCGCGACACGACCGGTCGTGACGTGCTCGTCGTCGCCGGGGACCTGGATCGTCACGAGACCATCCGTGACCTGGTCGCGAAAACCGTCGACCGCTTCGGGCGCCTCGACATCATGATCAACAACTCCGGCGGCCCTCCCCTGGCGCGTGCTCAGACGGCCACCGAAGAGCAGTGGGCGACGGCCGTGCAACGGTCGCTCCTGTTCTTCGCGCGGATGTCGCGCGAGGCACTGCCCCACCTGAAACGGCAAGGCGCCGGGCGCATCATCAACATCCTGGCCAGCACCGTCTACCAGCCGATTCCGAATCTCGCGCTCTCCGGCGCCACGCGCATGGGCGTGGTGGCGTTCGCGAAGAGCCTCGCCGATGAAGTCGGGCGCGACGGCGTTCTCGTGAACAACGTGTGCCCGGGCTCGATCCTGAGCGAGCGCATGCTGTCCAACGTGACGAACCGCGCCAAGGAGCTCGGCATCTCGGTCGACGAGGCGCTGGCCCAGCGCGCGGCGGAAACCGCGGTGGGACGCATCGGCGAGCCGAAGGAGCTGGCCAACCTGGTGGCGTTCCTCGCCTCGGGCAAGTCCAGTTACATCACCGGGACGACGATCCTCGTCGACGGAGGTCTCGTGCGTTCGGTCCTGTGAGTTGGTGTGAGCTGATGCTGTGAGCCGCTCGAACCGGAGGACCAGACCATGACCGTTTCATCGCCCAGCCGCCGCGACCTGCTCAAGGGCGCCGCCGCGATCACCGCCGCCACCGCGGTCGGTATCGGCGGCGCGACGACCCGCCGAGCCCACGCCCAGACGCCATCGGCGTCGCGCGCGCGAATCGACGCGGCGCTGAAGCACGCGGTCGACACGAGGGAGGTGCCCGGCGTGGTGGCGATGGCGGCGACCGACAAGGGCCTCTTCTACGAGGGCGCCTTCGGCGTCCGCGAGCTCGCCAAGGGCCCGGACATGACGCTCGACTCGGTCTTCCGCATCGCCTCGATGACCAAGGCGATCACGTCCGTGGCGGCCATGCAGCTCGTCGAGCAGGGCAAGCTCAAGCTCGAAGAGCCGGTGCCGAACATCGATCCGGCGCTGGGCTCGCCCCAGGTCCTGGAAGGATTCGACGCCGCCGGCACCCCGAAGCTTCGTCCCGCGAAGCGGCCGATCACGTTGCGACATCTGCTGACCCACACGGCCGGGTTCAGCTACGAGATCTGGGACGCGAACATGGTGCGCTACGTGAAGGCGTCGGGGATGCCCTCGACGGCGACCGGCAAGGTCGCGTCGATCCGCATGCCGCTGGTCTTCGAGCCCGGCGACAAGTGGGAATACGGCGTCAACATCGACTGGGTCGGGCGTCTCGTCGAGTCGGCCAGCGGTCAGACGCTCGACGCGTACTTCCGCGACAAGATCTTCGCGCCGCTCGGCATGAAGGACAGCGGCTACGTCACCTCGGATGAGCAGCGGGCCCGTCAGGCTCGCGTGCACCAACGGCAGGCCGACGGTACGCTGGCGCCGCAGCCGCTCGAGACGCCGTTCACCCCGGAGTTCTGGTCCGGCGGCGGCCCACTCTACTCGACGGGCCGGGACTATCTCACCTTCTTGCAGGCCCTGCTGCACGGCGGAAGCCACAACGGGAGCCGGATCCTGAAGCCGGAGACGGTGGCGTTGATGGGCAAGAACCACACGGGCGACATCCCGGCCGGCATCATGAAGACGACGACCCCGGCACGCTCGAACGACGTCGATTTCTTCCCGGGCGCCCCGATCCGCTGGGGGCTCGGCTACATGCTGAACATGGAGCCCGGGCCGAACGGCCGCAGCGCCGGCACTGTGAGCTGGGGCGGGATCTTCAACACGTACTACTGGCTCGATGGGGCCAAGCGCGTCACCGGGCTGATCATGACGCAGATCCTTCCCTTCGCCGACACGCGGGCCGTGAAGCTCTACGGGCAGTTCGAGCGGAGCGTGTACGAGAGCCTGAAGGCGGTGTGATCGAGCGCGGGCGCTCCGCGCCGAGCTCGACGCGGAGCGCCCGCGATTCCTCCCGCGACTAGGCTCCGGGAGTCTTCACCAGCAGATCGAGATTCAGATTGGCCTCGGCCGGCGCACTCTTCGCGGCCCCGAGCGCCTCCGGATCCTCCAGGCCCAGACGGCGCACGGACATCTCGAAGCGGTCCTGCATCCGCGCGTCGTTCGCGTTCAGGTTGCGGGTGAAGCAGCAGAACTCCAGCTGGAGCCCGTTGGGGTCCTTGAAGTAGATCGACTTCGCCCAGTCGTGGTCGACCACGTCCGTCACCTCGACGCCCTTCGCGCGGAGCTCGCGGCGCTTGTCCTCGAGCCCGGCCTCCGAGCCGGCCTCGAACGCGAAGTGATAGAACGCGCTCGGCACGCCGAGCCCGCGCGTGATGCCGGCGTCGTAGTGCGCCGGCACGCCCGGAACACCGCGCGCTTCCATGAAGGCGATGAGCTGATCGCGTCCGGTGTCGAAGAAGATGTGGCGGATCTGCCCGCCCTCCTTGACCTTGATGATGTCGCACCGAACCGGCTTGAACCCGAGGACGTTCTCGTAGAAGTCGCGAGTCTTGTCCAGGTCCAGTGTCGAGAGACCGAGATGGGAGAACCCTTTGTTGGACATGCCGTGCTCTCCTGTCTGTGTGTTGCGAGCCCGTCGCCCGTGACGTGGACAGGATAACAGGAGACGCCCGCGTCCGGACTGTAGCTCGAAATCGAGCGGTAGCTTATGCTACGGGCGGCGTCACTCTCATAAAAGGAGATCCTGCATGATCGAGCCTGCACATGATCTCGAGGCGCACCTCGGCCGGCGGGGCCCCAGCCCCGCGACGGCCTGCAGCGCGCACGACACCGCCGTCACCCGGCGCGGATTTCTGAAGACCGGAGCGCTCGTCGCCGCCGCGCCGCTCCTGGCCGACGTGCCCTTCGCCTCCGCCCAGAGCCCGGCGCGCAACGTCACCAAGGTGCACGACATCCAGACCTCGGCCGACGTCGCCAAGGCCGAGCAGGAAGGCGAAGTCGTCTACTACGGCCACGACAGCGAGCAGGGCATCGCCATCCTGCTCGAGGCCTTCCGCAAGGACTTCCCGAAGATCAAGACCAGCTATGTGCGGCTGCAGACCGGCGCCCTCTACGCGAAGATCACCGCGGAGCGGTCGGCCGGGCGCTTCGGCGTCGACGTGCTTCAGCTCTCGGACATCTCGCCGGCGATCGACTTCCAGAAGAAGGGCGGCTGGGAGCAGTACATGTCGCCCGAGTACGCCGCGTACAAGCCCGAGTATCAGTCGACTCCGGCCGGGTACTTCGGCGTGCCGGGAGTCGGATTCTCCGGGATCTCCTACAACCGCGCCAAGGTGAAGCCGGAGCAGGCGACGAAGTCCTGGAAGAACATCAACAACCCGGCTTTCAAGGACGGGATCAGCGCCAAGCTCGCCACCTCGGGCATGCAGCACGCCCAGTGGTACATCCTCCGCAAGATGTACGGCAACGACTTCTGGCAGGAGTTCGCCAAACAGCGGCCGAAGGGTTTCGACGCGCGCGCGCAGCTCTTCGACCGGCTCGCCAAGGGCGAGGACCGGATCTGCGCGCTCGCCGAATATGCGGGCTACACGCTCTACCAGGAGAAGGGCGCGGAGATCGAGTTCGTGGCGCCGCCCGAAGGCATGCCGGCGATCGCGATCTACATCGGCGTCGTCAACAAGGCGCCGCATCCAGAAGCGGCCAAGCTCTTCGTGGACTGGGCGCTCTCCAGGCGCGGCCAGCTCGTCTACCAGAATCAGAAGATCCTCCTCTACGGATCACTGCGCCCCGACGCCGGGCCGATGCCGACGGGCAAGCGGCTGGCGGACTTCAAGCTGCTCTTCCCGACGGACTGGAACGACTACGTGACGAGCCATCCCGTGTTCGTGAAGGAATGGAACTCGATCATGGGCTTGTGAGCCTATCCCCGCGCCTCGTCAGCGTGCTCGTCGGCGGCGTCGCCGCCGTGCTCGTCCTCTATCCGATCGCCTATCTCGTCCAGGCCTCGCTGAGCGTCGGCGATCCGCAGGCCCGCCCGCCGGAGGCGTACGGGCTCGACAACTTCCTGGGCCTCGGCCGCTACGCGCATATCTTCGGCAACACCTTGCTCGTCGCGGCGCTGGCGACGGTGCTCGCGGTGATCGTCGGGTTCACGATGGGATGGATCCTCTCGCGGACCAACGTGCCCGGCCGCGCCGCGTTCGAGCAGCTCATGGCGATGCCGTACTACGTGACGCCGCTCATGGGTGCCCTGGCGTGGGCGCTCATCGCCTCGCCGAGCAGCGGGTTCATCAATCAGGTCTGGCGGGCGCTCGGGGGCGACGGACACGTGGTCGACATCAACACGCCCTGGGGCATCGCGTGGGTGATGGCGCTGTTCGAGGGCGCCGTGGCCTTCGTGATGATCGGCGCCGTGATGAAGTCGATGGACCCGGCGATGGAGGAAGCCTCACAGGTCCTCGGCGCCGGCCGCGTCCGCACGATGCTGCGTATCACCTTGCCGCTCGTGCTCCCCGGGGTGCTCGGTGCGGCCGTGTTCGTCTTCGCCGAGATGCTCGGCTCGTTCTCCGCCGCTTTGGTGCTGGGACTCCCCAATCGCTTCTACGTCGTGACCACCGCCATGTACCAGCTCGTGTCGCAGTATCCCCCGCGCTTCCCGACCGCGGCGGCCATGGGCGTCTCGCTCTTCGCGGTCATGTTCACGATGGTGTGGATCTACCGGCGCATCGTGAGCTCCGGCACCTACGTCACGATCACCGGCAAGGCGTTCCGGCCGCGTGTCATGGACGTCGGCCGGCTGCGCTGGCCGTTCCTGGGCGTGTGCGTGGCGTATCTCATCGTCGCCGTGATCCTGCCCGTGCTGACGATCACCTACGCGTCCTTCCAGCACCTCACGACCGCGTTCCCGCGCGCCGCCAATTTCACCCTGGCCAACTACAGGACCGCGCTGTCCCTCGATGCCGTGGGCTCGGCGCTCGGCAACAGCCTGCTCCTCGGCCTCGCCACCGCGAGCATCGGCGTGCTGTTAATGGGCTTTCTCTCGTGGCTCATCTATCGCTCACGGCTGCCCGGCGCCGGCGCCATCGAGTATCTGTTGATGTTCCCCCAGGCGGTGCCCCGTCTCGTCTTCGCTTTCGGGATGCTCTGGGCCTGGCTGATCTTCCCGATCCCGATCTACGGCACGCTCTGGCTCCTGCTGATCGCGTACCTCACGGTGTTCCTACCGCTGGGCCTCCGGACGATCTCGGGCGTGATCCTCCAGATCGATCGCTCGCTCGAGGAATCCGCCCAGATGTGCGGCGCGACGTGGGGCTATCGGCTGCGCACGGTCACGATGCCGCTCCTCAAGCCCGGACTGATCGCGGCGTGGCTGCTCCTGTTCATCGCCAGCGTGCGCGAGCTGGGCGCCTCCATCTTGCTGATGGGCCCCAAGGCCAAGGTCATCACGCCGGCCATCGTCGAGTCGTGGTTCTCGGCCAGCACCGAGCTCACCGCGGCGATGGCGCTGTTGCAGACCCTGGCGGTGGTCGCGGCGCTGGTGCTCCTGTTCGCGGTCGCGCGCCGCGCGGTCCAGCACGCAGGAGAGTGAGGATGGCCCGCGCGTCGATCGAGGTGCGGGACCTGGTCGTTCGCTACGGCAGCGTGATCGCGGTGCGGGGCGTGACGTTCACCGTGGGCGCCGGCGAGCACCTCACCCTGCTCGGCCCGTCCGGGTGCGGCAAGACGACCACCTTGCGGGCGATCGCCGGGCTCGAGAAGCCCACGTCCGGCGAGATCGGGATCGGCGGTGCCCCGGTATTCTCGTCCTCGCTCTCGGTGAACATCCCGGCGGAGCGTCGCGGGCTCTCGATGGTCTTCCAGTCCTACGCGATCTGGCCGCACATGAGCGTCTTCGACAACGTGGCCTACGGCCTCCGCGTGCGCAAGCGTCCGGAGGCGGAGGTGGCGTCGCGCGTGCGCGAAGCCCTCGAGCTGGTCCAGCTCGGCGAGCTCGGCGCCCGGGGCGCGTCGAAGCTGTCCGGAGGCCAGCAGCAGCGCGTCGCGCTCGCCCGCGCGTTCGTGTTCTCGCCGTCGGTGCTCCTCTTCGACGAGCCCCTGTCGAACCTCGACGCGAAGCTGCGCGCCGAGATGCGCGTGGAGCTGAAGGAGCTCCAGCGCCGGCTCGACATCACGTCCGTCTACGTCACCCACGATCTGGAAGAAGCGCTCGCGATCTCCGACCGGATCGTCGTGATGCGCGACGGCGTGATCGAGCAAGTCGGCACGCCGGGCGAGATCTACGACCGGCCGCGGAACACCTTCGTCGCCGATTTCGTCGGCTCGGCGAATCTGATCCGGGGCCGGCGCCGTCCGGATCTCGAGCACAATGGGCTCGTGGTCATCCAGACATCCGGTGGCGCGCTCGTCCACGGCACCGCGTCCGGCCAGCCGAGCGGCGGCGAGGCTCTGATGGCCGTTCGTACCGTCCGGCTGCGGCTCGACCGCGCTCGCCCGGCCACATCGCTGAACGCCTGGCCGGCCCGGATCCGCCAGCGAGTGTTCCAAGGCGACTTCACCCAGTACCACGTCGACTGGGACGGCCGGACACTCATCGTGCGCCTGGCCACATCGGATCCGATGGCCGAGGGCGACGAGGTGTTCGTCAGCGCTGACCCGCGGCATTGCGTCCTGCTCGAGGAGTGAGCCGGCCGCCGCGGTACTATCTTCCGTGTCCATGAGACCGAGCCGACCGCTCTCCCTGGCGCATCTGACCGTCCTCGACACGACCCCACCCGAGCTGGTGACCGTGGCGGCCGCCGCCGGGTTCCGGACCATCGGCATCAGGCTCACGGCCACGCCGAGCGTGGGCCTTCCGCCCTACGACGCGCTCCACGAGGGGCCGTTGCTTCGGGAGACCCTCCAGCGCCTGACCGACACCGGGGTGTCCGTGCTCGACACCGAGTTTTTGCGCTTCGAGCCCGAGCACCCCGCGGGCATCCCCGAAGGCTTCCTCGAGGTCTCGGCGCGCCTCGGCGCGAAGAACGTGCTCGTGATGAGCGCGGAGCCCGACGAGTCGCGGACGATCGAGCGGTTCTGTGAGCTCTGCGATCGCGCAGCCCGGTACAACCTGCATGTGTGCCTGGAGTTCGCGATCTACACAGGCGTGAGAACACTCGCCCACGCCGCGAGCATCCTGGCGAAGGCGCAACGCTCCAACGCGTCGATCCTGATCGACGCTTTGCACTTTAGCCGCTCGGGTGGCGTGCCCGCCCACGTGCAGCAGGTCGATCCGGCGCTGCTCCGCTACGCGCAAATCTGCGACGCCTCCGCCGACATGCCGGGTCCGACCGACACCCCGGCGCTGATCCGCGAGGCTCGGACCGGACGGCTTCTCCCGGGCGAAGGCGTTCTGCCGCTCGCGGAGCTGGTCGCGGCCCTTCCCGCCGGCGCCCCGCTGGCGATCGAGGCGCCGTGCCGGGCCACCGCCGATCTTCCCGCGCCCGAGCGCGCCAAACGCGCGTTCCGCGCGCTCTCAGCCCTGACAGGAGCGTGACATGAAATTCGGGATCCATATCGGCGCCATGGGCGGGCCGCTCGCCGAGATGCGCAAGCTGTGGAAGTTCGCCGACGCGAAAGGGTTCGACTGGTTCTCCGTCTCCGATCATTTCCAAGAGTCGCCGCCACGCGGCGGCGACATGGACTGCTACGAGGCGATCGCGACCTTGACGGCGGCCGCGATGGACACGACGCACGTCCGCCTCGGCAGCGGCGTCTACTGCGTCGCGTACCGTAACCCCGGGCTCCTGGCCAAATCGCTCACCACGATTGACCACCTGTCGAACGGGCGCGTCGATTGCGGGCTCGGCGCCGGCTGGCACGACATCGAGGCCAAGGCCTTCGGCTACGCGTTCCCATCGATCGGGCCGCGCGAGGACATGCTGGAAGAGTACGCGCAGATCCTGAGATTGCTCCTCGACCCCGAGCAGAAGCGCGCCAATTTCCAGGGCAAGCACTTCCAGGTGTCCAATGCCCCCAACTATCCCAAGCCGCTCCAGCCCCGCATTCCGATCTGGATCGGCGGGCGCGGCGAGAAGCGCACGCTCCGCGCGGCGGCGAAGTACGCCGACGGCTGGAACGGCGCCTACATCGGCCCGGACGACTGGAAGCACAAGGGCCAGGTGCTCGACCGCTGGTGCGAGACCGAAGGGCGCGATCCCAAGACGATCATGCGCGCCGTCAACCTCGGCTTCTACCTCGGGGCCGACGCGAAGGGCATCGCCCGCGCTGACGAGCTGTGGCGCAGCCATTTCGGCGGCAGCCCCGCGCGCGCCGAGCGCACCGGCTATCTCAAAGGCTCCGTGAAGGACGCGCGCGAGATGGTCGACCAGTTCCGAGCGCTCGGCTGCACCCGGCTCAGCATCGCGCTGCGCGAGGGGCCGTACGATTGGGACGCGCTCGAGGCGTTCGCGGCCGAGATCGTGCGCGCGCGTTGATCGCGCGTCGGCGTGGGCATCGCGGTAACCTAACATCAAAGGAGGGACTCGATGCTGAATCCCGGAGACAAGGCGCCGGACTTCGTCGGGCGCGACCACAACGGCAACACCGTGAAGCTCTCCGACTTCAAGGGTAAGTCGATCGTGCTCTGGTTCTTCCCCAAGGCCGACACACCTGGCTGAACCGCCGAGGGTTGCGGGTTCCGCGACCTGAAGGCTGACTACGACCGGAAGGGCGCCGTGATCCTGGGGGTGTCGTTCGACACGCCCGCCGACAACAAGAAGTTCGCCGAGAAGTTTCACTTCAACTTCCCGCTGATCTGCGACACCGACCGGACGATCGGCACCGCCTACGGCGCCAACGTCGATCCGGCGAAGGGCGCTCAGCGCGTCGGTGTCGTCATCGACCGTGAGGGCAAGATCAAGGAGTGGCACGAGCGAGTCGACGCTCGCGCCTGGCCGGCCGAGGTCGTCAAGACGCTCTAGCAGGCGGCCGAGAAAGGCCCATCTGCTGCTTCGTTGGGCCCTCGCAGCTGGACCTTTTCTCTGCCGCCTGAAACACCGTTCGCGGGGCATCGCCGCTGTAAAGCCGACGGGCCGATCCTGGCACCTACTGGTGAGGAGGGGCGATGGACCTGGAACGAACGGTTCGGGCCGCAGCCGGAGGCGATCTCGACGCCTTCGCCGAGATCATCAGCCGCTTCCAGCACATGGCCTTCGGCTACGCGCTCTCGTTCGTTCGCGACCTCGGCCAGGCCGAAGACGTCGTCCAGGAAGCGTTCGTCGCGGCCTGGTACGCCCTGCCGAGCCTGACCGACCCGGCGGCGTTCGCCGGCTGGCTCCGTGGGATCGTGAGGCACCGAGCTCACCGGGTGCTGCGACGCAAGCATCTCGAAGCGTTGCCGCTGAGCTCGGCCGACACCGTGGCCGCCGACGAGCCGGCGCCGGATCGCCGGGTCGAGCGGCGCCAGCAAGCGCGTGCCGTGCTGGCCGCGATCGGCGACCTGGCGAGACCCCTCCGCGAAGTCGTCACGCTCTACTACGTGCACGACTGCTCCCACCAGGACATCGCGACGTTCCTGGGGGTGCCGGTCACGACCGTGAACAACCGGCTGCACGCGGCGCGCGCGCAGCTCAAGCGGAGGATCTTGACCATGGTGAAGGACACGCTCGAGACGCATCAGCTGCCCGATGATTTCGCGGCCCGCATCGGACGCATCGTCCGAGCGCGCGAGGGCCTTGTCGAGGCCCGCTTCGACCCGCTCTCCCTGCCCGACTTCCTCACGGAGATCGTCGTGAGCGACGACGCGCGGCAGCGCGCGGTGACCCTGCAGGTCGTGCAGCGGCTGCCCGACGGCGTCGTCCGCTGCGTGGCCACCTCACCCGCCGACACGCTCGAGCCGGGCATGACGGTGATGAGCGCCGGCCGTCAGGTGCAGACGCCGGTGAGCCAGGAGCTGTTCGACCGAAGCGTCCGGCTGCTCACCGGACCGCCGGCGCCATCCGGAGCTCCGGCCGAGCTACTCGAGACCGGGATCAAGGTGATCGACGTCATGTGCCCGCTCGTGCGCGGCGGCACCGTGGCCATCGCCGGCGAGCTTCGCGCGGGCACGACGGTCGTCATGGAAGAGCTGGTGCGCCGGCTCAGCGGCGGATCCGCCGGCGTGTCGCTGTTCACCCTGGCGCCGTGGACGCCGGTGTCGATCGCGGACACCTTGAGGCAGGACGGGTTCAGCGAGGGCACGATGGGCCCGGTCCAGACGTTCTATTTTCGCTCGGAGGAAGGTGCCTGGACTCCGGAGCGGCTGGCCGGTCTCGCGGGTGTCGACGCGGTCATCCGGCTCTCGGCCGCGCTCGGCGGGCAGGGCATCTACCCGACCGTCGATCCCCTCACCTCTCGCTCCCGGCTGCTCGAGGCCGAGAACGTCGACCGCGCGCACGTGGAGCTGGCGGCGAGAATTCGCGAGGCGCTCGCCGCGCTGCTGGCTCCCGGAGGCGACCCGCCGGCGGCCGGCGAGCCGGCAGCGGACGCGCTGACGCTCGAGCGCGCCGGAAAGCTCCTGCGCTTCTTCGCGCAGCCGTTCTACGTGGCCGAGCCGTACACGAAGCGCCCCGGCGTCACCGTCGGCCTCGCCGTGTCGCTCCGGGTCTGCCGCGAGATCCTCGACGGCGTCCACGACAGCGTCCCCGCGAAGGCGTTCTATTTCACCGGCGGGCTCGAGGCGGTGCTGGCGAGCGCGGGTGTGCCCTAGTCACATCTTGCCCTGATGCCGCCGAGACGGCACAATCGCGGCATCGATGGCGCGGCACTGGCTCGGGATCGATATCGGCGGGACCTTCACCGACTTCGCCCTCTTCGACACGCAGAGGGGCGAGCTGCTCGGTTTGAAAGTCGCGTCGACCCCGCACGAGTTTGCCGAGGCCGTCCGCGTCGGGCTCGCGCGCCTGGCCGACGAGCACGCCGTCGACCCGCGCGAGATCGGCACCGTCGTCCACGGCACGACGATCGCGGTGAACACGCTCATCCAGCGGACGGGCGCGCGTCTGGGCCTTCTCGTCACCGAGGGATTTCGCGACGTCCTCGACCTTCAGCGGTTGCGGCTGACGAACCCGTTCGATCTTCACGGCTCGCGTCCGCTGCCGCTGATCCCGCGCGCGCGGGTCGCCGAGGTCCGTGAGCGCCTGCGGGCCGACGGCCGCGTCGACACGCCGCTCGACAAGGCCGGCGTGCGCGAGGCCACGCGGCAGCTCGCCCGAGCCGGCCCGGGCATCGAGGGCCTGGTGATCTCGCTGCTACATTCGTATCGCGATCCCGCGCACGAGCGGCAGGCGCGGGCGATCGCCGAATCGGCTGTCCCCGACTTGCCGGTGACCGCGTCGTCCGACGTCTGGCCGCAGGCCCGCGAGTACGAGCGGACGGCCCTGGCGGTGCTCGACGCCTACGTGCAGCCGAAGGTGCGGCGCTACCTCGAGGGCTTCGAGCAGGCCCTCACCTCGCGCGGAGCCCCGGCCACGCCGCTCGTCACGAAGTCGAACGGCGGCATCATGCCGGTCGCGGCCGCGCGCAGCCAGACCGCGGCGACGCTCCTCTCCGGGCCTGCGTCCGGGGTCATCGGCGCCGCGTACGTCGCGGGCCGCGCAGGCCTACCGAACGTGATCACGCTCGACGTCGGGGGCACCAGCGCTGACATGGCGGTCGTCGAGAACGGGCGTCCGCGCGTGAGCACGAGCGAGCATATCGGCGGCGTGCCGGTCATGATGCCGGTGGTCGGCGTGAGCGCGATCGGCGCCGGCGGCGGCTCCGTCGCGTGGGTGGACGACGTCGGTCTGCCGAAGGTCGGCCCGCAGAGCACCGGCGCCGAGCCCGGCCCGGCCTGTTACGGTCGCGGCGGCAAGAACGCCACGCTCACCGACGCGTTCCTCGTCTCCGGCTTCCTCGATCCCGATCGCTTCCTCGGCGGCCGGATGCGCCTGGACCGATCGCTCGCCGAGGCCGCGATCGCGCGCTTCGCGGGACGGCTCGGCATGACGCCCGACGAGGCGGCCGAGAGCGTGGTGCGCGTGGCCGTCTCGAACATGTACGCGGAGTTCACCAAGATCCTCTCGCGTGCCGCCGTCGATCCGCGAGATTTCGCGCTGGTCGCCTTCGGCGGCGCCGGGCCCGTGGTCGGCGCGCTCGTCGCCCGCGAGGTCGGCATCCCCACGGTGTTCGTCCCGCGCTCGCCGGGGACGCTCTGCGCCCTGGGCGCGCTCAGTGCCGACATCGTCAACGACGCGGTCCGCACGGTGCACACGCGCGTGGAGCCGGCGCTCGTCGAGGCCGCCGCCCTGCGCCGGCAATACGACGTGCTCCGCGCCGAGCTGGCCGACTGGCTCCAGCGCTTCGGCGCCGGCGCAGGGCCCGCTGCGTTTCGCCACGCCGCCGACATGCGCTACGTCGGCCAGTCGTACGAGATCGACGTGCCCGTCGAGCTCGACTGGCTGGCGCCCGGCGGCGGCGCCTCCCTGCTCACCGCCTTCCATCAGGCTCACGAGCGCGCCTTCGGCCACGCCGATCGCGAGGCGCCCGCGGAGATCGTGAACCTCCGCATGCAGCTCCGCGCCGAGCGCCCACGCGTGCCGCTCGCGGAGCTACACGCCGGGTCGACCACGCCCGCGGCACGCACGACGCGGCGGATCTGGCTGGACGGCCGCCCGACCGAGGCGCGCGTCTTCGACCGCGCGGCGCTCGGACGCGGGGCCCGGCTGGAGGGGCCGGCGATCGTCGAGCAGCCCGACACGACCGTGCTCGTGCCTGGCGCTCACGTCGGCGAGGTCGATCGATTCGGGAACTTGCTCCTCCGGAGGGAAGGCTGATGCGTCTGGACGCGCTGACCGTGGAGATTCTGCGGAACTACCTGCAGGGCGCCGTCGAGGAGATGGCCTACGTCGTGGAGCGCACGGCGTACACCACCTTCGTGAAGGAGACGGCCGACTTCACCTGCGGCTTGCTCAATCCGTCCGGCGAATTCTTTGCCTACCCGGTCGAGCTCGGCGTGGCGAGCTTCGGCGGCATCAGCTACGCGGAGACCATCGAGGCGGTCGGCCCGCTCGAGCCCGGCGACGTCGTGATCACCAACGACCCGTACGGCTCCGCGGCGGCGGCCACGCACCTGCCCGACATTCATCTGGTCAAGCCGATCTTCTGGGAAGACCGCCTGGTCGCCTACGGCGCGGGCTTCCTGCACAGCTCGGATGTCGGT
>Ga0209804_1000952_pt1 | contig 20208 bp, 8 predicted proteins | sample GraSoiAngelo_139_FD_185896 | JGI IMG/M metagenome (GOLD analysis project Ga0209804, IMG submission 185896) | Grasslands soil microbial communities from the Angelo Coastal Reserve, California, USA - 14_0929_12_20cm (SPAdes) (version 2) | ecosystem: Environmental > Terrestrial > Soil > Grasslands ... | reverse complement strand
TCTCCGAGCACGAAGGGCAGAAAATCGGATTGCTCCAGCTTTACCGTCAGACCGGCGACGACAAATATTTAAAGCTTGCCAAGTTCTTAATGGATGGACGTGGCAAAGACGGCTATCCGCGAGCTGGCGAATATGCGATTGACCGCACCTACGCGCAAGACCATGAGCCGGTGGCGAAACAGGACGAAGCCGTAGGCCACTGCGTTCGCGCCACGTTCTTATACATCCCCCTCACCGATCTAGCGGCGCTAACGGGACTGCCGGAGTACAAGGAAGCTGCGGACAAGATCTGGGAAGACGTTGTCCATCACAAGCTTTATTTGACCGGGGGCATCGGGTCCATTCGTTTTCATGAGCAATTCGGCAGCGCTTATGAGCTTCCCAATCTCAGCGCTTGGAACGAGACTTGTGCCTCCTACGGAAATATCGTGTGGAATCAGCGCATGTTCCAATTGCATCAGGACGCAAAGTACATCGATGTACTGGAGCGGGTTCTTTACAACGGCTTCGCGGATGGCGTTTCGCTCAAGGGAGATCGCTTCTTCTATCAGAATCCTCTGCGCTCCTTCGGCAGCTACGAACGCTTCGAGTGGATTGACGTTCCCTGCTGCCCCCCGAACGTCGTGCGCCTTATGGCTTCCCTGGGGAGCTACATTTATGCGCAGTCTTCCGATTCGGTTTACGTCAACCTCTTCGTTGCCAGCAATGCAAAGGTGAGCCTCCCCGGTGGAAACACCGTTGGCATTCAACAGGAGACTCGATACCCGTGGGAAGGAGCGGTCAGCCTCCACCTCAACCCGGAGCGAGCCGAACCATTCACCATGCTGGTGCGCATCCCAGGTTGGGCGCGGAATGAAGTCCTTTCTGGCGACCTCTATCAATATGCGGATAAGAACGAGGAGAAACCGACGTTGAACGTGAATGGCCGGCCTGTCGAGTTAAGAATGGAACGCGGCTATGCCCGCCTCGAACGAAAATGGGTAAAGGGAGATACGGTTCAATTGCATTTGCCCATGCCCGTGCGCCAGGTGAAGGCCAATGCCAAGGTCCAGGAAGATCGCGATATGGTGGCCTTGCAGCGCGGTCCGCTGGTGTATTGCGCGGAGTGGCCGGACAATGGCGGACACGCTTTAAACCTGATCATTCCCGAGAACGTTAAGTTCGAAAGCCAATGGCGTCCGGAGCTGCTGAACGGCATCCAGGTTGTGACCGGCAATATTAAAGCGCTGCAGCGGGAGGACAACAGCCGTGAGCTGAACGGGCATCGCCATCAGCTGGTGGCGATTCCGTATCTTGCTTGGTCCAATCGCGGGCCGGGGGAGATGGCAGTTTGGATGTCTCGCGAGCCGCAAAAAGCATGGGTCGCGCCTTTGCCTCCTGATCCCGTACATGCGGTGCGCTCCTCGGGTGGAGTTCAAAAAGTCTGGACGGGCTACAACGATCAGAACGATGACATCCGCGCCCTCTATGACGGCAAGGACCCACTCAGTTCTGCCGACGAGTCTTACTTGTATTTCAGGATGCGGCCCGAGCCCGGAACCGCGGCATGGATTGAATACGAATTCAAATCGCCAGCCAAGGTGTCTTCTACCGAGGTTTACTGGTTCGACGACCGGCGATTCTGTCGCGTGCCCACATCCTGGCGCGTCCTGTATAAGGACGGGGACGCCTGGAAGCCAGTCGCGAACGTCGAGCCCTACGTCGTGGCCAAAGACAAATTCAATGCAGTAAGTTTTCTACCTGTGACAACGGTTGCCATGCGTCTAGAAGTAGAGCCCGCAACCAAACTCTATAAAGCCGGCCAAATCGGCCCCCCGGCTGCCATGTTTATTGACAAGGATACACAATGGCGCGAGTTCGGCCTCCTCGAGTGGCGAATCTCATAGAAGGGCGGACTTGTACATGAATACTTCCATCGTGTACGTGCCGCTTCCGCGTGTCTCGAATGGGCCGATGATCCCTCGAAGACTCTCTCAACGTCTCCGTTGTCAGCGCAGCAGCGCCGATGCGGACCACAGGATGGGTGCTTCGCCGTGCAAATCGCCGGTGTTCCGGGCACGATCGAGGTAGTATTCGAGATCGTTCTTCTTGCCTGTGCCTTCGCAGACGTTGCGAATATCGCCGTTCGGCTCCAGATATGCCGTCAGCGCGATCCATGCCTTTCGCGCCGCCGGCGCGTACTTCTTGCGGTCGAGCCATCCGTTCTTCACGCCGGTGATCATGGCGAAGGTGAACATGCCGGTTGAGGAAGTCTCAGGCCATGCTTCCGGATGATCGATGAGCTGGTGCCACATGCCGTCCTTGTCCTGATAGCGCAGGAGGGACCCCATCATGCTGCGATATCCCTTCAGGATGCGGGCGCGTTGCGGATGACCGGCGGGCAGCGAGCGGAGCATCTCCGCCATGCCAGCGGCAACCCAACCGTCGCCACGTCCCCAGAAGAAGGGCACGTCGGGAGCGTGAAAGAAAAGGCCGTTCCTCTGCTGCAGCTTGTCGAGATAGGCGACCATTTCGTGCGCAGCGCGGTCGAGGTACTTACGATCGCCGGTGGCGCGATAGGCCTGCACCTGGACTGCAGTGATCATGTACATATCGTCGATCCAGAAGCGCGTCTGGCTGGTGAGGCCTTCGGGAGTCGGATCGGCCCATTGCTTGTCGGCGAGTGATTTGCCCACTTCGAGGTACTTCGCTTCTTTCGTTTCGATATAGATCTCGAAAGGGACCGCACCGAACACAGTGTTGTCCACGTGATTTGACGGCGGGATGAGCGATGCCTTCTCGCCGAGCAATGGATCGAAGCGCTGGACGAGGCGCTTGGTCAAGTCAGTGTCGTGCGTGAGCTGCGCAAAGGTCAGCGCGCCGTACCAAGTGCAGGTCTCAGGGTAGATGATGGTTTTGCCCGGAGGCGTGCGACGCAGATTGAGGTAGTCCTGCGAAATGTAGCGTTCGGCCACTCGTTTGCCGATCTCCTCGGGCGATGCCCCCGCGGGCCAGTGGGTGAACTCCTTGGGCTGGGCCTCCCTGCCTCGCGCGAGCGCCAGAGATGCGCCCAGTAGAACTAGGATGCATGGGAGCGAGAAATTTCGGTATCGTTTTGTCCTGAGCATTCGTGTTCTCCCGTTTGAATTGCGCTTCGCTAGCGGCGCAAGCGCACAGTAATCGCAGTAACCGATAGATGCGGACGCTCTACTCGCAATCGTGTCCCATCCGGCGAAACAAAAGCCGGATGCGGCACCACCCTGTCCGGCTGGTCAAATCTATTCCAGGCGTTTACGTCCGAATCGTCCAGAATCTGGTCGACGGCGCTTGCCGGCTGTCCTCGAAGCAATTCGCAATCTACCGTAAAGTCAGTATCGAAACTCGGGTTGGCCGATCGAGAGCTTGCCGGTGTTCGCGGCGGGAAGGCGCTCGCGAGAGAAAGCGTGGCAGCGCCCGCCAGAAATTGCCATCCTGAGACCGACCTGCTCATCATGCACTCCTGCACGTTAGGGCGCGCGACTCACGAGTTTGATGGGCCCGAACAACCCGGCTGGGATCGGTTGCACCTTGTCCATGTCCTGAGCTTGAAAACGAACTCCGTAGCGCAAGTTCAAGAGCCGGTAATCCGGAAGCGGCCGGCCTGCCATGGCGTTCAGCGCCAAGTTCGCCGCCTCGATCCGAAGGCGATTCTCTCCCGGACGAAGAAGTCTGGTGACGTCGAGCTCGTACGGGGGACACCACACAGAGCCGGCACGCTGGTCGTTCACGTAAACGATAGCGGCCTCGCGCACCGGCGGTTCAAACCATGCCTGCATGCCGGACTTCAACGCGACCGGCTCGAGTGGTTCGCCCGGGCCAAGGTCGAGCATGAACCGCTGGGATCGACCAAGCAGGCTCGGCGAGAGCAAGAATGTTTTCTCGTAAGTTGCCGTACCGGAGAAGTAGCGAGTGCGATCGTCGTCGGTCCAGGAGCGCAATTGCGCCATCTCTTCGGCCGCGCTGATGGAGCGGAAGGTCACATGCCAATCCTGGTTGAGATTGACCGTCGCTGTGGCGCCGGCGCTCGATTTGGCAGCGCGCCCACGCCGTGGCGACGCAGCGCTTGGAGGGGCAAAGACCAGCACGCGCGACTCAAACGGCGCGAGATCGAGCGCCACGCTGATTCCGGCCCTATCTGCCGTTTCTATTCTGGCGTCCGACACTTCCCCGGTCATGGCGTTCCACCATTGCGGCCGCATCCCGCTGACGCGGAATTTTGCCGTCGTGGTCTGCCGCTGGTTACCGGTATTCGCGACGAAATAGAGCTCGGCATCCAGGACATGACGATGGACGAAGCCCACGTCGGGCGAAGCGGGGCCTAGCGACACATCAGGAGTCACGAGCGCGGGAAGCTTTGACCCGAGCTCGGTCTCGTCACGAACGAAATGCGCGGGCGCGTTCTCGGTCTCGAAGAGCTCTCGAGAAAGAGCGCGCACTCGGGACGATTGCTCGTCTGCGGCCCGCAGGCCCGGGGCCAGCTCCGGCACCCGCCGGGTCGCAATGAGAATTCCGCCCGCACCAACAAATTCCTGAAGCTTGCGATAGGTTTCCAGTGGAATCCGTTCAACGGCGGGCAGGATGACGACTCTATAGTGATTGGATCCCAACTGCAGCGAATGGGCGTCAATCTTGCCGGCATTGCGCAGCGCGTCGTCATCGAAGCAGTCGAAATCGAAGCCAGATTCTAGAATGCGAGCAATGACCTCGCTGCCAACGTCATCACGCAGCCCCTCAAACAGATCGACATGTCCCGGCCGCATCTGCGCTAGCGCGTCCGCTGAGGGCAGGTAGAGCGCGACATCGTTCGCTGGCGAGCCCTGCCGCAGCACGAAACTGACGCGCTGCAGGTAGCGGGTGATATCGGGCATCACAATCCACCAAGGGTTCTTCTCGTCGAAAACGCCTGCGGCATAAAAGCGCCAGCCGGGATAGCTCACACCGGGCGGCGTATAGGGCCAGCCGTGGCCGATGAGTTGGTTAATACCCTCGAGGAAATGGCGGTCCGCTTCGGCCTTCATGTCAAGCGGAGTGGCGCGGAATACGGGCGAGTGAAGCCAGGTCCAGGTTTCTGACGACGTAACCGGAACACCGTAGATGTGGCTGGCCGAAGAAGCCCAGCGCGTGGCCGACAAACTCTTCCACTGGGCGCCTTCTCCTTCAGGCAAATCGACGAGTGAATTGCTCGACAAGCTCGCCGGCGGAATCCCATAGGCTTGCATCCGCAGGTACGTGCCCTTGCCCTTTGCCCAAACGCGCAACCGGGCCACGAACCGTTCGTTGAACAGCTCAGTCAGCGTTCGCGCCCAGTCGTATTTCACGTCGCCGGTTTTCGGCCCTATATCGGCGACCAGCGCCGGGAGATACGGCCGCAGGTCATAGCCGCGCCGCTTCAGGAATTCCTGCAGAAAATCATCGGTCCAATCGGAGCCATAAACTTCAAGGCTGTCGCAGAAGACGGCGTACGGCGGCTGCTGATCGAATGCCTGCAGCAGACGGTCGCCAACGTTGTTGAGGTAATGATCGACGGCTGTCCCGTCGTAGTGATTGACGACGAAGCCCTCCGCGCCGACGGCGGCCCGCTTCACCTGCTGCCCGGTCGGGCTTGATATAAAGAAGATGGCCTCGCCCTTCATTCCCGGTGGCAGAGAAACCGTTCCTTCGGGTGTGATCGGGGCTTCGACGAAGGACTCGGGTTTAGACGCGCCGGGTTCGTGACGGCCCAGGAACATCGCGATCAGATGTTCCCCCTCGGAGAGGTCCGGGAGGAGGATAGGTTGCGTCGAATTCTCGACTTTGACGCGCTCTATGCGCAGCATACCGGCGGAGTCGGAAATGGGCACCATCGGGCCACCGTATGGCCACCCGGATCCCAAGGTCAGGTCCAAGCGCATTCCGAGGCTGTGCGCAGTACGCGATGCGAAGCGCAACGCCTCGAGGAAGCCGTCAGAAAGATAGGACAGATTCCGGACACCGGCGGCCTCATCATCCAGCGCCAGCGGATACACTGGCTGGATCTCGACGCCGCCGATCCCACCCTGCTTCATTGTGCGCAGCTCGCGCTCGAGTTCGTCGTGCGCCACGGAGGGGCCGAACCACCACCAGCGCATCATGATCCGGCTGTTCTCGGGAGGTGCCTGGAACTCGTGGCGCAGGTTATCGAGCGAGTTCCGAGCAGGCGACTTGGCCGGCTGCGAAAAAAGTCCGAACGGCAGCAGCGCAAGGCAGACGACGCATGCTATGTGCAGACACGAGGGAACCAATTTTATGTCCATTTTCATCGGCCAATCAGCTTTCCTGACTCTCCTTTATGGCAGCGTCGGTACCGCAACCGCCGGCGGCTCGACGCGCACTTCGACGGTTACCGGTTGCAGGCCCTCAGCCCTAGCGGTGATCTGAAGAACGCCGCTCCTCCGGGCGGATTGCACGATTGCGAGCGCGCGGCCGAGCCGCAATTCCCGGTGATCGGCTTTGAATTCCTCCGGGCTATCGAGGTCGGCATTGTCGACCCCGGCCAGCGACCCTGCGCCCGTCACTTCAAAGCCGATGAGATTACGCGCGCCTGGAACGACAACGCCCTTGGCGTCCACAGCCTCGACAGCAAGGTAAGCCAGATCTTGTCCGGTGGCTTCAAGCCGAGTGCGGTTCGGAACGAGTCGCAGCCTCAGTGGCGCGCCGGCGGTCTCGAACGCGCTCGAGGCCACGACTTTGCCGTCCTCTTTGGCGATCGCTTGCAGCTGGCCAGCTTGGTTCGGCACATCCCAGAGAATAATGTGGTCGGCAAAATCCGCGGCCCGCTTGTCGCCCAGCGACTTGCCGTTGAGTCTTAATTCAACAACAGGTACGTTGGTAAATGTGTACACGCGCAGCATTCCAATTGCGGCAGGAAAATTCCAGTGTGAGAGCAAGGCCATGAAGTTGCCGCCGGCATCGCGCTTGGGTTGATTGACGAAGTCGGGGTTATCCACCGCCAGCGCCACCATAGGCTGATCGGTGTACAGGCTTTGAATGAAATACGACCATGGCTTGCGGACGTTGGTCAGGGAAACGAGCGTCGTGCGATACCCCTTGCTCGGCCATCCTTCCGACTCGCCGAGATAATCCACACCCGCCCAGATGAACTGGCCCGCAACGTACGGATAGTATTCGCCCGTCCTGTAGTCGCGTGTGCCCCACCACTGGTTACCGGAGTTGTCGCTGGGATCGCGCGGCGTATTGAGGTTGACCTGGTGCAGATGGACTTCGCTGCCGACGAGCACCTGGTTCGGGTGCTGCTGGTGATCGCGGGCGTAGAAGCGCGTCTGGTAATTCATGCTGATCACGTCCGTGTCCTTGGCGATCTCACCGAGCGGTGCATCGCGCTCTCCGCGGTTGTTGCGCACGGGATGCAGCGCCGCCGTCACCGGGCGCGTGGGATCGAGCTCATGCACAAGATTCTCCATCGCCTGGTAAATCAACGTGCCTTCGCGCATGTACATATGCGGCGTCATTTCATTGCCGACGCTCCAGATGAAGATGCTCGGGTGATTGCGATGATTGCGAATGAACGCGCTAAGATCGCGCTTCCACCCGGTGCCGTCAGGAAGGAAGCCGTACCACTTGTCGAAAGCCTCGTCGAAGACGAGGAGCCCGAGACGGTCGGCAATATCGAGGACGTCAGTGGCGTTCGGGTTGTGGCTGAGCCGAATGGCGTTTACGCCGATCGTCTTCAGGACCTTGAGCCGCTCCTCGATGCCGCTTGCCAGCGCGGCCGCGCCGAGCGCACCGAGATCGTCGTGAAGGCAAACACCTTTGATGACGACGCGTTTGCCGTTGAGCTGGAATCCGGAGTTGACGTCGAACTTGATGGTGCGCATGCCAAAAGGCGTCTCGTAGATATCGAGCACGCGATCGCCCTCGCGCAATTCGCTGATCGTGCGATACAGCTGTGGCGATTCCAACGACCAGAGCCGCGGATGTGCGACGGTCACTATCTGGCTGGCGGTGGTTTCGCTGCGCGGAGGAACTTCCACTGGCGTTGTCTGCTCCCCGACCTGTTTGCCCGCGGGATCGAGCACCCTCACCGGCAGGCTGGTGTGGCTGGGTTCGTCGCTATCGTTGCGGACCGTCGTCTGAATCGCGATCACAGCCTGGCCCAGGCTTACCTCCAGGGTGGTCACATAGGTGCCCCAATGCGCGACATGCACAGGACTGGTCGCGACCAGCCAGACGTGGCGATAGATCCCGCTTCCCGTGTACCACCGGCTCGCCTGCTTGAGATTATCGACACGAACGGCGATGACGTTGTCGCGATCCGCGCGCGCCCAAAGAGTGACGTCGCACTCAATGCTGACGTAGCCGTTTTCGTTGTGCCCAACCTTCTGTCCATTCACCCACACATCCGAGCGATTGAAGATGCCATCGAAATCCAGCAGCAGTCGCTTGCCGGTGAGCTCCGGAGGAAGGCGGAAAGACTTGCGATACCAGCCGATCCCGATCGGCGCAAAGCCGCCGGCGCGGCCCGAGGGATTGTCCTGCTTCCACGGACCTTCGATGCTCCAGTCATGCGGCACATCGAGAGTGCGCCATGAGCTGTCGTTGAAGGTGGCCCGTTCCGCCTCGGGCGGATCGCCAAGTGTGAATCTCCAGCCGAAATCCATCGAAAACCGCTGCCGCGCCGGCTGCGCATGCGCGTTCGCCAGCAGCACCACTGCGGCGGAAAGGGACGCCGCAAATCGCGCCAGTATCGACTTCCACTGAGCGCGCTTCACCGGCGGCCATCCGTTGGGTCCGGCCAGTCGTCCGTGCGAAATGGCGCGGCCGGCAGACCGGTATCGTTGGTCAGATTCGGATTTCGAGGGTTGCTGTTGAACGCATAGCGCACCGCGACCGGATGTGGAACGCTCTGGGACCGGACCTCGACGCGGTCCTTGCCAACAATTTCCGCGCTCGCCCAGTGCCACTCGTGATCGGCGCCAGCGATCGCGAATTCTTCAAGCCTGTCGCCATGGCGCAGGCGGAGGCCTTTGCCGGCGTCGGTGAAGGTGACGATAATCTTCGAGCCTTGCAGCCGCGCCGCCCGAAGCATTGGCCCCGAGGGAGTGATTTTGCGGTGATAAGCGTCGGCCAGCGCCCAGCGCGCCATGCGCTTGCCGACATCGAGCTTGTCTTTGGGGTGGATATCGTGGGCTTCGCCAAGGTCGATGGTCACGATCAAGCCGCTGTTGCGCGTTGACATGGATGTGCGGCGCTGTGCCTCGCGAAGGAAGCTCCAGGCTTCATCCATGGGCTCCGATTGCGGATCGCGATAATTAGGGAGCTGCACGATGCCAAAGGGAAAACGGCCCTCGCCCCAACGCACGCGCCAGGCGCTAATCATCGTCGGCAGCAGGATCCCATACTGCTGCGCCCGCTCCTCGTTGGATTCGCCCTGATACCAGATTGCGCCGCGAATGGCGAACGGGACGAGTGGCTCAATCATGCCGCTGTAGATCGAAGCGGCGATGCGATACTCGCGCAGCGCATCGGGTACAGCGGGCGCCAGCGGCGGACGCGCTCCCTCCTGCTTTGCTTTTTCGACAGCGGCCCGCCATTCCGACACTTTCTGGTCGTACTCGGCTTGCACTCGGGGCCGCTCTTGGTTCCATATCTTCTCCCGCTCGACGCATCGGCGAAGGTCAGGGTTCGCGACCAGGTATTCGATCGGCGTCCACGCCTCCGCCTGCGAACCGCCGTAGGAAGCATTGATGATGCCGACCGGGACATGCAGGGCGCGCAAGAGCTCGGCGCCGAAATAGTAGCCCGCCGCTGAGAACTCCTTCACCGATTGCGGCGACGACGGCGCCCACTGTCCAAGAGGGCCGCCGGCATGGCGGAAGGCAACCTTGCGGCTGACGTTGAAGAGGCGCAGCAAACGATCATCGGCGGCAGCGGCGGCAGCTTCACCATTCGCTGTTTCCGGCAGAGTCAGTTGCATGTTCGACTGGCCGGCGACCAGCCAGACTTCGCCTACCAGGACATACCTGATCTCGAGCGTATTGGTTCCCACAATCGTCAACGATCGTGGGTTGCTGGAGGCGTGCAATGCCGAAAGCTCGACACGCCACTTGCCGTCAGGACCTGCAATCGTCTTCTTCGTCTGGCTGGCGAATCGCACCGTGATGCTCTCGCCAGGATCGGCCGTCCCCCAAATCGGCACTTTCGCACCGCGTTGCAAGACCATGCCGTCGCTGAGCACATCCGGCACGGTTACACGCGCCGGCGCGAGCGAGGTGATGAAGGCGACTGTGGAGACCACGTAATACGCGAATTGTTGAGTCCGCCGCCGAATCACTCTTGCCGCCCGCTCTGGTGGTATTTCTCGAACCAAGAGGCGACTTCGGCATCGAGCGCTTTCAAGTCCGGACGCTTTGCCGCGATGCGCCTCGCTTCCGCGTACTGCTGGTTGAGATCGCCGAGGTCGACCTTCGATCCTACGCGGATGAACAGCGGCAACTGGTGCAACTCGGCATTGACGGGGACGGCCTGACCGCCGCGGTAGATCCGGCCGGCATGCCATGCATCGCGCCACTCGGCCCCAGAAGGCAAATAAACCTGCTTCGTGCGCTGCCCCTTCTGCCAGATCGGTGAAACCACGATGTCGGGGCCATATTCATAAGTTTCCCAATCGCTCCACGCCGCCAGCGCTTTGGGATCAACCAGGAAGAGGGGACGAACGATCGGCATGCCAGTGCGGCTCGCGACCTGAGCCTGCGCGTAGGTGTAGTCGGCGAGCCGTATGTGGATCTGCGCATAGAGGCGCCAAAGCGCGATCAGTACTTCGTCGTAGGACGGGTTCCGCGGCAAGTTCCAGAAGCCGACGTTCCGCGTGGGGCCGACCTCCAGGATGGGCGTGAAGGCGCTGAATTCGAGCCAGCGCGCGCAGACTTCCTGCTCCATCATCTGGCGGTTGTACCCGCAGGTATCAGAGCCCCAGTTGGGATATCCCATGACGGCGGCGCGCTCGACGGCGATGATCTCGGCGCGAAGACCTTCCTGGTTGCCGCCGATGTCTCCACCCCAGAACACGCCGTAGGAAGCGCTGCCGGTATAGGCGGCGCGCGGCATAAGGACGAAATCGTGGTTCGGCCGGAACCTCTCGGCGACATCATAGGCGGCCTTCAGATACATCGCCGGATACGCATTGCGCTGTTCGCGCAGGGAGCGTCCGTCGAAGATCTTCTGGGGGCCATCGTCAGGGATGTCTTCTTCGGCGCGGTCGAGCTTGAATCCGCTGATGCCGCGCTTCAGCAGCTTGGCGACGCCATCCTGCCAGAACTGCTTCGCGGCGGGATTAGAAAAGTCGGCGAGCGGGTAGTTGTTGCGATGCGGCAGTTGACCCGGCAGGTTATAGCCTTTCGCGAGCGCCTCCTTCTCCATCTGCCCCTGGAAGAACGGGGCGGCCCACAGAAGCAACTGCATGTTCTGCTGCCGGAGCCAGTGGACCATGGTTTCAAAATTCGGCAGGCGCATGGCGTCGATCTCGAAGTCGTCATAGCCGAGCCGCCCGGGACCCCACGGACGGTCGATCCAATACACGCCGTTGGGAATCCCGAAGGCGCGCATCATCAATACGTCTTCCATGAGTTCGGAGTTGAAAGGACCGGTGACGGGCGTACCGTCGTAGTAAGCGGCCCGCTGAGTGTGCTCGTCGCGCCAGCGCCAAGGGAGATACATCCATTTCGGCGGCAGGAACGGAGGCCCGGCATCGAGCGCGTGCGCGCGAACCAGAGCCGCCGGATCGGCCGCCGTGTAGAGCTTCATTTCGAACGAAGGCCCCTCGAATTCGATCCGGACGCGCGCGGGATCGGTGGCGCAGAAATCGACCAGACCCGGCCATGTGCCCTTGACGAACACGGCATAGCCGCGCGACGAAAGGTAGAAGGGCGCGTACAGGGAAGTGGTCGGCTTGACGATGACGTCGATCTTTTGACCCCTAAGGTTCAGGACGTGGTCCTGTCCGGCTTCCCAGGACAGTTGTTGAGGACCGTCGATCACCCGCTCCATGACGCCAGTGAAGTACTCCTGCGGGCCGGCTTCGATCGCGAGTCCCCACTTCGACACCCTCTCGGTCGGCCGCGCCGTCAGGCTAACCGTGAAATTGTCGCCATCGCGCTTGGTCGAGAGCCTGACCAGGCGTCCGTCGGCCAGCCTGGTTTCGCTTTTGACGCTAAGTTCGGGTAGATCGATACGTTTTCCGTCCACCTCGACAAAGAAGCCGGTGAGCTGCAGCTGCCCTCCCCTGGCGCCGGGCGCAGCGGGAAGAATGTGCTTGGAACGGAGGACCGCGCTGGTGGTCTGCGCCGCCAGCAACGGCAGGATCAAGGAGAGCAAGAACGCGAGAATCAGTCTTTTGGTCATGATCAAAAATGACTCGAGTCCAAGCATTGCTCGTTACCAGTTTCCATCTGGCGTCGTGGCTGTGACGGGCGGGCTGGCAGGCAAGTTCCAGCCCGCTACGGGATCGGGATGTGCCGGGTCAAATGGCTTCACGTCTTCCAACAGGAACCTTGCGATCGCGAATCCATTCGCCTTAATTCCCTCGACAACCGAGCGCGCGAGTTCGTACGCGCCGTAACTGTTGAAGTGGGTGTCGTCGGCGAGCGGTTTGTCCTGGCCGGGAAAAGTTCCGGCCGGGTAATGGACGAAGGCCTTCAGCGTGCCTTCCGGGCCGAGCGCTTCAAACAAAGTTTTGCTCATGGCATTCAGGTCGATGGACGCGACGCGCTCTCGCACCGCCAGCTGCCGCATCGCCTCCGGATAATCGCCGAGCGTGTTGACGATCTTGCCGTCGGCGTTGAACTTGCGGCGATTGATCGAAGTGACCAGCACCGGTGTGGCGCCGCGCTCCTTCGCCTCGTCGACCAACTCGATCAGGTGCCGCTGATAGGTGGTGAACGGATCGACGTGCGAGGCGCCCGGCTTCTGGTCGTTGTGTGCGAACTGGATGAACAGGAAGTCTCCCGGCTTCATCGTTTCCAGTACCTTCGGCCAGCGCTTTTCGCCGATGAAGCTCTTGAGCGATTCTCCGGACTCGGCATGGTTGGCAATGGCGACGCCCGGCGCGAAAAAGCGCGGCAGCATTTGTCCCCAGGCGGCCCAAGGTTCGAGCCGATGATCGGTGACGGTGGAATCGCCGGCGATGTAAACCGTGATCACGTGCTCATTGGGAACGATCTCGATCGATTCGACGCATGGCCGCGAGCCGTTGAATTCCAGCGACAGACGGTGGTCCCAGTCGAAGTCGCTCTGCTCATCGGGCTTCAGGCGAACCATGTCGCCGTTCCGGAGTTGGGGGTAGCGCACGTTGACGGTGAAGGTGCGACCCTCGATGTGCCCGCGTTGGGTCATCAGGCTTTCCAACAACAGGCGGCGGGCTTCCGCCTTCAGCGTCGTCACCGAATCGGACTCGTCACTGCCCAGCCGGACGGTGACGTCGTAGTTCCCTTCGGGCACATCCACGGCGAACAGGAAAGGCTCACGGCCGCAAACGCTATTGCCAATCAGCGACGGCCCTGAGCCGAGAAAGCCGTAGCCTCGTGTGGCCGTGTACTGGTCGTCGGCACGAACCAGCGTGAATCCAGGAGCGGCATGGGTACCCAGGGCAAAGCGCAACGGCTGTCTGCCGGTTTGTGCGCTAGCGCCGGCGGTGGCCAAGGCCAGGACCGCCAGCAGGGCGGAGGGCCACCTCGGGCGTTCGATCCGCGGAATGAAGGGACGTTTCATGACAGCGAGACTTGCCTGCTACTCGGTTTTCAGGACCTCGACTGCGTAAACCTGCACCGGTCCGAACATGTTCGAGCGAAAGACAATCCACTTGCCGTCGGGCGTAAACGACGCGTTCGGCTCGAGGCGGTAATCGTGCTTCGAGAGGTCGACCAGTTTCTCCGAACTCAAATGATCGCCTTCCGGCGTGAACAGGTAGATCCATTGGCCGTGTCCCGCCCCGGCCACACTGTTCGGTCCGCCACCGTCGCCGGAGAAGTGTTTTTCGTCGGGCGCTTCGTTGTAGTGAACCGACCAGTCGCTGCGTCCGACCTTGTAGCGCTTGGTTTCACCTGTGGCGAGGGTGAATCCGGCGAGCCAGAATTCCCGGCCCTTGGGCGTCTGCAAGTCGTACCAGATGGTCTTGCCGTCGGGACTGAAAAACTCGTGCCCGGCGATCTCCATGTCCATCTGCCGGTGGTGGATCTGGCGCAGGCCAGTTCCGTCGGTGCGAATGGTCCAGATGCGATCGACCTTGTGCCATGGGCCTTCATGGCAGAACATGATCAGACCCGGATCGGTCGGTGAGAACTGCACGTGGTTCAGCCAGTCGGTGGAATGGTTGAACGTGTTGATCTTCCCTGTCTTGATATCGATGGTGTACAGCGACATGGGAATGCGCGCTGCCAGGCGTCGCTCCATCATGTCGCCTTTCCCCGGATAGTTGTCGCCGCGGTCGCGTGGAATCGGAGGCAGCGCCGGCGGCGTGGCCGGCGGCTGGTCGACCCAGCTTCCCGCCAGCAAGGTCTCGTCGGCATTTACCGCAAAACCTGAACCGGTAGCGAGCTTCGGTTCGGTGACGATGGCGCGGGTGGCGCCGGTGTCGAGATTGGTGGCGTATGCGGTGTCGTCTTTCAGGTAGAACACCTGCCGCGTCTTGCGCCCCACGATCACGTCACGGACGCGCCCTTCGACGAGCGGGCGAACCTTGCGCGTCTCGAGGTCGATTACCGCCAGCCCCTCGCGGGTGGTGATCAGGAGAAGATCGCCCTTCGCGGTGTAGGCATTCTGATGAAAGTACAGGCTGGCGCTGCCCTCCTCATCGGAGAGCCGGACGATGCGGTGATGCGTGGAGGCATCCAACCACTCGCGCGGCGGTTCCTGGCCAGGCGCATTCCTCGAGGCTGGGCCCGGTTGGCGGGGCGAGGTCGCGAGCGTCTGGGCCCAGGCGCTCACCACCAGGAACAGAAATAGCAAACAATTTCGATCCATCAGGGTCCCGGGTTCTGGTTAGAAGAAGATCCTCACGCCGAACTGCAGGTAACGCGGCAGCTGCAATTCGCGAAGCTGCCCGAAGCCGGTGTTGTAGGCCTGCCGCAAGCGGTAAAGCTTGAAGCCGTTGAGGTTGCGAATGTCGTAAGAATTCGGATCCGTCGCGGCAAATGCCCGCGGGATCGCGACGCTCCAGAAGTTGGTGGGCAGCGCGCCGGTCGGGAGACGCTCGGAAGTGACCATCTGCTGGATCGTCGCCAACTGCGCGGCGCCGGCGGTCGTCGTCGAGAGCGGCTGCGAGTTGCGTCCCGCCCAGGTGTCGTACTCGGCGGCGGTAATCGGCGTAAAGGTACGAGTGCCGGTCGTGGTGTTGATGGTGACCGTGCCCTCGTTGGGAGCGGCCATCCAGTCGTTCGGGGCGTTCTGCATCGGCGAGGCAATCTGCCAATTTGGGTGGTTGAACACGTTCAGAGCATCGACGCGGAACTGGATCCGGCGTTTGCCGTCGGCGCCGAACCGCCCCGGGAGATTGAAGCTCTTCTGCATTGAGACATCGAAAAACTTCTGCATCGGCCCGCGGATTGCCAACACGCGCGCGGAGTCACCGAGCGTTCCCTTGACCGGCCGGATGAATGCCGCGGGATTGACGAAGGGCTCGCAGGTTGCAACCGCGACGCAGTTGCGGTTGTAGAGCGGATTGAGCAGCGGCTCCGACATGTTTACATCCGGCCGTACTGTGTGCGTCGTGGTCGCGTTTAGACCGTTGGCGTCGGTCAACACCGGAAGGAACGGGAACTCGCTGTTGAAGCGGACGACGCCACTCGTTGTCCAGCCCCCCACGATCGGGATCAGCGGGGCCCAGGCACCGTTCAGGAACTTTTGGCCGCGGCCGAACGGCAGGTCATAAACATAGCGGACGCTGACCCAATGCGGCTGATCGAAAGTCGAGATCGAGCGGTCGGTGCTCAAAGGCGCGCCGAAGGTCGCGTTGCCGCCGCCGGTAAAGCCAGTCACCAGGGTGCGAGTGTCGGGGCTGGCGTCGGAGGCATTGTCGATCGACTTCGAGTAGGTGTAATTCGCCGTCATTTCAAGACCGCGTGTCCGGTGCGTGAGGCTGATGTACCCGGCATGGCGAATGCTGCTGCCGGCGGAGTTGAAATACTGGTTGAGATTGTTGAAGCCCTGGAATCTGGTCGCCAGCGAGCCCCACGGAATCGAGATGGTGTTGCCCAGCAGGTCCTTGCGGCCGAGCGGATCGGTCAAGGTCGTCTCGGTACCGATGGGCGCTACCGCCGTGCCACTAGTGCCGGGAGCAGGAACGACCGAGATCTCGATCTGCTGGATCAGATTGAAGTCGCGCGGATTCATATTGATGAACTGGGTGTATAGCCTTGAGCCTTTCGCGCCCGTATAACCGAGCTCCAGCACCGTATTGCGCATGACTTCGTGTTGGATTGTCAGGTCCCAGTTCTGCGCGTAGGGGATGTGCGAGTGCTTGGAGATCGCGTATCCCGGAATGCCCAGACTCGGCAGGTAGACGAGGCCGTTGGCGGGAATATGCAGAGCCTGCGCGGGCGTTAACGTCAGGTTCGTCGCCTCGGGATTACTGGAGAGCCGCAAGGCGGACGAGGGGTCCAGGCTGCCACTGGAGACGTTGCTGCCGCTCGACAACGTGGAGGCGTTGACGAAACCGCCAAAGTCAGGATTGGGCAGACGGTTGTTGCCGGTTATGGACTCATGCGATATGCCGTAACCGCCATGAATCACGAGACGATCGTGGGACATCGCGGGACTCCAGGCGAAACCGAAGCGGGGTTCGAAGTCCCAGCGCTCGATAGGGGTGATGTACTTCGATGCGCCGCCGCGGCCGGCATACTGGAAAGGCGCCACGAGGAACGAAGTCAGCGTGGTGCTCGTGCCTGGCAATGTGATCGGCGTGGTGAGCGGGAACGGTTGTGCCAGGTCCGGCAGGAACGCCCCCTGCAGGTTGTTCTTTTCGGTTCGCGGCAACTGCAATCCGTAACGCACGCCGAGATTCAGCGTCAGGTTTGGCTTCACCTTCCAGTCGTTCTGGATGAACGCCGCGGCTGCGTTCCAGCGGTAGTAGTACTGGAACAGAGCGGGACGGACGGCAATCTGGTTAGGAATGCCGAGCAGGTAGCTGGCAAACGGATTGCCGCCGTTCGCGGTGCTGGTCGATCCGAAAACCGCGCTGGTCTGCGCCACGCGGAAGTCCCAGCGTCCGCCGGAGGCGGCGAAAAACGGCTCCACGTTCAACAGTTCATGGGTCAGGTCAACGCCGAACTTCCAGCGCATCGGACCATGATCCCAGTAGATCTGGTCGACGATGTTGTAGCGTTCTTCGACGTTGTAGTTGTTGGTTGAAGCGGAGGAACCGATGTTGGTGAAGGCATCGAAGCCGTTCGTGTCGGAACTGAACTGGAATAGCGGCATGCCGCCCTTGGTGAGGCTAGGAATGCCGAGTTCGGTTGAGATGTTGCGGCCATTTTTAATCGAGAAGGTGGGCGAGAAATCTTCGCTGAAGGTGCCGCGGGTGTAGTTCAGGCGAAGGTCGTTCATCAGCCGGTGGGTGATCAGGTGCGTGTCGGAGAGCACGACCTGCCGCGACCAGCTATAGGCGGCGGAGTTGCCGTTCACGTCGCTGCCAAAACCGCGCAAGCCGGCGGCCGGGACGTAGGTGTAGCGGAAATTCAGGTTGTTGGCAGCGCTGAAACTGTGATCGATGCGGACGGTCCAGCGGGTCTCATCCTGCTTGACGAAGCGATTCACAACGTAGTTCTTCACGCGTCCGTTGGGGTCCAAATGCCAGTCGCCCGGTTCCGGCATGTACTGGAGAGCCTTCAGAGCGACCGGGTCCAGCATGCCCTGAGGAATCACATTCCCGGGAAACGCAATGGGCGCCGAAGCGCGCTTCCACTGTCCGTTGACCAGGTTGAACTGCTGGTAAATGGTGCTCGGTCCGACCGAGGTCAGGCCAAACCGCACGGCCACATCCGTCGGCAGCCAGCCGCTGGTTGTGCGAACCAGGTTGCTGAAGTCGCCCTGGCGCATCGCGTCGGTGGGCACAATCGTGTCTTGCACCAGGAAATCGAGGCGGTAGCGCGGCTCGGCGCCGAAGAAAAAGAACGTTTTGTCATGTCCGTTGTAGATCTTCGGAATCACCACCGGACCGCCGATCGTGCCTGAAAATTGATTGAAGCGGAGGTTGTTCCGTGGACGCGTGCTGCCCGCCGTCCACTTCTCGGCGTTGGTGACAGGGTTGCGCGTGTACCAGAGCGCCACGCCGTGGACGTCGTTGCTGCCCGACTTGGTGGTGACGTTGATGACGCCACCGCCTGTCTGGCCGTATTCGGCGGAGTAGGCAGAAGTCTGAACCGTGAACTCCTGGACCGTCTCAGGCGTGAAGCTGACAACTTCGCGTGCGATGCCGACGCCAGTATTGTTTACGCCGTCGGCGAGCATCACGGTGCTGCCGGCGCGTCCGCCGTTCACGCTGAGGTTGAACCCGGGCACCGGCTGACCGGAAGTGACGTCGGCGTCTTCGCTCCCGGCGACGCCCGTGACATTCGCTGCGGTGAGAGCCAGGTCAAGCACGCTGCGATTAAACAGCGGAACGTCCTGCATCTGACGCGCGGTGATCGTTTGCGTCTGCGTGCCGGACTCGGTGTTCAAGATCGGCGCCTGCGCCTGGACCGAGACCACGGTCTCGACCGATCCGGGCTGGAGCTTCACGTTGCGCGTGACCGTGGTCGCTGTGTCCACCTTCACGTTCTCGATGATCGCCCTGCGGAACCCGGCGGCCTGGACTTCGATCCGGTAGGTAACCGGCTCGAGGTTGCTGACGCCGTACGATCCCGAAGCCGAAGTGGTGGCGACGATTCGTTGATTGGTGCCGACGTTGATGATGGTCGCGGCTGCGCCGGGGACGACGGCGCCCTGCTCATCGAAGACGGTTCCCGTGATGCCGCCGCGATTCGTCTGCGCCAACAGAAGCGACGCCGGGACCAGCAGAAGCGTCAGCAGCCGAATCGAGGACTTGCGGATCACAGCGATGCGGGAATGAGACTTCATACGCCCCCCACCAGCGAAAGCGCGATTAAGATCGCCGCTATACTGCGGTTCTTCGCTCCGTCCCGGTGCACACTGAACCTTGCGGGCCCTGTGGCGTACAGCCCTATACACCGCTCGCATCCGCCGACGCAAGCGGCGGAAGTGAATCGGCGCGCTTTCGCAGTGCAGAACAGGAATGACAGGACTCGAAACCGGAAAAACTGAGACAGGCCCTCAATTTAGCCGTGAAGGGAGGAGTTCGACCTGCACCAAACGATGTCCCGGAGAGTTGTCAGTGGTTGTACAGTGCGAAACATTCCAGGCCCCGCCGTGAGGCTCCCGCGAGGGACTCGCGCGGACGTGCGCCCGGCGCGCAAGTTCCGGTCGTGGCAGTGATTGGGCGCAAGCTGCGGCGGGAACCTGGTCACTTGCCTTCGACATTCCGCATCCGGGCATCACCGGCATCCCCGGCGGCGGTCAGGCGCCGCGCAATTTCGAGTCTCGCTCAAAGTCGCCGGCCAACACTTGCGCCGCTCCCGGGCGCGGCTAGAGGTCCCAGCGCTGTTGCTGCGTTGTGCGCCTTCCCGGAGGCAGAGGAGGTGAACTACTTCTCTCCTGACGACTCGCTGATCGAGCGCGTGCAACAGCGCACCTGACGGTCGGCACGAACCATGACTGTTACTAGGTCTTGACCGATGCTCTATACTCGGCCCTCATTCCCAAGCGAGGGGCCGTCATGCGCAGCCTGCGATTGCTTGCCGCCGTTTCTCTCCTGTTGAGTTCTCTCTCCCTTGCCGCCCAGAAGACCTATTCCGCGATTCTGCTGGCGCGCAACGAGCATCCGGCGGTGCGTTCCGCCGCAGAACTGATGGCCAAGTCGCTCGGTATACCTGCGAACCGGATTCGTATCGAATCCCGCAGCGGCGAACCGCGCGGCGGAGAGATCGTGCTGGCAGTCGCGCCGGTAGAATCGAAGGGCAAATCGCCGCTGGCGGAGTCGATTCGGGGAGATGGCTACGCGATCAGGTTCAGCCCGGGCGGCGGCGCGACCATTCATGGCGCGCGCCCGCGGTCGTTGCTGTACGCGGCCGGCGACGTGCTGTTGTGGAAGAACAGGACTGCCGGGGA
>Ga0209804_1000949_pt1 | contig 20267 bp, 22 predicted proteins | sample GraSoiAngelo_139_FD_185896 | JGI IMG/M metagenome (GOLD analysis project Ga0209804, IMG submission 185896) | Grasslands soil microbial communities from the Angelo Coastal Reserve, California, USA - 14_0929_12_20cm (SPAdes) (version 2) | ecosystem: Environmental > Terrestrial > Soil > Grasslands ... | reverse complement strand
ATCCATTTCTTTCGTCCGCCGTTGATGAGTACTGCATTCTTGACGCCGTAGTATTGGAGGTCCCAATAGGCGTAGGCTGCGAACCAGTTGTTGAAGTCGCCGTAAAGGGCTATTTTGGTGTCGTTGCTGATTCCGGACTTGTTGAAGAGCTGTTCGAGCTGTTCTTTGGATAGGATGTCTCTTTGTAGTGGGTGGTTGAGGTCTTTGCGCCAGTCGAAGAGGACGGCGCCTGGGATGTGTCCAAGTTGGTAGTTTGCTGTGGGGTCGTAGTCTACTTCGACGATGCGTACTTTGGGATCGTTGAGGTGTTCTTGCACCCATTCGGTGCTGACTAGTACTTCGGGATGTGTGTATGACATACGTTATATCCGGTCGTGGGACATAACATACGTCATATTTATGCTTCACTTTTATTCCATCGGGAATAGTCGTTGTAATCCATATCGGCCAAAAATATCCAAACATGAACGTTAAATCGTTCAGCCAGTCTGCATCAAAGTCAGAAGCGGTTTGATTCAAGTTCCACAATGGGTCCGCGAAACATTCGACGGCTACCTTGTCTGCGAATTCACAACGGTCAAGTCTGGAAAGCCTGTGACTCTACCATTGTTGCCGTTCTATCTTCCTGACTCCGGAAAATTTGTGGTAACCTCCAGCATTCTGTTCTCTAAGAAGGCCGAGAATGTGAAACAGAACCCGAAGGTCTCGCTGTTATTCTCAAACCCTGAAGGGTCGAATGCTGGAAAACACGCTGTACTGGTTCAAGGCATTGCCCACGCTGACGACTCCGACCTTGACCATGGCTGGGAGAAATATCTCCCGTACTGGCGTAAGAAAGAGCCCTACATCGATGCGTACTTGGCTGAGCGAGAAAAGTTTGGATGGTTCTGGAAACGGATCGTCGTCCAAGTCGAGCCCAAAAGGATACTCGCATGGAAGAATGGTGATACGTCAAGATCGCCGGAAGTTTTCGGAGCCTAGAACGATGACAAGTCTGGATTATAATCGGCTCGGGAATTTCCGTTATGCGATCATAACATTGGTTGGTGACGACGGATTTCCTTTCAGTGTGTCAACAGACTTCAAAATAATGCCTGATAAGAAGATAGTGCTGCAGAAACCGGCTCAGCCGTCGAAGCTCGATGGCAAAAGAGTGAACGTCTTGTTTAATCACATCATAGGTTTGCCTGGAGGAGGATACGGCGATAGGAGATACATGCTGGTCTGGGGAACGACCCATGAAGATCATGGGACACTGAGGTTTGAGCCAGAGAAGGTGTCGGAGTGGGACGAGAAGATCCTACCCTTCGACCAGTACTGCGCCAAGTCGGCGCCGCAAGGAGCCAAGTACCTGGGAGGGCTTCAGGCGTCCGTCGAAGCCTGATCCTCTCCAAGTTCCGGCGCTTGGATTTCTCCTGCAACATTTTCGAGCTCGGAGGCTTCGGTTGCTTCCTCTGACTCTTCGTTGATAACGCCTTTGGGCTTTGATTCAGCGATTAGCATCATCAGACTCTCAAGGTCGAGCTCGGCTCTCGTGCGCCAGCCAAGCTTAACGAGACCCTCCTCGTCTTCTTCGAGGTAGCCGGAGCGCAGGAAAGCGTCCGTAAGGGTGAGCGCTCTCCAACGTCCCACTTTCTGTCCAATTATCTCTTCGAGCTCTTTTCGTTCACTCTTTCCTTGTTTTGAGACAATAAGTGACAAGCAAGCTGCCAGGGCAGCTAAGTTGTCGATTCTCCACCCTGTCATCCTCGCCTCTCTGGGAGTCAGTGTTCCTTTCAGTCTGACGAAGTATCTGGATTCTTCTTCTGCATCGGGTCCTGGCTTGTAGTCGCTGAGAACCCGTGACTCGACTTTCTTGACCTCTAAGTCTAGATCCTTCAAGCTCTCATCAAGTTGCGTCAAGACTTTCAGATACTCTTTGCCAAGACCTGTCTTCAGCTCCCACGATCTGGCACCGGGCACCCTTCCCCTCTTGAAGAAGAGTAGGTGTGCTGCTCGTTTTACCCGTTCTGGATAGTAGGATTGTTCCTGTTTTATTTCGCCCGTGATGTAACAACCTCCCTTGTGATCGGTATGGGATAGCTTAGTGGTGATCCCTGTCGGGATGCGAATGGTGGGTCTCGGGGTATCAAGAACATCTTCTCTCTCTTTCTATCTAATGCAGCCATTCCGTAGCTGACGAGAAAGCTAACCATTTGAGCCCGGAGGACTGTCTGCGGAAAATTGCCGGTTCTGACGAAGCTCCAGTATTCAATCCGTTCTCCTTCTCCAGCTTTCTCCTTCATCTCCATCCGTAATTCTTCCAAGCGCTTCGTGAACGCCTTCTCTTCAAGAACCCTCATCCTTGCCAGCTCCGGCGAATCCATCGATCCCGGAGTTTCGAAGGGTCCGGCTGCAAGTCTCTTCCGCCTTTCAAAGAAGGAGAGCATGTGCCGCCAATAATCTAGGGCTTCCTTGGTAGAGGCATCTGTCAACTGTTCCAGTTCTACAACCGGGTGCCATGATAGTAGAAGGAGTTCTGCCAGTTGTTCTCTTGACATTGATCCAATCTTCTGTTTGACCATGCCCGGGTCGACGAACAGTGAGCTCGACTGAAATCTGAGATTGGCACTCTGAAGGCCCACCACTCTCGCGAGGCTGGTAATGGCTCGCATATCTAGAAGGTTGTCCTGCAGCGTCTGCCAGCTCTCGGCGTGTCGTCTGATGATCCTGAGCGCTTCGGACACGTCGAGGAGAAAGGGATTGAATTGACGGTTCTCAATAGAATTACATGTCTGGATTAGCTCTTCCAGCTCTTTCCTTCCGGATGCTTTGGTCGTTCTTTGCGCCAATCTTACTTCAGCTCCTTGACCATCGAGCTGCCTTCGACATTCTGCACCACGACGACATGGACTTGGTCTTCGCTGGGGAGAGACAATTGCCCAGGCGTTATGGCGATGTACTGGCTCCTGTCCGTAGTCTTAGAGGCTGCGTGGATGAGTCGAGATACTGTCTCCCGGTTCTTAGGGTCCATGTGAACATCGAACTCATCAATCGCCCGGAAGGGCGACGAGATGAACTGTTGGAGTGACAGGAGGAACGCGATCAGCGCGACAGTTCGTTCTCCGCCGCTGGGTGCGAGGCTGTCTAAGGATACGGGTTCGTTTCCCTTGAAGCCCGCATAGAGTTCGAGGCCCGCTTTCTCGATGTTCTTTGAAGACTTGAGATCGATTCGCCCTTTGCCTCCAACCTCATCGAGTAAATTGCCGTATCGCGTGGAGAGGTCTTCGAGGAGTTTGCCCATGACGGTTTTCCAACGCTCAAACCGTCCCTGCAGCTCTCCCAAGACTTCGGACCTGTTCTGTTCTACAACCTCAGCCTTCTTCCTTAGATCTTCGTACATATCGCCGTATGTCTTGAACATCTTCTCCACATCGGCTGAGAGGTGCGCGAGCGGACGAATCCTTTCCTGAACTGCGGCCGTCTCTAGAGTCACGTCGTGTAGGTCTCTTGGATTTTCGAAGACGGGTCCTAGCTGAAGGGCTTGGGTTCTTAACGGTGAGAGTTCCTCCTCGCCGAGTCTTACTTGGACTTCGAGCTCTTGAACTTCTTGAGCCATCATTGAAAGCTTGAAGCTGTTGACCTCGGACTTGACCTTCGATTCAACAAGAAGATCGGTGCTCTTCGTAAGATCTCCCGACAGTTCGGCGATCTTTGAGCGGACCCTTGTGAATTCTGTTTCGTCCAGTTGTGCGGTGTGGGCTATTTTCTCATGCTCCTGATTCAGCTCCACCAGGGTCTGCCTTAGTTGATCATTCTGCTCAGCTCCGGGTGAGACAAGATCTCTGAATCTCGCTATCCATTCAAGCGAACCTGAGCGGAATCCGCGACTATGCTCGAGTTTCAGATGTTCTTGGCGGAATGTTTCCAGTTCTTGGTTTACTCGATCAAGTTCGCTAGAGAGTTTGAGATGTTCTCTTTGGGCCGAGTCTAGTTCTTCTTTGGAGTCTTCTGATTTTCTCTGGAGGGAGGATATTCTTTCTTTGAGTCGCTTCTGGGATGCTTCTTTTCTGAGGATTCTGCGCCAAGTCAGTTCTCTCTGCAAATCCTTGAGTTGTTGTTCGAGTTTCTTCTTCGTCTCGTATTTTTCGTATTCTCTCTGCCAGTGGAGGTAGGTCTCTCTCGTTCCCTCAATGACAGAAGACATTGTTTCTCGTTCAGTCGTCAGCTTCAGTAGTCGGTCGCTGGCTTCTAGGACTTCTTTGCGATAGGCGCCGAATCCGACGGCGTCTTCAAGGAGAAGAAGCTTTTCGATTGGGCTTACCGTTCCAAACCGTCCCACCATTAGCTGGTGCATTATCACAAGCATATTGTCGGGGTTGAGCCCTAGCTTGGATAGTCCTTCGATTAGGCCGGTCTTGGAGATGGGTTTGTTGTTGAGTAGGTAGTGGTAGTCGCCGGAGCGTTTCAAGATTCGGGTGAGTAGGATCTTGTCGCTCCGCGCTTGTGGGAAGGGTCGGGGACCTTTTTCTGATTCGTTGTCGAGTAGGATACTGATTCGGGCTTGGTCTTCGCCCCAGCGTATTAGCTCGCTGAGCTTTCTAGATCTCTCCGTGTAGGCTTGTCCTAGCACTACGGATATTCCGAGGAGGATGGAGGATTTCCCTGCGCCGTTTGGTCCGACAATAAGATTTAGTCCCGGCTCTAGTGGGATGCTTGCGTTCTTGTAGCTCATGAAGTTGGTGAGCTGTACTTCCCGGATCAATCTCTCACTAGACCTGATGCTTGGAACTATTAGATCGCCGGGGTCTAATCAACATTTGACCTATCGTTGAGGAAATTACAAGTTCCTGTCAAATCCGGATTGTTTAAATAGCCGATCGGGAGTTTATCGCGTTCCGGAGTGTGCCAGGTGCGGGATTGAGGCGGCTTGGCAAAGTACTGCACCTGTCAAAGAGTGGCAATCTTCTCCTTCGACTCGAACAATATCCAGTACCAATAATCGGCGCGCAAGTCTGTGACTACAAAATTCGCAGTGTTGGCGTGGTCAATAATATTCTGGGTCCTGTGAAGACTCCATACGTCTCGGTAAAGCCCGTCTCGAATGTTGAGGGCGCACTCGTCGGCCGGGTGCTATACCAGGTCGAGAAGGATTAGGAGCATCAAAAAGAAAACTTGACTGAGACACTGGAACAGGTACCGAGAATTCCGACGGGTCCTAGATCTGCTCGATTGTGTCCTGAGTGTAAGGGTTCGAAGCTCATCCGCGACTACGACACCGCCGAAGTAGTCTGCATGACCTGCGGTTTCGTAGTTACTGACAAGATCGCTGATTCTCGGCCCGAATGGCGCGCGTTTGATGATGAGCAACGGGCTAAACGGGCTCGCACAGGCGCCCCCATGACGTTCACCATTCATGATAAGGGTCTATCAACTATCATTGACTGGAGGGATCGCCCTTCTGGCACTAAGAGTGTTAGCGCCGACCAGCGCATAGAGCTCTACAAGCTACGGAAATGGCAACGCCGAGTCCGAGTCTCCGACGCGACCGAGAGAAATCTTGCGGTTGCACTCTCGGAGCTGAGTAAGCTTTCGGCCGCTCTGACGTTGCCGAAGAATATTCTTGAGACAGCCTCTGTGATTTATCGGCGAGCCATCAAGAAGAGACTGATTCGCGGCCGATCAATTCACAACGTGACCGCGGCGGCCATCTACATGTCCTGTCGCCAGTGCGGTATTCCGAGGACGCTGGACGAGATTGCGTCCGTGTCGACGCTGAACAAGAAAGATATTGGCCGGAGCTACAGGTTCATGCTTCGTGAACTAGGCATGTTTGTGCCTCCTTCAGCTAACCGGAGCTACGCGGCCCGATTCTCCAACCGACTAGTCATCTCTGGCAAAGCGGAAGGTATCGCTATCCGGATTCTGGAGATTGCTCGCCAGATGAAACTGACCAGTGGTCGGGGTCCAGCTGGTATTGCAGCTGCGTCCACGTACATTGCGACGGTGTTGACGAATGAGCGGAAGACTCAGCGAGAGATTGCGGAGATTGCCAATGTGACTGAAGTTACGATCCGGAACCGGTACAAGGAATTGTTGGAGAAGCTTATGATCGAGGTCCCGCTCTAGGCGGACTTAAGCTGACCTGCTAGTTACCCGCGTTCCATACGACCGGAACCTGCAGATAGCTCTCGGCCTCGACAAGTAGGGGCCTGGCTCTGAGCTCTCAGTCTCCATCCAGTCTGGAATGATTACCGCCCTGATGAGTTCTTGAGTCGTTATTCCTCTCTCCTGCGCAAGCCTGCTCAGCTTAGAGAAGGCGTCCGCATCGAGTGACTGTATGAACCTGCTGGATCTAGATCTCAGTCGGATCTCTCTCCTCTGCAAGGTGGGTATACTTTTGGGCGGTGCAAAAATAAGCTGGACGTGTAGAATGCCGCACAGTAGACGTGTTTTACTTCACGTGTAAACCACCTCAGATATTCATGGGAGCCAGTGCTGAGGGCTCTATTCGTATCAATGTGGTGCTTTTGACGCGAAAAGATTGTGATTTACTTGCCGCGAGTTCTCTTAGTGGATTCGCTTGCTGCTTCTTTCAGCAGTCGATTCGTGTTCTCGGTGCCTCCTCCAAGTCGCAGAGTCTGCTCATGCTGCTCTGACAATCGTTTCGTGGACTCGATGATGTCTGCCCGTTGGGTCTGTCCGGCGTTAGACGATAATTGCGTCATTGTCTTCGTAGCCTCCTTGAACTTTCCGGCAGAGAGTTGCCTGTAGTACTCTTCCAGTCCTTGGTAGTAGGCGAATTCTGCCATGAGACTGTTGCGTATTCCCTGAGTGTACTCTTCATCACTTTTTGCCGGCCGAATGTTTGCAGATGAGTTGATGGTTTGCTTGGACCCGTCGACCGCGTCGCCGTAGGAGACTTGGACGTTTAGCAGCTGACCCTTGAAGCCCTCTGGCATAGTTACTTGGCCCCAGATTTTTGCAATATTTTCTAGAGCGTTGATCTTGACTGGTGGACCGGGATAGTTGAGGATCCGAACATCCGAGGGTTCAAAGTCTACCGTGATGTTTCTTCCAGCGACCTGGCTTACGGCGTTCTCCTGCATAACAACGGGTAGCTTGTCGGCGTCGGTGACGTGGTAGAGCACTCCTCCGGACGCGTCAGCTAGGGCTTTGAGAATGTCTTCGCGATAGTCCTCTCCGATTCCAAACTCGATCATCTTGAAACCCTGTGGAGTCTTCAACGCCGAGTAGGGTTCCGGTTTCGTCACGTCTGTCGGGTGACCATCGGTGAGGAGGAGGATCCAGCCGGAGCCGCCGCTTTTTGCGGCCAGGTCGAAAGCGGTTGTGAGCGCAGAATAAAGTGCGGTCATGCCCGTTGCTTTGATTCCGGGGAGTGTGGTGGAAAGGTTGGTGTCGGGATACGTATGGACTGAGTCTGAGAAAGTGATGAATGAGACCTTGTTCCCGGTGGGGATTCTGCTCCAGTATTCCTGAGCGCCTTTCTTGGCGAGTTCGAGTTTCTTTCCTGCCATTGAGTGGCTGGTGTCGAGGACGATGATGTGCTGGAAGCCTTTGGCTTCGGCCTGTTTCTCGGCCACAAGCGTGATCTTGAAGACAGCATCAACCTTCGAATCGTAGGAATAGGAATGGCTTAGTTCGGTCCTTACCGATAGTGTCATACTGTTATTCTCTCCATCTTGCCCTTGTCGAGGACGAGGATTCCGGCCTTACCGCCATGGTATCTGCTGGAAAATACGGTTATGACTCGGCCACCCATATCTTCTCTGAATCCGTCGACTACTTCGTGTCCGCGGATGATTCCTTTCAGTGCATTATTCTCGAGAAATGTGTTGGTTGCCTCAGTCCCATAGTAGTATGCTCCTTTTCCTCGGACGCTGGGGATGAACTCTTCAATTGAGTCCCTCGGATCATTCCATAAGAGCTGGAAGGCTATCGGATCGTCAGGGTTCAAGTCCGGCCATGGGAGGGACGCGATCTCGGACACATGTATCATGCCCTTCGCGATTCCACCGTGCAGGCAAAGGTAGTCGTTTACGACTACCGCGTAGGGCATTGCCTGGAAGAATTCTTTGAATTTCTCGTAGCTGCCCTCGCCAAGCTTCTCCGTCACCTCGTTCGTGAACCCGTAGTAGGGATTTGTCAGCGGGCTCTCGTGGTTTCCTCGAAGCATTATTATCCGGTGGGGGTCTTCGAGGAGGGTTGACGCGATTAGCCCAAGGTTCTCAAGGCTTTTGCTTCCCCTGTCAACATAGTCGCCTAGGAAGACGATGAGGTCTGCCTCGTCAAAGAATTTGTCGATGACAGTCTCTGTCACGTCTATCGCCCCGTGCGTGTCTCCGACGAAGATTACTCTGTCCTCATACCTCGGGTTTAGTAAGGGTCCAGCGAGCTCTGCCTGGGCTTCACCGATCACCCGGAGCGCCTCCGCGGCTTCAATCATTCACTCACGAGCTTCACGATAGTGCCTGTGCCGAACTTCAAAACGTTATTCGGCTTGACTTCGACACTATCGCTGACTCGCTGGAACTCTTTCCCGTCGTATAGGAATGTGCCGTTGAGGCTTCCTAGGTCCTTCAGGATGAGCTTGCTGCCGCTGAAGCTGAGCGAGGCGTGCTTCCTGGAGACTTCCTGGTCGGGAATTACCACCACATTCTCGGGACTTCTCCCGATGGTTATGGTAGGGAAATCGTCGAAGTCAATGCTGACCTTGGTCTTGATGAGAGATGAGGCTGGAGTGTTGACGAAGACCATGTAATAGTGCGATCCGGACGGAGCTGGGCTTGGCTGGGATGTCTGCTGGAAGCTCGACTGGAAGCTTGGTGGTGATGGTGCTGCTGTCTGGTTATCGTCAGGCTCAGGCTCGGCGGATGGCCCAGTTAGTACGAACGAAGGCTTCTGAGATCCAAAATCGTCGCTGGGAGTAATGCTCTCAGGCGGCTCAATCTTCTCCGGCTCGAGAGGTTCTGCCTTGAGCGGTTCGGCCTCTTCGTCGTCTTCATCTTTGCTCTTCTTGCTCTTCTTACTTTTTTTGCCCTTCTCTTTCTTGGGAGAGTCTTCCCAGCTGGACGATGTGTCGTCTTTGGCTGATGTGTCGTCGGATGATTCTGAGGAGCCGAGTAGGCTGGCCATGTCGATGCCTTTCGATGCGACCTTTGCTCCGGGTCTCTTGTCTCCGCAGCCGTCGCAGAACGTCCTGTAATCCTCGTTTTCAGCACCGCACGATGGGCACTTCCAGTTCCCGGTCGAAGTTGTCTGAGGAGTTGATACCTCAGTACTGGTTCCAGTCTCTATTTCGTCCTCATCGGTGGCGGGCTTGGAATGACGGAGTTTCATGGAACAACTGGTCATTGGTTGATGGACGCAGTTTAATCTCTGACAGTACCGAGGGTCACTGTCACTAGAGACATTTTCGTTTTGGGTCGCGGTTCTCCCCTCACGTCGAGAGACGGTAGAGAGGATTCTCTGACAACTATTGCCGGATGATTAATGGTGGATTGCGGTGGGAGGAAAACAACCCCAGGCGTCCGTCCTAGCTAAGCCACATCACGGTCTTCCAGCCCCGACAGGCTTCTTCGCGCCATCACTCGTCACAGTCCTCTCACTTCCCCTCGGCTTCGCATTCGCGCTCGGATTTCAGGGGGATACTCTGACCTATGCGATCACTGTTGTTAGCTTCGGACTTCTGACAGCTCTCGATCTCAAGACCGGTTTCCTGCGATCAATTCTGGGTTTCGCAGCTACACTGCTGACGCTGTCCTACATTCTCCAAAACTCAGCCTTCTCATCCCAGATCTCGTCATCGGGAGAATTCACTTTCCTCTTCGTTGCCCTGCCGCCTGCGGCTGGGGTTTTCCTGTCGACGATTCTCTTCTCGAGGAAGGAGCGTTATCGGGTCCCTAAGCAGATGGTTCTTGCGACCCTTGCAACAGGTATCGGGCTTGTAGTTGGAGCTTCGAAAAGCACGGGCTCGAACCTGATCGGATCCTCGCTATTCTCCGCTTCGTTCTTCATTGGCCTAGGCCTTGCCGCGAACTCTCTCCAGATGGGTCTTCTATTCTTCTTAGACAAGTTCTGGCAGACCAAGAGATTCTCAATGGCGGTAATGCCTCCAGCGTTCTTCTCCTACAACGCTGTTATCGGCTATCTCTACATCACATCTCCGAGTCCAGAGCTCGCGTACATCTTCTTCTCCTCCCTGGGATTCCTACCAATCTTGGCGGTGGCTGGGATAGTCGCTTCTCGGTTGGCCGTCAGAATGCTCGGTGCTCCCGCGCCCGCGAAGATTTCCCCTGTACCCGCGAAGACCTCTATTCCATCTGTCGTGCCGCCAAAGATCCGGGTCTCTGGAGATCACTCTATCCGGCTAGGCCATGTTGAGACGATCAAGATAGCGACTGAGTCTGAGGGCAAACCGCGCGACATGGCCACGATCGACGCGTCTATACAGACACCTGCGGGCAAACGTGACCAGCTGAGATTGTCACATGTTTCTGTTGGAAGATACAACGCAGCTTACGCTCCGGGAAAAGCCGGTAACTACAATGCCCACATTGTTGCTACCAGTAAGACGCACCAGACTTCCAAAGAGTCCTTCTCGTTCAGCGTGCAGCCCCAGCCAGTCACACATTCGCCTCCACCGCCAGCCGCGCGTCCCACTCCTCGAGTGTCGCATCCCCCTCCCGCCTTCCGTCCAGCTCCTGCCCCAGTGCCAGTTCAGCGTCCCAGTCCTCCGCCGGTTATCTCGCTTCCTCCTGCGCTATCGACTCCTTTGCCTAAGACCGGTCTCCCGAGCCTCGACAAGTGGGATCCGAGAGTCTGGGTGAACCAGGAGATTCATGGCTACAAGGTTGTAGAACATGTGGCGACGGGTGCCACTGGGTACGTCCTTCGTGCTACGTTCGGACAGGCGGCAACTGAGATGGCGTTGAAGGTTCCGATCTTGAAGACGACCAGTCGGGTGAGAGGTGTGAATGAGCCGACTACTGGGACGACGACGTTGAACGAAACGATGTCTGAGGCGACTAGATTGTTAGAGTTGTCGGGTCAGTCAAAGTACGTGGTCCAAATACGAGGGGTCTTGGTGGACAGGTTGAACGTTCAAGAGATCGTCAAAGGGAATATCGCGCTCTACTATCGGAGCCCGCCTGCGATTGTGATGGACTTCATGAAGGGCGGGACCGCGAAGAAATTAATCGAGGATCCGGCGTACGAGCCGTTGTACTATTCGGAGAAGTGGGGCGGGATTGTTGTGATGCTGGGTCAGATGATGGCCCAGGCCCTAGACATGATTCACAAAGCAGGATTCGTACATCTCGACGTAAAGCCACAGAATGTCTTGTTCACATCGAAACCGCCGTTGACAGGACAGGATATGCTGGACCAGATGGTCGCTGGATCACTCGTGCCGAAGCTTGCAGACTTAGGCTCTGCGGTGAAGAGTGGTGGGAAGGTTGTGCAGTTCACGTCTGAATATGCGCCAGGTGAGCAGGTGCTGGGGGACGAGGCGGATCCGAGCATGGATGTCTACGCGTTGGGGGCTACGTTGTACACGATGCTGACTCGGACGCCAGTTCATTCCAACACGCTCATTGAGGCGATGAATAATCTGTCGAACAATCCTGGCTCGAACAAGGCCGCGAATAATCTCGAGTCCGCGTGGGACTCTTTCAGTCCAGACGTGTCGAAGATTGATCAGAAATTCTCAGCAATAATTCCGGTCTTGAAGGACATGCTGGCGAAGGATCCTGAGCGTAGACCAGAAGCGGAGAAGGTTGCGAATTCTCTTCAGAAATTAGTGGACAAACATGGCCGACTAGGATAGCGTTCTGAGAAAAAGAATGTGACCCCCAGCATCACGTCGAGCATCAATCCGAGAGTCACTTCTGCATTTTGACCATAGACGAAATGACTCGTCTATTCTACAGGGTTGAGGGTTCCAGTTTTTACGCAGCTATTTTGGCTGTTCACCTCTCCGCTACTATCCCTCATGGGACAAATAGCATGGGGGACAGCTGACTAGTAGTATGCTGGGGGTTGAATATGAGAATCACGTATACAACTGAATACAGACAGAATGAGTACACACACGTGAGGTTATCGCAGGACCGTTAGGGCTTGAGAGACTGCCCACAGCTGTGGCAGTAGTTCTTCCCAAGCGACGCCGTTCCGCAAGAAGGGCAGCGTAGTCGAATACCGCACTGGGTGCAGTACTTCCCACCCTCTGGCTGACGATTCCCACAGACCGGACACGCTTCAAAGTAAACCTGCAGTGGCGGACTGATCAGTAGCCCGAAGGTAGTAACGGAACCGACAGCTTGCCCCAATGCGTTTTGGTCCGGAGGAGACGCATGCCCATGCATTCTACTCATTCAAGATGCAGTCCGTGGCGGCTCAAATACATTCTTGTTCTCAATGACTTTTGGCCGCGGAGCGGTCAGTAATTTTCCTTGGAAGCCAGGCCTCGGTCAGGCATGGCCCAAGACTGCATGGCCCTGTTCTCGCGAGTATTGACGTACGGCCGAGATGCCGAGAACACCCCCCAGGATCATGAGTAGTGGCCCAATTATGAGGACCAGAATCGACCAGGGCGACGGTAACGTAGAAGAATTCGGTACCTGCGAAATTTGCGCGTAGTAAACCAGTATTATGGCTGACAGATTCGCAATGCCCACTCCGAATATTATGGATGGCCACGTTATTCGGCCTTTCCAGTCTTCTAGAATGTGACTAGCACTCCAGAACGCAATGAAACTCGTGAGAAACAGGGTGTCGTAGCCAATCGTGTAGTAGTACACAGGAGTGTTGCGATCCACGATATTGGCAAGGTATGCTGCTATCATTTGAAAGACTGCTCCTGTGATGGCGACTACGAACGTTGCTGCTGCTCTGTTCACCATGCTGACTACGGGGGAATGAGGACTAGTTAACGGTTGACGATTGGACGCGGTGCTAGATGCCGATGTTACTTCTTCTTGTAGCGTATTTTCTTCAGGGGTGGTGGTTGTCCCTGCCATTCGATCATGTCAGACGGCTGGACCCAATGTGGAATGACCACCGGTAATCTGACGTCCAAGGTTGGGCTCAGGGTCTCGTGCTGCTCGGTATGCTTCTCTTCAGGTTTGAGATGCACTATCTCGAAGCTTCCTGCTGTGTCGAGAACGCCATAGCCGGGCAGATGCCTTGTGTAGAGGAATTTGTGGAGTAGGAACTTGATCTTCTTGTTGGTAAGCCCAGTAATTTCCACTACTTTCTTGTGCTGAGTTATTTGACAGCCCGACAGGGCTGTCAGGTATTCCACTAATGAGGACACTTCCTCGTCTTGAAGGTCGTCAGCTACAACTTTGGTCAACGGCTTGCTTCCCATAGATAGCTGGGACGTCTTATTGAAGGTACATCTTACTGTTGGAGACTTTCCATAATATATTTCCCAGGACCTCAGGCATACTCATAGGTGATGAGAATGTGCAGAAACATTCGACCTCTATTCAACTTCGATCCGCCTGCAACAGACGAAGAGATTCGGGCTGCTTCGCTACAGTTCGTCCGGAAAATTAGCGGCTTCAACCAGCCCTCGAAAGCCAACCGGCACTCGTTCATGGCTGCGGTCGACGAAATAGCCCACGCTTCAGGACGTTTTCTTCATTCATTAGAAACGAATGCGAAACCTAAGAATAGGGAACACGAGGCGGCCTTGCGAAAGGCTCGCTCAGCCGAGAGGTTCCCATCACGCGCTTGATTCTGAGCGGAGAGCCTTCTGCATCATTATCCATCCTACCTGCCGCTTGAATCCCAGCTTAATGTTGATAGCAAGCATCGGATTATTGCTAGATTCATTCCATGTCTTTATGGTCCGGTATCCATTCTTCTTCCCGAACTCGATGACTTTGAGCTTCAGTGCCGTCGCTATCCCTCGGCCTCGATATTCGCGTATGACTCCGGTATCGTCCTGATTCAGGACACTAGGCTCCGAGTCGATCTGATGCACATTGCTCATTCCCACGAAGTTTGGTCCGTCCCTTGGCTAGGAAGTAACCCTCTGGGAGGAGCTGTGGATTCTTGAGCGAGTAAGCCTCCCAGTCCTCGTAGCTTAGAGGCGTAAAATCCGCTTCGCGAGGCATATCCCCTTGGATCAGCTGGACGAGTTCATGGATTTTCCTCAAGGAATCTTGACCCCGCCTCTGCTCTTCGGCCAGTGTTGTGAACGTTATTCCGTCCTTCAGAGCCTTCTCCAAGTATCCATGGAACGGCGCAGGGTTGGCCGTTGACAGGTCTAGGCGGGACTCCCAGTTCCTCGTTCTCTCAGAGAATCCTCTTCTCTGGAAGAATTCTATTCGTTTGGGAAGATCCTCTTTACTCATTGTCCAAGCCAGTATCGCATTTCGCTGAGTAAGTTCCTCTTCGAGTCGATTGTAGATTGCTCGTCCAATACCGCTACATTGCAGTTCAGGGTCGACCAGGATGCCGGCCATGAATTTTCTTGGATGATACATGTCAGGTACGTTGATCAGTTCGCCGAAGCCGACGATCCTATCACGTTCCGGATCGAAGCATTCGAATCGCTTCAGAAGATACTTTGTCCGGTCCACGCTCTCGTCACGGCTACGACGTTCTGCCACGCTGATGCGATAGTCAGGATAATTTGCATTGTAGATCTCAACCAGCCTTTCGTAGCTGCTGGAACGAAACTCTCTGAACCCGAGGGAGAGAGTCCTCTGCTCACTCATATCGCATCCTAGCTCGTGGGAGGTATGTCAAGCTTCGCGGTTTCTGCTCACAAGCGATCAGTTTGGTCCGCGAGCGAAACCTCGTTAAGGTCCACTTAGCAAGCGGAGGGCATGTCTAATCCTCTACGAGGGTCGGGTAGTGAGGCGAGCCTGAGACGTCTCGTCAGAAATCGAACTTTGACGGGGGCGCTGGTCGTCTTGGCGGTCATAGTTGCCGGGATTGCAGGTTATAGTCTGGGCCACACTGGCGGATATGCTTCAGGCTACTCCACTGGGTACTCTGATGGGAACTCTGACTACAGCAAGATTCAGGAGAGCATCAAGAGCACCGAGCTCAACTACTATGGCTATCTTCAACAAGTCCTAAGCAAGCTGGCCGTTGATTCACAAAACAAGTCTGTAAAATCGCCTAATGCAGGCTTCAACTCTCTCTACTCAGTCTTCAAAGCAGCGAACGCTTCCTCGACTGTCTTCGGCCAGAATCTTACCCTCTGCGCACCTACTGCTAGATCATACTTCCAGGCGACAGCGACGAATACTACCAACCCGAGTTTCACCAGTCTCTACCAGACGATCTGCCTGTACTATCTGAAGCTGGCAAACGATTACACAGGTCCACTGACCTCTTTCACTCTACAGAATCTAAGCAACGACTTCACACTCTTGTCCATCAATCTGCTAAGACTAGACGATGTCATTCAGAGATATCCCTAAGAGCCGAGTATTCGAGCCGACGTCCTATGAATGATGGTGAGTTTCACCGCCTCTTCCACGATGGCAATCTTCCAACCGAAGAGTTTGGTCACAGATGTCATCTTCGTCTCGCCTGGCTCATCCTCTCCCATCATGGAAAAGACGATGCAGAGCGGATAGTTGCTCGTGAAATCCAGAAGTTTGCGGTTGAGAACGGTGCTCCGAACAGGTACCATGATACCCTGACGCGCTTCTGGGTCCGGCTTGTTGGTCACGCGATGGAGAATGCGCCGGAGGCTGGCAGCATCTATGCATTGCTGGCTATGTTTCCGTTCTTGCTAGACAAGACTCTTCCCTCTCGTCACTGGCGCGGAGAGACCTTCAACTCGGACCGGGCGCGAGCAGGCTGGGTTGAGCCAGACCTAGTTCCGGTGCCCTGAAGAGAGCGAGCGATAGTAGATACCTTGACCGTTGCTTTAGGTTCTAAGCCGGCGTTTCTAGGAGGACCTTCTTCTCTTCACGCAGGAACGACACGAGTGCGCTGTTGACTTCGTCGGCGTGGGTCCAGGTGATGCAGTGCGGCCCATTCTTGACTGTGACTAGTCGCGCTCCTTGGACGAGTTTAGCGGTTCGCTGGCCAGAGCTTGCGTATGGGACGATCCGGTCTGCGTCTCCGTGGATGACGAGTGTTGGTGATGTGATTCGTGCTAGGTCTTTGCGGAAATCCTCATACCAAGTCCGGACGCATGCGACGCTGGCTACGGACCCGGCTAACGCGGCGATGTTCCAGCTGTTCCGGATTACTTCTTCGCTGACCCTTGTTCCCAGGTTCTGGTCTGTGTTGTAGAAGTTCTTGTAAAAGTCAGTGAAGAACGCGTAGCGATCCGCGGCGACTGCCTTCTCTATTCCGTCGAAGACCGGCTTGTCGACACCCTCCGGATTGTCAGATGCTTTCAGCAAGTACGGTGGAACGCTGCTGATGAAGACCGACTTTGAAACATTCTTCGAACCATACCGTCCTTGATAGCGTGCGACTTCGCCGCCTCCCATGCTGAAGCCGACAAGGGCGACATTCTTGAGGTCGAGCTTGTTGAGAAGCTGGTGAAGATCCTCGCTGAACGTATTGTAGCTGTACCCGGTTGTGGGCTTGCTTGACTGGCCGAAGCCGCGCCGTGAGTACGTGATTACTCTGTAGCCCGCGTCCAGGAGAGGCGGAAGCTGTCGCTCCCAGCTGGCCCCGCTCAACGGGTATCCGTGGATCAGGACAACTGGTTTACCTGAACCATGATCTTCGTAGTGGAGATCAATATTCCCAGAATTCTCTTTCCCAACGGTAACAAATGGCAAAATGAGTCGCCATCCGGTTGGCTCGTTCTCAGTACTTATGATTATTGCTAGTTTGGGCTTGAAACGTTTGAAAAGCGAAGGAGGCAGTCATAACTACGGAGCATAGTGCGATAGGGAGGCTGAACTATGGAAGACGTGAGAATAATTCTCTCAGCATCATGGATCGCCCTAATGCTGACCTATCTTCTGGGCGATCGGCTTCGAATTTACGCAGGCGACTTCAAGCCTGGCAAAATAGCCGGCAGACCAGTAACCCAGAATCTGTTGCTGGGAATTGCGTTACTGATGACGGTTCCGATTGCCATGGTCTTTCTCTCCTTGATGTTGAGCTATCCGTTGAATCGCTGGGCAAACATCATCGCAGCCATAGTCTTCTTTGGTTTCAATCTCCTCGGCCTGCCAACTTACCGTTCCGCCTACGACAGATTCCTCATAATTGTAGGACTCGCGTTTAACGTACTGACCATGTGGTTTGCGTGGCAGTGGCAAGGCTAACGCGTGTGAAAGCGATTGTATGCACAACATACGGGCCTCCAGAAGTTCTACAGCTCAGAGAAATCGAGAAGCCTACTCCCAAGGACAATGAAGTACTGATCCGAGTCCACGCGGCGACAGTAACAAAAGGCGACTGTGAACTGAGGAGCCTCACTCTACCCTTCTTCTGGAAGCTCGTTCTGCGGGTAGGATTCGGGATCTGGGCGCCGAGAAGGAAGATTCTTGGGCAGGAGCTTGCGGGGGAGGTCGAATCAGTAGGCAACACTGTTACGACGTTCAAGGAAGGCGATCAGATTTTCGCAAGTACTGGACTTCATCTTGGTGCTTATGCTGAGTATGATTGTCTGCCTGAGAAAGGGCTGATCGTAACAAAACCAGTCAACATGACTTACGAGGAAGCCGCTGCCGTTCCCGTCGGCGGACTTCACGCTCTGCAATATCTGAGAAAAGCGAACATTCAGAGTGGACAGAAAGTTCTGATCAATGGAGCGGGCGGAAGCATCGGGACCGTTGCGGTCCAGCTCGCGAAGTATTACGGGGCGGAAGTGACTGGCGTTGATAGTACGGGGAAATTGGACATGTTGCGCTCTATGGGCGCAGACCACGTCATTGATTTCACGCGAGAAGATTTCACGAAGAACCGTGAGAAGTATGATGTTGTTTTTGACACGGTAGGGAAGAGTGACTACACAGCCACCGTCAGATCCCTCAAAGAGAATGGATTCTATCTCTTGGGTAATCCTGGGTTGTCGCAAATGATTCGAGCGCCTTGGACCTCGAGAAAGGGTAGCAGGAGAGTAGTAGGCAGAATGGAGCCGTACAGAACTGAGGATCTGGGATTCCTCAAGGAGCTGATTGAAGACGGGAAGATAAGATCCGTAATCGACAGACGCTATCCGCTAGAAGAAACCGTAGAGGCTCACAGGTATGTTGACACGGGACAAAAGACAGGAAATGTAGTCATCACCATCTGAACGTAATACCGACAATTTGTATCTAGGGAGCCAGTCAAGCAATTCCCGATAAATCGATGGTGACTGTTTTCTTAAGTATCTGCAGAGATTGGTAGATGTCTCATGGTCGGCTGGGGCTTCGCGTTCGGCAGAGGATTTGTCGTCCTCCTGTGGAGCATCGTCTGGGCCATCGTCGCTGGAATAGTCGGTGTACTAGTTATCGGCGGGTCTCTTTCTAGCCTAGTCTCTAATCCGACTGCCGTGACCTCGAACCCTTCCGGATTCATCACGGGCTTTCTCGCGGCGTCGTTTCTAGGAATCTTCCTCATTATCTTCATCGCAGTCATCGGACTCTACGCGACCATTGTCAAAGTGGCCGTGGATGGGGCGCTCTCGCAGCTCGAAAAATCAGGACAGTACAAAGGAGGATCATATTCCGGGGGATCGATAGGATCTCAACCGACGTTAGTGGCTCCTGCAATGAGAAAATTCTGCGCGAACTGTGGCACCGCGCTACCGGGCGGGACGGCGAAGTGTCCCAACTGCGGCGCGACTCTCTGATATGGAAGAGAACTAATTCCTTTTCTTTCTCTTGTCTGGGATGTGTACCCCTACCCCTCTCGTGAAGGGATTTCACGAAGGAAGTTTCTCTTTCCTAGGAGAAAGTGATCGTTTTGTGCATGTTTGAGCCGAGTTTTTGACCGGATCGGGTCTTAGGAGGACATAGTCTCGTCATCGATCGTCGTCTAGTTTTGTCACAAACACCCAAGGCTGAGCGCGAGACGAGAACGGTAACACCAGGTTGAAGCATCAAAACATGGAAAAATCTGGACTGGTAAGGATTGAGCGAGATCGTCCGAGACCTCGTGCGCCAGATGCTCAGACTCCACTTCGATGACGCCACCATAGTCTTCCACCTCAAATCGGCCAAAATTCGCAACGCTCAGAAGATTCTGGATAGTGTCCTGGAAGAGGCGAAACGAGAAGCAATAGCACGATTGAGCTCCAGAAACCGCTAGATGTCGGGTCAGCTATGTCATAGCCGGTTGAGGACATGAAAGCCGAGGGCTCCGAAATGCGCGTCATAGGAGAAAATGTCAGGGATGAAATGTTTCTTCGCCAAGAAAGCAATCGTAGAATCGGTGAAGCTGAGGGCCACGTCTGATCTCTGCTTGTAGAGTTCCCAGGAACCGGTCAGCGCTTCGTCGTCGGTTTTGAGGAGGATTATTGTTTTCGATGCGAGGATGTCTGTTCCCAGTTGTATAGAGAGCTTGTGGTTTCGTGTTCTCGCTCTCAAGAGCGTGACGGCCTCGTCCATGACATAGTCTGAGGTGTAGAGGCTTCTGTACGCTGTGTCTTGTTTCGCAATTTTTCGGAAGGTCTCGACCGCGGATGGATGGTCTTTGTCGCGCTTGTTGTAAAACGCTGAGAGCGGTCCAGTATCGATGAAGAGCCTCAGCTAGGGCTCACTTGTACAGTGTCTCGTCTACTTCTTTTGACGCGTTTTCTGTCCCCTTGCCCCAGTCCTTCGCTTTTCGCCTGCCCAGCGCGATGTCGAAAATGGGATCGTTGGGATCTATTCCAGATTCTTCGTGGACCCACAATCGCGCAGCCTGCCTCAGAGCCTCCTTAATGGTCAATCCTTTCTTTTCAGCCATCTTGGCAAGCGTCTGATACTCGCTCGGCTCCAGCTCGGTCTGGGCAACCTTGCGTTCCATGTTCCTCGCATGTAACAGTGCATGTAGCGTACATGTAAAGCTTCCGCAGAGACGACGAGTGGCCTCGGTGGACGCCGAATCTAGGCGAACAAGTTGATAGTTAGGAGGAGGCTGACGACCTCTTCCATTACGGACCAGTTCCTCACTGCGGGTCTTACAGCCTCCATGATGATCTGATCGTGCGGTATCTGATATTAGCCGGGAGAGCTAGATGACAGTAATGAATTGGATCAGGCCTCATCAACTCCCTGTCGAACGATGATGGTTATCGCTAGCGATGGCGGGATGTGGGCGAGCGATGGAAGCTGGTCAGCTGCTTGTATTCCTCGAAT
>Ga0209804_1000945_pt1 | contig 20352 bp, 20 predicted proteins | sample GraSoiAngelo_139_FD_185896 | JGI IMG/M metagenome (GOLD analysis project Ga0209804, IMG submission 185896) | Grasslands soil microbial communities from the Angelo Coastal Reserve, California, USA - 14_0929_12_20cm (SPAdes) (version 2) | ecosystem: Environmental > Terrestrial > Soil > Grasslands ... | reverse complement strand
TAGGGCCCTGGCAGCGCGTTTTCTACGGCGAGTGGGACGGGCAGCGCAAGAAGCGGGTGATCGTCAAGGTGCTGGGGGAGTGAGCACGGCGAGGCCGTACCGGCAAGGATTCTTGAGGCACGCCTCCATGACGACCCTCACACGGTACGATGCCGTCGCGACCGGCGTCAGGCGAACGGCGGCCGCGTGGTCAGTCGCGCGGTCCACGGCGAGGTCGTGACTCTTCAGGTCGGACAAGGCGAGGCTCAGGCTCGAGCAATCCTCGTCGCAGGCCGCCACAAAGATGTAGGCGGTCTGCGCCTGCAGCGGCAGAACCACCGAGTCCGACTCCGCGGTGTTCAGCATGCCGATCCGGGTCGCCACGGAGCTGCCCCCCAACCCTCGATCGAGAGACCCGGCCGCCCGCCCGAGCTGCGTGCGGACCTCTCGCTCCCACCGATCTCCTTGAGCACGAGCCACGCTCGCCGCGAGCGCCGTGAACGCCAGCACCACTCCAACAACCGCGCGCGGCTTCATCCGACTTGACGACGCATGGCGCCGCGAGCAACCAGGGCGACGGCGGCTCCGCCCAGCAAGATTCCGAGCACGGCGGCGCTGAACGGCGCAGCTGCTCCGAGCGGCAGTCGTGGCAGGAAACGCCGCTCCCAGCGCTCCGTCCACTTTCCCACCGGCATTTTCAGGGCAGTAGCGAGCGCCGTATCGACCGGCTCGGTCGAATTCCAGAAGCGTAGGAACCGATCGTAACCCACCTCGCGCGCCACGTCTCCGAGGTACCGCCAGCCCTGTACCAGGCGCTCGTCGCGCCACCACCGCACCGTTGCGTCAAGCAGCCGAGGTAGGGAGTCACCGAAAGCGTCGCCGGCACCTGCGAGCACGGCCGTCCGACAGCTCTGTGCCCGGCCGGCCAGACAGCCGATCGCCGCGATCGGATGTCCATAGACGGCCACCCAGAACCAGCCGGTGTTGCGATCCATCATCCACGACGCTTCGGGCTGGTGCGACCATTCCCGGCCCCAACTCGGGACGCTGGCCAGGTCGTAGTGTCGCCGTGCCATCCAGAGTCGTACCGGCGTGCCCGGTACGCCCCACCGGGCGAAGAACGCGCACGGTCCGAGGCCGCCCCCCAACCAGTCTTCGAGTTGGCGGGTGAGCCCGCGCGTCCAGTACCAAGCCGGGATCAGGGCAATGCAGGTTGCGCGATCCGTCGAATCGGGCAGGAGGTAGCCAACCGACCCACTCGGCACCTTGGGGCTGGAGTCCGTGCCGGTCCGGGGGAATCGCCAGAAATCCACAACGACCCCGACCGCGACCTTGCTCACGCCCAGCCCGAGCTCGCGCCACACCGTGTCGAGTGCCGCTGCGACGAGCGCCCGGGTGTGCACCGGCACGGAGTCGGGTGCTTCCACGAGGAGAGCAGGACCAGGTTGATCGGTTGCACGCCGTCGTGCCAGCTCGGGCTCGAGTCGCCGCCGGTACACGGCCAGGCGCACGGCCAGGTCGGCGGCACGCCATTGCTCGGCAAGCCCGCGGGCCCGGAGACGCGCCGCTGTTGGTTGTGGCTGCCGGTTGCGTGCCGTGGCCGCCGGTGCGGCCCCCCTGGGCGACAGGTAGCCTACGGCGACGATGGCGCACGCGACGAACGCCCCGGCGAGCCACCACCTCAGCTCACGCGCCATCTCGAGCTCCGCAGGCCGCAGACGGCGAACAGTATCGTCCAGCCGAGGGCGATCCAGATCCCCCGGGGAGGCAGCGAAACGGGCACGGGCCGGGCCGCGAGAACCTCCGCTCGCCAGCGGGCGAGCAGCGGGTCGATCGCGATCCCCCCGGCCGCCGCCAGTCGATCGGCGATCGGCAACCCGGGACTCGCCATCAGACGGTGATAGGCGGCTCGGCCGCCCAGCCGCAAGGCGTCGGCGACCAGCGCGGCGCGGGCATCATACGTGAGGGGCCGCGGCAGGGCGCCTGGCGGGAGGGACCGCAGCAGCTCGGTACACGCGGAGTCACTCCCCTCGGCGCAGGCTCGGAGCATTGGCTGCTGCGCGCCGCGATCGAAATAATACGGGGTGAAGGTCTTCAGGAGAGAGCGCCGCTCTCGCGCACTCGGATACCAGCGCGCCACGCGATCGCCACCCACGAAGAGATCGAGGGCATCGCGACACGCGCCGATGTCCCCGATCAGGCAACGGCGTGACGCCTCGGAGGGGGCCGTCACCAGTCGCACGTAGACGTCCGCCCGCTCCAGGTCGGCGTGGATCAAGGGCCGCACCGGTCCGCCCAACCAGCCTTGCAGAGCAGTATCGGCCGGTGCGATGGGCACGGTGGAGAGGAGCAGCAGCGTCAGCGACGTGATGTCTTGATCCCAGGGGATCTCGGTGCCGTTGTGCCACGGCGGTCGCTCGACGCTGGTATCGGGGTCGACGGGGACGAGGACGTAGGGGTGTTCCTTGAGCTGCCGCGCGTCATCACCGTACACGCTGTCGATCAAGGGCCACGCGCGCGCTGCGGCTTCACGCAGCGGGAGGGGCGACGCATTGGTCACGATTGCGAGCGCGCCGACGCGGATCGTGTCGTGTCCGACGAACACCCGTGCGCGCTCCAGGCTGTCGATCGCGTCCGCCACGGCCGTCGCGTGACGCCACTCCCGCGCCAGGCTGTCGGCGCGAGCCTGCAGCCGCGGGAGGTCTTGCCCGGTCAAGCCCCGTGTGCAGGACAGCCCGAGCACCAGGAGCACCCAACGCTTCCTACACATCGATCAGCATCCACCGGCCGGTGAAGATCGCGAGCGGGCCGGGCCAATTGAGAACCAACAGCTGCAGTTTTCCCACGAGGTCGAGGTCGACCCTGGCGACGTTCGTGATGACCTGCACGAGCATCACGCCACCGATCAGGGCAAGGACGATCCCCGCGGTCCGAGCCGTGCCGGCGGAGACCGCGAAGAAGACCGCGAACGCGACGAGGACGGCGAGTGCGAACCGGACGGCCAGCGCTACGGGGTATCCCTGGAGGCCCGCCGGGATCGCGGCGCTCATGGTGGCCAGCAGCGCGCCGACCAACACCGCGGTGATCGGGGCGGCCAGGAGGAGTGCGCCGGCTCCGAACCGGAGGAGGACGTAGCGCCAGCGCGGCACCGGGAGCACCAGCGCGTACACGTGGCGCCCCCGGTGATCGGGGGTCCAGCTCGCCATCGCGACGAGCAACCCCAAGGTCGCCGCGAGCACGGGATACAGCACGCCCCACGACTGCACGGCGTGCAGCAGCTCGGGCGCCTGGAGCGGGCTCGAATCCGCACGCGCGGCACCGTGCACCGAGATGAGCGGCAGGGCGAAGCCCGCCACGCTTCCCAGCAGCACGATCAGCCGGGACCACTTCCACTGGCTGTAGAGTATCACGCGGAACATGTCCACCTCCTAAGCGCGTGGGCCGCGGAAGGTGCGCAGCAGCTCCACGAACCCCTCTTCGAGATCGAGGTCGATGACCTCGTGCAGCGACACGCCGGGGCCATCGAAGTACGTCGCCATGTGCGGCTCCCACTCGCGCACCAGCCAGGTCTCGCCGCTGCCGTTCGCCGGCTCGCGCGCCAGCAGGACAAAGGGGGCGTTGTCCGCCGTCGCCGGCGTGCCGCCGATGCGGAGCCGCTTGATGCCGTTCTTGAGGCGCTCCATCGGCACTTCGATGATCAGCCGGCCGTCGTCCATCACACCGATCCAATCGCAAAACCGCTCGAGCTCGTGGACGAGGTGACTGGAGATGAAGACCGTGGCTTGTCGCTGTGAGACATACTCGAGCAAGGCCGACAGGACGTCTCGCCGCACCACCGGGTCGAGCCCGTCGGTCGGCTCGTCGAGCACGAGCAGCTCCGGCCGCTGCGCCAGGGCGACGAGCATCATGAGCTTGCCTTTTTGTCCCTTGGACAGCCGCCCAAACAGCTGGTCGTCTGGCAGCTCGAACTGGGCACGCAGCCGCTCCGCCCACGGCCGGTCCCACGTCGGGTAGAACGCCGCGTGAAACGCGAGCGTCTCGCGAACGGTCAGCATCGGATCGAGGTGAGGTTGCTCGGGCACGAATCCTACGCGCGCCAGGATGGAGGCTACGTCGCGGGGGACCGCGCTGCCCAGCAGCTCGATGCGGCCGGCGAGCGGTCGCAGCAGCCCGAGCATGAGCCGGATCGTCGTGGTCTTACCGCAGCCATTTGGGCCGAGAAAGCCGTAAATGGCCCCCTGCGGGACGTGCAGGTCCAGATCCTTGATCTCGAAGGTCCGGCCGGCGCGATAGCACAGTCGCTGGATCTCGATGGCGTTGGTCATGGCGCTCCCACTCCGATCTCGTCTGCGACGGCGGCCTGCAGCTCCTGCCGGGACACGCCGAGGCGTGCCGCCTGAGCGAGCAGCTCGCGGACCAGTGCAGCCGCCTGCCGTGCCCGCTCGCGCGCGCGCGCGTGGGGCGCGACCTCGCGTACAAACGTCCCCGCCCCCTGTCGCATCTCCACGAACCCCTCGCTCTCGAGGTCGCGATACGCCTGCACGACGGTCGCAGGGTTCACGCGCAGCTCGGTCGCCAGCTGCCGCACGGAGGGTAGGGCGGTGGCGGGGCGCAGCTCACCGGACGCAATGGCAACCCTCACGCGATTCGCGATCTGCTCATACAACGGCATCGGACTGCGAGGGTTGAGATGTTCGAACACGGGTCAGAGGGTCTGTATCATTGTAGCGATACAGTGATACAACAGACCGTGGCTGTCAAGCAGGAGCAGTCCGCGGCACCAAGTCGACACTGTTCCTTTCTGCGCAAGTTGTTTATTTTCAAGTCACTGAATCGCGTGGCCGGGGAGGGTGGCGTCAAGTCAATCCGGCAGCGCCTGGCCAGCCTGGCCGACAGCCGGGACTCGCAGCAGGCGCGCCGAGATCGAGCTTGACCGACTTCCCAAGAAAATTCCCGCCGCGCACGACCTTGACCGGCGACCTATAACACGATTCCGCAGTACACACCTGTCGCCTCAGCTGGGGCGCCCGCATTCGGGTGCCTCGGCGACCACCGTCCTCGCCCTTGCCACCCCCATGCGTCGGAACGTATGACGGTCCGACGTGGGGGCCGCGCGCGGCGGGGGCAACGGGAGCAAGACACAACCACATGATGACACAGCCGCATGCCCATCTCGCACGACCGCACAAAGAACCGCCCGCCCACGCGCCCAATGCCGCGCTGCTGATCGACTTCGACAACGTCACGATGGGGATCCGCTCGGACCTCCAATCGGAGCTAAAGCGGCTGCTGCAATCGGAGATCATCCGCGGGAAGGTGGCCGTGCAGCGCGCCTACGCCGATTGGCGCCGCTACCCGCAGTACATTGTCCCCCTCTCCGAGTCGTCGATCGACTTGATCTTCGCGCCCGCCTACGGCTCGAACAAGAAGAACGCGACCGACATCCGGCTCGCGATCGACGCCCTCGAGCTGGTGTTCACGCGCCCCGAGATCGGGACCTTCATCCTGCTCTCGGGCGATTCGGATTTTTCCTCGCTGGTGCTCAAGCTCAAGGAGTACGGCAAGTACGTCATCGGCGTGGGAATCCGCGAGTCGTCGAGCGACCTGCTGATCCAGAATTGCGACGAGTACTACTCGTACAACGAGCTGGCCGGGTTCACCAAAGAGTCCGACATCACGCACGAGCGCCACGACCCCTGGGAGCTCGTGGTCGAAGCCGTGAAGCAGATGACCGCGCACAACGACGTGATGCGGTCCGACCGGTTGAAGCAAGTGATGCAGGAGATCGACCCGGCCTTCAACGAGAAAGACGTGGGATTCTCCCGCTTCTCGAAATTCGTGGTCGAGGCCGCCCACAAGGGCTTGATCAACCTCACCAAGCTCGACAACGGCCAGTACGAGATCGCCCTCGGCCGGGACGTGCCCGGCGCCGCGGCGCAGCCGGCAGGTGTGGCCGCGCCCGCCACGCCCGATCGATCGGATCGGGGTCGCGAGCGCGGCGAAGGCCGCGGCCGGGGCCGGGGCCGGCGGGGCGGAGGGGGGGGAGGCCGCGACGAGCAGACTCCTCGCACGGAGCCGGCGCCCGCGGACGAGCCCGCTCCGGACCTCGTTCCCGACCAACGCCGCAGGGCGTTCTCGCTGGACGGCGCCTTCGGCGTGATCAAGCAGGCCCTCGGTCGCTTAGGGGGCGACTCGCGTCCCGTGAGCGCCGAGGAGCTGGGCGAAGCGATGGCCGAGGTGAAGGGCGATGCCGAGCCCGTGGAGCCGGCCCAGGTGCAGAAGCTGCTGCGCCAGGCGCACGACCGCGAGCTGATCGACCTCGCCAAGGAGGATGACGGCGCCTACACGGTCAAGGTCCGCGACGCCGCGCCCCCCCCTCCGCGCGCCGAGCCGGCGACGGTCACCGATGCCGACGAAGCGCTCGATCCTCCCATGCCCGAGTCGTCGGCGCCGCCGTCGATGCGGCCGGGTGCCTCGCCGACCGGCGGTATTCCGTCGCGCAGCGCGCGGTTCCGCCGTGGGTCGCGTGGCCCGCGTGTCAGTCCGCCGGACATTCCCAAGATCGGGGTGGTCGAGGTCGACCCCAACTTCAAGCCGCGGATCGAGCTGCTGCCACCCAAGCGGCCCGAGATCGAGCCCCGCAGCGCCGAGACGACTCCGGTTGGATTTCCCTCCGGGGGAGACGAGCGTCGCGAGCGCGGGGGCCGAGGCGGGCGCGGGGGCCGGGGCGGGGGCGGGGGGGGCGGGGGGGGCGGCGGGGGCCGGGGAGGCGATGCCGCCGCGCGGGGCGGCGAACGCGCCGAGTCGGGTGAGCGGCCGGAGCGCGGCGGTCGTGGTCGCCGGGGTGGCCGGGGACGGGGTGGTCGGAGTCGGGGAGCAGGAGGGGGCGCGACGAACGGCGGCGAGCGGGGACTGCCCCGCGACGTCGAGCAGCCGCGCGCGTCGCTGCCCGAGCCCGCGGCGCCGCCGCTTCCGCCACCGGCGCCCAAAGGCCCGGCGCCCGAGCCGGACGACTCAGGGGGCGAGGGCGAGTCATTCTGGTCCAAGGTGAAGCGCGGGCTCACTGGCGGTCCGTGAGCGGTAGAGCCCTGCCGGCGTCGTTCTACGCGCGACCGACTCCCGTGGTCGCGCGTGGGCTTTTGGGACATGTGCTCGTCAGCGAGGTCGGTGGGCGCCGCACGGCCGGCCGGATCGTCGAGACGGAGGCGTACGTGGGCCCCGACGATCCCGCCTGCCACGGCTACGGCGCGCGCCGCACGCGGCGCAACGCCACACTGTTCGAGCGTCCGGGGACCGCTTACGTGTACTTCACCTACGGGATGCACTGGTGCCTCAATGCCGTGACCGAGCGGGAAGGGTTTCCGGCCGCGGTGCTGATACGGGCGCTCGAGCCGCTCGAGGGGCTCCCGACCATGCGCCGCCGGCGGCGTAGCCGCTCGGATCGGGAGCTCTGCTCCGGCCCCGCCAAGCTATGTCAGGCGCTGGGTGTGACCGGGCGCGAAGATGGCGTGCCGCTCACTCGCGGCCGCCTGCGGATTGTGCGTCAGCACAGCCGACAGCGAGACGCCATTATCGTGACACCAAGGATCGGCATCACCCGGGCGGTCGACTGGCCGCTGCGGTTCCTGATCGCAGGGTCGCTGTGGGTCTCGCGCTAGGACTGCTGCTTGTGCTCCAGCAACCCATCGTCGTGGACGGTCACATCGACACTCCGCAGCGCATGCTCGACATGAAGACGGACATCACGGCTCGCCTTGCCGACGGGCACGTCGACGTACCGCGCATGAAAGAGGGTGGGCTCACGGCGGCGTTCTTCTCGATCTGGGTGGACGCGCGCTACGCCGGGCGTGCCGCTTACCAGCGCGCTCTGGACCTGATCGGGGCCGTCCGGGTGCTCGCCGACACCAACCCCGAGGTGGAGCTGGCCACGACAGCTGACCAGGTGCGGGCGGCGGCGGCGCGCGGTCACATCGCCGCGCTCATGGGCGTCGAGGGCGGTCACGCGATCGCCAACTCGCTCACGAAGCTCGACTCCCTGTACGGCCGCGGCGTGCGCTACATGACGCTCACCTGGAACAACGGGAACGACTGGGCGGGCTCGTCAACCGACCCCAAGCGGCACGGCGGGTTGACGCCGTTCGGGCGCACGGTGGTGCGCCGGATGAATGCGCTGGGGATGCTGGTGGACGTGTCGCACGTCTCGGACTCGACGTTCTGGGACGTGGTCGCCACGACTACGCGTCCCGTGATCGCCTCCCACTCGGCCTGCCGCGCCCTGGCACACCATCCCCGTAACCTCTCCGACGCCCAGCTGCGGGCCATCGCCAAGAACGGCGGCGTGGTGGGGATCAATTTCTATCCTGTGTTCTTGGACGAGCACTTCTGGCACGAGTACGATGAGCTGCGCCGGCGGCTCAAGCCCGAAACCGACTCGATCCGGGCTCGTTATCGCGGCCATCCGGGCGAGTCGGCGTTCGAGGTGGACAAGTTCGTGGGCGAACGCGCCGAGAGCCTCGACGTGCCCACCATCGACCGTCTCCTCGACCACATCGATCATGCAGTGCAGGTCATGGGAATCGACCACGTGGGCTTGGGCAGCGACTTCGACGGCATCAGCGTGTTGCCACGGCCCATGAAAGACGCGACGTCCTTGCCCGAGGTAGTCCGGGCCCTGCAGGGCCGGGGCTACTCGGACGAGGACGTCCGCAAGATTCTGGGCGAGAACTTTCTGCGCGTGCTTACTGCCGCTCCGTGATCCCCTCCTTGGCGCTGCCGAACGAATAGCGGATGCCGCCCTGGAACGTGTGCGTCGTCCCCTGGATCAGGAAGCTAGCCGCCGCCGACGTCAGGATGTAGTGACCGTACAGCGCCAGCCGCCCCTGCTTGATGTCGACCCCGCCCATCCACCAGAAGAACGCCTTCGTGGCCGCATTGTCCGCGGCGTCCTGGAGCGCGGCTTCCTGGGCGAGGTTGCCGCCGCACGAGCCGCAGCTGGCCTCGACGTTGAGCGCTTCCATGATCGCGAACCCGCCGCCCGCGAACGGCTCGACTCGCAGCTGCGCCGGGAACGCGAGCACACCCACCATGATGCGTCGCAGGTTGTTGAATTGGACGTTCCCCGGGGTCACGGTCCCGCTCGGCTCGATGAAGGTCACGTGCCGGGGCGACAGGAAGAACGACTGCTCGTACGCCGCGTACAACGCCGTCCGCTTGCCGGTGATCAGCCAATGGCCCCCGAACGTCGGCTCGAAGGAGTAGCTGTCGTAGTTGGTCCTGAAGACCATGAGACCGCCCTGGCCGCCCCAGTACCACTTGTGCTGCCAGTCGCTGCTGCGCCGCTCGTACGTGGGGCCGGCGGCGCGGGGTTGCGCTTCGGGGACCTTGCCGCCGGCCGCGACGATCGAGTCGCGTCGTGGTTTGGGGATTTCCGGGTAGATCTTCTCACGCGGGCTGGGGCCCAGGAAAAACGACAGCCCGGCCGATCCCACCACCTGGCCGGCCCACTTGCTGCCGGGTAGCTGCGTGGTGGCTGCGTAATAGGCGCGACCCTCGAGGCGCAGGGCAGCCCGGTCGCTGATGTAGATCCGGTCACCCAGGGCGGCGTGCGCTCCGGCGTCGCGAAACCCGCCGGCGGCGCCGCTGTTGAAGTCCATGGCGGAGTAGCCGCCCAGCAGGTAGAAGCTCTTTTCGGAGCCGAAGTTCAGCACCAGGCTGCCGGAGGCGAACCACACGGGAAAGTTCGTCCCGCTCCCGCCGCCGGTGGGCTTGGGCCGCATGTACAGCCCGTCTCCCTCGATCCCCAACCAGTCGGTGATCCAGAACCCGAGCCGGCCGCCGCCGCCGATCTGGTTGTCCAGCAGGAAAGCCCGGTCGAACCGGGTGTATGAGGCGAACCCGCCAAGCTCGAACTGGTGGGCATGCTGGGCGCTCAAGCTCGCGGCCCCGCCGAGCAGCAGAACCCCCATCACCGTGGCTACCCGCATGGGAAAGACTCCTCGCGTACCGGGGAAAACGACCCCCAAAATAGGGAGTTCAGCCGGAAAACGCGATACCCCTTCGGCTTAAGCCTCTGACCCTTGAAAGTACTTGAAGGTGAGGCGGGTCCACGGCCACCAACGACCGAATATATCCCGAAAGTTGGAGCTCAGTAGGACCGGCGGTTCTTCTCGCCCCCGGGACCGACGAAGAACGACATCCCCACGCTCCCGACGACATGTATTACTTCGTCCTGTTGGCCGAACCCGGCGCCGGGGCCGCGGTAGTAGGCCCGGGCTTCCAGCCGCACTGCCGCATGGTCGCCGCCGAAGAACAGCCGCTGGCCGAGCCCGGCGTGGATGGCGTTCAGATCGGAGGTGTAGGGTGCGCTCGGCCCCATGTGGAGGCGCGAATAGCCGCCCAAGATGTAGAGGCCGCCCGAGCTCAGGACCAGGCTCGCGCTCGCGAACGCCGTTGTGGTCGTTCCCACGCCGCTGAACGTCGAGCGCGGCTGGGCGACGTTCCCGTCCACCTCGAGGCTGAAGTGGTCACCTAGGAAAAAGCCGAGCCAGCCCCCCGCGCCGATTTGGGGGTCAAGCTGGAAGCGGCTGTCGTACCGCGTGTAGGTCGCGAACCCGCCGATTTCGATCTGGCCGCCGTGCTGGGCCCAGAGGCACGGAGCCCCGCTGGCCAAGAGCACCGCAATGACAGTGAGCGCCCGCATGGAAGGACTCCTATGGGGATGGTTGGTCGCGGGCGCCCCCCAAAATAGGAGTTTTCCTCGAATGCGCGATATACTGCAATGCAACCAGAATCGATGAGGCCTGGCGCACGCCTCGGCAGGTCAAGCACCGTTACAAAATGAACCACCTCACAGCAGCCCCAGCTTGCCGCCCACCCGTTTGAATGCCGCCAGTGCGAATTCCAGGTCGTCCCGGGTGTGAGCGGCCGAGAGCTGACACCGTATCCGGGCGTGGCCTTGGGGGACGACCGGGTGCCCGAACCCCGTGACGAACACTCCCTCGGCGAGCAGCAGCTCGCTCATCTGGATCGCCTTGGCCGTCTCGCCCAGCATCACCGGGACGATGGGCGTCTCGCCCGGGAGTGGCTTGAACCCCAAGGACTGGAGCTGCTCGCGAAAATAGCGGGCGTTCTCGTGCAGCCGGGTGACCAGCTCGGGGTGGCGCTCGACGTGGCGCACCGCGGCGAGCGCGCTCCCGGCGACGGTGGGCGGGAGGGCGTTGGAAAAAAGCTGCGGCCGCGACCGCTGGGTCAGGTAATCCGCGAGGGGGGCGGGACCCGCCGTGAAGCCGCCGGCGGCTCCCCCCAGCGCTTTGCCCAGCGTCGACGTGATGATGTCCACCTGGCCGAGCATGCCGTAGTGCTCCGCCGTGCCGCGTCCCGAGCGGCCCAGCACGCCGGTCGCATGCGAGTCGTCCACGGCGACCACGGCGTCGTACCTTCGCGCCAGCGCCACGATGTCCGGCAGCCTGGCGATGTCGCCTTCCATCGAGAACACGCCGTCGGTGAAGATCAGCTTCAGGCGCGCGTTCATGGCTTGGGCGGCCCGCAGCTTCTCCTCGAGGTCCGCCATGTCGGAGTGCCGGTATACCGCCGTCTGGCACTTGGTGATCGTCTTTGCGAGGCGGATCGCGTCGATGATGGACGCGTGATTCAGCTGGTCCGAGATGACGATATCCGGTTCACCGAGCAGGGTGGGGGCGAGGCCCTCGTTCGCGTTCCAGCAGCTCACGTAGGTGAGTGACGACTCGCAACCCACGAAGCGGGCGAGCGCCTGCTCCAGCTCGCGGTGAATGGTGAACGTGCCGCAGATGAAGCGTACGGAGCCCGTTCCGGCCCCGAATTGGTCGAGCGCGTGCTTGCCGGCGGCGATTACATCGGGTGCGTTGCACAGCCCCAGATAGTTGTTGGACGAGAGGATCACGACGTCGCCGCGCCCTTCCATCTTGGTCCTGGCGGCTTGCGGCCCTTCGAGATGATTGAGGCGCTTGTAGACGCCTTGCTGCTTGAACTGCTCGAGCTCGGCCTCGAGCCGGGCGGCGAAGCTCATGCGATCTCCAGGATGATCTTGCCCGCATCGCCCGAGCGGATGGCGGCGAGGGCCTCGTCGATTTTGGCGAGCGGAAACTGGTGCGTGATGACGGGCCGGGGATCCACCAGCCCCGCCGAGAGATAGCGGCGCATCTGGTTCCAGGTGTCGTACATCTTGCGGCCGATCACGCCGTACACGGTGATGCCTTTGAAAATGATCTCGTTGGCGAAGTCGACCGGGACCTGGCCGTTGGGAATGCCCAGCAGCTGCACCCGCCCGCCCAGGCGCACCGCTGCGAAGGCCTGGTGCAGCGCCGAGGGTACGCCCGACATCTCGCACACCACGTCGGCGCCCTCGCCCCCGGTCTCGGCCAGCACGGAGCGCACCACGTCGTCGCGCGTGGCGTCGATCGTCAGGTGGGCGCCCATCCGCTGTGCCAGGGCCAGCCGCTTGGCGTTCACGTCGGAGGCGATCACCTTGGCCGCGCCCGCCGCTCGGGCGATGCCCACGGCGAAACAACCGATGGGACCGCACCCCGCGACGAACACGGTGCTGCCCGGAATGTCCGCCGTCAGCACCGTGTGAAATGCGTTGCCCATCGGGTCCATCACGGCGCCCACGGTGGTGGGAATGCCGTCGAGCGGCAGCACATTGGTGGCGGGCATGGCGATGTACTCCGCGAACGCCCCGTCGCGGTCCACACCGATGATGCGGGTGTTCTTGCAGATGTGGCTGTTGCCGGTGCGGCACTGGAGACAGTGTCCGCACACGATGTGTCCTTCGGCGGTCACGAGCTGCCCGGTCCGGAGCTCCGCCACCCCGCTGCCCACCGCGACGATCTCGCCGGCGAACTCGTGTCCCACCACGAGGGGTGGCCGGAGGCGGCCCTCCGCCCACGCATTCCAGTCGGCGATGTGCAGGTCGGTGCCGCACACGCCGGCATGCCGCACCGCGATCAAGACTTCGCTCGGGCCCGCCGTCGGCTTGGGCACGGTCGTGACTTTCAGGCCGGGGGCGCGCTTCTCTTTGATGACGGCTTGCATCGAAGACCGGGAAACGGGAAGCGGGAAACGGGAAACGTCAAAAGATCGAGCGCGTGAAGCCCCCGTCCACCTGCAACGCGGCGCCGGTAATATAACTGGCGCGCTCCGACACGAGGAACGCGACCGCGGCCGCCAGCTCCTCGGTGCGGCCCATGCGCGCCATCGGAATACCCGCGATCAGCTCCCGCATCACGTCCTGGGACGCCCGCTGCTCGCGCCGGGCGCGCGTCTCCGTCAGCTCGGTGATGCGCTCCGTCGCGATGAAACCGGGGTTTACGACATTGACCGTGATGCCGTCGGTTGCCACCTCGTCCGCCAGCGCCTTCGCGAAGCCCAACACGCCGGCGCGAGCCGTGGTCGACAGGATCAGCCCGGGCAGCGGCTGTTTGGCGGCGACCGACGCCAGGCACACGATCCGCCCCCACCGCAGCTTGCGCATCAGCGGCACCGCCGCGCGGCAGAGATTGACCGCGGAGAACAGGTTGAGCTCCACGGCGCGCTGGAACGCCTCGGCGCTCTGCTGGCTGAATGGGGCGGCGGGGGGACCGCTCGCGTTGCAGAACAGCACGTCGAGCCGGCCCAGCTCGTGGTGCACCCGTTCCACCAGGGATTCGGCCTGGGCGGGGACGCCCACGTCGGCCGCGAACGGCGCGACGCGCTGGCCGGTTTCCACCGTGAGCTGATCGGCCGCGCGCGCGACCACGTCGGCGTGGCGTCCGTTGACCGCCACGCGGGCCCCCTCGTGCGCCAGGATCTGCGCGACGGCACGACCCAGACCCTGGGTGCTGCCGCACACCAAGGCCACGCGCCCGCTGAGGCCCAAATCCATGGACCGAATTTACGGGAAAGGGGCTACCCCGGTTAGAAGTAGGGGCGCAGCATGCTGCGCCCCTACGCGTCGGTCAGTCCGCTACCGCCACGTGGACTGCCTCCAGCCGCACGGCGCAGCACTTGAGCTCGGCCATCTTCGCGTAGGGATCGAGCACGGGGTTGGTGAGCAGGTTCGCCGCCGCCTCGCGGAAATGGAAAGGGACGAACACCTGCCCCCGCGCGACGCGCTCCGAGATGCGGCACGAGCTCACCATCGCGTTGCGGCGCGACGTGAGCCGGACGAGATCACCGTCCTCGAGACCCAGCTGCACGGCGTCGGCCGGGTGAATCTCGACGATAGGGGTGGGCTCCCGCTGATCGAGCCCCGATGCGCGCCGGGTCATGGTGCCGGTGTGCCAGTGGTACAGCTGCCGGCCGGTGTTCATGACGAACGGGTACTGCTCGTCAGGCAGCTCGACCGGAGGCGCGTACTCGACGGGCACGAACGTCGCTTTGCCGTCGGTGGTCGGAAACCGCTCGTCGAACAGGAATGCGGTCCCGGCGTGCCCGGCCGTCGGCACCGGATACTGCAGACCCGCTCCCTCGAGCCGCGGGTACGTCAGCCCTCTCCAGGACGGCGTCACCGCGGCGATCTCGGCCATGACGGCTTCCGCGGTGGGGAAGGTGGTCGGGAGGCCCAGGCGGTTGGACAGGTCGCTCAGGATCTCGAGATCGCGGCGCGCGTCGCCCGGGGGGTCCACGGCGCGGTGCGCCACCTGGACTCGCCGCTCCGTGTTCACGAACGTGCCGGTCTTTTCCGCGAAGCTCGAGCCGGGGAGCACCACGTCGGCGTAGCGCGCGGTCTCGGTGAGGAACAGGTCGTGCACGGCCAGGAACTCGAGCTCCCGGAACCACTGCTCGGCGTGCGCGATGTCGGGATCGGAGATGATGGGGTTCTCGCCCATGATGTACATGCCGCGAACCCCGCTGTGCGCCTTCACGATCTCCGTCACCATGAGCCCCTCCTTGAGCGAGAGAGACTCTTCGGGCACGCCCCATGCCCTCGCGTACTCGGCCCGGTTCTTGGGGTCCTTCACGGAGCGGTAATCCGTGTACACGAACGGGATCGCCCCCACGTCCGAGGCCCCCTGCACGTTGTTCTGGCCGCGCACCGGCATCATCGCCGCCCCCCAGCGACCGATCATCCCGCAGGCGAGCATCAGGTTCAACAGCGAGGTGACCAGGTCGGTGCCGTTGGCGTGCTGGGTGAGGCCCATGGCCCACAGGGTGCTCGTGTTCGGCCCGCGGGCGTAGAGCTCGGCCGCCTCGCGGATGCGCTCGGCGGGCACGCCGGTGATCTTCGCCGCCACCTCGGGCGTCATGGCCCGCACCGACTCGCGCACCTTGTCGAACGCGTGCGTCCGCCGCGCGATGAACTCTTTGGCTTCGAGCCCGCTCGCGATCACGTGGTTGAGCATCGCGTTGAACAGCGCCACGTCGGTGCCGGGCTGCATCTGGAGGTGGACGTCGGCCCGCCCGGCGAGCTCGGTCTTGCGGGGATCGGCCACCATGAGCGTCGCGCCGCGCTCGTGGGCCCGCTTGATCGCCGCCCCGAAGACGGGGTGGGACTCCGTGGTGTTCGCGCCCGCAATGAAGATGACGTCCGCGGCGTGCTCGACCTCGCGCATCGAGCCCGACGCCGCCGAGGTGTTCAGCGCCCGCTGCATCGCCGCCACCGAGGTCGAATGGCACAGGCGCGTGCAGTGGTCGATGTTGTTGGTGCCGAGCGCGGCGCGGAACAGCCGCATCATGAGGTAGTTCTCCTCGTTCGTACACTTGGCCGAGGAGAAGCACGCGAGGGCGTCGCCGCCGTGCGCGCGCTTGATGCGCGTCAGCTCTTGCGCCGTGAGCTCCAGCGCCTCGTCCCACGTGGCCTCGCGGAACGGCTCGTACCACGCCGCCGGCGTGGCCACCCGGTCGCGCAGGTCCAGGTCCAGCCGCTCGAGCAGCGGCAGGTCGCGCACGGCCTTGCCGACCGCGCGCGGCGGTCCCGCCGGCTTCGCGTTCTGGCCTTCTCCTTCGATTGTCTGCCACGGACCGCCGCGGCGCTGCGCGCCCGTCGGGCCCCGCCAGACCCAATGACCGCCCTCCTTGATCCAGCCGCGGCGGATCAGGGGCCGCGTGAGGCGGTCGTGATGTTGCGGGAAGTCGTAGCCGAATCGGCCCTTCACGCACGTGGAGCCCTGATTGGGGGTATCGAGCTCGATGTCGGGCGAGGCGACTCGCATGACCTGGTCGCCCGCGACGTGCAGGTCCACCTGACACCCGACGCCGCAGTAGGGACACACCGAACGGACGGTGCGCTCCGGTCGGCGAACCCGCTCCGGCGCGAACCGCTCCAGCGGCATGACCTCGAAAATCGCGCCGGTGGGGCACACCCGGACACACTCGCCACACCAAGTGCACCCGGCCTTGTCGGGATCGCCGTCCGCGCCCACGATGATTTCGGCGTGCTCACCCCGCTGCGCCACGTCCAGCACGCCGACCACCTGGATGTCCTCGCACGCGCGCACGCAGCGTGTACACAGGATGCAGGTGCTCATGTCGTGCCGGATCATCGGGTCGCCGGGGCGCTCGTCGCCGTGTCGCAGCGCCAGGTCCCGCGCGCCGCGTGGGGTGGGAGCGACACCGTAGCGCACCACGTAGCGCTCGAACTCGTTGCGGGGCGCGGCCCGCCCGCCGTTCCGCAGGTGGTCTCCGGGATAGCGCTCGAGCAGCAGCCGCAGCACCCCCTTGCGGCTCTCGACCGCGGCAGGGGATTCCGTCTGCACTACCATCCCGTCCGCCACTTTGGTCGCGCAGGCCGGCACCAGCTTCGCTTGCCCCTCGACCGAGACGAGGCAGATGCGGCAGTTGCCGACGGTGGGCAGCTTGGGATACCAGCAGAGGGTGGGGATGTCCACGATCCCGGCGGCGCGGGCGGCGTCGAGGATCGTCTGCTCGGCGTCGGCCGGGACCCGGCGGCCGTTGACTGTGAGCGTAGCCATGACCTTAAAGATTAGCCGCCGAGCCTTGAAACGGCACGGGCCGGCGCGAGGCCGGCCCGGGTGCTCAATCGAGATGCTCGGGGAGGTGGCGGTGCGTGTGGTCGCCCGCTTCGCCTTCGTCCGTGAACCAACAGTAAGCCCAAATCTTAGCCGGACGAAGCATCCGACGCCCGGCTTGCAGGATGATGCCGATGGGCTCGTCGTCCAGAACTAGGGGGAGACTGGTCATAGTGGTCCGTTATCCGTTATGCGTTGTCCGTCGCCCCAAGCAAGGCGCCTGCCACTGAGGGGTTCGGCTTACTTATTGACGGACAACGGATTACGGACGACGGGCAATGGCGGGGGACGCGAATGCGCTACTCTGACACGCGTACCGCCGTGTCCAGCTGACGCTCGGGCTTGGTCGCCGTAAAGCCGGCGCCCGCCTTGGTACGACGGCGCCGCACGATCTGCCAGCCGCCGTAGTGCGCCTGCAGTGCTTCGGGGGCGAGCGGAATGACCTCGCTGGCCGTGGGGCTCGGCAAGACCACGTGCACGCCGCCCGGGCGGGTGCGCGCCTGGACCTCCGCCAGGAGCCCGTTGCGGTCGCGCGCGCGTGCGGGCGCGAGCGCGGCGGGATCGATCACCACGACGCTGGGCGACACGTCGGGGAACCAGCCGCCGAACGTGACGACGAGCGCCTGAAAGCGCCCCGCCAGCTGCTCGGTGACGGCCCGGCTCTCGGCGCCCTCGATCGCCCCCAGGTCCTGGTCGAGCAGGAACACCTCCGCGTCGTGGGCGGCGATGAACAGGGCGACGGGAAGCGCCGCCGCGCCGATCACGACACCGACGTCGCCGGGCTCGAGGCGACGCACCGAGCTCACCAGCGGTCCGTCCGCTTCCAAGCCCCAGTGCGTGGGGGCCCGCTGTGCGGCCCTCAGTGCGCGGTGTTTCTGGCGCCAGCGCGGGAACGTGGGGAGCCGCAGCCGCCGGACGATGATGCGGTCCACATGCTCGAGCAGCAGCACCTCGGTGAGCAAGTACTGCCCCGCCGCCGCGCTCTCTTCCAGCTCCCGCACCGCCTCGTCCCCGATCTCGAGCAGCTCCTCGCGGGTCAGGGTGTTCTTGTACTCCTCGATGCGCTGCAGCAGGAACTCGTGGTACTCCTGCTTGAGCGAGCGCGGCGGCCGCCGCGCCGTACGGGATTGGTGCTCGCCGGACAGGCTTAGCATGGCTCCACGTGCACCGTGACCTCGTACAGTCGCAGGTCGCGCTTGAGGCGCTCCTCCACCTGGTCTGCGATCGCATGGGCCGATTCGACATCCGCGTGGCGGTCGACGCACACCGTCACCTCGGCGTATCGCAAATCGGAGGGCCCGCGCGACCGGATGCTGTAGGCGCTCTTCACACCGGGAACCGCCTGCGCGGCGTCCTGGATGTCGCGCGTGGGAATGGCGCGCTCGTCCACCAGCACCGGGACCGTGCGTGCCAGAATGCGGTACGCCACCAGGACGATCACCAGCGCCACGACGATGGCGACCGCCGAATCCGCCCACCACCACCCCTGACGCATGAGCAGGACACTCACGACGACGCCGACCGTGACGAAGACGTCGGCGCGTGTGTGTGCCGCATCGGCCACCAGCAGCTCGCTGCCGAGCTCGGTGCCGCGGCGGTGCTCGTACCAGGTGATCAGCACGTTCACCCCGAGCGTGAGCACGAGCAGCGTCAGCTGCCAGTCGCTGACCTCGACCCGGTGGGTGCCGCTCACGAGATGGTTGACCGCTCCCCGCACCAGCTCGAAGCAGGTGATCGACAGGAATCCCACGATGGCGAGTGCGCCGAGTGTCTCGAACTTGCCGTGGCCATAGGGGTGGTCCTCATCGGGCTCCTTGGCTGCCACGCGAATCACGATCAGGGCGAGCACGTTGTTCAGCGCGTCCACGCAGGAATCCACCGCGCCGCCCAGGATGGCGAGCGATCCGGACTCGAATCCCACCCACAGCTTCACCCCCACGACCGCCAGGTTGGCGACCAAGAGGCCGACGAACACTCGGCGGACGAGGGCGGACGCCGGCATGGACAAGAATGCAAGGTTGTAAGGGGCAGCGGTTTAGTCAACGGGGAGCTAGTCGACCGCGCGCAGCAGCGCACCCTTCAAGTAACCCGTCTCCGGGACATTGACGATCTCCGGGTGGTCGCGCCCGGCGCCCGTGACGGCGAGGAGCTGGAGGCGGGTCCCCGAGTCCCGGGCCGCGTCGGCGATCATGTCGAGAAAGACCGACCGGTTCACGTGGTAGGAGCAGGAGCAGGTGAACAGCACGCCGCCCGGCTCGAGCAGGCGCATCGCCCGCAGGTTGATCTCCTTGTAGCCCGCCAGGGCGCGGACCAGGCTCTGCTTCGACTTGGCGAACGCGGGCGGATCGAGCACCACCGTGCCGAAGCGCTCGTCACGGCGCTCGAGCTCGCGCAGCACATCGAACGCGTTCGCCTCACGCCAGGTGATGTTCGAGAGTCCGTTGAGAGTGGCGTTCTCCTGCCCTCGCGCCAGCGCCTCGGCACTCGAGTCCACGGCCACCACCGCCGCGGCCCGGCGCGCCAGATGGAGCGCGAACGAGCCGTGATAGGTGAACAGGTCGAGCGCGCGACCCGGGCCGGCGTGTTCGCTCACGAGCACCCGGTTCTCACGCTGGTCGAGGAACGCGCCGGTTTTCTGGCCGGTCCAGGGCGCAGCGGCATAACGCACATCCCCCTCCATAACCTCCACAACCTTCGGTACCTCGCCGTAAGCGAGCGTGACTTCGAGGGGCAGGCCTTCGTGGCGCCGGATGGCGGAGTCGTTGCGCAGCAGGATCCCCTCGGGCGCGAGGGCCGCGCCCATCCCCGCCAGCACGTCGTCACGGACTTGCTCGAGTCCGGCCGAGAGCAGCTGGGCGACGACATGCGGGCCATAGCGGTCCACCACGAGCGATGGGAGTCCGTCGCCCTCGGCGTGGACCACGCGGAACGCCGTGGCGGCGAGCTCCGCGCGCCGCGCGGCCGCCGCGGCGATGCGCTCGCCCCACCACGCCGCGTCGATCGCTTCGCGCCCTCGGGTGAGTAGGCGCAGGCGAATCTCCGACTTGGGGGAGTACAGCGCCTGGCCGAGGTGGCGGCCGCGGCGGTCGGTGACGGCCACGATCCCGGGCGTGTCGCCCGGCTCGTCGTACACGTCGGTGCGATAGATCCAGGGATGGCCGGCCTGCCAGCGGGCGGCGCCCTTGGCGCTCACGATCACCGTGCGCACCGCTGCCGTCGCCGTCACCGTCCGCCCGTCCGCCCGTCCGCCGGTCCGCCCCTGTCCGGGCGCAGCTTGGCGGCGTCGCGCAGGTACATATGTTTCAGCTCACGCTGCGGCTTGGCCGTGTAGAAGTGGAGCAACACCCGGATGCAGCGCGGCAGGCCGTCCGGCACGGCGACTTCCGCG
>Ga0209804_1000944_pt1 | contig 20357 bp, 21 predicted proteins | sample GraSoiAngelo_139_FD_185896 | JGI IMG/M metagenome (GOLD analysis project Ga0209804, IMG submission 185896) | Grasslands soil microbial communities from the Angelo Coastal Reserve, California, USA - 14_0929_12_20cm (SPAdes) (version 2) | ecosystem: Environmental > Terrestrial > Soil > Grasslands ... | reverse complement strand
TAGTTGTGGCGTTGGCACCCAACATCCTGGTCGTACTCGTCGGATGGTGCATGGCGCAGCTCTTTTTCAACGCTCTGCTCGCCGCTTTCATAGCAGTACTGCCCGACCAGGTCCCGCGGGCGCAACGCGGTCTGGTGTCCGGCGTCCTGGGTGTGTGTCTGCCGATCGCGGCGGTTAGTGGCACCCTTCTCGTCAAACTTTTCACCGGCCACCCGGTCGCGACATTCCTGGTCCCGTGCGCGACTGGCGGGTTCTTCATCCTGCTCTTCGTGGTCGCGCTGAAGGACCGTCGGCTGGCCAGGGCGGCCAGACCGGCCTGGTCGCTGCGGGAATTCGCCAGCACCTTCTACGTCAAACCGCGGACAAGCCCAGACTTCGCTTGGGCCTTCGCCAGTCGCTTCATGTTCCTTATGGCCTACGCTCTCCTGACCACCTACGAGGCCTTCTTCCTGCTGGGCAAAATCGGCAGCGCCGTGGCCGACGTGCCGCAACAGATATTCCTCGGCACACTCGTCCAATCCGTCGTCATCGTCGCTGCTTCGCTCCTCGCTGGCAAGCTCTCTGACCGGACGCGCCGAAGGAAGATCTTCGTTTTCACCGCATCGATCGTGTACGGCCTGGCAATGTTCGCAGTCGCGGTCGCCAGCAACTTCAACGGATTCCTGGTGGGCCTGGCCATCAGCGGACTCGGCTTCGGCATCTATACGGCCGTCGACCTCGCGCTCGTCGCCGACGTGCTACCCAACAAAGACAACGTCGCCAAAGATCTCGGCGTGTTCAACATCGCCGGCGCTCTACCGTTCTCCATCGCGCCGGCGGGCGCGCCGGCCATCCTTGCGATCGGCGGCGGCAACTACGCCGTGCTTTACGCCGCCGCCGGGATCTTTGCCATCATCGGGGCCGCCGCCATACTGCCCGTGAGGGGTGTCCGATAAGTTAGAAAGGTCGACGAAGCGCGGCCCGCCAGCCAGCACCGAGGCGACAAAAACGCTTGCCCGACCGCTCCCATCGGACCGAGGCGGTGACCCCGAGGAACCGCTGAGGGTCTACGCAGACCCTTCTGGACGCCTGTTCTGCATTTTTGTGGCATATGACTAGCCATGGTTGGCTCGGATCGCGAGCTGCGGCTCAATCTGCCGGACGGACGTCAACTCGAGGTTCTGGCGGACGGACCGGCCGATGGCCTTCCGCTCCTCTTCCATTACGGCACACCGTGCGGCGCCGTGCGGTATGGGCCGCTCGTCGAGGCTGCTGCTAGGCGAGAACTCCGGACGATCGTGTACTCCCGGCCGGGCTACGGGACGTCGACGGCGAAGCACGGGCGCTCGATCGCGGAGGCAGTCAAGGACGTGGAGGCGATCCTCGGCGAGCTCGGCGCCGACGAATTCGTGACAATCGGCTGGTCTGGCGGCGGCCCGCACGCGCTGGCGTGCGCGGCGTTATTGCCAGACCGCTGCGTCGCAGCCGCATCGCTGGCCGGCGTCGCGCCATACGGTGTCGATGGGCTGGACTGGATGGCCGGCATGGCTTCTGGCAACCTCAAGGAGTACCGCCTCGCGGTGGAGGGAGAGGCGGCGCTCACCCCGTTTCTTGAGGATGGAGTGAGGGCATACGTAGAAATCAAGGGACCGGAGGTTGGCGCGGCCCTCGGCAGTCTGGTATCGGACGTCGACAAGGTCGCGCTGACTGGCGTCTTCGCGGAATTCCTGGCCGCCACCTTCCGGCACGCCGTCTCGAACGGCATCGCGGGTTGGCGTGACGACGATCTGGCGTTTGTGCGCGACTGGGGATTCGACCTCGCGAAGATCGAGCCACCGGTGGCGGTGTGGCAGGGCCAGCAGGATCGGATGGTGCCCTTCACGCACGGACAATGGCTCGCGGAACACATTCCGAATACACGGGTGCACCTGTATCGGGATGAGGGTCATCTGTCGCTGGCAGTGACGGCGCTCGATCGAATCATCGAGGACCTGGTCGCGATCGCTCGATAGACGATCCGGCATGCGCTATCTAAAAGCTCTCTAAGCCAAGCAGCCACCGAGCGTACCGGGTTTGCTAGATCGCCCATAATTGTGGCTTTCAGAGTGTCTTCCACTGCCGAGACCGCGACGCATCATCTGGCTCTTCAAGTCGAAGATCTCCACGTCAGCTACGGTCCGAAGCGTGCGGTTGACGGCGTGTCACTCGAAATTAACGAGGGCGAGATCTTTGGACTGCTGGGCCCAAACGGAGCAGGGAAGACCAGCACACTCAGCGCGATTGAGGGTCTGCTGCGGCCCGACTCCGGCTCGATCCGAATCGGCGATGTCGACGCTGCCGCAAATCCCACCGCCGCGAAAGCACGGATGGGCGTCCAGCTTCAGTCGACGAGCTTCCAATCCAATCTCACCATCCGCGAGATCGTCAGGCTCTACGCGGGCCTCTACGGTGTTCCGCTCTCCCGCGCCGAAATCGAGGACCTCCTCGCCGACATCCACCTGGGCGAGGAAGCTTCAAAGCGCTTCAGTCAGCTGTCTGGCGGACAGCAAAAACGTGTCTCACTGCTGATTGCCACCATCCACAACCCGCCACTCGTGCTCCTCGACGAACCGACCGCCGGCCTGGATCCCCAAGCTCGCCGGCAGCTGTGGCATCGGATCGAGCGGCTACGCGACACAGGCCGAAGCATCCTCCTTACCACGCACTCCATGGAAGAGGCCCAGGCCGTCGATCATGGCAAGCTTCTCACGGTCGATACGCCGGCTGGTCTCATCGAGAAGCACAAGGATGACCCCCGCGTGCGCAAGGTGGCCCATGGTCAGGTCACGCTCGATGATGTCTTCATCGGACTGACCGGGAGCGAGCTTCGCGACTGAGATGAGCAGCCAAACCAGCGCCCCACCGGTCCACCCTCCGACCTTGTCAGGGATCCTCAGAGCCCTGCTTGAGGCGGACTTTACCGTCCAATTGCGAAACGGGCGAGCACTGACGCTAACGTTCCTTTTGCCGCTCGTCCTCCTCTACGGCCTGTCCGCTGGCAAGCGCCGCGCTCAACTCGGCGGCCCAATCGTCGACGTAGCGTTGGCTCTCACCCTTGGTATCGCGTCGATTGCCATACTTGGCTACACCGCGTCCGTTGCCAGGGATCGCGAGCTGGGGGTCTTTCAACGCCTCCGGGTCACGCCGGCACCGACCTGGACCATCATGCTCAGCCGGCTGGCCGTCCAGATCGTTTCCATGCTGGTAATGTCCGTGGTGGTCCTGGTGGCGGCGGCCGTCGTCGAGAACGTAACGCTGGATCCGGCCGCCTACCTCCTGACCCTCCTCGCCGTGATCTTCAGCTCGGCTGTCTTTCTGGGTGTGGGCCAGGCTTTGGTCGGACTTATCAAATCGCCGGACGCGGTCAATGCCGTCGGACGGCTCAGCTATCTGCCGCTCTTCGCACTCGGCCTGTTTGCTCACTCGACAATCTTTGGCACCACGTTCGAGACGATCGCGCGGTGGTCCCCCGGCGGGGCGGTGGTGACGCTGCTAGCGGGCGCCATGCAGCCGGCGGCATGGAGCGCTGATACTTGGTGGGCCTTGCTCGCGAGCGTGTTCTATGCGGTCGTTTTCGCTGGGATTGGCATCCGGTGGTTTCAGTGGAGCACGCGCTAAAGAGACGAAAATTCGGCCTCAGGTTTTTGTGTAGCCAATTCTGTAGCAAACCCAATGAACTTAATAGCACTCAATGGACGCGTTGCGAATATATGAAAAGGTCAAAATTTCAAGCTGAATTCAATTGCCGCCTGATTTGTAAACAGTGGTTCGCCGGTTCGAATCCGGCCGTCGGCTGACCATTTTCGAATAAGAAATTTGCCTTTTGGCCACTCACGCGGACAGACACAGACCCCCAACGAAAGTCTCGCCGGGGGTCTCGACTTGGCGCAGGGTGTGGTTGCCTCGAATCTAGTTCAGGCGCTCGACGATCTGTCCGCTCACCAGGAGCTCAATGCAAAATGTTGTGTCGCCCACGGATAGGGTCCACCCGCCTACTCCTGGACCGCCCGGTCGGGTAATCGTGAGGGCGAAAGTAACGGGGCCCGGGTGGCCACCCGGAATCCCGACGAACTTCCCAGTAACCTGTAGGTTGATGGTGCCGTCCGCGTTACGTGACCAATTCGTAACCGCGCCGAAGATGTTCCCTGGCAGGCTGTCGCCCATTTGGTCAACGCAATCGACATGCCCGCTCGCGGTGCCGTCGGAATACAGTGTGGCATGAAATCCAAACGAGCTGATCCCCTTCATGCCGGCCGCCACCCCGCCCGTCATGAAAGCCGTGCCCCCGCCATTGATGGTCCCGACCACCGTCGCCGTATTGGCTGCAGCGGCAAGCGGATGCGATGCGAGCATTGCAACCGCTAGCGAAATGGCCGGTACGAGACTGAGAAGTTTCTTGATCATGTCTCTCTTTCCTCCAGTGATCGCGTCGGAATGTTCAGCGCGCGAGAAGCCCGTCGCCGCTGTACGGCCGGTCCCGAGCCAGCAACGGGGTGTTCAGCTTGAATCGCGAGACGTCCCGACCCGTTGCTCACCTCCTCCGAGTCTGGATCACGCGGTTAGACCGCCCGACGTTGCAAACAAACGGAGGATTCGCAGCCCACTGCGCTCCTAAGCAGTCCGGCTGCAACGGCGCCCCCTCGTCGCCGGCACCAAAACGCGAACAAGCGGTTCCCGCCTAAGCGCGACTCACCAAGAGTGCGCTCGTGAGCACTTCTTGTCAAGATCCCCGGAATTCCTTGGAAATGGAGGAGTATTCCACATCGGCTCGAACCAGCGGGAGCGATCTGCAGCTGGTTTCTCGTAGCGCTCCTCGACCCAATATTCGCGACCGCGAATGCGGACTCGTGCGTTGGGCCATTCGAGGACGAAGTCATCGGCGAGCAGATCCCCAACGGCGTCCCAGTCCCGCGACTGAATCCGGCGCCAGAGTTCGGCGACGATCTCGCTTGGTCCCACGGTTCGACTATGCGCATATCTATATCTATACGGGCCACCGCAGTGCGGCTGCCAGCCACCACGCTCAGCAGCCGCGCCTGGGCCTGCTAGAGTCGGCCCGTGGCCGTATTGGACTGGCTGCTCGACTCCGACCCCGCCATCCGCTGGCAAGCGTTGCGCGATCTTGCCGATGCGCCGGCAGAAATCGTCGCGGCGGAGCGCGCCCGCGTGGCGACCGACGGGTGGGGTGCCCGAGTGCTGGCCTTGCAAGGCAAAGACGGCCAGTGGGAGGGAGCCGCGTTATTCCCCGCGCGGAGGGCTAAATCAGGTAACGGCGAGCAGCCCAAGGGCCAGCCCTGGACCGCCACGGCATACAGTCTCGTCCTCCTGCACGACTTCGGTGTCGACCCCCACTTTGACAGCGTGCGCCGGGCTGTAGCCCAGGTCCGAGAACACTGCCGTTGGGAGCACGCCGGCCAGCCCTTCTTTAGCGGCGAGGTCGAGCCGTGCATCAATGGTATGACCGTCGCGCTGGGTGCCTACTTCGATCAAGATGTCGACGGCGTGGTCGTCCGGCTGCTCGGTGAGCAGCTCGAGGACGGAGGGTGGAACTGCGAAGTGGAGAACGGCTCGGTTCGCTCTTCCTTCCACACCACAATCAGAGTCCTGGAAGGGCTGTTGGCCCACGAGCGCGCAACTGGCGGCTCGGCGGAATCCATCGCGACGCGCCGCCGGGGGGAGGAGTACCTCCTCGAACGGAAGTTGTTCCGGCGTAAGAGCACCGGCGCCGTCGTCGACCCCGCCTGGCTGCAATTCTCGTTTCCCACCCGCTGGCACTACGACGTGCTGCGTGCGCTGGAGTACTTCCGGGCGGCTGGGGATCCGCCGGACCGGCACCTGGACGAAGCGATTGATTTGCTCCGATCCAAGCAGCAGTCTGACGGCACGTGGCTTCTCGAGAACACCCATCCCGGCGCGGTCCACTTCGCGCTCGAGGACGGCGATGGACGGCCCAGCCGGTGGAACACGCTGCGCGCGCTGCGGGTCCTCCGTTGGTACGAGCAAAGCCACCAAGCCTTGCCGACCCACCCTGCCGTAATCAGCCGAACGTAACCACGCTCCAGGGCCCGGGTACAGAAGGGAGCCAGAGATGATGCTGAAGGGCAAGGTTGGTCTACGGAGCCGTAGGCGCGATCGGCAGCTGCGCTACTTGCGGAAGTAGTTGATAGGGAAATCGATCCCCCACTGATCGCCGGCGTCCCCTGTGCCGCGCTCCCACCGGCCGTCGATCGTCTTGCCGTCAGCCGAGATCTCGCCGATGAAGCGTTGGTTGAAGCCGGGGCCGTGGGGGCCGTTCCAATCCTCGCCGGGGGCCCGCCAGATCTTCCAGGTGGAGCCTTCGAGGGTCATCATGAATAGCCGCTTGACCCCTCGAGCGTCGAAGTAATGCATCGGCTGCGGCTCGCTGTCGGGAGCGCCGCCGATGATCGAGACGCTGTCGGGCATCTCCGCGGGCTCGCCCACCGTACTGATGACGATGAACTCGCCGAGGCGGTCGATCTTCACCTCCACGGAGATCTTCATCGGAGGTTCCATCGGGACCTCTCCTTCGCCGTGCCATTCGCCGATTAGCCGCTCGAACTTGTTCATCGTCGGTCTCCTTTTCCACGGATCGCGTTCAAACAATAAGACCCGCCCGGAGGCTCCAACTCATCGGCCGGGAACGGATCAATCATCTACGCCCGGCACAATGAGTGGGTGAGTGCACTGCATCGGAACGCGCTCCGATTTGTCCTCATCGTTGGCACCGCCAATCTCTTCGCCGATCTCACCTATGAGGGGGCGCGCAGCGTCAACGGGCAGTTCCTTGCGACACTCGGCGCCAGCGCCGCGATCGTCGGCGTCACCGCGGGTTTCGGCGAACTCCTCGGATACGGGCTGCGATCGATCGCGGGCCTCATCGCCGATCGCACGGGTCGCTATTGGCTCGCAGCCATCGCCGGCTATGTGATCAACATGGCAGCCGTCCCGGCCCTAGCCCTGGCGGGAAACTGGCCGCTCGCCGCCATTCTCATCATGACCGAGCGCACCGGTAGGGCAATTCGAAAACCGGCAATGGCCGCCATGCTCTCCCACGCCGGTCAGCAGATGGGTCGAGGGTGGGTATTCGGTCTGAACGAGGCGCTAGATCAAGCCGGCGCAACCTTGGGACCTCTGGTGATGGCGCTTGTGCTCTTCACGCATGGCGGATACCGCCAGGGATATGCGCTTCTCGTCATCCCGGCGCTGATCACCGTGGGCACGATCCTCGCGGCCCGACAGTTCCTTCCTAACCCGAGAGACCTCGAGGCCGGTCATCCGCTCGAAGGCCGCGGCTTGAGCCGACGGTACTGGCTCTACATGGTCGCAGCCGGATGCATCGGCGCTGGCGTTGCCGACTTCGCGCTGATCGGCTATCACTTCGAGAAGAGCCACATCGTCTTACCGACGCTCATCCCCCTGTACTACGCGGTGGCGATGGGGGTCGGCGCGATTGGCGCGCTGATCCTCGGGCGCCTCTTTGACATCAACCAACAGGCAACGGTATTCGGCGGCGTGATCGTGGCCGCGCTGTTCGCACCGTTGGTTTTTCTCGGCGGATCGGCCGCGGCACTTCTTGGAATGATCCTCTGGGGGATCGGGATGGCGCTTACGGAGTCCGTCCTGCTGTCCCTGGTGGCCGGCGTCGTTGAGCCGGCGAAGCGTGCGACCGCATTCGGACTCTTTGACACCGGATTCGGCGTCGCATGGTTCGTCGGTAGCGGCTTGATGGGCGTTCTGTATCAGACCTCGATCGTCGGTCTGGTCATTTTCTCGGTGCTCATCCAGCTACTGGCGCTGGTTTTCTTCACACTCGCCGGTTTCGGCCATAGTGATCCCAAATTGAACCTGGGGACACAATGAGTCGCCGAGGGTTTCGACGCCAAGTCCGGCAGCAGCTGGAAGCTGAATGGCGCACGGCATTTCAGATAGCCGGAGCCCGCAAGTTGAATATCTGGATGAGCGAAACGAAGCTTGGTGCGGAGGTTGCGTTTCGATCGCTGCTGATCCCGGGCTGGTGGATCGAGGTTCGCTACGCAAAAAGGCACCGCATATTCGGCCGTATCGAGCCCTTTCGGTCCACCGTAGATGCCTCAAACGATTTGCGCACCGAGCTGGCGAGTTACGTCGAGGCTGGTACCCCACCGTCTCGCTGGGCCATGCCTCGAACGCCTTTGCCACTCGTTGGCGCCGGTCTGGGAGCGCTCACTGGTCTCGTTGGAGGTATAGCTCAGCCGTTTGTTCCGCTGACCTACCTCAGCGTGCTCGACACAACCCTTGCGGACCGCCTCATAAGCCTCAGCATGCTGCTGGCACTTTTGGCCTTCCCTGCGATCTGGCTAATCGCTGCAAAACGGTCAGATTTTGCCGGTGGCTGGAATGGATTCTTCGCAGGCGAATCCTGCCGAGACTAGTCCGGTTCTTAGGTATCTACTCGTTACTCGCCTTCCTCTTGTTAGTCCTCGTTTCCATTGCGCTGGATAGCAAAGGAGTCGAGGAGGTCTCGGGCCATTTCTATATTCGCCATAGCTTCCCTGAGCCGCCGACCGAGATCAGCAAGGCCGAATATCAGCACCAGGTCGCGTACCTGTTCTGGTGGATTTCAACCCTGGCGCTCGTCTGGGGCACGCTGCTCTTTTCCATGGCACTCCGGGCATTCGTGCGGCCCTGGCGCGCGGAGGGTGAGCCGACCCAACTGTCAAGCCGCCCAGTGAGCTGACGAGTGCCGAGGGCCAGAATCCGTGCTTCACCTGAGCGATTCGACGCTTGAGGGCTCGAAACGCCAGCGGGTCGCGCCGAATGGTTCGGCTGTGGCCACACCGAAGGCGGTCGACGGGGTCATCACGTAAAGGTTCCACGGCGGCGGCCCCGCGCTCGGCGCGCTGTACTTGGCCGTGAGGGCGCCATCACTCACGCTCGCCGGCCATCCCTGCGCCGCGTAGAGTTCCGCGAGGCGCCGGAGCGTGAGTTCGTCCGTCACCATCCGGGCGGTACCCTCGACGACGAGGTCGAGCCCGCTGAGGGCCACCGAGATAACGCAATTCAGATTTTTCGCCAGGTTCCGGCTCTTGCGGGTCCTGGCTCCGCTCGTGAAGTAGAACCTGCCATCGACCCACAGCGCGCCCACCCCGGCAACATGCGGCGGCCCGTCGGGGCGAACCGTGGCCAGCCAGTACGTCGTCGGGCTGCCGGCTTCCCCAGGTTTCGTGGCGGGTGCCTCGAGTTCCTTGAGCGCGCGCGACCACGGGATGGGCTTGCTGCCGTATATGTCGAGGTTCTTCTGGTCCATCTCGATGCCTCCTATCGCAACCCCCGAGTTCCACGATTGGTCTTCTCTAATAACAACCTTAAGACCGTCGGCTGCGGTCAAATTCATCGGTCCAATGCCTCTCGTGCCGATCCCGCAGCGCTAGAGGATCTTCTCGAAGCACACGCTGGTGGGCGAGGCAGCGTACTCACCGCAGCAGTCGATCTGCTTAAAGCCTGCGCTGCGATAGAGGCTGATCGCGGCTTGCTGGTACACGCCCGCACCCTGGCCCCGATCCCCTTGCCACGGTAACCGGACTCGACATACATGCGCATCGCCTCGGCGGTGGCGGAATCGAGCAGGCGGACCGCGCCGCACCCGATAGCCCGCTCACCTTCGCGTGCCACAAAGAAGCTTCCGTGGCCGTCTTCCAGGTGCTCGGCCTTGAGGTTAGGTCCAAACCGCTGCTCGGGCGGATACAACTCACTTAGCGAAGCATCCAACGCGGCAATCAGCCTGCGGGCATCCGCCGAGTCGAACCGTTCCGCACGGATAGAGATGTCGCTCGGCTGGTCCACGAGATCACTTTGGCTCAGGCTTCGGTTCCACGGCGTGCCAGTGTCAGCGCCTGCTCGAGCTCCATGTTGCGTCCCTGCTGCCAGCATCGCTCCGCCTCGTCCTCGCTGAGCTGCGCTCGCGCCTCAGCAGCCGGGTCCCCTTCAAGCATGCCCCCGAAGCCTGGCGGCGGACCGCCGCCGATCCGATCCCGCAAGGATTCCGCCGCGCCCAACAACCTCAATGCTTCCTGGGGGCGTCCCTCCCACACCGCCAGGAAGGCCAGGTCCCGGAACGCCAACCCGATCCCCGTCGCGGAACAAACCGAGCGCCTCCAGCGCCGCCGACCGGGCCTCGCGCGGGCGGCCGGCGCGACCACAGGCGAAGGCAAGCCAGATCAGATCGAAGGCCAGCTGAAGACGGTCGCCCAGGCGGCGCCAGATCGCGACAACTTCTTCGAGTCTCGCGATCGCGCTCGGCCAGTCGCTGGCCTGAGCATCGCGGATCACCAGCATCGCGAGGGCCCGGGCGACCCCATGCTCGACTTCCGCGGCCCGGAACAGGTCGAGGCTCTCCTCGAGCAAGTCGGCTGAACGGTCAATGTCTCCGGATGCGCCGACGACAAAGGCCTGGTTGTACAGCGCCTCGGCGATTCGGGTTGGCTCGCCCAGCTCGCGTTCAATGGCAAGCGCCTCGCCATAGAAGGCTCCGGCACCGTCGTGGTCAATCTGCCACCAGGCGATGCCGCCCGCGCCGGTGAGGGCCTTCGCCCTGGCCGCTGTCCTGCCCTGCCCGGATGGCATCGCCAGCAGCTCGTTGAGCCAGCCGCGGCCCTCGGTCAGGTGCCCGTGCTGTTGCCAGAACCGCCATAGCGCTCCGGCCGCCTCTTGGCCGAGGTCGGCTTCGCCGGCGTCGATCGCCCAGCGCAGTGCCGCGCGCAGGTTGTCGAGCTCTCGCTCGCATTGCTCGAGCCACGCAGCCTGCTCCTCGCCGGTCAGCTGTAACTCTGCCTGCCGAGCGAGGTTCAGGAAATACTCCCCGTGACGACGACGCGTGCGATCATGCTCGCCCTCAGTCAAAAGTGCTTCCTGACCGAACTGCCGGATCGTCTCGAGCATTGCGAACCGTGGAAAACCGGCCGCAGGGTCGATTGAACGGACCAGCGACTTGTCCACGAGCGCCGAGAGCCCCTCGAGAGCCTCGAGATCTAGCAGTTCCGGTTCAGCGACCGCCCCGGCGGCTTCAAGCGTCCAGCCTCCACTGAAAACCGAAAGCCGCCTGAACAGGCTCTGCTCGGGCTTGTCGAGGAGCTCATAGCTCCAGGCGATCGCGCCTCGCAAGGTTCGCTGGCGTTCGGGCAAGGTTCGACCACCAGAAACCAGCAGGGAGAGACTGCGCTCGAGCCGGGGCAGCATCTGCTGCGGGGTCAGCACCTTTACCCGCGTAGCGGCGAGCTCGATGGCGAGCGGCAACCCGTCCAGCCGAGCTGTTATCTCTGCCACCGCCTGGGCGTTCTCACTGGTAAGTCGGAAGCGTGGCTGAATAGCCAGGGCGCGCTCCGTGAAGAGCCGCACTGCCTCGGAGCGATTCAGGGTGTCGAGATCGGCAATTGACTTCGGATCCGGCGGTTCCAGCGGAGGAACTCCGTACTCGTGCTCCCCGCGGAGCGACAGCACCATTCGAGATGTGATCAGCACTTTTAGCTTCGGCGCCGTTGAAACGAGGTCCTCGACGACCCCGCCCGCCGCAGTGACCTGCTCAAAGTTGTCGACGACAAGCAGGAGTTCTTTGTGCTGCAGCTGTGTCTTGAGAGTCTCGAGTATCGGAACGCCGGCCACTTCCGCAACGCCCAGTGCGCGTGCAATCACCGCGGGAACCAGACCGGGGTCCGTGACCGGTGACAGGTCCACGAAGAACGCTCCATCTGTGTAGTCGCGCACTGTTTCCGCCGCAACCTGCAGGGCAAGGCGGGTCTTTCCTGTTCCGCCGGGACCCGTGAGCGTCACAAGACGCACTTGACGGAGCAACTCCTGGATTTCAGCGATCTGGTCCTCGCGTCCGACGAATGAGGTCAGCTGCAGCGGCAAGTTGTTCGGCCTGGACTCCAGCGTCCGTGGCGGCGGAAATTCAGCCGGGAGCCCATCAATAACCAGGTCGTAGAGGTGCTCGGGCTGGAGGATGTCTTTCAAGCGGTGTTTCCCGAGGTCGCGAAGATGCGCTCCAGCCGGCAGAGAGTGCTCGATGAGCGCCCGCGTGGCCTCGGAAACGATCAGCTGCCCCCCGTGTGCCGCACTTGCGATCCGAGCCGCACGGTGCACGTCCATCCCCACGTAATCCGATCCGCTCAGTACGCCGTCGCCCGTGTGGAGACCCATTCGGACACGAACCGTGGAGCCCGCAGGCCAAGCGTGGGCGGCGAGGCCGCGCTGCGCCGCGACCGCAGCCCGGACTGCTCCCGGAGCGCTGGAGAACGCGGCGAAAAAGGAATCGCCTTCAGTGCCCACTTCGGCCCCGCCGGCCGAGGCAAGTGCCTCCCGGATGATCAGTTGGTGCTCCTTCCAGACGGATGCGTAACCCTCGCCCAGGTCCCTGAGTAACTGCGTCGAGCCTTCGATGTCGGTGAACAGGAACGTGACGGTGCCAGTGGGCAGCTCAGCCATCTCTTTACCTGGTCGGAACTGCCCCACACGTGATGTTCATGCCGGCCGCCGTCATCGCGGCAGCGCGATCCGAGGCGATCAACGCCGCCATATCCCCCAGGTCGGCAAGCGTCGTGAGCCGCCGCAGCATGGTCTTGTCGCGCATCCAGGCGACGAATTCCCCGGTCGTCATCGGATGACTGGTTCCATATGCCGGCTGGACGCCGCCGGGATCATGAAGCGCCTCAGGGATTCCGGTTGTTTGCAGCCAGACGACGCGGATCCCCAGGGGGCCGAGTTCGCACGCCCACTGACGGCAGAGGCTTTCCACCGCGTCGAATGCGACTCCAGTGCCGCCCACCTCGGGGAGGGCCTGGCGCGCCGTCGTGGCAGTTATCGTCATGATGATGCCCGATCCGCGCGGGACCATCTGTCGCGCGGCGGCTCGAGAGGTCAAGAATTTCGACCTTACGGCGGTGGATACCGGCCTCGCAAAGTCTTCGAAGGGCATTTCGAGCAGCGGGCTGCCGTGAACATCACCATGACTGATCGCGTTGAAGGAGATATCCAAGCCGCCCACCTTCCGGCTGATGGCTGCGGCGTGTTCTTCCACCTTGCCTTCGTCCAGCGCATCGACCTCGGCCACCTCTGCGATGCCGCCCAGGGCTGAGATTTCGCTGGCGACCTTGTCCAGTGTGGCACGAGTTCTACCAGCCAAGAAGACGCGGGCTCCGTCGCGGGCGAAAGCGCGGGCGACCGCCGCGCCGATTGCACCGCCGGCCCCATAGACCACCGCGTTCTTGTTCTCGAGAAGCACTTCATCCTCCGGGTTGATCATGATTGAGTGAGAGCCTTGGATCCCAGGACAAGTGATCCCTTCCCTCTCTCATTTGAATGCCCATTTAGTCGAGGCCTCAGGCTCCCGCGATAGGCCACTCGCAGGCTGAGTCCTAGCCGATTTACTGTAGCCGACCCGAAGGGATACTTGAGACTATATGGACGCGTTACCAGCAGGAACAGCGGCTCCGATGAATTCGAGCCAATAACGGAGTCCTTATTCGAGACGCAGTTTTCCATCGAAACACAGAAGGAGCACCACGATGAAGACCGATTTGACGACCGAGGTGAAGGGCACGGGCCAGTACGCCGAGGTTAACGGCCTCAAGCTCTACTACGAGACTCATGGGGCGGGACGCCCGCTGATCCTGCTGCACGGTGGCCTTGCGTCGGGCGAGATGTTCGAGCCTGTGCTGCCACTGCTCGCGGAGCGCCACCAGGTGATCACCCCCGACCTGCAAGGACATGGCCGTACGGCTGACATCGATCGACCCATTGACGTCCGCCTCATGGCCGGCGACATCGCGGCACTGATCGACCACCTCAAGTTGGACAAACCAGACCTCGTTGGCTACTCACTTGGTGGCGGTGTAGCGCTGCACACAGCGGCGCAGTACCCGGCGAAGGTCCGCCGGCTCGTCGCGGCCTCAGCGAACATCCGGCCTGACGCGATCTATCCGGAGATGCGGGTGCAGCAGGGCCAGGTGAACGCCGCCGCCGCCGAGTTCATGAAAGACACGCCGATGTACCGGCTGTACCAACGGGTCGCGCCACGCCTCGAGGACTTCCCTCGACTACTCGACAAGATCGGCGAATCGATGTCGAAGGACTTCGACTACTCCGCCGAGGTCCGCGGGCTCCAGATGCCGACGCTCATCGTCGCTGCGGATGCCGACATGGCGCCGCCGAGCCACTACGTCGAGGTCTTCAAGCTGCTCGATGGCGGGCTCAGGGACGGCGGTTGGATGGGCGAGGGCCGGCCAAAGGGCGGGCACGCGCTCGCGATCCTGCCGGGCCTGACCCACTACAACCTGGGCATTTCGCCACTTTTCGCCGCGGCTACGCTCGCCTTTCTCGAAACCTAGGAAAGCGGAGACTACGCAGCCTCTGTACTCGCCCAGACGAACCATTGCCGGATAAAAGCACGAAGGCCGTCGACATCGAACGCAATGGCATTTTCAAGGTCGGGCATGCGGTACGAGAGGCGAACGTGCTCTGGATCCGGGCCCACGGCGACAAATACCGTGTCCCCTTGGCGAGTCAGCGCTTCCAGAATCCGTCTCTCTCCACCGACGAAGTCGGCCAGATTAGTCGTCCGCTTAAGGTAGAGAAAGCGTCCATTCAGCTGCAAGACGCCGACCGAGCTAATGACAAGATCTTCCGCGCTCTCCGGAACAAGCGATTTCTCGAGCTGCAGCCAATCGAACCAGCCCGATTGCTCAGCGTGACTCTCGACCATCTCCATAGCCATAACGAAGCAGGCCGTCGGGCTCTTTCGCGCCTAATTAGCCCTTGTTTTCGTCGGCACCAGGCGCATCAGTTCCTTAGCAACAGCCTGGAGAGGCCGGCTCGTTCCCTCGGCGCGACACAAGATGAGGGCGCCTTCCATGCTCGCGACTGCTGTAAAGGCGATGGACCTCGCTCGGTCAGAGGGGACTTTCAGGTCCTCAAGCCGCCCAGCCAGCTCGGCCACCCACGATTGAAAGGTGGTCCGCACAAGCCCGATCAAATCGTCTTCAAAGGCGCCGATGTCAATCGCCACGCCAGCGACGGCACAACCCGAAGAACCGCGCGACGCGAGCACTGACTGCCGCCAGAGGTCGATAAAGCAGGCGAGGAGAGCAGACGGCGTCGTCGATGGACACGCACGGAGATGGCCGAGCACCTGGCCGGAGGTCCAGTCGATCGCGGATTCGGCGAGCTGCCGCTTGCCGTCCGGAAAGTGGTGATAGATCGAACCCCTGGGCGCACCGCTGTGTGTGAGGACATCGGAAAACGACGTCGCGGTCAAGCCACGTGTGCCGATCAGCGCGGCCGCGCTACGGACCATCCTGGCCTTGCTGTCCCTCGCCAATCAGTTCTCCAGTTTGACTATGACGGTCGGCATAGTGCATACTCTACCCACTATGACAGTCATCATAATCCACTGGAGGGAAAACCATGCCAATGATTGACGTCTATGCCGCCGAAGACACCTTCAAGGACAAGCACGCGCTGGCGCAGGATCTCGCGAAGGCCGTCATGCGCTGGGAGCGGGTGCCCCAGATTCCGCTGTTCTTGGACAACACCGCAGCGTTCATCCATGACCTGCCCGCCGATGCGATCTCGAACGCGGCCGGCGAAAGCAACTACGTCCGCGTCCAGGTGCTCACCCCGATCCACGTGCTCGATCGCGAAAAGCAGCTCGGCGTTGTCAAAGAGTTGACGGAGATCGTCGTTGCCGCGGCCGGCGACCCAGGCCTCGCGGATCGCACCTGGGTGCTGATCACCGAATCGCCCGAGGGTGGCTGGGGCATCGACGGCCACGCCAACACAAGCGATGACATCGTCGCCACGGCGCGTGCAGCGCTGCAGGCGAAGAGATAAGCGGGACCCGATACTGAAACGCGGGTCGCTGGCCTCACGCTCGGCCCCCGGCCTGGGCATGGACCCCTTCACGAGTACGAACATAGAAGGTGAAACCATGAAGGTGACCAGGAACAGCATGGGGACCAATAAGGGGCCGAGTGAGTGGTTCACGGGAGCGGTCTATATCGACACGGTCGCGGCCCCGTTAGGTGCCTCGCGCCTGAATGCGAGCAATGTCCATTTCGCGCCTGGCGCGCGAACGGCCTGGCACAGGCACCCTAACGGGCAGACCATCTACGTTACCGATGGCGTCGGCCGCGCGCAACGTCGCGGAGGACTGATCGAGGTCATCCGCCCCGGCGATCGGGTGTTCTTCGAGCCGGGCGAGGATCACTGGCACGGCGCTGCGCCCGATCGCTTCATGACCCACCTCTCAATGGTCGAAGTCGACGACAAAGGCAACAGCGCGACTTGGGGCGCCCACGTCAGCGACGAGGAGTACGCGGCGGCGCCGAATATTGAGGATGCCTAGCCATGCGTGCTGCAGTCTTCCTTGGTCCCCGCCGCATCGAGGTCGCCGACCGGCCCGATCCCCTGGTCGCGGCGCCGACTGACGCCGTCGTCCGGGTCGTGCTTGGGTGCGTCTGTGGGTCAGACCTCTGGTACTACCGCGGCGAGTCCCCGCATGCGCTGGGCCCAATCGGCCACGAGTTCATCGGAGTCGTGGAACAGGTCGGGGCAGAGGTGCGCGGCGTCGCCGAGGGCGAGCTCGTCATCGCCCCGTTCAAGTTCAGCGACGGCACGTGCGCGAACTGCCGCGCAGGATGGACGTCGAACTGCGTCGCGGGGGGCCCGTTTGGGACCGACGGAGTTGACGGAGGGCAAGGGGAGGCTGTGCGCGTGCCCTTCGCCGACGGCACCCTCGTCCGGATCCCCGGCTCCGGTCACTCAGACGAAGCACTGCGTTCGCTGCTGACCCTCTCCGATGTCATGGCCACCGGCCACCACGCGGCCGTCAGTGCCGGCGTCAGGCCGGGCAGCGTTGTCGCGGTCGTCGGGGACGGTGCCGTTGGCTTGTGCGCCGTCATTGGTGCCCGGCGACTTAGCGCCGCCCGGATCATCGCCCTCAGCCGGAATCCGGCCCGCCAGGCGCTGGCCCGGTCCTTTGGCGCCACAGATATCATCGCCGAGCGTGGCGATGCGGCGACCGAGGCAGTCCTGGAGCTGACGGATGGAGTGGGCGTCGACGCCGCCGTCGAATGCGTCGGGACGGCCCAGTCGTTCGCGACGGCGTTCGCCGTCGCGCGACCCGGCTCGACGGTTGGTTTCGTCGGCGTCCCCCACGGTGTCGAGGTGCCGATCGACACCATGTTCGCCCGCAACATCGGATTGCGCGGCGGCTCCGCGCCAGTGCGCCGGTACATTCCTGAGCTCCTCAACGACGTCCTCGAAGGCCGCATCCATCCCGGGCGCGTCTTTGACTTCGAGACCAACCTCGATTGCATCGCCGAGGCGTACGCTGCCATGGACGAGCGCCGCGCGATCAAGTCGCTGGTGACGGTGGGGGCGAAGGAGACACGCCGATGACCGAGTGGACGGGGGACGAGCTCACCAAGATCGGAAGCGCGGAAGAAATGCAGATCGCGTCACTCCGGGGCGATGGCACGCTCCGGAAACCCGTGACCATCTGGGTGGTCCGCGACGGCGACAGCCTCTACGTCCGATCCGTTAATGGGCCCACCGCCGCCTGGTTCCGTGGATCGCAGGAGAGGCACGAAGGTCGGATCCGGGCCGGCGGCATCGAGAAAGACGTCACGTTTGTGGACGCTGACCACGAGATCGACGACGAAGTCGACGCCGCTTACCGTGCCAAATATCGGCGTTACGCCGGAAGCATCCTCAACAGCGTGCTGACCCCTCAGGCGCGATCCACGACAGTGAAACTCCTGCCGCGCTCGACACGGTCTTAGTTTTCAACAACGACCGCTTCCGAGAAAACCGTTGGAACACCAGCGGGTCGGAATATGGTCCTCTACGCGAGGCTTGGCATACCCGGCGCCGATGTGTATAGTCTCACCCGGGAAACATCTCTCCGGTCTGTATGAATCTGGGGATTCGACCGGTTTCATTGATGAGGACACTGCTGTCACGCAGCGGCTTGGTCGGCGTGATGCTCCTGGCGGTGCTTGTGCTAGGGCACTCGGCCTCGCCTCAGCATGCGTTACTGGCCCAATCGGCGTCGATCACCGGCCTCCCGATCCCTGACACCGGGCCCGAGTTGGAGCCAATCCCCCGACAACTGGCCCGGTTGCTGGCAACCCCATCACCGCAGCGCCAGGCAATCGCCGCACCGGCGGTGCGGGGAACGGTGCGACCGAAGCCGGCGCCAATTCCGGCGCCGCCGCGTGTCGCCGTTGGGACCGGCCAGTGGGGCTTGATCAACCAGGACCGGCAGGCCGCCGGCCTCGCGCCGCTGCAGTGGAGTCCCTGCCTGGCAAACGTCGCGACCGGGCAGGCGGCGCGCATGGCGGCACAGGGCTACATCTCGCACGCCAACGGCCGTAGTCTCGACCTCGGCTGTCGGCTGGGGCCGAGGACCGGCGAGAACATCGGGTTCCAGGGAGGCGGCATCAACGATGCGGCAATGAACGCATGGTTCATGGGGGATGCACCCCACCGCGCCAACATCCTCGGGCCCTATCACTACGTCGGCGTGGCCTGGGTGTTGGCACCCAACGGCACCGCCTATCTTGCCGTCGAGTTCGGTTAGTCCAGCGCGACGGAGGCGATCGTGCGGCCGGCACCGTGCGCTATCACGCTTTCTGAGGGCCCCTCCGCCGACCCGGTCAGCGTGAGGCCGGTTAGGATAGCCGGCGTGTTTACACAGCAATCCGCTCTGATCGAGATCGGCGTCGGTGCCGCCGCAATCCTGACTCTCGTTATCTATGTGGTTGGCCGGCGGCCGCGTACCGCCCGACCGTTGTCGTCCCACCGGCCTCGGGAGGAAGGGTTCAGCCTGCCGGCTGGTCGGGTCCCGACCGACGCTTCGCTACCCGAGACGATGAACATGCTCAGCCGGGATCGCGCGACCGGGACGCTAAGGGTGACGTCCGGCGAGCAGGCCGCCTCCCTCTACTTCGTCTTCGGCAAGCTCTTTCACGCCGAGAAGGACGATCTGGAGGGCGAGGATGCGCTGCGAGAGGTCCTTACCTGGCGGCCCGTGATTAGCACGCTCGACCGGAGATCGGCGCTGCCCGCGAAAGAAACGATCAAGCTCAAAGATCACGAGGCCCTGCCCACTAAGACGTAGCCGCGACCGTGAAGGTAAACGTGCCATTCCTCCCCCGCGGAAGGGCCATGACAGCGACGACCGCGTCGAGGTTGAGCGGACCATAGACATGAGGAAGAGCACCTTGCCACCCTCAAGGTCCTCGTACCGCACCTCGGCGTTCAGCTTGTCGATCGAAATGCGCAGGACGACCAGTTTCGCCACGCCGCGAAAGAACGAGTTGGCCACGCCAGCGACCTGCTCTTCGAAAGCACAATGCACGAAGCCCACCTGGGCTAGCGTCAGTTCTCTCGTAGATGAGGCGAAATTCGCTCCACGGAGCGATGAGTTTCCCTGCGCCCTCCGCCTGCGCGCGCGCCCAGTCCGCGTCGGTGGTGATATGAAAGATGTCCCGAGGCGAAACTCGCTCCACGGAGCGATGAGTTTCCCTGCCCACGGCGGTCATAGTGACATGATCCAAGAACGCTTGGCGAAGACCCTCGATGGCGACGTCCTCGTAGCGGGAGATCCTGGCTACGACGCGGCGCGGGCGGTATGGAACGCGATGGTCGACCGGCGACCACGGCTGATCGCTCGCTGTCGTAATGTCGCGGACGTGCGGGCCGCGGTTCTGGCTGCCCGCGATCTCAGCCTCGAAATCGGCGTGCGTTGCGGCGGACATAGCGTGGTCGGGCTGGGAATTCCGGATGACGGGCTGATGATCGATCTGACCCCAATGGGTGTGGTTCGCGTCGATCCGATTCAGAAGCGCGCACGGGTGCAGGGCGGCGCATTGCTGGGTGCGCTCGACAAGACGACCCAGCAGCATGGGTTGGCAACAACGGCCGGCAATGTTTCACATACGGGAGTCGGTGGCCTGACCCTCGGCGGCGGCATGGGCTGGCTGGCCCGGCAGTACGGCCTTTCCTGCGACAACGTCGTGGCGTTCGAGATGGTCACAGCGGACGGCGACGTCGTACACGCAAGCCAGACGGAGAACGCCGACCTCTACTGGGGACTGCGCGGTGGCGGCGGCAACTTCGGCGTCGTCACCGAATTTGAATTCGGGCTCCACGAGGTCGAAGCGGCAGCACTGATTACCGAGCTTTCATTTCCAATCGAAGGTGCCGGCTCAGTGCTTCGCACCTGGCGTGATCTGAGCGCCGAGGCCCCTCGGCAGGCAACCTTCACTGCGGGCCTTCCGGGC
>Ga0209804_1000941_pt1 | contig 20405 bp, 22 predicted proteins | sample GraSoiAngelo_139_FD_185896 | JGI IMG/M metagenome (GOLD analysis project Ga0209804, IMG submission 185896) | Grasslands soil microbial communities from the Angelo Coastal Reserve, California, USA - 14_0929_12_20cm (SPAdes) (version 2) | ecosystem: Environmental > Terrestrial > Soil > Grasslands ... | reverse complement strand
CTACTACGCAATGTTTCACGCCGCGAGAGCGGCTCTAACAAAGGTAGGAGTAACAACGAGGACGCATGAGGGTACTGTTTCTGAGTTTGGCCGGAGACTCGTCCTTGAGGGAGTATTTCCTCGAGACTTGGGAAGGGCTCTGGCTGAGGCCAAGGCGGCGAGGGAGACGTACGAGTACTCGGCCACGATGGAGATCGAGGGAGACGAGGCGGAAGCCCTGCTCAGAGCCGCTGAGAGATTTGTCTCACAGGTCAAGAGCCAGTTCAAGTTCCTCAAGCCGCTGGGTCCTCCGGAATCGATGTTCGGCGTAGACAAGAGGAAGAGGAGTGCTCGACAGAAATCGAAGGAACACGAGAAGATCATGCGAGACACCCACCAGCCAGCCAAGCGCCTAGGAGGGCTTCGAGCGTATTCACCATGTTTATATTGCCAGGTTACCAAATAGGTAACCATGTCGGAGGCGGTGCCTACGTACGCTCAGGAGGCTTACGCTATTTTGAGAAGCCGTTTTGGCAGCGATAGCTTTCCGGCCGATTACTTGTCCTGGTTTGTGTCTAGGGGTATGGTGAAGAAGACGTTGCATATGTTGGAGCATGCTGGATGGATCAGGAGGGTGGAGAAGGGGAGTTATGTTTGCAGGAATGCTGATGAGATTTTCAGGTCTATGGTCGAGTTCAGGGTTCCGAGGTTGTTGAGTGAGGCTGGGATGAAGTATGCCTACACCGAGGCGAGCGCGGTTGAGGTGTGGACGGATTACAGCTACATTCAGAGGAGCTGGGAGCATTCGCCATATTTTGTCAAGGTCTTGCGAAGCGACTTGGACAGATGGGTCGGCTACTTCAGAAAGCACAAGGTGAAAGTCTTCACTTCTAAGCCGGAAATGGCGATGGGAGAGTTCGTAGTCTTGAAGCCCAGCGGCGGGTTTGCGCTCGAGATGCACAAAGGTTTCCCGGTTGACCCGTTGGCATCGGCATTTGCATATTCGGAGACGCATATTCACACCTTCGAGTATCCGTTGGCCTATTTGGAGGCGAAATTCAGGATCAAGACGAGTGTCGAGATTGACAGACGCGTGCTGGCAGAGGCGGCGAAGGCGGTAGTCTGATGCTTGACGCTCGTGAAAGCATCATTATCAAGACACTGCGGAGATTACCTAAGAAAGACATTGTGCTGATAGGCGGATACGCGGTCAATGCCTACGTTCCGCCGAGATTCTCTATAGACTGCGACCTCGTCATCCTCGGCGGCTCATCCAAGATCGAGTCGTTGCTGAAGGCGGACGGGTTCATGAAGGTTAGCGAAGGAGAAGTCGCCTATGGTGGCTATGTGCGATACGAGATGGAGGGGATCAAGGTCTCATTCGACCTTCTGGAGAATTCCGTCGTTGACCGAGACACAAAGATAGTCTTCGAAGGTGACCTGTTCAGGAAGCATTCTGCTGAGAGGACCACCGTCGGAAGGTCAGTTCCTACAAGAATCAGGATGAGAATTGTGGACCCAGAGCTACTCCTTGCTATGAAATTCGTTTCTGCGAGGAAACAGGATATTCGAGACATGTTCATGCTTGCAGGCGGAAACCTGGGACTGAAGTTGATCATAGACCTGGTCTCGGCGAAATGCGGCCCTAGCCTTATCGTCGAGAGAAGCCGTTCCATCAAGCGAGACATCCAATCCGAGAATTTCCGTGACAGTCTTCACGGACCCTTCGGAAGAATACCTGATGAAAAGTTCGAGCTCTGCAGGAGAAGGCTCGTCGACCTCCTGAAAACTCTAGAATCGACGTTCAACTTCGACCGGATCAAAAAGGCCAAGGCAGATCCTAAGGATCCTTTCTTGGTTCGTAGGCCTCGAGGGAAAAGCAGGCTCGGAGACCTGTCCAAGAAGCACGACCAATATCTTTACGGGAAGAAGAAAAGTCGCGTCTCTTCAAAAGAGTTGACACTGGTCCCTCTCGAGGAGAACAGACTCCTCCTTGAGAAGGTTCCGAGACTATCCCACCTCTTCAGCTTCATGGGAAGAGCCCAGGAGCAGTCGTCCTAGAAGAGAGAGAATCTGAGGCTCGAAGAGAAGATGAGAGAAGATCCCTGTGATCATCCTTGACCGGGAACGACACTTCAAAGAAATCACAGAGGTATAGTCGCAACCGATTTCGGGCATGAAACTCTGACAGGAAAAAACAGAGTAGGTCCGTCCAACAGATTCGCTCGCCTGTAGGTTCCGGATCGAGTTAGCGGCGTGGCAGAGTCTTGAGGAATTGTCCAGGGGTGAGGACCCTGACCTTGTTCATTACCGGCTCCAAGCGGAAGTGCCTGTCGCCCGACAATATCGTGAGACGCGTGGCGAGGGACAGCGCTAGGACTGGAGCATCCGCTTCATGGGCTAGGAGCAGGACCGCCTCGTTGATCCTATGTTCGTGGGCCTCCCTGGGAACCCATTCCACAGGCAGTGCTAGAACTAGGCGGGCCTCCTCTCGCTCAGACAATGACAGATTTTCTATGAGATTCCGTCGAACCTCCTCCCTAACCGAGTCAGTGGAGAGAAGCTGACAGGAACCTTCTATGGCTGCTTGGATGATGTTCCCGCAGACCCCTTCAGGCTTGTACAGTGCCGAGTAGAGCACGTTTGCGTCTACTATGACCCTCTCTCTTTCCTGAACCACTTTTTGAACAGCTCAACTCTAACGGCCTCGCTCTTTGCTTGGATAGCAGGGAGGCTGAGCCGCTTCTCTCTCACCTTAGACCTGAAGACGTCAGAGGCTTCCAAGAACCGGGCCTTTCTGACCTCTACGACTAGCTCCTTCAACATTTCATCGACGGAGCGGAAGCCCAGCTCCATCTTCGCAAGCATGAGATTCTTGTGAGTCTCCTCTGAGACGAACAAGCTTTTGGCCATCACTGCTCATGATTCATAGAACTATAGAACTATATAAACAGCCCGGGTCCAGTCCGTGTATTCTCGGCGCACAATTTGCTTGTCGGGCTTTTCAGGAAGCACCTAGTTTCTAACAAGGAACCCGTGCGAAAAAACGAGTCCGACAGATTCCAGATCGCGGCTTATTCTGGCCGAATTTCTTGGACGATAAGTCTTTTTTGAGAGGATGAATGTTTTGTCGCCAGAGTTGGATTCTAGGGTTTGTTAGACCCAGATGCGCTTCACTTCGGTGAAGTGAGGGTCATCGGTGGCGCATGGGACCCGTAGCTTCCTGGCTGTTGCCATTATCAGCGCATCGGCCATTGGGACCTTGACTCGGTGGCTTACTCTTGCAGCCTCTTCGGCGATCTCCGGATCAACATTGATTATGCTAAACTGCTTCTTGATCGAGTTGACGCGTAGTTCTGCAACTGTTCGGTCTTCTTGATTGATGCTGAGCTTGTAAACCTCATAGAGAGTTATGGAAGAAGCGAACGCATTCTTTGAACCGTCGAAGATGCCTCTCAGCTTCTTTACAAGTTCAGGGCTCCTCGACGTGAAAACGGCCCAGAAATATCGGGTGTCGAAGAGCACTAGCCTTCCTCCCGCATCTTGTCAAGCAGCCGAACAGCCTCATCCCTCGTCATTTTGCTCTTCCCAGCAAGGTCAAAGATCGAAGGCACTTTCCGGAAGATTACCTTTCCAGAGTCAGCCTCTACGGTCATCCTGGTACCCTCACGGATGTCGAGCTTCTTACGAATCTCCAAGGGTATAGTGGTCTGCCCACGCCTCGTAACCACGACCTCTTGAGTCATACCACGACACGTGTGGTTTCCTACTAATAAGCAGTTCCTACCCGCCGACCAATCCTATCGTGAGACGGGTCCGGCTGATGGATCGCCTTGTAGGTTTCAATGATGCAGAGGCCGATTCCAAGGTAGATCAACTTGTCTAGGAGGAATGCGAGTGGGGCAAGGATGATGAGGGGCTGGATGCTTATCAAGATCGTCCTAGTTAGGGTGGCCCCTGTCGCTGGAGCTTCAGGATCGAGACAAGTGAGAGGAAGAGGCAGACTGCTAGACCTGTGAATACGTAGACCCATGAGTCCCAGAGTCCTCTCGGGCCTATGATGGGGAAGTAGTAGAGGCCGCTGGGTCCGTAAAACTGAGCGATGCCGAACAGCTCGTCTGCGGTGACTGAGAGTGCTCCAAATCCGTAGCACGCGGCTCCGAAAATGATGAGCCACCATATCCGAGCCATAGACTCCGCCCTGGAAGGCTCGTTGTGCCCACCGAGCCCCTTCTTCAAGATGACGTGACTGACGATAAAGGCTCGGACACTCAAGAAGCTAGGGCGATCCTCTACCGCCTACTTGTTCGAGCCCACCTTCAAGAAGTTGATGATGGAATCAGCGATGTATTCTCTTTCTCCTGTTCCGATTCCGTTGTGGTTGCCGAAGAAGAATGACTGTCGCATTATCATCTGAGAGTTCGGTAGTTCTCGCATAGTTGATAGTCCGGCAGGAAAAAAGTTCCGGAACGGTCGAGATATCATTATGCTAAAGATCTTCAAGTGTTACTACCTCGTCTGGTGTAACGGATGGACATCCTAGGAGGGTCTTGATTTCTCTCCTAGCTGCAATTATTCCGCGGTCAAGGGTTGTGAAGAAATCGATTTCTTTGCCGTGAAGTCTGATGGCGGCGTAGGCTGATGCGACGTGAATAAGGTCCAAGGTTCTCAATGGGAGGGTTCTCACCGCCTTCAAAGCGATGGCGTATACTGCCGGGATTCGGGCTTGGGATTCCTTCCCGAGCGGTATTTCGGTTCCTAGGTTGATGTATTCAAGATTCTTGATCTGGAGGGTTCTCCTGACGAATGAGCCTGGAAGTTCCTGGTCTGAACCTTCGTCCTGAGCGAATTTCCGGCTGGATCTTTTGACGGCGCTGGCGATCTCGATAAGTGTGATTGTTGATGTTAGAGCCTTGACCCGCTTGTCCTCGACCGCGCTGACGAGTTTTGCCGAGCTCTCATGCCCCTTGTCTTCAGGGGCATAGACTGCTAGGAGGACGTTTGTGTCAAGGTAGAGCCTCTTCACTGGCCCCTGCCTTCCGAGACCAGCTTGGCAACGTCGACGCCTCTGAAGAGCTTGGCTCCGAGCTTTCGCAGCTCTTCGTCGGATAGTTCTCTTCCCAACAGTTCCTCTAGCTTGATGTCTAGGAAGAGTTCTGGGTGTTCTCTCAGATGGTCTTCGATTATCTCTCTCAAAGCCTCGCTTCGGCTAGGGAAGATGCCGCGTTTGACCGCCGCGTCCACCCTCTGAACCAGCTCGTCAGGCAGGCGAGCCGTTATCGTCTCGGTCATCGGATAGACGAACACATTTTGATTACATAAGCGTTTCGTATTCCGGGAAGGGCACGTTGCGAGCAGGTGGTAGAATGTGGGCCCTTTGAGTTGCTTGGAGAGTTGCTAGGGTTTCGATGCTTTGTCTAGGAACCCGATGATAGTATCAGCGATGTATTCTCTTTCTCCTGTTCCGATTCCATTATGGTTGCCGAAGAAGAATGATCGTCGCATGATTATGCGATAGTTTGGTAGAGAGGCTCCGAGAAGGGCGAAGATACTGCTGAAGGGAAGGTCCCTAGCAATAGTTTCCTGGCTGTCTTACCTAACTCGGGCACTTAAGTTGATGAAAGGTCTCCATCATGCTTCTGCCTATTACCTGACATGCCCAGCGTGTTCGTAATTACTTGCAGCTCCCTGTGCGCGGTGTTACCCCAACTGTATTGAGATGCACATAGGATTGCCTGTTGTTTGAGTTCAATGCGTCTTTCCTCATCAGAAAGCAGTTCAATGACAGCATTTGCAAGAGCCCTTCTATCACCAATGGGTACAGGAACAACGCCTCCTCGGAAGAATTCGCGATACGGCGGGAGATCATAGACAACTGGCACTAGCCCTGCTGCCATTGCCTCGCAGACAGCGATTCCCCAACCCTCTTCATAACTCGGAGATAGGAAGATCTTGCATGTCTTGAGAACTGAGAAGAGGGATTTTCGGGGAACCAACCCGAGGAAGTCGACGTTATCTTTGAGGCCATACTGCCCAAACTCCTCCTGCAATCTTCGTAGCATGTTTCCTGTAGGGTCCGATCCTATGACCGCGAGTTTCGCAGATTTCTTGGTGTCTGTGACGAATCTCCATATGTCTGCGAGATCGTTAACCCCTTTTGTCGCGTGCAGCCTGCCCAGATAGCAAGCATCGTAGCTGACACTGGGAATCGGTTTTGAATTGTCAATTAATTCCTTGTCTATTCCCAGCGGCACCACATGTATCCGGTCTTTGGGAAAACCCATAGAATTCAATTGAGCCTTTACCTGGCTGTTGTCCACGAAGATTACGTCAGAATAGCGTCTCATTATCGCGAGGCTAACCTCTTGTGACAAGAACGAGATGATGTTCCGTATCTTAGAGCCTGGTCTAGACGAGAAGTGCGATACGAGGTGGAATACCCAGCAAACCATCACTGGCTTGCGATGGTTAAGGAACTTGACGACAAAAGCCGGTAAAATATCTGGCAGGATATCAGTCGAAGAGTACGTGCAGATCACTTCACGACGAAGCTTCCAGGCAATTAGTGGCCCTTGAAACATCCTCAGAAGATAACTTGCGATCACTCCCAACCGGTTTCCATCAAATGGGAGGACAAGGCAGTTGACGCGCAAACCATGATCTCTGCAGACAACGTACCCGCTCTTTGTCGTCATCATCTCCATATTGACCCCAAGACGTGCCCAAATTTTTCCAACCTCTAGAAGGTGGCCTTCGCCGCCCGTTATGGGTGCAATTTCATTACGCCGAATGATGTTCGCATATGCGTTGAAAAGACAAAGCAGACGGAGGTTTGTGCGAAAGATCGCGGGAGTAGGTTCCGCCTTCTTTTCCAAAGAAGTGTCTTCCAGTTTTTCCATATCGCACATCATTCTCAGTAGCAGTTAGTCTCTAGGTTCTCTGCAGTCATGTGACCGGTTCCCTTAGCATCTGCGTCTATGAACTCCAGCGATTTGAGAATTAATCCGGCAATTCCGGGATCTTGAGGAAGCACGGTTAATGTCGGAGAAGACACACCGTGGATCAGAATAACCTGCCTGATTCCAGGGCGCGGGTTGGCCTGCAAGTACTCACCCACAGCCCTGCGGTAGCCATATTTCTTTGCGGGGAGTGCTCCTTCTCGGTATTGAGCCCCAGCGAATTGAGAACTCGTACAATCGTGTTCACATTACAATCACGTTTGTGATGGAAGCGTAGGTCGACCGTTTCTTCCGTGCCTCACATAATGGGCAAAGACCAGCATGATACCGAGTACAAAAATGAAGTAGGCTGTTATGGCCGTTAGATTGCCTACTAATTCCCATCCGACAGCAGAGACTATTGTTGCAGAGACTAGGACTAAGATCCCAATGGAGATCCATAATCTGAAGGACATGTCTTGAGGAGAAGCCAATGGACGAGGTCCAGAAGGAGGTACAAGCTCCGGGGATGAATTAGTCGCCTTCCCCCTGCATCTTGCGCGACTAATAGCAGGAAGGACTGCGACGGCCGTGAGAATCGATCCCGAAACAAGAGATGCCGCGTAGGCCCACAGTACAGCTCTTCCCGGGCCGTACACTATTGAAACGCTAAAGCTCCCCGGCGTGCGGATCAGCCACCCGTTTGCGAAACCGTCGACCATAACGTGGACTACCATAGATGGATCGAACGGAGGGCTTCCCGCTAGGTGCCAAAGCGGGTCGAAGGTTTCTCCAAGTATCAACATGAAGGAAGAGCTTGCGTTGGTAATTTGGACTTCATAGTCCATAGGGTCTAGCTGACTATAACTAACGGCTGAAGGCGAGTAGTTTGTAGGTCCCTGATTTGCGATATTATAGCTATCGACGATAGCAAACAAACCGGGGCTTTGGTTTTGTTGCGCTATTTCACGGAGGTAATCCTCTGGCTGGCCGATATATGACTCGAAAGTTAGCCCATAGATGCTGACAGTTGCATTGGATTGCGAGATCGGGTTTGGTGAGTTCGTAACGAATACGTCAAGATTCTTCACTCGACTTGTGAGCTCTGATAGGTCGTACGTATTCGTTGTCGGGCGAGCGCTTGAATAGTGGTTTCCTAAGTAGGACGTTGCGTTTCCAGAACTTAGTGCGGTCAAACAAATGCTGGTCTGATTCGCGAGGTCCACACATAAGAGTAAAGCTGCATTTGAGCTAGAAGAAAAGTTCGCCTTGATGTATGGATAGCTAACAGTGGATATGTTCAAAGCTTGAGAAGTGGTCAAGTATCCGTAGGAGTAGCTTCCGGGTGATCTGAAGGTTAACGAGAGTAATGATCCTCTGTTTGACTCGTTCAGAGAGTTCGTTTGCCATCCGCCAGCATAATCGGCCAAGTCCCATCCTATGCCATTGAGTTGGGATGGGGTAAATATCTGAGAGGCCGCAAACACCCTCGGGCCGTAATCCTTTACCTCGAAAAATAACAGAGACCCGAATTGCTTGCTTTCAGTAAGGTCAGGCTGGTATTCGAAATAAGCACGGAGCTGAGTAATATTCGCTGGTTGTGTGAGAGTAGGATAGAATCCCGCATCCATTCTAAGTAGAACAAACCTGACATCAAGCAACTTCAATATCTTCGAAATATTGGCACCTCCACTGGAGATGTAGGCGTAGAGGCCGTGCTGGAAGGTGTCCAATCCAGGAACCTGAGGGTTTGTGGAAATGATCGAGGCTCCCGTTAGGTATCTCAGAATGTCCGTTGCCGCATAACCATGGGCCCACGCACTACTCTGAAGGATCTGATCCTCGGGAACGGATAGTATCCTATACGTGCCTTGCTGTGACTGAAGCCATGCTGCCGCCTGATAGTAATATTCTGGGATCTCAATTCGCGCGGAGGGAAGAGACGGTGTTTCAGTTGGAATGACATCACCAGTAAACATCGGCCAAACATATCCCGAAGTGATGAGAAGCAAGATAATCGACAAGACGACGACGCGGCGTCTGCTCCAAGTTGGTCTGTCAGGCAGAGTTTGATATTCATCCCGATGCTCCCTGCGATGACCTCGGCGTGCAAGAACAGAGAAGGACGCTCCTATGAGAAACGAATATGCAAGTGGTAGCCAGAATCCGAATTTCTGGTAAGGATCTCTAAACAATACTGAAAGTGCAGGAATGTTGAGGGCTATCCACGTAAGCAGGTTTCCGAATGGGGGCTGCAGGCCGGCTGCGATTGGAATCAACCCAACTATGCACACTGCGGCGAAAAGCCTGGAATGCTGACTTACTGTTGACCCACGCAGAATCAGCCCAAGGAATGCGATTGATGGTAGCAAGACCGAAATTAGTGTTATTGGAAAGAAATTCTGGTACATCCATGCAAAATTGTAATGGGGATAGTTTACAGAGTTATAGAGAGGAGGCATTCCGACCAGACGAAACAAGTTGAAGTAGTCCGTATGCACGCCGTTTGAGAGAAGGTCTGCAAACCCAGTGGCGCCGTACGACGCTCCACCAGCACGCGCCAGCTGTGTTCCGTAGAGAATTATGGTCGGATAGATCCACCAGATATTGACCGCAAACAGAGAGAAGACAGTGAGCGTAACAAATCGAGCTGAACCCTTCCACTTTCGCAAGTGTTCTGGATGGAGTAGCCAAAGTGCATAGAAGATGGCGAGGCCAATTAGAGCTGGTATTGAAAAAGCTGGAACACCTAGTATTGGAGCAGCGAACACCGTTACACCTGCAAGACCTGCTATCACCTTCCAGTCTATTCTGTCTCGGGCGCTTTGCTCAAGTCCTTTTTGGAAAAGGAGCAAAAACAGTGGGAGGGTGGCATAGAGGAACGCCTCAAGGGAGAAGACCATCCAAGTTTCTATCATGGAATAGGGATTGAACATGTATACGATAGCGGAAGCAAGGGCACCAAATCTGAGTTCTTTCGACTGCTTCGATTGCACAATCGATTGTTTGAGGAAGAAGACGTACATCGACGCGCCTCCCATAACGAGCAATAGGTAGTAAACGGAAACCTGCGAGTCCAGCACTGATAGTCCGAGTAGATCATGCAGGAAATACACGAGAGCAAAATATGGCAGAGTGTGGTTACTGAGAATTGGAGTCCCGGTCGTAACCAGATCTGACCATGGCCAAAAGAAGGCACCAATCATGGCACTAGGATTGAAAGGAAATACTGTGTCCCAGTGATAGAGTAGGAAGCCCCGAAACCAAGTTAAGACCGTAACTCCAGCGAGCATGATGATTCCAAGGGTAATTGTGTGAGGTTTGGCAGTGCCGATCCTTTTCCAAAAGTAAATTGAAAGCGTTCGAAGGCGGCTGGTGTAAGTCAAATCGCGATCAGCTGACTCCATTGCAATCTTTCGTGAGGGTGAAGTCCTGGTTCGCATTTCTTATGTGCTGTGGGTCCGTTATCGCTGTTCGCTTTCACATACGAGGTATCTAAGCGGGAAGGAGAAGTAGTAACTAAGCATCCCTCATTGACTCGCGGCCGCCTGTGCCCAATCGGATTCACAAATCCCTCATCATTATCGGAGGTTGCTCGCAACCCGGTGGCCCTTTTGAACCCTATGGCGGAAGGATCATTGAAGCAGTCGTTCCTCTTGGAGAGTAATCTAAATGGGGCAGGAAATCCATCGAGGAATTTGCAACCTCGGAGATGACGACAGTCTGGTTCAGTTAATGCGCGACTGCCTTTAAGGCACCAATCCAGGTCAATTTTTGGACCGAGAAGATTCAAAAAGTTGGTGCCAGAGATTTCCAGACCTACAAGACAGTAAAGACAAGAGTCAGCCATGAAGAGAAAAGTAAACCTGGGAGTGTGGTGGGACAAGAGAGCAAGAGCCAACGCTAGGAAATACATTGCCTCTGCAAGCTGGAAGACAGAGGAGAATTTCGACAAGTCCGGATTCGTGGACACAAGACAAGTCCTCGCAGATATTCTGGTACCGAAAGACTGCGTTGCTCTCGAGATCGGAGTCGGAATAGGAAGAATCGCGAGGCACATGGCCAAGTCGGTTGGCGAACTCTATGGCGTTGATGTCTCGAGCGAGATGGTGGAAAGAGCGAGGGAGAGATTGAATGGCATTTCCAATTGTCAAGTCCGCCAGAACAATGGGAGCGACCTGTCTATGTTTCCTGATGAGAAATTTGACTTCGTGTATTCTGTATACGTGTTTCAGCATTTGCCTAGGGAAGTGTTTCGGAGCTATCTGAAGGAGATATACAGGGTTCTTAGACCAAATGGACTGCTCAAATTCCAGATTTTTGAGAGGACTACGTACCTGGGACTTGTCCCCGTCTTTTGGCTAAGAAATCTTAGACACCTGCACTTGATATTTTGGCACGATCCTCCTGATGACGATCCTTGGGTCGCGAGAGCATACTCGCGAAGGGAAGTTCTTGAGAGCTCCCAACAGTTCGAAGTTGTTAAGGTCAATAATCCCACCGGAAAGGAAGGGGACTTGTGGATAGTCTGCCGAAAGCCCAGCAGGAACACTCAATTGGTTGATGCCCCTCTTGTTGCATCTTCGTCCAGCATAGAATGACTTCCCTAACATTCGTCGGAGAGTTTTGGGAGTGCCAAGACTCTACGGGGGCTCGATTCAACACGACAGAGGCGCTCAGAGAAAACTTGTGACTTTATGACCGACCCTATCCTACCTGCCTACAATATGGCCGACTCCTGTTGCTGCAAACTCGAGAGACTTCATAATCAGAATTCCAGTTCCATGTGTTGGACTTGAGACGAATACTTTCATGCTCGGTCTCACAATTCTATGCAGAGGTTCAATTTGCCTGAATCCTTTTCCGGGATTCATTTTCAAGTAAGTTGCGAAAGACTTGCCGTAAGTATACTTCTTCCGGATTAGAGAAGCCAAAGAGAGATTCCCCTCATCGTGAAGGATCGTAGAATTAGTTCTTCCAAGGCTTAGACCCGAGGCCGCGGCTCGATTTTGTAGGTCCCAATCTTCACCAGCTTCAAGAGAAGCCCGATAACCTCCCAGTGAAACCAGACTCTCTCTCCTAAAGCACCTCGCAGCTTCCACCTCTTCGTTTCCAATGTACATTGCTCTTTCCGCAGCCTTGCATTCTGCCCAGAATCCTATACCTATTGACAGTTCTGGTATGATCAGCGTATCGTATTTGTCCAATCCACTTTCACACTCTTCGACAAGGTGTGTCGGAAGAATCATGTCTGAGTCGACAAACAACACTCCTTTTGAAGCGGCTTTTTGGAGCCCTATGTTTCTCGCCATGCTTCTATTCGCATTTGATTGAATGACGGTCGCACCATTCGCCTTTGCGAACGAAGCGAGGTCGTCTTGACTGAATCGGTCTACGACAATAATCTCTTTACACTCGGAAGATTGATGTTCAACCGACTCTAGACATCGCGGAAACGTCTTCATCGAATTGTAGGTCGGGATTATCACGCTAATAGACAAGAAACGCTCCTCGTCCTTCTCTATTGCCCCGCGAGAGTGCCTTCTACTACCTTTTGAAAGTCCTCGGCCGATCTATCCCAAGAGTGATCTCGGGCCCAATTCCAAGCATTCTCGGAGAGATTGCTCCAGGTACGATCGTCTGTTAGGAGCAACGAAATCCGGTCTGCGAACGCTGAATCGTCGGGGTAAGGTGCCAACAGCCCTGTTGTTCCATTAATAATCGAATCTCTCGATCCCGGGACGTCCCAACCCACTACTGGGGTCCCGACCGAATTGGCCTCAATTACTGATATTCCAAACCCCTCCCTACGAGAGGGAGAAATCGCGACTCTGGTTTCGCCATACATTTTGAACTTACTTCCCTCAGACACTCTGCCAAGGAACTGTACGTTCGTCGAGATTCCAAGGTCAAGAGCCAGCTTGGCTAGCTCTTGCTTGTATGGTCCTGAACCCGCAACAAGCAATTTCGCGTCCGAGGACCCACTGACAACTTTCGAAAACGCCTTGAAGGCCAATTGTAATCCCTTGTATTTCATTAGTCTACTGACGCATCCGATTGTTTTCGGTAGGCGGTCCGTCAAAGGCGTTCGGGGGAGCCCCTGGTTCGTGCAGCCAGGCGTGACCACGTTGATGTATTTCTCTGAAATGCCACAGCATTGCAGGTCGCGCGCGGTACTCTGGGACGCAGCTACGATTCTAGAAGTGGAATATAGCCGGTAGAGCAGAGGCTCCAACGCATAGCCTAAGTCAGACACGGGTCTAGGAAGTTCATCATAGAATATTTCCCGAACCAGTTGATGAACAATGGTGATGCGTGGTTTTCGACAATAAAAAGGCGAGAACCAAGGTATACCGACATCAGCATTGTCAACCAGAAGGTCGGTCTTCCCAGCAAACTTTGTGACATAACGCGCAGGGAGCAGCATTCGGTGAAGCGTTCCAGGAAAATGCCGATAGGTTATGCCATCAATCTCTTCCACGGATTTGCTACTCGGTCCACCTTCGGCGAGTACAGTGATCGAATATCGAGCGGTGAGGCGGCGAAATATTTCGTGAATATACCTGCCCGCCCCACCGGAAAGAGGGTGGGTTATGTCGCGCCTGCTTAGAACAACGACCTTTGGCATTCCAGTCTTTGCTTCTTGACGAGATTAAATTGGCTAAGAGCTTACGTTTTTCCCCGAACCATTATTTTGTCGCATCGACTCGAACGGGGCGTGAGCGAGCAGGCTCAGAAGCATTATTGAATGGTAGGTAATGTCCCGAACGTTCTTGGAACCCCCGAGGAAATGTCCGTCTCGGAAATATTTCGACTCTCCGTTCTTTCTCTCATGAAGCGTTACTGGGACCTCGGTCGATTCGAATCCTCTAATCTTCAACAGCGGTACAACTAGGGGAAGGCCATAATTGAAAATCGTGTCCGCATCTGCAGCTTCCTTTTTCAAGACCTTTATTCCACAATTTGAATCTCTGAGTTCCATACGAAATAGGAATCGTACGACTCTGTTGTAGAGTCGAGATAACGCCGTTCTGGAAGCGCCATACCCATTGTAGTCCCTAGTCCCATTCACGAAGTCATGTCCCTCATTCAATCGGCCAATCATGGTCACGAGATCTGTTGGGCTGTACTGCAGATCGGCATCGAAGAAAGCCACGAGGTCTCCCCTGGCTCGACGGACGCCCTCCTTAAGCGCGACGGCCTTCCCACAGTTCCTTGCAAGATCTAGAACCCTCACTGACTGATGGGATTCGTACAACGAGCAGGCTCGCCTAAGTGTCTCGTCCGTGCTTCCATCGTTAACGAGTAGGATCTCGTGTAGCAATTGGGTAGGACGAAATGCCTCGTCTATTTGGTTGACACAGTTCTCAATGTTGTCCTGTTCGTTGTAACAGGGGACGATGACTGAGAGGTGCGGTTTTGGCCCCCTCATTTCTTCATTCTCGGGATCGCCCAACCAGCATCGCCGATTTTGCGGTAGTCGATTTTCTTCTGCTGGAAGAAGTCTCTGTAACTCTGCCAGGCGCCCTCCGCGTCTAGTACGAAGGTACCCGGCCGGATCGAATCCAGCAACTCCGGAACGGGGGTCTCTGTATACTCGAGGTGTGGTACAGAAACGACTAGTGAATCGAAGTCCTTCAGGTCGTTAGGATACTTGAACGAGCTTACACCGGCTATCTTCCTCACCTCCTCCTCGGAATAATACGGGTCCTGTATCCGCACCCGTTTACCGGCTTTCTCCAGCGTTTCAGCCAAAGTTATCGACGGGGAGAGAACGTGGACCTTGAGATTCCGCTTGTAGCTCAGACCCAGGATCCCAACCCTGCTTCCCGACGGATTCTTGCTGATCAACTCGCCAATGAATTTTGTCTGTGAACGATTGACTTGATTGATCAGTGATAGGAAGTCTGTATGTTCTCCCTTGCTTTCAGATCCTTCGAGCAAATATTCTGGGGCCAAGGGTATACAGTATCCACCTGTCCCCAGTCCTGGGTAGTGGGCGACATAGTTCCACTTGGTTGCGGCTGCGTTGATCAATTCGATGGTGTCGACGTTCGGATAGGCGCGGGAGAGTGCATTGGCGAACGCAATGTTAAGGGCTCTGAATGAGTTCTCGGTAGACTTCACCAGTTCAGCGATTCGGTGGTCTGAGACGGGTACGAGTTTGGAGCAAATGATTCCCAGAACTTCTTGAGCCGCCCTCAGCGATTCGTCGTCGACGCCACCAACGACTCGCGGAATCGTATGGACGTTCAAGCCTGGGTTGTCGAACCAGTCGCGTCGGGGGGCCACGGCAACTTCAAAATCCTTCGGAATCTTCCTGCCTGTTCGTTCGATGGTTGAGACTAGTACCTTGTCGCACTGTCCCGGCGAAAGCGTCGACTCTACAATGACAAGGTCGGGACCATCCTCGACAACCTTCCCTGCGATCTTCTTTGAAACGTCTTGCAGTGCTCCGTCCCAAGGCTTGCCGTTTCGTTCGGAGGGAATCGATACGAAGTGAGCCTTGACCGCCGGGTCTTCTATGATCTCCTTCACGTCGCTTGTTGCGTACATGAGGCCGTTCTTTACAAGTGGTTCAATCGAGAAGCCTAGCCATTGACCCAGGCCAGGCATTGTAATCTTACCGGCGTTGACGGTCTTTACGGTTTCTGGAAGAATATCGTAGCCGACGCACTTTATTCCGTATCGGGCATAGTATGCCATTGTTGAGAGCCCGATGTAACCGGTCCCCCAGACCGCAATCTTGGCCTTGTGACTACGCAGTTTGGAGTGAAGTTTCAAGCAACCAGCTCCCAATCATCGCAGGGTACGATCTCTTGTGCGCGGAATTCCGAAATCTCGACAGAATGTCTCGGACCTTCTCATCACTAATCCCTAGGCGCTTCGACACATCTTCCGGTGCCAGCTTCAGATCGAAGAGACAAATGAGCGCTTGATCCAGTTCGGAATAGTCCAGCGGGATCTCGTCGGTCGCCTTGTGACCCTCCCAGAGGTTCGGAGACGACGGTTTCTCTACAATCTCCGGCGAGATACCAACATACTTCGCTAGGGACCTGACCTGCGATTTGTAGAGATGTGCGATCGGAAGAAAGTCTACGCCCCCGTCGCCGTATTTTGTGAAGTAGCCGATCAGGTCCTCGCTCCTGTCGCCCGTCCCGGCAACGAGCAGGTTCTGAGCGTTCGCTAAGTAGTAAAGGCTCATCATCCGCATTCGCGCCTTCAGATTGCCCTTCGCCACTTGATCCTCGACTTTGACGGGAAATGTGTCCGAGAATCGCTTGATGAGAGGATCTAGAGTCAGGTCGACAGTTCTAATACGAAGGTTGTCCGCAATTTCGCGAGCGTGACGTGCATCGACGCCGTTGCGCATTCGTTCCTCGAACATGAAGACCCCAGTCACTTTCGCGGGTCCAACAGCCTTGACGCAGAGAGTAGCGGTGAGTGCGCTGTCTATTCCCCCGCTTAGCCCTACGACTATGCCTGAACATCCAGAGGAACTGAAAGTTGTCCGAATGAAGTCGATTATCCGCGGAACGGCCATCTTAGGGTCAAGGAGGAGCCTCTCCTCAACCTCATCCCTAGCTGTAACCGTTTCGGCCTCCTGAATCAAAGTTGCTTTTGGCTAAATTGGAGGGTTGATAACGCTAATTGTATTGATTGGTACATCACGCTTTACAGAAATACTCCAACCAATTGCGAGACTGGCTAGCGATACTCATAGACAGCCAAATCTCCAAAGGACACCAATGGTTTCGCGGCGACCGGAAACGAGCCCTGGAACCATCCGGTTCCCTCAACCCACCAGACGGTAAAGACATGAGCGTAGGGTCCCGTCTCATTGATTGCAGAAGTTGGAGAAGCAAGGAGAGTATTCAGAACCTGTTTGCCAGGCGAGAGATAGGATCGCGCCCAACCATAGAACGCCTGCTGCGTAATTAGCACGCAGTCCGAATTCAGATGCGAATCTAGCCACAACATCGCATTCACAACGTTCGGATAGTCTGAGAAGGGCAGGCTGCTCTGAACCATTGAAGAAGGAACGTACTGAGGAAATGTTGTGTAGAAAGGCAGGGCTGACTGAGATGGAAGAACAGCGTACAAGGCTGCCGAGCTGGCAAGCGCCACCAGGACCCCGATGCGTAGCACTCCGCTCCAGTTCTTAGTCGTGAAGGCAAGAGAGACTCGTAGCTTGGAGTATCCTTCGTATGCCAGAATTAGTAGAGGCAGGGAAAGGAGTAGGACCCATCTGTACCCAATGTCTTGGAACACATGTCCCGGTAATAGCGACAGTGCTAGTCCGATTCCACACACAAGCATCCAAGGGGCGAATACTGATCTTTCTCGAAGCTTGTATCCGAAAAGCAAGAGTGGAAACGTGAGGACGTACGCGTAGACTAGGAAGGATAAATTCGTCGTGAGGTTCGTCGCGCCGGCAACAGGACCAAGGACAGTTAAACCGGGACCGAGCGGTGTCTGCAGAGTTGCGTACAGAATAAGCAGAAAGATTGCAACTGGCGGAAATTGCAAGAAGATCAGTCCAAGGTTTCTTCTTATCGAAGGACTCAGAAGGGTCGCCAGTTGACTAGCAATGACTACGACTCCTACAAGCTGGTTAGAGAGAACCGCGAGAGATAACAGAACTACTCTGCCAAGTGTCGGCTTGACCGAAGAGTGCGCTTGACTCACTGATTCGCCGAGAAGGAAGAGCGCAAGTCCCAGTTCCATGTGGAAAGCGTCCCATGAGATCCGCAACGTGACGAAGTATGCGGAAATGAACAGGACAGCGTAGAGCGCCTTGTTGCCAGACCAGTGAAGTCGTCGTCGGCAGAACTGGAATATTGACCAGCCGAGGAACCCGTAGAGGGTCGGACCGAGAACCTTGAAGATCACTACCAGGTTCGCCTTCGTCAGCAAGTAAGCCGGCACCGTAATCGCGTACAGGGTGGGAGCCGACGTGATTATTCCCCAGAGGTTCATCCTTCCCGAAGCCATGTCGATAGTGTTGGGAATGTAATACGCGATAATATCCCAGCCGACAGGATATGGCCCCGAGAGAATCTCGGGAATAATCCTGATAAGAAACGGTACGAGAAAAGCTGCCAGTGCAAGTTTGTGTCGGCGGATGAGCTCTGCGAAACGCAGCGCGGGTGTGCCCGCACTTTGAGTGGGGATTCCGTCTGTCATTGTTGCTCTAGGAGAGACTGGTTACGCTCATCCCTAGGGCCCTTTGAAAGCCTAGGTCAAATCGCCAGCTATGCGCCACGTCGTCGCCCCAACTCACAGCTAACTCGCTGAGATTCGCGGCCAGAGTCTCGCCTTTCTCAAAGATCCCTACCATGCTTCTGTTCAGTGCGCGCGCCAGCTTCAACAGAATCTGTATCACAACTCGTGTCAGTGTTCTGCTCTTCACTTCGCTGACCCATCGCATGGTAAGGTCCAAGAGACCTCTCTCCATCCTGCTCAACACTCTGTACCAGACCCGCTTCCTGAGAGCTCTAGTCTTCAGTCCTGCTAGCTTCCGGCCCGTGAGTGGAGATTGTAGAAACTGTTCTAGGTTCGATTCTTCGTTCAATGAACGCGATATCAGCCTCTCGCTAGACGATCTTCCTCAAATCGTCCAGTATCTTCTGTTCTCGTGATCGTTTTCCCTGCCAAGTAGCCAGGATCCAACCAGCCAACAACCCGGTCGCTACTCCCACCAATGTTCCGTTGAGCAACCACTGTGCCGGCCAGAAATGAGTAGCCACCCATCGTTGCATGTAGAAGTTGTTCTGATACTCTAGGCTCAGCCAGACAAGCAGTGTGAGAATGACAAAGGACTCTCCCAGCGCCGCCAGTCTTGCTCTGCGCAGCATATGCTCCGCCTTCAGCCGGTGCAAGTCCAGAGTCTCAGACATTGAGTTCGAGACCCCGCTTCCGGTGATTATAAGATGCCAGAATCCTCAAGTCGAAGCCCAGCTACTTTCGAAATCTCGAATCGCTCAACGGTACCGATCCATCCTAAGTTGGAGCCGGATAAAGCGTCGGTGTACGTGCGCCCTCGGAATTGCCCTTTCGACGGAGGACTTTTTAAGTAAGCGCTGTGTTGATATCAACATAGGTATAACTGCCCCCTGTCGCCACCCCTAAGAGAATCAACAACCAAACAACTCCTTGAAATAATCAGCAGCCTAGGCGCTAGGGCATCATTCAACCGGATACTGTCTGAAGCTTCCAGACAGGGAGCCTTGGCTTGGCATCGGACCCTGAGGCGGTATCTCGATCTCCTGGTTGATGCAGGTTGCTTGAAGGTCGAAGAACGTGAAGTTGGAAGTGTCAATCTCCAACAGCTCTACTCGATCAGGCAGAGAAAGCCGACATTATGGGCTGGACCAGCGATCCTCCAGATTCACGGTCTCAACTGGGACGTACCGGACCACGATCTCTACTCTTTCAGCACAGACCTTGCCGCGCTGACCAGGGCCAGGCAAGTGAAGCTAGGAAACAAACAACTGCTCGCGGCAGGCAGAGAAGACTGCCTCGCTCAGGAGATAAGACGTGACGACCAGAAGGAAACCGGAACGATAGAACTAGTCGTCGCCATCCTAGCGACGCATCACATAGATCTACACTACTTCTTCAAGAGGAGCGACGAGCTAGAGATTGGGAAAGCCGCGAGACTACTCCTCGAGAGACTTGCAGAAATCTTCACCGGACCAGCCCTAGAAACCGACGCGAGAACATTCCTCGTCTGCCGCGAACGCTTCCTCAAGATACTTCGCACATACTCCAAGGAAAAATCACTCGAAGAATCCGAGAATTCCGGGACCGGCCGACGAGGTTTATCGCTGGTCAAAACGCTCACTCCTCTCCAAATAGTAAAGGCCGCGGGAAAACAGTTGGGGTTGATCGGTTGAAACGGCCTCTTGAACTCCGAGCCGCACCAAGAAGCTGGCGCCTGGTTCTCAAGACCGCCTATCCTTTCCTCGCCGAGAGAGGAGTCGGCGACCTTCTCGTCTTCGGATCCCAAGCACTCTCAGTCTACCTGAAAAGCCCCCTCAGAAGCAAGGACCTAGATCTCGTCTCTTCACAGATCGGACCAGAACACCAAGAAGCCCTCTCGAAGCACCTGCCGCAGACCCAAGGATTGGAGGTCAGAAGCTCAACCATCCAGTCGAGACCCCTGCAACGTGGAACACTCAAGACGTACACCATTGAACTCCGAGTAGACGGAAAGCCCTTCTTTCTAGAAATTTTCGACAAAGTACTTGACGGCCAAGATCCATCAGTCCTCACACCACACGTGGAGAAAACTCACAGGTGGAATCTAGATTTCTGGGTCCCATCGCTAAACGCGACTCTTGCGCTCCGACTAGCCTTTCGTCAACCAGAGGGAATTAGCCCCCTCAACTCGCGACGACTCGAGGATCTTCTCCAGGAAAACTGGAGAAGAATAGACCTCTCTGAAGTCAGAAGAATCATCCAAGAATGGGAGATGAGCGAAGT
>Ga0209804_1000937_pt1 | contig 20451 bp, 32 predicted proteins | sample GraSoiAngelo_139_FD_185896 | JGI IMG/M metagenome (GOLD analysis project Ga0209804, IMG submission 185896) | Grasslands soil microbial communities from the Angelo Coastal Reserve, California, USA - 14_0929_12_20cm (SPAdes) (version 2) | ecosystem: Environmental > Terrestrial > Soil > Grasslands ... | reverse complement strand
TCTAGTACTCCACCGCGACTTGCACCAACCCCTGGGGCGGCGCGAGGCGCAATCCGGTCGTCGATCCGCCAAGCAGCGAATCGATCCATTCCAGCGGCTGGCGCCGCCGACCGACGTCGACCAGCGCGCCGGCGATCCGTCGCACCATGCCGTAGAGAAACGCATCGGCCGCGACCGCGATCGTGACCCACTCGCCGGCGCCACTGACCCGGATGTCGCGCACGTTGCGGATGGTGTGGCCACCAGGTCGCGGGCTCCGGCCGAACGCTCGGAAGTCGTGCCGACCGGCCAGACGGTCTCCCGCGGCCTGCATCGCGGCGACGTCGAGCGTGTCGTGGAGACCCCAGGCGTACTGACGCTGATAGGCGCCCCGAGGAAGCGCCTGGCGGATCCGGTAGGCGTAGAGGCGGGCGCGCGCCGAGTAGCGGGCGTTGAAGCCCTCATCGACGACTTCGGCATGACGAACCGCGATGTCGGGAGCAAGGCGGGCGTTCAGGGCGCCCGGCAATTGCGCAATGGGGAACTCGCGCTCGAGGCGGAAATTCACCACCTGACCGAGCGCGTGCACGCCAGCGTCGGTCCGGCCGGCTGCCGTCAGCACGGGCGACTCGCCGGTTAAGGCGTGTATGGCGTCGCGCAACGCCGCTTCCACGGTCGGTGCGCCAGCCTGCGCCTGCCAGCCGTGATAGCGGGTGCCCTCGTACTCGATGACCAGTTTCACATTCATCGGTCGACGAGCTCCACCAGCACCATCGGCGCGGCGTCGCCCTGGCGTGGGCCGATCTTCAGTACGCGGGTATAGCCACCCGTGCGTTCCTTCATGCGCGGCATCAGCTTGCTGAAGAGCCGCTCGGTGACCTCGCGGTCCTCCACGATCGCGTCAACCGCCCTGCGGGCGGCCACGTTGTCGTTCTTGGCCGTCGTGATGACTTTCTCGACCCAGCGGCGCAGTTCCTTGCCTTTGGCCTCGGTCGTTTCGATGCGACCATGGTCGAGCAGGGACGTAACCAGGTTGCGGCTCATCGCCTTGCGATGCGCCGTGCTCCGGCTGAACTTGCGTCCCGCCTTCTGGTGTCGCATCGACCGTCGGGCTCCTAGACCAGGACTTTGGTCAGCTCTTCCGGCGTGAGGAAGCCGCGCTGTACCAGTTTTTCTTTGATCTCGTCCAGGGACTTGCGGCCGAAGTTGCGCAGGCTGAGAAGATCCTCCTCGCGCAGCGCCACCAGCTGGCCGACCTTGGTGATCTCGTTGGCCTTGAGGCAGTTCAGCGCGCGAACGGAAAGGTCGAGGTCCTCGATCGGCACGTCCGCCAGCCGCGAGGAGAGGTCGTTTCCCTTCTGCTGCGGCACGTCGGCGTCCTTGATCCGCTCGGTGAAGCGGGTGAAGAGGCCAAGGTGCGACGTGAACTGCTTGGCCGCCTCGCTGATGGCCTGGTCGGGCACGATCGTCCCGTCGGTCCAGACCTCGAGGATCAGCTTGTCCCAGTCGGTCTCCTGACCGACACGGGTCTTCTCGATGAGGAAGTTCGCCTTCACGACCGGGCTGAAGATGGCGTCGATCGGAATCACCCCGATCGGTTGGCCCTCTTTCTTGTTCCGCTCAGCAGGCACATAGCCCTTGCCGCGCTCGACCGTCAACTCCATACGGAGCCGGCCCTTGTTGCTGTCGAGCGTGCAGATGTAGAGCTCAGGGTTGACGATCTCGACGTCACTCGGCGCCTGGATGTCGGCCGCCTTCACCTCGCGGGGGCCAGTCACGTCCAGCGTGAGGCGGACGGGATCGTCACTGTAAGAGATCAGGTTCAGCCCCTTGAGGTTGAGGATGATCTCGGTGACGTCCTCCTTGACGTACGGGATCGAGGAAAACTCGTGCGCCACGCCCTCGATCGAGACCGAGGTGACGGCGGCGCCCTTCAAGGTGCTCAGCAGCACGCGGCGAAGCGCGTTGCCCAGCGTGGTGCCGAAGCCCGGCTCCAGCGGCTCGATCTCGAACTTTCCATAGGTGCTCGAGTTCTCGATGCTTTTGACTTGGGGTTGGGCGATATCGATCATGGTGCTCCTTGAATGAATGGAATTAGCGCGAATAAAACTCGACGATCAGCTGCTCCTGGATGGTCTGGTCCATGTCGTCGCGTCCGGGTTGCGCGGTGACTTTCGCGGTCATGTTGTCTTTGTCGAGGCTGAGCCAGGGAACGACGGGCCGCTGCTCGCCGGCGTCGAGCGCATTTTTGATGCGGGCGACCTCGTGGCTCTTGTCCTTGATCGCGATCACATCGCCGATGCGAACGGCGTACGAGGGGATGTTGACGAGCCGGCCGTTGACGGTGACGTGTCGATGCGAAACGAGCTGCCGGGCGTCACGGCGCGAGGCGGCAAACCCGACCCGGTAGACGACGTTGTCCAGCCGCGTCTCCAGAAGGCGGAGCAGGTTGAGACCGGTGACGCCCGCCATCTTCGCGGCCCGGTCGAAGTAGAGCCGGAACTGGCCCTCGAGCAGGAAGTAGATGCGGCGCGCGCGTTGCTTGGCCCGCAGCTGGATCCCGTAGTCGGACACTTTGCGCCGCCGGACCTGGGTGTGCATGCCGGGTGGCATCGCGCGCCGGTCGAGAGTGCACTTCGTGAAGCACTTCTCCCCCTTGAGGAAGAGCTTGACGCCCTCGCGACGGCAGTGCCGGCAGACGGGACCTTCGTAGCGGCTTCGGTGGCCGGCAGCCGTTGTGGGGGATGGGCGTCACGTCCGTGATCGCGGTGACCTCGAGACCCGCCGCCTGCAGGGAACGGATGGCGGCCTCGCGGCCGGCTCCCGGACCCTTGACGAAGATCTCGATCTGCTTGAGGCCGTGCTCCATGGCGCGGCGCGCCGTCGCCTCGGCGGTGATCTGGGCGGCAAAGGGCGTGCTCTTGCGCGACCCCTTGAAGCCCTGGCTGCCGGCGCTGCCCCAGGCGAGGACGTTGCCCTGGGCGTCGGTCAGCGACACCACCGTGTTGTTGAAGGTGGACTGGATGTGGGCCTGGCCCACCGTGACGTGCTTCTTCTCGCGGCGTCGGGTACGGACGACTTTCTTCTTCGCCATTACTTCTTTTCGGCCGCCTTCTTCCGCACGCCGACCGTCTTGCGCGGACCACGGCGCGTGCGGGCGTTGGTGCGGGTGCGCTGGCCGCGCACCGGCAGGCCGCGCCGGTGGCGCAGCCCGCGGTAGGTCCCGATCTCCATCAGCCGCTTGATGTTGAGTGCGATCTCGCGGCGCAGCTCGCCTTCGACTTTGGCTTCCTTGTCGAGCACGTCGCGGAGACGCCCGACCTGCTCGTCGTTGAGGTTCTTGACGCGCAGGTTCGGATCGACGTTCGCGATCGTCAGGACGCGCCGCGCAGTATGGGGACCGACGCCGAAGATGTAGGTGAGGGCGACCTCGACGCGCTTCTCCCGCGGAATGTCAACGCCGGCAATTCGTGCCATCTACCCTCTTACCCCTGCCTCTGGTTGTGCTTCGGCGTCACGCAGATGACCCGCACGGCGCCGCCGCGCTTGATGACCTTGCACTTCGCACATATTTTCTTGACCGACGCTCGAACTTTCATTTCTCACTCTGCCTTTCTCACGATTCGTCCGCGACCCGGATCGAGCTTTGACACCTCGACGCGGACGCGGTCACCCGGGATCACCCGGAGAAACCGAAGCCGCGCGGCCGGCGCCACGTGAGCCACGATCCTGTGGCCGGTCTCGAGCTCGACGCGGTAGAGCGCGTTGGGCATCGGCTCCACCACTCGTCCGACGACAATCCCCGTCACCGGCAAATACCCATGACGAGATCGCCGGATTTCCGGCGCACGAACGAATAGCTTACCACAAGCTCGCCAATTGAAACCTGGCCGGTCATGGCCGCGCCGGGAGGGCCCGCTTGGAGACCGTCAGGATCTCGGGCCCGTCCGCGGTGATCGCCACGGAATGCTCAAAGTAGGCGGACAGGCTGTGATCCACGGTGACGACCGTCCAGCCGTCGCCGAGCAGCGCCACGTCCGCCCCGCCGGCGTTGACCATCGGCTCGATCGCCAGCACCATCCCCGGCTTGAGCAGCGGCCCGGTGCCGGCGATGCCGAAGTTGGGGACCTGCGGATCCTCGTGCATGTCCCGGCCGATGCCGTGCCCGACGAACGAGCGGACGACGGAGAAGCCGGCCCGCTCGACGTGCTGCTGTACGGCGGCACTGATGTCACCGATGCGATTGCCAACCCGGGCCTGCTCGATCCCGATGCTCAACGACTCGCGGGTGACGTCCATCAGGCGCTGCGCCTGGGGTGAAATCTTGCCGATGCCGACGGTGAGCCCGGCATCGGCCCAGAAGCCGCGATGGATCAGGCCGGCGTCGAGGCTGAGCAGGTCGCCCTCCCGGAGCTTGCGATTGGTGGGAATGCCATGGACGACCTGGTCGTTGACCGAGGTGCAGATGGCGTTCCGGTACCCCTGGTAGCCAACGAACCCGGGGATGCAGTCGCGCGCCCGGATGACGCGGTCCGCCTCGCGGTCGAGCTCGATCAGGGTGACGCCGGGGCGGGCCAACGACTGCAGGTGCGCGAGCGCCTCACCGAGGATGGCGCCCGCCTCCCGCATCAGGTGGATCTCGGCCGCTGACTTGTAGATGATCACCGCGAACCGGCCCCCTTGCGCAGGGCGCTGAGCCGGCGGGTGATGTCGGCGCGCACGGCGTCGACCGACATCTGGCCGTCGATGTTTTCGAGCTTGTGCTGGGCGGTGTAGTAATCGATCAGCGGCGCGGTGTGCGTGAGGAAGACGTCGATGCGGTGGGCCACGATCTCTGGCCGGTCATCGGGCCGCTGATAGAGCTCGCCACCGTCGGTGGTGCACCGGGGCAGATCGCGGGCCTGCTGCGGCGTAAAGGTGTAGACCGCTCCGCAGGTGCGGCAGCAGTACCGATGCGATAGCCGGTCGATCAGTACCTGGCGGCTGACCCGAAGGTAGATGACCGCGTCAACCCGCCGGCCGAGCTGGTCGAGCATGGCATCGAGCGCCTCGGCCTGGGCAACGGTCCGCGGAAAGCCGTCGAGGATGAAGCCGCTCGTGGCATCGGGCTTCTTCAAGCGGCCCTTGATGATGTCGATCATCAGGGCATCCGGCACCAGCTCGCCGCGGTCCATGAAGCCCTTGACCTGCTCGCCAAGCGCCGACCCGGCCCGCCGCTGCTCGCGCAACATGTCGCCGGTCGCGATCGCCGGGATGTGGTAGGTCTCGATGAGCGACCCCGTCTGGGTGCCTTTGCCCGCGCCGGGCGCACCGAAAAGAATCAAGTTCATAGGGACAGTTCGCGACCTGAGGTCGCTACTTGATGAACCCCTTGTATTGACGCATGATCAGCTGCGTCTCGATCTGTTTCATCGTGTCGAGCGCGACACCGACCACGATCAGGATCGCCGTACCGCCGAGATACATGTTCTGCGTCGGTATTCGGGTGAGGGCCGTCGCCAGCAGCGGGATCAGGACCGTGACCCCGCCAAGGAAGAGCGCGCCGGCAAAGGTGATGCGGGTCATGGTCCGGTCGAGGTATTGCGCCGTCGCGACGCCGGGCCGAATACCGGGGATGAAGGCGGCGTGCTTCTTCAGGTAGTCGGCCGTATCCACCGGGTCGAAGGTGACCGCGGTGTAGAAGTAGGTGAAACCGAAGATGAGGACGAAGTAGACGAAGTTGTAGAGGATGTCGGTCGGGATGTTGGGACCGGTCGGGACCCAGTAGGTGCGGAGCGCGCGCGAGATATCACCCCACGGTGAGGCGGCCGTGGCGAGAAAGTTTCCGATGATGACGGGGAAGAACATGATCGAGATCGCGAAGATGATCGGAATGACGCCCGCTTGGTTCACCCGCAGCGGCAGATGCGAGCTGCGGCCCTGGTAGATCTTGCGGCCCACCACCCGCTGCGCCGACTGGATGGGGATCTTCCGCTGCGCCTGCTGCACCTCGATGATGAACGCGGTGACCACGATCGCCAGCGCCGCGAAGAGCAGCATCGGAGCCAGGTTCGACTGGCCACCGCCAGTCAGCAGGTTGTAGATGGTGTTGGGGATGCGCCCGACGATGCCGGCGAAGATCACGAGCGAGATGCCGTTGCCGATCCCGTATTCGGTGATGAGCTCGCCGAACCACATCAGCATCACGGTGCCGGCGGTCAGCGTGATCATGATCTCCACGATGCCCAGCCAGCTGAGGTTGCTGAGGACGCCCTGCCGACTGAAGACGAGCGTCAGGCCCCAGGCCTGTAGCAGTCCAAGCGCGACCGTCAGCCAGCGCGTCCAGCGGGTGATCTTTCGCCGCCCGAACTCCCCCTCTTTGCTGAGCTCTTTCATCCGGGTGGAGACGACCGTCATCAGCTGCATGATGATCGAGGCGTTGATGTACGGGTTGACCCCCATGGCGATGATGGAGAAGGTCGACAGCCCGCCTCCCGAGAAGAGGTCGAGCAGACCGAGGAAGGCATTGGTGTTGAAGAGCTTGTCGAGCGCGGCCTTGTCGGCGCCGGGCACGGCGATGTGCGCCAGGATCCGGAATACCAGGAAGAGCCCCAGCGTGAAGAGGATCTTGCGGCGCAGCTCGGGAATGCGGAGCGCGTTTCCGATCGCTTCTAACATGGCCTAGCTCTTCTTCTTACCCTTATCGGGTTTTCCGGAATCCTCCGTACCTGACACGCTCTCCGCCTGGCCTTTGCCGCTTTTCTCGCCCTTCTCGCGTCGGTCGCCTTTCTCGCCCTTCGGGCTTTGCTCGGCTTTCGCCTTCTTCGAGCCCGTGGCCGGCGCAGCCTCGGCTTCCGGCGCCTCTTTTTCGACCGTGACCGGCGGGACCGGCTTCGGCTGGTTCTTGGCGCGCTTGGTTTTTGGCCGGATCGGCGCGGGAACCTCGATCACGGCGGCCGTCCCGCCGGCGGCCTCGATCTTGCGGCGGGCCTCCGCGGAAAACTGGTGCGCGTGGATCACCAGCTTGCGCTTGAGGTCGCCCGTCCCGAGCACCTTGATGCCGGCGCCGACGTCCTTGACGAGACCGGCCTCCAACAGGGATTCCGGCTGGATCTCGGCGCCGTCCTCGAATCGGTTCAGGCGGGTCAGGTTGAGCACGGCGAACCGTTTCGTCCACCGGTTGTGAAAGCCGCGCAGCTTGGGCGTCCGCATGGTCAGCCGGGTCTGGCCGCCCTCGAACGTCTTCGGTAGGTTCACCGAGGTGCGGGCGCGCTGCCCCTTCTGGCCCCGCGTCGCCGTCTTGCCGTGGCCCGATCCCGGACCGCGGCCGACGCGCTTGGCCTTGTGGTGCGATCCTGGCGACGGCTTTAGCTCGTGGAGCTTCATGCCGACTCCTCGACCTTGACCAGGTGGCGGACTTTGTGGACCATGCCGCGCAGTTGCGGGCTGTCCTCGTGCTCGATCGTCTGGTTCAGGCGGCGGAAGCCGAGCGCCTGCACGGTCCGCTCCTGGTCGGGCTTCTGCCCGATCACGCTGCGGACGTAGGTGATCTTCAAGCGCGCCATGTTAGCCGACCGGCTCCTCGACCGGTGCCTCAGCGACTGCTGGTGCCGCCACGGGCTCCGGCTTCTTGCCGCGCCGGCTGAGACGCTCCATCTCATCGGCGGGTTTGCCGCGGGCCTGGGCGATGCTGTCCGCCGTCTGCAGCGCCTGCAGGGCGGCGATTGTGGCACGCACGGTATTGACGGGATTGTTGGTGCCGAGCGATTTCGTGATCATGTCCTTGACACCGGAGAGCTCGACGACGGCGCGCATCGCGCCGCCCGAGCGGATCCCCGTACCGGGCGCGGCGGGCTTGAGCAGCACCTTGGCCGCCCCCTTCTTCAAGCGGATCTCGTGGGGGATGGTGGTGCCGACCATGGGCACTGTGATCAGGTGCTTCTTCGCCGACTCCACCGCCTTGCGGATGGCCTCGGGCACCTCGCCCGCCTTTCCCAGGCCGGCCCCGACACGGCCGTTCTGGTCGCCCACGACCACGAGCGCGCTGAAGGAGAAGCGACGGCCGCCCTTGACGACCTTCGCCACCCGGTTCAGGTGGACGACTTTCTCTGTGAATTCCGACTGGCCTCTTCCGTACTGGTAACTCATGGACTCCTTCTCAGAACTTCAATCCGGCGCTGCGCGCGGCTTCGGCCAGCGCTTTGATCCGACCGTGATACGGAAACCCGCCGCGATCGAAGACGACGGTCTCGATGCCCGCCTGACGTGCGCGCTCCGCGATGGACTTGCCCACGGCCGCGGCGCCGTCCGCTCCCGAGGGCGACTTGAGACTCTTCCGAAGATCGGCGTCGGTCGTCGAGGCGGCAGCCAGGGTCCGCCCGGAGACGTCGTCGATCACCTGGGCGTAGACGTGGTGCAAGCTACGGAAGATGGCGAGCCGCGGCCGGCTGGGACCGCCCTCGAGGTGAGTCCGCAGCCGGACATGGCGGCGGAGGCGCGTGCTGCGGCGATCGGCCTGCTTGTTCATTACTTCGCCGCTCCGGCGCCGGTCTTACCCGTCTTGCCCGCCTTGCGGCGGATCCGCTCGCCGCGGTAGAGGATGCCCTTGCCCTTGTAGGGTTCGGGGGGGCGGATCTTCCGGACTTCGGCGGCCACCTGGCCGACGTCTTCCTTGCTGGCGCCCTTGATGTTGATGCGCGTCGGCTCGGGTACGTCGATCGTGATGCCCTTGGGCACCGGGTAGCGAACCGGGTGCGAGAAGCCCACGTTGAGGACCAGCGCCTCGCCCTGACGCGCGGCGCGATAGCCCACACCGACCAGCTCGAGCTGCTTCTCGTATCCCTTGCTGACACCCTCGATCATGTTCCAGACGAGCGTTCGGGTCAGCCCGTGCAGCGAGCGGTGCAGCTTCGACTCGCTCGGCCGCTCGACCACAACCGTGCCGTCCTTCACCGTCACTTTCATCTGTGGATTCAGATCGCGGCTGAGCTCGGCCTTTCCACTCTTGACCACCACGGTGTGATCGGTGAGCGTCACCGTCACGCCACTGGGGATCTTGACCGGAAGCTTGCCAATCCTACTCATGGGTCACCAAACGTAGCACACGACCTCGCCGCCGAGGCCCGCCTTGGTTGCCTTCTGTCCGGACATCACGCCGTGGGAGGTCGAGAGGATGACGATGCCGAGGCCTCCCAGCACCCGCGGAATCTCGGTCTTGCGCGCGTAGACGCGCAGGCCCGGCTTGCTGATTCGTCGCAGGCCGGCGAGCGACTTGCCACGCGGCGACTTCGGCTTGAACGTGATGTCGAGCTTCTGACCCTGTTCCGCCGCGGCGACGTCGAAGGAGGCGATGTAGCCCTCCTCCTTGAGAACACGCGCGATCTCTACGCCCACCCGCGATGCCGGCATTGCGACGCGCGAGTGCCCGGCGGTGTTCGCGTTGCGGATCCGGGTCAACATATCGGCGATGCTATCGGTGCTCATCAGTCTTGTGCTTCCCTCCTCACCACGACGACTTCTTCACGCCCGGGACCTGTCCCTGGGACGAGAGCATGCGGAAGCAGATGCGGCAGATGCCGAACTTGCGCATGTACGAGCGCGGCCGTCCGCAGAGGTTGCAGCGGTTGTGCTGCGAGACGGCGTGCTTGTGTTTGCGGAGTCCGCGATTCACGGTCGACTTCTTAGCCACTCAGCCTCAACCTCACTTCCTAAAGGGGAACCCGAGCTCCGCCAGCAGCGCGCGTGCCTCGTCGTCGGTGCGCGCGGTGGTGACGAAGGTGACCTCGAGACCCCGCAATTTATCGATCTTGTCGTACTCGATCTCCGGGAAAACCAGCTGCTCGCGCAGCCCGAGCGTGTAGTTGCCATGGCCGTCGAAGCCCGTCGGCGAGATGCCGCGGAAATCGCGAATCCGGGGCAGCCCGACGGAGAGCAGCTTGTCGACGAACTGGTACATGCGCGCGCCGCGAAGCGTCACCTTGATGCCGATCGGCAGACCGGCGCGCAGCTTGAAGTTCGCGATCGCCTTGCGCGACTTCAGCACGACCGGCTGCTGGCCGGTGATCTTCTTCAGGTCGGCGGTCGCGGCGTCCTGCGCCTTGGGATTGGAGATCGACTCCCCGATGCCGATGTTGACGACGACCTTGGTCAAGCGCGGTACCTGCATGGCGTTGGTGTAGGCGAAGCGTTGGATCAGCGTGGGGACGATCTTGTCCTGGTAGCGCTGCTTCAGCCTGAGCTCCGTCCCAGCTGGGCTGGAAACGACGCTCGCACCCTTCGGGCTGGCAGCGACCTTCACGCCTTTCGCGGCGACATTCATACCTTGTTCCTCACGCGCTCGTAGATTTCGCCGCAGTTGACGCAGACGATCGCTTTCTGCCCGTTGGGCAGGACCGTCTTGCGGATTCGGGTGGGCTTGTCGCACTTGTTGCAGACCAGCATCACGTTGGAGTAATCGAGCGGCGACTCGAAGTCGACGATGCCGCCCTGGCGGACCGTCGTCGAGCCTTTCTGCTGGCCGGCACGCGTGTGACGCTTCAGGATGTTGACGCCCTTGACCACGATCTTCGATTGCTGCGGCACCGTGCGGACCACAACCCCGCGCTTGCCACGGTCCTTCCCGGACATGACCTGCACGGTGTCGTCTTTATGAATGTCGAGATGAAGCCTGGACATGACCTACAGCACCTCCGGTGCCAGGGAAACGATTTTCATGAAGTTCTTGTCGCGAAGTTCGCGCGCGACCGGCCCGAAGATGCGGGTGCCGCGCGGGTTGTTCTGCGGGCCGAGGATGACCGCGGCGTTCTCGTCGAAGCGGATGGTGGAGCCGTCCTGGCGGCGGAACTCGCGCGAGGTGCGCACGACGACCGCCTTGACGACCTCGCTCTTCTTCACCTGGCCGCCGGGCGTCGCCACCGTCACGGCGGCCGTGATGACGTCGCCGATGGAGGCGTACTTGCGGTAATGGCCGCCCATCACCCGGATCAACAGGATCTCACGCGCACCCGTGTTGTCCGCTACCTTCAACCGCGACTCTTGCTGGACCATGGCGACCGCTATTTTGCCTTCTCCACGATGGCGACGACGCGCCAGCGCTTGTCGTGCGAGAGCGGCCGGGTCTCCATGATGCGGACCCGATCGCCGACCTTGCACTGGTTCTGCTCGTCATGCGCCTTGAATCGGGTGGATTGCTGGATGTGCTTCTTGTACTTCGGATGCTCCTTGAGTGTCTGCACCCGAACGATGACGGTCTTATCCATCTTGTCGCTGATGACGGTGCCGGTTCGCGTCTTGCGCATCGCCCGCTCGATCGCTGTTTCTTGATCGCTCATGCGGTCTCCTCGGTAGCGGAGCGGCGGCGGCGCGGCTTGGGGGACGCCGGTTCCGGCGTGGCCGCGGGGGCGCCGGTGCGTTCCTTGAGGAAAATCTCGGTCAGGATCTGGGCGAGGTCGTGGCGGACGTGCCGGATCTGGCGGTGGTTTTGCAACTGGCCGGTCGCCATCTGAAAGCGCAGATTGAAGAGCTCCTGGCGGGAGTCCTTCAGCTTCTTCTGCAGATCAGGCATGGAGAGGGCCTGAAGATCCTTCATCTTCATTTCTTCCCACCACCTTTGGCCGGCTTCGCCGGCGCCGCGGCTTTGGGCGCGGCGGCCGCCTTGGGAGCAGCGCCCGGCGCGGCTTTCGGTGCCGCACCCGGGGCGGGTTTCACCGACGGCGCGGCACCGGGGGCCGCCTTGGGACCCCGTGCCGGAGCCGCGGCGGCCGCCGCCGTCGGGGCAGCCGGAGCACCCGCGATGCCCTCGACACCCTCACCCGGCTTGACTTCCGCGGGGCCCTTGATCTTCACGTCGGCAGCGGCTTTGATGCCCGACTTGATGCCCAGCGTGCGGGTCTTCATCGGCAGTTTGTAGGCGGCCAGCTGGAAAGCGCGCTTCGCCATCTCCGGCGTCACGCCGCCCATCTCGAAGAGGACCCGTCCCGGCTTGATGACGGCCACCCAACCCTCGGGCGCGCCCTTGCCGCTTCCCATGCGAGTCTCGGCCGGCTTCTTGGTGACCGACTTGTCCGGGAAGACCCGGATGAACACCTGGCCGCCGCGCCGCACGAAGCGCGTCATTACGCGGCGGGCCGCCTCGATCTGACGGTTCGTCATCCAGGCCGCCTCGGACGCCTGCAAACCGAACTCACCGAACGCCAGGTCGGCACCCTGGGTGGCCACGCCGGTGCGCCGACCCCGATGGAGCTTGCGATGCTTGACGCGAGCGGGCAGCAACATCGCTATTCCTTCTTCTTTACCGCGCGCGCGCGCGGCGCCTTTGGTGCGTCGGATTTCTCGGTCGTGGTGGCGCGAGCCCGGGTGGCACGTTTCGGTGCAGGTTTCTCGCCGCCGTCTGCCGTGCTCGCCTTGGTCGCGCGCGTGGCGCGCTTCGGCTTGGCGGCGGGTGCCTCGGCCGTCACGGGAGCAGGCGCCGGAGTGGGAGCCGCTTCCGGAGCGGGGGCCGGTATGGCGACCTGGACCAGCTCGGCCAGCGGGCTCGGTGCCTCGCCGATGGCGGCGCCCACGGGGACCCCGGCGTCGACGGGCTCCTCCACGGCGGCGGCCGGCTTCGGCGGCGCCTCGGTCGGGAAGTTGCCGGTGTAGACCCAGGCCGACACGCCGATGCGCCCGAAGGTGGTCTTCGCCTCGGTCTGGCCGAAGTCGATGTCCGCCTTGAGTGTGTGCAGCGGCACCCGACCCTCGCGGTTCCATTCGACGCGCGCCATCTCCGAGCCGCCGAGGCGGCCCTTGACGCGGATCTTCACGCCCTGGGCGCCGGCGCGCATCGTCTTCATCAGGGACTGCTTGATGGCCCGGCGGAAGGCGATCCGCTTCTCCAGCTGGGCGGCGACGTTCTCCGCCACCAGCTGCGCGGCGAGCTCGGGCTTCTTGATCTCCTGGATCGTGACCCGGACGCGCTTGCCCGTGATCTTCTCGAGCTCATCGCGGAGCTGGTCGACGCTCGTCCCACCCTTGCCGATGACGATGCCAGGCTTGGCGGTGTGCAGCGTGATGGTCAGCGCCGACGAGGAGCGCTCGGTTTCGATCCGGGCCAGGCCGGCGTTCTTGAGGCGGATCATCAGCATCCGCCGCAAGCGGACGTCCTCGAGCAGCAGTGGCTTGTACTCCTTGTCCGGAGCGAACCACTTCGCCTCCCAGTTACGGTACACGCCCAGCCGGAACCCATTCGGGTGAACCTTGTGCCCCATCTACTTGCTCTTTTTCTCCTTGGTGTCTTTCTTGCCGTCGTCCTTCTTCTTGGCTTGCGTCTTTTTGGCCTCAGTCTTCTTACCCTCGGCGGGCGCCTTTGACGCAGTCGGCGCGGGCTGCGCCTTCGCCTTCTCCTTCTTCGGCCGCGCGGGAGCGACCGGCTCGTCCGACTCGGTGGTGGCAGGCGTAAGCGCGGCGGCCGCGCGGGCAGCAGCCGCGGCGGCGGGAGTCGGCCGGCTGGCGGCCGGCTGCGGCGCGCGCGGCAGAGCCGCAGTGCGACGCTTCACCACACCCGGGCGGTCTTCGACGATGGCGGTGATATGGCTGGTGCGCTTGAAGATGCTGAACAGCCGACCCATGGCGCGCGGCTGGCCGCGCTTCAACATCGGTCCCGGCTCGACCCGGATGTCCTTGATCACGAGGTCGTCCTTGACCAGGTTGAAGTTGTTCTCGGCATTCGCCTGGGCGGAGCGGATCACCTTGGCCACGTCCCGCGCGGCGGCCTTGGGCATGAAGGAGCAGGCGACCAGCGCCTCACTCACCGGCAGGTCGCGCAGCGTCCGTGCGACGAGTCGCACTTTGCTCGGCGAGGTCCTGACCCACTTGGCCTTTGCTTGCACTTCCATGGTTACTTCAGAGCGGTGGTCTTTTCGGTGTGATGCCCGTGAGCGCGGAAGCGCCGCGTCGGCGCGAACTCGCCCAGCAGGTGCCCGACCATGTTCTCGGTGATGAAGATCGGCACGTGCTTCTTCCCGTCGTGAATCGCGAGCGTATGCCCGACCATCTCGGGGAAGACGCTCGAGTCTCGCGACCAGGTCTTGATCACCTTCTTCTCCTTCTGTAGATTCATCGCCGTCACCTTCTTCATCAGCGACGGATGAACGAACGGTCCCTTCTTCGTTGAACGTGACATGTATTAGCCCTTACTCTTCCGCTTTGGTGGTCTGCGTCGAACGAGCATGTTCTTCGTCTTCTTGTTGCGACGGGTCCGGTATCCCAGCGCCGGCTTGCCCCAGGGCGTCTTCGGGTTGCCGCCCGGGCCGGACCGGCCCTCTCCACCGCCGTGGGGATGGTCGAAGGGGTTCATGGTGACGCCGCGGACGGCCGGGCGCTTGCCACGCCAGCGGCTCTTGCCGGCCTTGCCGACGTTCTCGTTCTCGTGCTCGACGTTGCCGATCTGGCCGATCGTCGCATAGCAAATGACGGCGACCCGCCGCACTTCGCCGGATGGCATCCGGATCTGTGCGTAATCCCCTTCGCGCGCGAGCAGCTGCGCCGACATGCCGGCCGAGCGCACCACCTGGCCGCCTTTGCCAGGGTTGAGCTCGATGTTGTGCACCGTGCTGCCCAGCGGTATGCTCGCGAGCGGCAGCGCATTCCCCGGCTTGATGTCCGCCTCAGGCCCGCTGATCACCTTGTCACCGACCGTCAGCCCGACGGGCGCCAGGATGTAGCGCTTCTCGCCGTCGGCGTAGGTGAGCAGCGCGATCCGGGCGCTGCGGTTCGGGTCGTATTCGACCGCGCTGACGGTCGCCGGGATGTTCAGCTTGTTGCGCTTGAAATCGATGATCCGGTAGAGCTTGCGGTGACCTCCGCCCTGATGGCGAACGGTGAGCTTTCCCTGCGCGTTGCGCCCGGCATCGGTCTTGAGCGACACGAGCAGGCGCTTCTGCGGCTTCTTCGTCGTGGTGACCTCGTCGAAGGCGCTCACCGACATGAAGCGGCGGCCAGGCGAGGTGGGACGGTACTTCTTTATCGGCATGGATCAGACACCCTGGAACATGCTTTCGATCTTCTGTCCCTCGGCCAGCGTGACAACGGCTTTTTTCCAGTTCGATTGGAAGCCATGGGTCTTGCCGCGGCGACGTTCCTTGCCGCGCACGTGCATGGTGTTGACACTGACGACCTCGACCTTGAAGGCCTCCGCGATCGCCAGTGCGATCTCCGTCTTCGTTGCTCGCGGGTGAACCCGGAAGAGGTACTTTCCCGTGGCCATCGCCGCGTAACTCTTCTCACTGATCAGCGGACGCTGGATCACTTCGACCGCGGCTCTCATGACAGCCACTCCTCAACCTGGGTCAGCGCCGAGCGGGTGAAGACGATGGTGTCGGCGGTGAGCACATCGGTGCAATTGAGGTTTTGCGCCAGGATGGTCTTGACGCCGGCCAGGTTGCGCGTCGACTTCTCCAGCATCAGGTCATGCTCGGGGATGACGAACAGGGTCCGGGCCCCCGCGCCCAGCTGGTCGAAGAGGCCGGCGAGGACCTGCGTTTTGGGCGCATCCAGCGCGATCTCCTCGACGACGCGCACCGCGTCTTCCTGCGACTTCACGGAGAGCGCCGACCGCAGCGCCAGACGACGCTGCTTGCGCGGCATCTTCTGCTCATAGGTGTGCGGGTGCGGGCCGAAGACCGTGCCGCCGTGACGCCACTGGGGCGCACGGGTGCTGCCCTGGCGGGCGTGGCCGGTGCCTTTCTGCTTCCACGGCTTCTTCCCGCCGCCCGATACCTCGCCGCGGGTCTTGGTGTCGTGCGTGCCCTGGCGATCGTTCGCCTGCTGGCGCCGCACCGCCTGGTGCAGCACGGCCTCGTTCACCGGCGCGTTGAACACGGACTCGGGCAGGTCGACCTGGCCGCTCTCCTTGCCATCGCGGTCGTAGACCGTGGCGGTGGCTTTCTTCGTATCGGCCATTACTTCTTCCCCTTCGGCTGCCGCGTCGAGTCCCGGACCAGCACGACGCTGTTCTTGTGGCCGGGGACATCGCCGTTGACCAGGATCAGGTTGCGATCGAGATCCACCCGCACCACCTTCAGATGCATGGTGGTCCGTTGCGCATTGCCCAGCTGACCCGCCATCCGCATCCCCTTGTAGACGCGCGAGGGCGTCGAGGAGGAGCCGATCGAGCCCGGCTGCTTGATGTTGTGCGAGCCGTGGGTCACCGGGCCGCGGCCGAAGTGATGGCGCTTGTGCTGGCCCGAAAACCCTTTGCCTTTCGAGGTGCCGGTGACGTCCACCCACTCGCCGGCCGTAAAGAGATCGGCCTTGAGCGCCTGGCCCACTTCGTAGCTGGGCGCGTCCGCCTTGAGGCGGACCTCGCGCACATGACGATGGGCCGCGACGCCGGCCTTCTTGAAGTGCCCGGCAGCGGGCTTGGTGAGCTTCTTCTCCTTGACGTCGCCGAAGCCGAGCTGCACGGCGCCGTAGCCATCTTTCTGGACGGCCCGCAGCGCGATCACGACGCAGGGCCCGGCCTCGAGCACGGTGACCGGCAGGAGTTCACCCTTCTCGGTGAACACCTGGGTCATCCCGATCTTCTTGGCCAGCAGCCCTTTGGTCGCCATCGCTAGAGCTTGATCTCGATGTTGACGCCTGACGGCAGGTTGAGCCGCATCAGCGCGTCGACGACTTTCGGGTTCGGGTCGAGGATGTCGATGATCCGCTTGTGGGTGCGCATCTCGAACTGCTCGCGTGAGTCCTTGTCGATGAACGGCGACCGAATCACCGTCCACTTGTTGACCTCGGTGGGCAGCGGGATGGGGCCGGCCGTCGACGCGTTCGTTCGCCGCGCGGTGTCCACGATCTTGTCCGCGGCCTGGTCGAGGACGCGGTGATCGTAGGCCTTCAGCCGGATACGGATCTTCTGCGCCACGACCTTACTTGATCACCTTGGTCGCCACGCCGGCTCCGACCGTGCGGCCACCTTCACGGATGGCGAAGCGCATCCCCTCCTCGACCGCGATCGGGGTGATGAGCTTGATCTTCATGTCGATGTTGTCGCCCGGCATCACCATCTCGGTGCCTTCGGGCAACTCGACCTCGCCGGTCACGTCCGTGGTCCGCACGTAGAACTGCGGGCGGTAGCCCTTGAAGAACGGAGTGTGCCGGCCGCCCTCCTCCTTGGTCAAGACGTAGACCCGCGAGTCGAACTCGGTGTGCGGCTTGATCGAGCCGGGCTTGGCCAGCACCTGGCCGCGCTCGACCTCTTCGCGCTTGATGCCGCGCAGCAGGCAGCCGACGTTGTCGCCCGCCTGGCCGGAATCCAGCAGCTTGTGGAACATCTCGACGCCAGTGACGACCGTCTTGCGCGTGTCGTTGATGCCGACCATCTCGACCTCTTCGTTGACCTTGACCTGGCCGCGCTCGATCCGGCCGGTGACGACCGTGCCACGACCTTCGATCGAGAAGACGTCCTCGATCGGCATCATGAACGGCTTGTCGAGGGCGCGCTCCGGAACCGGGATGTAGCTATCGACCGCATCCATGAGCTTCATGATCGAGTCCTCCCACTGGGCATCGCCCTCGAGCGCCTTGAGCGCCGAGACCTTGACGACCGGGATGTCGTCGCCGGGAAACTCGTACTTGGAGAGCAGCTCGCGGACCTCGAGCTCGACCAGCTCCAGGATCTCGGGGTCATCGACCGCGTCGACCTTGTTGAGGGCGACCACGATCCGCGGCACGCCAACCTGGCGCGCCAGCAGGATGTGCTCCCGGGTCTGGGGCATGGGGCCGTCGGTGGCCGCCACGACCAGGATCGCGCCGTCCATCTGGGCGGCGCCGGTGATCATGTTCTTGATGTAGTCCGCGTGCCCGGGGCAGTCGACATGCGCGTAGTGCCGCTTCTCGGTTTCGTACTCGACATGGGCGGTCGCGATCGTGATGCCGCGAGCCTTCTCCTCGGGAGCGTTGTCGATCGAATCGAAGGAGCGGAATTCAGCAAATCCCTTCTTTGACAGAACCTTCGTGATGGCCGCGGTCAGCGTGGTCTTGCCATGGTCGATGTGACCGATGGTCCCCACGTTTACATGCGGCTTGGTGCGCTCGTACTTCTTCTTCGCCATTGTTACTCCTTCTCGGATCCTCCTTAGGCTCTCGACTTCGCAACGATCTCTTCGGCGATCGACTTCGGGACTTCTTGATAGTGATGAAATTCCATGCTGTAGACGGCGCGACCCTGGGTCTTCGACCGCAGGTCGGTGGCGTAGCCGAACATGTTGCCCAGCGGCACGTAGGCACGCACCACCTGCATCGTGGCCCGGCCCTCCATGCCGAGGATCTGGCCGCGTCGCGAGGACAGGTCGCCGAGGATCTCGCCCATGAACTCCTCGGGCATGACGACCTCGACCTTCATGATCGGCTCGAGCAGCGTCGGCTGACCTTTCTGCATGCCGTCCTTGGCCGCCATCGATCCGGCGATGGTGAAGGCCATCTCGTTGGAGTCGACCTCGTGGTAGGAGCCGTCGACCAGTGTTGCCTTGACGTCGACCACGGGGAAGCCCGCCAGCACGCCGCTGTTGAGCGCCTCGATGATGCCTTTCTCCACCGCGGAGTGGTACTCCTTGGGGATCGAGCCACCGACGATCTTGTTGACGAACTCGAAGCCCTTGCCCGCCTCATTCGGCTCGATGTTGATCTCGGCGTGGCCGTACTGGCCGCGACCGCCCGACTGGCGGATGAAGCGGCCAACCCCGTGGGCCTTGCGCTTGATCGTTTCCCGGTAGGCGACCTGCGGCTTGCCGACGTTGGCGTCGACCGCAAATTCGCGCAGCATGCGGTCGACGATGATCTCGAGGTGCAGCTCGCCCATCCCGGAGATGATGGTCTGGGCGGTCTCCTCGTCGGTACGCACCTTGAAGGTCGGGTCCTCCTCGGCCAGCTTGGCGAGCGCCTGCCCCATCTTCTCCTGGTCCACCTTGGTGCGTGGCTCGATCGCCACGCTGATGACGGGGTCGGGGAAGACGATCGACTCCAGCAGGATCGGGTTGTTCTCGTCGGCGAGCGTGTCCCCCGTCGTCGTCTGCTTCAGGCCGATCGCGGCGGCGATGTCGCCCGCGTAGACCTCGGGGATCTCCTCGCGGTGGTTGGCGTGCATCTGCAGGATGCGGCCGACCCGCTCCTTGGTGCCGCGGGTGGCATTCCAGACGTAGGAGCCCGACTTGAGCGTGCCGGCGTAGACCCGGAAGAACGTCAGCTTGCCGACGTAGGGGTCGGTGGCGATCTTGAAGGCGAGGCCCGCGAAGGGCTGGTTGTCGGCCGGCTTGCGCGTCTCGGTCGCATTGCTCTTGGGGTTGATCCCCTCCACGCCCAGCTTGTCCAGCGGCGACGGCAGGAAGTCGACGATGGCGTCCAGCATCGGCTGCACCCCGCGGTTGCGAAGCGCCGCGCCGGCGAGGACCGGGACCAGACGGTTTGAGATGGTGCCCTTGCGCAGCGCGGCCACGATCTCGGGGCCGCTGATCGGCTTGTCGTCCAGATACTTCTGCAGCAGGACGTCGTCGAATTCGGCGACCGCCTCGACCAGCTGCTTGTGATAGAGCTCGACCTGCTCCTTCATCTCGGCCGGGACCTCTTCGGTCTCGATCGTCGTGCCCAGGTCGTCGGTATAGGTGATCGCGACCTTATTAATAAGGTCAACGACCCCCTCGAACTTCTCCTCGCTGCCGATCGGCAGCTGGATCGGGACGGCGTTGGCCCCCAGCCGCTCGCGGATCGACTTCCAGGACGCGAAGAAGTCGGCGCCCATCCGATCCATCTTGTTGATGAAGGCGATCCGGGGGACCTCGTAACGATCGGCCTGCCGCCAGACCGTCTCGGACTGCGGCTCGACCCCGGCGACAGCGTCGAAGACGGCGACCGCGCCGTCCAGGACGCGCAGGCTCCGCTCGACCTCGACCGTGAAGTCTACGTGCCCGGGTGTGTCGATGATGTTGATCCGGTGACCACGCCAGTTCGCGACCGTGGCCGCCGACGTGATCGTGATGCCGCGCTCCTGCTCCTGCACCATCCAGTCCATGGTGGCGGCGCCATCGTGGACCTCACCCATCTTGTGGATGCGGCCGGCATAGAAGAGGATGCGTTCGGTCGTGGTCGTCTTCCCGGCATCGATGTGGGCCATGATGCCGATGTTCCGAACCTTGTCCAGCGGGTAAGTCCGAGCCATTTTTGTCTCTGCCAATGTCCTAGTACCTGAAGTGGCTGAAGGCCTTGTTGCTCTCCGCCATCTTGTGGGTCTCCTCGCGGCGCTTGATGGTGGCGCCGACCCCGTTGGCGGCGTCCATGAGCTCTCCAGCCAGTTTCTCCTGCATCGATTTCCCGGAACGGGCCCGCGCGTAACGCACGATCCAGCGCCGGGCCAGCGCCGAGCGGCGGTCGGGACGGATCTCGACCGGCACCTGGTAGGTGGCGCCGCCGATCCGGCGGGGCTTGACCTCGAGGACCGGCGTGGCGTTCTTCAGAGCCGCGTCGAAGACC
>Ga0209804_1000936_pt1 | contig 20461 bp, 17 predicted proteins | sample GraSoiAngelo_139_FD_185896 | JGI IMG/M metagenome (GOLD analysis project Ga0209804, IMG submission 185896) | Grasslands soil microbial communities from the Angelo Coastal Reserve, California, USA - 14_0929_12_20cm (SPAdes) (version 2) | ecosystem: Environmental > Terrestrial > Soil > Grasslands ... | reverse complement strand
AGATGGCCTGCAGTCGATTCCGTCAATGGCACCCGCAGCCTATTATGTGCCCTTGGGTAATACGGAACTGATTCCAGGCCTGAAGTCCGATTCTGGGAGATCTGACCGGATTAGGAACGAGAAACGCTAGTGCTGTATCGGATGCGCCCCATTACTAAGAGCGCAGGTGGGTTGGGAAAGTCGTGTGGGGCGCGTCCGATACAGCTGTTTGAAGGAAGCCGCCGGTGGGGAGGCATTTATGCAAATTGAATGGTGTTTGGGTGATGAGAAAGGCTTCGGGAAGAGGGAGTGGAATTAAGAAGAAGGCAGGCAGGATTGGTGTGGTGGAAGTTGGCGTGGGATTGGGGTGAGAGTTTGAGGGGAGGTTGGAAGCGGGTAGCTGGTTTGGGGGCAAGAAGGGCGCACCACGGCGGCAGGTGGTCAGAGGCAGCGGATAAGGGAGATGGAAATGGTCGTATCATGCAGCGACTCCGGCGAGAGAGGGTGGAGAACGGAGTTGGATCTGGGCAGCTGTAAGTCTCTCGATGACCACCATGCGGCCGCCGCATTTGGGACAGAGCCAAAGTGGGCTCGGTTCCTGGGCAGGAGAGGCTTGTGGTTCGGTCTGTGATGGCTGTACTACTCCGAGTAGTTGAAAGCAAAGCGGCAGGAGGGTGGCGCGCCGGCGGTTGGCAAGGAAACCAAAGTGGCGAATGCGGACGAAGCCTTTGGGAAGCAGATGCAAAAGGAAGCGGCGCAGGAACTCATCGAGGGATAGGGTCATCAACTTGGGTTGATTATTATGAGCGCGGTCACGCCAGCGAAAGGTGACCTGGTCGTCGACCAAGGAAACGAGGCGATGGTTGGAGATGGCGACGCGGTGGGTGTAGTGGCCTAAATAGCGCACCGCCTGCTCCGCATCTCCGAAGGGGGGTTTGGAGTAGACGTGCCAGTGGTGTCGGAATAGGGTTCGCAACCAGGCGGAGAAGGCTTTGGGGTGAGCGAGGGGCTTCAGGGCGCCATGGAAGCCAAGCTTGCCCTGACGGAAGTTGCGTTTCAGAGCGATGACAAACTTGCGGCGAAAAACACGCCGGAGCACCGGGATGGGAAGAAAGAAGCGAGAGTGTGATGGAAGCCAAAGAGAGTGATCGAGTGACAATCCGCCGGCGGCCACCACACAATGGGCATGCGGGTGATGTTCGAGTTTTTGATTCCAGGTGTGAAGCACACTGAAGAAGCCGATCTCGGCGCCGAGATGTTTGGGATCGCGAGCGACTTCGAGGAGAGTTTCGGCACTGGTCTGCAGCAACAGATGGTACAGGATTTTCTTGTTCTGCAGGGCGAGTGGCGCCAGCTCATGGGGTAGGGTGAAGACAACATGAACGTAACGCGTCGGCAGAAGTTCTTGGCGACGTGCTTCGAGCCAACGGTGGCGAGCGTTGGCCTGACACTTCGGGCAGTGCCGATCACGGCAGCTGTTGTAGGAGATGGCCGGACGGTACCCGCAGTCGGTGCACTCATCGAGATGGCCGCCCAAGGCGGCGGTTCGACAGCGCGCGATGGCCCGCAACACTTTGAGGTGTTGCCAGGTGATCCACCTGCGGCTTCGTTTGAGGAATGCGCTTCCCGCGGCGCGAACCAGATCGGCCACCTCGAGTGGCGGCCGGTTCATCTATTCGCTCTGCGGTGACTTGTCTTTCAGCTTGAGCGAGTCGAGCGGACTCGCGGTTGCGTTGAGGTGCCGTTGTGAGAGATGGAGATAGATCGTGGTCTCCTTCAGATCGTGATGTCCCAGGAGCAGCTGAATGGTGCGCAGGTCAGCTCCGTTTTCTAGCAAGTGGGTAGCGAAACAGTGACGCAGCGTGTGCGGATGAACCCGGCTCTGAAGGCCCGCCTGCTGGGCGGCAAGTTGGCACGCATTCCACACTACCTTGGAAGTGATGGGATGATTGGCGGTGTGCCAGCGCCCGCCCGGAAATAACCAGTCTTTGGGTTTGCGCTTCAGCCCACGCCAGTAGTTGCGCAAGGCTTCCAGCAGCGTGGGACTGAGCATGACATCTCGGTCCTGACGACCTTTCCCGCCGCGGATGTGGATGACCATGCGGCGGCTGTCGATATCGGGAATTTGCAAGCGGGTCAACTCGGCACGCCGTACCCCCGTGCCATAGAGCGTCATCAATACAACGCGATGAAACCGAGTCTGGGAGGAGTCAATGAGGTGGGCAACTTCTTCTGGGCTCAATATGCTGGGCAGGTGTCGCGTCTTCTTCGGATAAGGTGTATCGGCCACGCTCCAGGCTTTTTTAATCGTACGAGTGTAGAAGAAGCGCAGAGCCGCCAGCCGTTGCGTAACGGTGGATGCGGCTAGCTTTCTCTCGCGGAACAGATACGCTTGGTACTCGCGGATGTGCTCAGGAGTGAGCTGATCAGGAGGGCATCGAAAGTAACGCGCGAAATCCTCGATGGTTCGGATGTAGCTGCTTATGGTAGTCTGAGCGTAATTACGACGCTCGAGTTCCTCGAGCATCATTTTGCGAAGGTGGGTCATAGGTTATCTCCTTATGACCCAACCTTATCCCTTCACACACACCGCTGACACCTAGCACGCGAAAGCGTCTGCCGCAAAGCGGCTTCGTTCAAACGCCGTTCTCGTCATCAACGCCCGGTTATTTTCGGCAATCCGGAAGTAATCCGCTGCCAATGGAGTACCAGGTGCTCATTCGTTGAGCTTTTGGCGCGGTACTGGGGGATCGGCAATCCTAGGCAAGGGTGGCCGAAGTCGGAAATGTCAGGGGGCCAACAAAACACGTCCTCGGCCCAGCCTTACGGTAGCTTGTGGCACGTTCTGGGGCACAGTCCTGAGAGATCAACTCTCTGGGATCGCGCAAAAATCGCGGATTATGCAGGATTTGAAAGCGGAGCGCGCTGACCTGGAATCAGCAGTCCAAATTTCCGCTCGCAACTGATTGAAAAGACTTGGCTGCCCCCCAGGGATTCGAACCCCGATATGCTGATCCAGAGTCAGCTGTCCTGCCGTTGAACGAGGGGGCAGCGCGGTGTGGCTGGAACCTGCTGTATTACAGGCTTTTCTGATTTTAGGGGCTGCCAGGATTATGGTCAACCGAATCGGCGGCGCGATCCGCGCGAGGGCAACTCCAGCCCCTTGCCGTCCATCTACCAATAGCCAAACCACACCGAGAGGTCATATATGACTACACAAGCTCCTCCCATCGCCAACAAGTGCGCTCATCCGGCGTGTAATTGTCCGGTGGAGCCGGGACAGAAATATTGCAGCGGCGCCTGCGAACGGGCTCCCGATAAGGGATTGGCGGGAACTGAGTGCAATTGCAATCACCACTCCTGCGCTCTAGCGGCCTGAAGGCTAAACTTGGGCTTACCTCACCTTAGCTGCTCAAAGCACACGACGAGTGTGCCTGTCGATTGTCGATTTTTGATTTTGGTGGTTGATTGCGAGGGGCTGCTCTTCTCGGAAATCGACGATCACGATTCCCCTCCCGCCGCGTTAGAATTCCAGCGGATTCCCGTCATTTCGTATTTGGGAGGTAGCGAATGGTTACCGCCATTGACAGCATTCCTCACATCACCGACTACAGCGAGATTGCCCGACGTCCACTCGAAACCGACCACTGCGCTCTGATCGTGGTGGATATCCAGGAGAAACTTCTGCCGCCCATTTTCCAGAGGGAGCAGTTGATTCGGAATTCGCAGTTGCTGATCCGGCTGGCGGGCATTCTGAAGATCCCGACGATTGCGACCACGCAATACTCCAAAGGCTTGGGGAAAATTGTGCCGGAGATCTCTTCTCTGCTGCCGTCAGCGGAAGCGATCGACAAGCTGCAGTTCTCCTGCTTTGGCAGCGACGTGTTCTGCTCAATGCTCGAGCGGCTGCCCGGCAACCGCAATACCGTGTTGCTGTGCGGCATGGAGACACACATTTGCGTGATGCAGACCGCTTTGAGTGCGCTTCGAGAAGGCTTCCTGGTGCACGTGGCTTCCGATGCGGTCGGTTCGCGGGCGGAGTGGAACTGGAAAGTTGGCCTGGAGCGGATGCGAGCCGCGGGCGCGGTTATCTCGTCGACGGAGATGATTGTTTATGAGCTGTTGCGCGCGTCAGGCAGCCCGGCTTTCAAGGAGCTGTTGCCGTTTCTGAAGGGCTGACGGACGGCAAGCTCCAAAGCCAATGCCCTTTCCATCGGGCAAATTTATTGGGCGACGAGCTTCAGCACCGAGCCGCTATAATCTAACACATACAACTCGCCCGACGAGTCTTGCCCGAAAGAGCTGACGTTGCGGCCTGTCGACAGCAGGCGCGTGCGTGTCCATGTTCCGGGCGGGCTTTCGGTCAGGTTCCAGATCGTGCCGCTGCCGAAGTCGCTCAGAAGGTATGTGTCCGCCAGTTGCGGTATGGCGGTTCCGTGATACACATAGCCGCCGATCACCGCGTCGCCTTCGGTGTGGTCATATTCGGCGATGGGAAGCGTGAGGCCACTCATGTTGCAGCCGCTGGCGGAATTGAAGCAATGCAGGCCCTCCATGATGTTCCATCCGAAGTTGCCGCCTTTTTGCAGGATATCGACTTCCTCATAGTGTTCCTGCCCCACATCGGCACAAAACAGACGGCCGCTCGGACGATCGAAAGAGAAGCGCCAGGGATTGCGTAGCCCGTAAGACCAAATTTCCGGCAACCCGCCTCCGCTCGCGAAAGGGTTGTCGGGGGGAATGGCATACGGTAGGCCAGAGCTCGTGTGGTCGACATCGATGCGGAGCATCTTGCCCAGCATGGTTTCGAGATTCTGGCCATTTCGCAGAGGATCGCCGCCGCTGCCTCCGTCGCCCAGGCCGATGTATAAGAAACTATCCGGACCGAAAACCAACTGCCCTCCCTTGTGGTTGGGAAAGGGTTGGTCGACCGTGAACAGGATCCGTTCGGTGGTTCGATCGGCGAGGTTCGGGTTGGTGGCGGAAGCTTCAAATTCGGAGATCACGGTCTGCATCTGTCCGCCGACAACCCGGTCGTAGTTCACGAAGAAGCGGCGGTTCTGGCTGTAGCTGGGATGAAATGCCAAACCGAGCAGACCTTTCTCGCCTCCGAAATCTACCTGGCTGCTGATATCCAGGAAGGGGGTTGGCAGGAGAGCACTGTTGCTGATGATCCGGATCGTACCGGGCTGTTCCACAACAAAGAGGCGCCCAATGTTGTCGGCGGACACCTCGAGGTCAACCGGGCTGCTGAGTCCTGAGACAACCGTGTTCAGGGAGAGCTTGAGTGAAGTCGGTGGAACGTTAGGTTGCGGAGTTGTATTTGTACTGCCGCAGCTGGCCAGGAAAATCGCCCCAGTCGCAATTAGAACCACGACGAAAAGAACAGAGAGCGGCCGTGCAGGCATGAGCAACCTCTATCCGTAGATGTGACGAAACGGCCGTGGCAGGGAAACGTACGTATTCTACTAAACTCACTCCTCTTTCTTCTTCACCCGCACGACCGTGATCTTGGCAAAGCCTTCCTCGAAGGTGGGCGGGCGCAGCTTGGAGGCCATGCGCTGCATCACGTCTTCCGGGACCACGCGATCGCGGCGCTGGTTGCGCTCTATGCAGACTTCTACCGGGACGTCAAAGAAGACGGCATGAACCTCGTAGCCGTAATCGCGCGCCATCTTGATCCACGTGTGCCGCTCGTGCGGGGACAGGTTAGTGGCATCCACGTAGTTCATGGGGCGACGGGCGATCAGACGCGCCTTCAACATCGAGCGGAGATTCGAGAACACCAGGTCCTGGAAACGCTGCTCGGTCGCGTCGTCGAAAAGCAGGGTGCGGACAAGGTCGCTGGAGAGCGGCGTGATGTTGTGGCGCTTGAACCAGGAACTCTTTCCGGAACCGGGTAAACCGATGGCCAGAACGACTAAACCTCTGGGAGCGCGTGGGGCCGGAGGGGCTACCGGCCTTGCAGGAGCAGGCTGAGTTGCAGGCGGCTCGGCTTCGCGGATGAGCGTGGGCTGCAGGGGGACGGATGGCGGCTGAGTTCTGGGTTTGCCACGACCGCGGCCGCCTCGTCCGCGACGACGGCGCCGGCGGGAAGCGCCTTGACCGGCTTGCTGACTGGAGGGGCGATCCGCTGGCGCGGGATGAATCGGCCCGGTCTCGGCGGACGGTTCTGGCTGGGATTGAGTTTCAGGCTCGCTGGTCTCCGGCTCAGGAGCGGCTTCCGTTTCGAAGTACGCGGGTTGCAATGGCTCCGGGCTGGCAGCTGGGGCTTGGGGTTGTTCCTGCGTCTTCTGCTTGCGGCGCTTCAGGCGCTCACGCATCCACTTGCGCATGACTGGCTTGTAACATACCCGCGCGGTGTTGGGCAACGTGCGAGAAACGGAGACGCGGAAAGCCGCTACCGCTAGAATGGTTTCATGTCCAGCACCATTCCGGCTGAGCTTCAAAATCAGAAATACATTTCGCTGACCACGTTTCGCAAAAACGGTATTCCCGTAAGAACGCCGGTGTGGTTCGCTGAGCAGGACGGCAAGTTGTATGTCTTTACGAATCCAAAGTCAGGGAAGGTGAAACGGATTCGGAATAATCCCCAGGTGCGGATTGCTCCTTCGACCATTCGGGGCAGGGTTACAGGACAGGAGTTTTCAGCGAGGGCGCGGATACTGCCGAGAGAAGGGTGGCCGGGGGCGCGAAAGATAATGGAGCGGAAGTATTGGCTGATGCGGGTGCCGTTTCTGTGGAGCAAGGACAGCGTGTTTATGGAGCTGGAAGTGGGGTGAGGGTGAGCGGTTCTGCACGCCAGATCCTTCGCAGGCTGGCACCTGCTTGATGGATGACGACACCGGGGATAGTGGCCAGCGGCGGAGTCGACAATAGAGTCGCCCGGCCCCTTGCGCACTCGCCAGTGGCCGCTGTCCGTTCGAGGGTTCGAGAACTTCGAGAACAGGACTATTTGCCGCTCGCTCCACTCGCCTGCTAACATCAGTTGTTTATCCCGGACACGCGGAACAAATCTGATCCCGTTCTCATAATGGAGGCACTATGGCCATCAAGGTAGGTATTAATGGCTTCGGGCGCATTGGACGCAACATTTTCCGGACCGCCATCAACGATTCCAATCTCGAGTTCGTAGCCGTTAACGATCTGACCGATCCCAAGACTCTTGCCCATCTTCTCAAATACGACTCCATCCTGGGCAACCTGCCACACAACATCAGCGCGGGGCAGGATTGCATCAAGGTAGACAGCAAGAGCATCCGGGTTTTTGCGCAGAAAGATCCTGCGCAGCTGGATTGGGCTTCCGTGGGTGCGCAGGTAGTGATCGAGTCTACCGGTCGCTTCACCGATGCAAATGATGCCAAGAAGCATATGCGTGGGCCGGTGAAGAAGGTTATCATCACGGCTCCGGCGAAGAACGAAGACGTCACCATCGTGCTGGGCGTGAATCAGGACAAGTACGATCCGGCCAAGCACCACGTCGTTTCCAATGCGTCCTGTACAACCAATTGCCTGGCTCCGATAGCCAAGGTGGTGCACGACAACTTTAAGATCGTCAGCGGCACGATGACGACCATTCACTCCTATACCAATGACCAGGTTATCCTGGATTTCCCACACAAAGACCTGCGGCGGGCGAGGGCGGCGGCGGTGTCGATGATTCCGACTTCCACCGGAGCCGCCAAGGCGCTGCACCTGGTGATTCCCGAGCTCAAGGGCAAGCTCGACGGCTTCGCCATGCGCGTGCCTACGCCCAACGTTTCAGTGGTCGATCTGGTCGCCTTCGTCGAGAAGAAGACGTCGGCGGAGGAGGTCAATGCCGCCATGAAGAAAGCGAGCGACAGCGGGCCTCTGAAGGGCTACCTGGGTTACGAACAGGACGAACTGGTTTCAGCGGATTTCAAAGGTGATTCGCGGTCTTCGATCGTCGACGCTCCTATGACTCGCGTGGTGGGCGGGAATTGCGTCAAGGTGATCTCGTGGTACGACAACGAATGGGGATACTCCTGCCGCGTGCGTGACCTGACCAATTACATCGGCAGCAAGGGTCTGTAATTCTGTAGCGCCGTCGGGCCCGCCAACGAGGGCAGGATGCCCTCGCGACAGCCGGCAAGATGCCGGCGCTATCTCGAGGACCAGCCATGTCCAAGCTTTCCATTCGAGAGCTTCCGCTCAACGACCACCGGGTTTTCATGCGAGTGGATTTCAATGTGCCACTGGATGACGGCGGACGCGTCATGGACGACACCCGCATCCGCGAAACTCTGCCAACCATCGAATATGCCCTGCGGCACGGGGCGCGGCTCATCGTCGCCTCGCACCTGGGGCGGCCCAAGGGCAAAGCAAATCCAAAGATGAGTTTGAAGCCGGTGGCTGAGCGTCTCCGCATGTTGCTGGACAAAGAACTGGCGCGCGGGGAAAACGTCGGCTTCTGCCCGGAGTGCGTTGGCCTGGAAGCCGAAGAGATGGCCGGCAAGTTGGAAAAGGGCCAGACGCTTCTGCTGGAGAACCTTCGATTCCACGCCGAAGAGGAAGCGAATGATGAGAAGTTCTCTAAACAACTGGCGCATTTAGCCGATTACTACATCAATGATGCCTTTGGCGCGGCGCATCGAGCGCACGCTTCCACCGTGGGTATTACCAAGTTCGTTCAGAAGTCGGCGGCCGGTTTGCTGATGGAGAAGGAGCTCGAATACCTGGGCCGGGCGGTGCACAATCCGGAGCGGCCATTCGTCGCCATCCTGGGCGGGGCGAAGGTGAGCGACAAGATTGGCGTCATTCAGAATCTGATGACCAAGGTCGATGCGCTCATTATTGGCGGCGGAATGGCTTACACCTTTCTGAAAGCCAAAGCAGAGCCGATTGGCAGATCGCTAGTCGAAGCCGACAAGGTACAACTGGCCAAACAACTGTTGGAGCAGGCGAAGTCGCGCAAGATGAAATTTCTGTTGCCGGTCGACCACGTGGTGGCGGAGAAGCCGGATGCCAATGCGCTCGCGAAGACTGTGACGCACATTCCCGATCACCAGATGGCGCTGGACATCGGACCGAAGACGATCGAATTGTTCGCTGAGGAAATCTCTACGGCACGAACAATCGTTTGGAACGGGCCGATGGGGGTGTTCGAAGTCCCTCCGTTTGCCAAGGGCACATTCAAGATTGCTGCAGCCATTGCAGACAACGGAGGCGCAACGTCGATCGTCGGTGGCGGAGATTCGGTGGCCGCCGTGCGCGCCTCCGGCCTAGCCGACAAGATGACTCATATCTCCACCGGGGGTGGGGCTTCCCTCGAATTTCTGGAGGGCAAAAGATTGCCCGGAGTGGAAGCGCTCACGGACAAGAAGTGACGTGGCGGGCAACCTCGCAATTCGCCTGCTGCTGGACGGCGGCAAGACCGTGGAGTTCCACGGTCCGGCGGACATCACTAAGGAAACGACCGACGCGATCGTGAATGCCGCGAACTCGTCCCTGTTGGGCGGAGGCGGTGTGGATGGCGCGATTCACCGCGCCGGAGGGCCGGCGATTCTGGCCGAGTGCAAACGCATTGTTGCCGAAATCGGCCGCTTGCCTGCGGGAAAAGCTGTAATCACCACGGGCGGGCGTCTGCCGGCTAAGTACGTGGTCCACACCGTAGGGCCTGTCTATCGGGACGGCCGCCGTGGCGAGGCAGAGACTCTGGCAAGCTGCCATCGGGAATCGATTCGCGTGGCCGATGAGCATGGAGTTACATCGCTAGCCTTCCCTGCCATTTCGACCGGCGCTTATGCGTATCCGGTCCATGAAGCGGGGCCGGTCGCAGTGACGGCCGTGATTGCGGCCTTGCGCTCCAGCACTCACGTCAATCATGTTCGATTTGTCCTCTTCGACGCCCCTACTCTTGGAGCCTACGTTCGTGCAGCGGAAAAGCTGCATGAGCAGAACCCCACTTCATACCCGATCGAAAAGAGTCCTCAATGAGAAAGAAACTGATAGCCGCCAATTGGAAGATGTACAAGACACCGGACCAGACCAGCGCTTTCTTCCGCGAGTTCCTGCCCATGGTGGCCGGGCATGATCGGGACGAGATTGCCGTCTTCCCGCCTTTCATTGATCTGCCTGTGGCGGCGGAGGCGGTAAAAGGGTCGAATATCGCGATTGGTGGCCAGGATCTCTACTGGGAGAAAGAAGGCGCCTTTACGGGAGAAATTTCGCCAGCCATGCTGCTGGCGCTGGGCTGTACGCACGTCATCATCGGGCACTCCGAGCGGCGGCAATATTTCGGGGAAACGGACGACACCGTCAATCTTAAGCTCAAAGCGGCGCTGGAAGCGGGACTGACGCCCATCGTTTGTGTCGGTGAGGTCCTGGAAGAACGCGAAGCAGGACTGACCGATGACGTGCTGCGGCGACAGTGCGTGCGCGCCTTTCATAAGCTCTCGGGAAAGAAAGCGGCCAAGCTGGTGATCGCCTACGAGCCAGTATGGGCTATTGGGACCGGCAGAACGGCAACGCCGCAACTGGCGTCGGAGGCCCATGGGCTGATCCGGAGCGAAGTCGGCAAAGCGCTGGGAGAGGAATTGGCAAGAAAGATCAGACTCCTCTACGGAGGCTCGGTTAAACCGGAGAACGCCAAAGCGCTGATGACCGAAGAAGAAATCGATGGAGCGCTGGTGGGGGGAGCCAGCCTCGATCCGAAGTCGTTTACCGAGATAGTGAAGTATTGAAGATTGCAGATTTTAGATTAGATTTGAAACCAGCTTGGAGCCGGGGCCGGCAAAAAGCGGTCCGCCGAGGGCCAGAATACATTTGGGGTTAGCGGCTAAGACCCGAGTTGGCGACGCCAGAACCGAACCGATTGCTGCAGAGATCCCGACCTTTTCATATCAGCACGGCCCTATTGGAAATCTCGGAGGTGTCGGGGGGGAATGTCGTGTCGCGTAGCGATCTTCTTGATGCAGAGCGCAGATATTTCTCTTTACACTTCTTTACACTTCTTTACAATGCTTTGTCAGTGCTTGGGAAACCCCTGTGAGCGACCTGTTTCTTGAATTCTAGAGGGAGGACTCGGGCTGGGACATTGCCGAATACGCTCTAATGCTGGCTAACATCCTCGTAATCGTTGTCGGCACTATTCGGTTGATTGGCTCGAAGTCCAATACTGTTTTCTCGACGTAGCGGGTTCGATCCACACGTGATCCCGCAATTAGCACGTCACGGCAGGGTTCAGGTTTGTGTGATCTGCAAAGATCCAAGACCACCGCAGATTCGGGGACCAATGGCACTGTTCTTGAAGATGGCACTCGAAAAGGTGCTTGTTCTCCTCTTAGTGGGTTCCTGGGTTTGCTCCGCGCTCATCGTCGTTGCTGCGCGCCTATTTCTTCGCGCCACAGAACCTGCGGTTAAAGAATTCCCGCCAGTCAGCGTTCTTAAGCCACTATGCGGCTGGGATGATCGCTTGGAAGACAATCTGCGCAGCTTCTTCGTGCTGGACTATCCAGACTACGAGATCCTTTTTGCTGTTCATCGCGGCGACGATCCAGCAGCCGTCCTGGTTAGAAAAGTGCAACGTCATTTTCCGCGCGGTCCCAGTGTGCAACTGGTCGAAACGGGAGAGCCGATCATTCCCAACGCTAAGGCTCACAGCTTGCGACACCTGGTTGCGAGGGCCAAACATAACATTCTGGTGATGGCAGATAGCGACGTGCACGTGCCGCGGGAACTGCTGCGATCCATTGTGGCCGAGTTTTGTGACCCACAGGTTGGGGTTGTGACCTGCCCGTATCGTGGCGTGCCGGGACAGAAACTGTGGTCGCAGCTGGAAGCAATCGGCATAAACACGGAGTTTCTTGCTGGAGTTCTGATCGCCAGGATGTTGGGAGGAATGGATTTTGCACTGGGGCCAACACTGGCAGCCAAGCGGGAGGTGATCGAGGCCCTGGGGGGCTTCGCCGAACTGGGCAATTATCTCGCAGAAGACTTCGTCATCGGCAGCCGGGCCTCGGAGATGGGATACAGAGTGGTTCTTTCTCGGTGCATCGTCGAACACCGCATCGGCAGCCAGGATCTAGCACTCAACATGCGCCATCGATTGCGCTGGGCGCGCAGTACTCGCTTCTCACGGCCGCTCGGCTATTGGGGACAGATCTTCACCAACCCGATCCCTCTCGCACTTCTTTTTTGGATTGCTGTGCCGAGATCGTGGCCTCTGCTGGTGTTCACGGCTGCCGTGCGCGGCATAGCCGCCTGGGCGACCAGCAAAGGCATCCTCGACGACGCTCTCACTAAGCGAAGGTGGTGGTTAATTTCTTTGCAGGACGTGATCAGCTTCTTGGTCTGGATATTAGGCTTCTTCGGCAGTACGGTTGAGTGGCGGGGCAGACGCTACAGCATCTTCGGTGATGGCCGCCTCTGTTTCCTGGGCGACAGCACTGCAATCCGCGAGCAGGCGCAGCCCAGTTTAGGTGTACCACCGGCTGGGCTTCGCCAACCCAACATAAGGCCGGGTGAGGAAATCCTGGGACCGTGATTTCACAGCGCGCCTCGTGGAACCGATTTGTCCAGTTGTCCTCGCCTTCGATTGAACAAGGAGAGTAGGCAGATGTGCGGCATCCTGGGGTATTCCCATATCACGAAGGACCCGCAACCCGAGGTCTTCCGCTCGGCATTGTACTCCCTTGTTCACCGCGGGCCTGATCATCAGTCAGTCTTTGAGAGCCCACAAATGTCGCTGGGTTCGACCCGCTTGCGGATCATTGACCTGCAAAACGGCGATCAGCCGTTTTTCAGCCCTGATGGCGACGTCACGGTTGTTTTCAACGGTGAGATTTTCAATGCCTGCGACCTGCGGAACACCTTGATAACCGAAGGATTCAGCTTCGTGACAACCTGCGACACCGAGGTTGTTCTCAACGCATTTCAGTGTTGGGGCACTGAATGTTTTCCCCGTTTTCGCGGCATGTTTGCCATTGCGATCTGGGTTGCCTCGGAACGGCGATTGATCCTGGCTCGGGACCGCGTAGGCATTAAGCCGCTGTACTATTGCATGCGGGACGGTGAGATCTACTTTGGGTCCGAACTCAAATGTATTCTGGCGCATCCGGCCGTGCGGCGCGAGATTTGCCTGTCCGGCCTGAATTGCTTTCTCAGTCTGAACTACGTTCCCGGGCCGTTCACCTTAATCGAAGGCATTCTTAAGCTGATGCCGGGGCACCTGTTGGAGTGGCGAAGCGATAGTTATCGCGTTCGGTCGTATGTCTCCACTCCTTCCACGGTGCGCCCTTCGCACTCAATCGAGGAAGCCTGTGAAGAACTCGATCATTTGCTGTCAGAATCGGTGCGCGAGGAACTTGTTGCTGACGTGCCCGTGGGTATTTGGCTGAGTGGAGGCTTGGATTCTTCCACAATTTTGTATTATGCAGCGAAATGCTTGAGCCAATTACGCACCTTCTCGATTACATTTCGTGGACGCTCCTTCGACGAGGCTAAGTACATCCGGGAAGTCAGCCGCCGCTTTGGTACGCAACACTCCGATTTCGACTTGAACACCAGCGCCGACCTGGTGAGTGCCATCGAACAGATTGCCTACCATTCTGATGAGCCCAGCGCGGATGCCGGTGCAGTTCCTTTGTGGTTTCTGGCCAAGCTGACCAAAAAGAATGTGACTGTAGTACTAACCGGTGAAGGAGCGGACGAATTACTTGCCGGCTATTTGACCTATGAGGCCGATCGCTATCGCGCTATGGCCAGTGCGGTCGCAATGTCCTGGCGCAAGGCGGCCCTCGCGCTGGCGATGAGATTGCCAGTCTCAGACGAGAAAATTGGATTCGAATATAGACTTAAGCGGTTCTTGCAAGGGTCCCTGCTCTCACCAGACATGGCGCACGTCTTCTGGAACGGGACATTCTCGGAGGACGAGAAGCGGCAGTTTTTCCGGTTCGCAGACCCGAGATCTCTCCGTTCCGTTCTGTCGACTATGAATGGTGGTTCGGGATTGGATCGCTATCTGGATTTCGACCAGAAGTATTATTTGCCCGACGATATCCTGTACAAAGTCGATCGTATGAGCATGGCGCATTCCCTCGAGGTCAGGCCGCCATTTCTCGACCCGCGAATCGTCGATTTTGCGGCGGAGCTGCCAGGGGATTTCAAGCTCCGCCGCTCGCAATCCAAGTACGTGTTACGACGTTTGATGAAGGGCAAGTTGCCGGCTTCTGTTTTGCGCCGGCCCAAGATCGGTTTTGACATTCCAATTCACGACTGGTTCCGCGGAGCGCTCCGGCCTTTCTTGTTGGACACACTTTCCGAGGATGCAGTGAGGGCGAGTAAGTTGTTCCATTGGCCAGCTGTGGAGCGCCTTGTACACGAACACCTGACAAGGAAAACGAATTGGGGATATCACCTATGGGGTTTGATGACTCTGTTGATATGGATGAGGCGGTGGAACGTCGAGATCATTGGCGAGGGAACGATCGCTCAGCACCAACAATTAAATCCTCCCCCTCCGGTCGGATCGTTGTCTTAGTAGCAAGCCTCGTCTTTCTTCTGAGCATTACAAGCCCTCCCCGCCTCATGGATGATGTTGATGCCGTTCAGGCTCAGATTGCCCGCAACATGCTGCAGTCTGGAGACTGGGTCACCGCCCGGCTCGACGGCGTCGCTTATCTCGAGAAATCGCCGCTGGTGTACTGGATGATGGCAATATCGTTTCGCATTTTTGGCGTCCACGACTGGGCTGCGCGTCTTCCACTCGCCTTGGCCGTGGTGCTGTTGTGCTGGGTTACCCACAAATTCGCGGATTGGGCATTCGGCGAAGGATACGGCCTATATGCAGGAGTGGTGCTCGCTACTTCGGTCGGACTTTTTCTGTTCACACGCATTTTGATACCCGACGCGATGCTCACTCTGGCGATCACTGGCTCCTTTTGGGCCTGGCTCATTCTGCTTGAACCCCGAGCAGAGCCCCGGATCACCGCTGCCCTGGCATTAGGGCTTTGCCTAGGCGCTGGCCTGCTGCTAAAGGGCCTGATCGCAGTGGTCTTCCCCGTGACCTCTGGCCTGGCTTACATGGCCGTGACTCGCCAGCTTTTCTCGAAGGAAGCATGGCATCGGCTTTGCCCTGGGGGCGTGATCTTGGTTGCGTTGGTGATCGCCGCCCCGTGGCACATCTTGGCTACACTACGCAATCCACCTTACTACGCCTTCTCCCTGCACAGCGGACCGGGAGAGTACCGGGGGTTTTTTTGGTTCTATTTCATCAACGAACATCTCTTGCGATTCTTGAACCTGCGATATCCACGGGACTACAACACTGTCCCGAGGCTATGGTTCTGGCTGCTGAATTTGGTGTGGCTGTTCCCGTGGTCGGCTTATCTGGTCGCTGCAGCGACTCTTAATTACAAGCCGAGCGATCGTTCAGGGCGCGTCCGTCTGATGACGCTCTGCTGGGTTGGCGTGGTCATGTTGTTCTTCACTTTTTCGACAACCCAGGAGTACTACTCGATGCCCATCTACCCAGCCGTGGCGCTGCTGATTGGATCGGTCATCGCATCGGGTAGCCGGCGCCTGCGCACCGCGACCAACGTGCTCTTTGTGGCGTTCTGCGTACTAGGTGTATCCTTGTGCTCAGTCCTTCTGCTGGTCTGGCATATGCACCCTGGGGGCGATATCTCTCGCGCCCTAACCCAACATCCGGAGTTGTACACGCTGTCGCTCGGCCACATGAGCGATCTGACAGTCGGCACGTTTGCCTATTTGAAGTTTCCTTTAGCTCTCGCAGTCCTGGCGTGTGGAGTGTGCGCAGGGGCACTGCGACTTTGGAGCGGTAATGCGCGCACGACGCTCCTCGCGGTCGCTGCCGGGATGATCGTTTTCTTTCAAGCAGCCCGACTGGCCTTGATTCGATTCGACCCGTACCTAGGTTCCTACCCGCTGGCTGAAGCCCTGCAGAAAGCACCCCCGGGAGGGCTCATCGAAGCCAATGCTTATTACGCCTTTTCGAGCGTGTTCTTCTACACGAACCGGACGGCACTGCTGTTGAACGGGCGCAACAGCAATCTTGAATATGGCTCGTACGCGCCCGGGACTCCCGACGTATTTATTGACGATGGCAAGTTTGCGGTCTTATGGAGTCAGCCGTCTCGTTGGTACCTGCTGGCTTATCGCACGGAATTGGCGCACATTCAGCAAGTCGTCGGGTCCGGCAACCTTCACGTTGTGCGCGCCAGCGCCGAAAACTGTCTATTAACCAACCACCCGCTCGATTGATGACCTATATGCCTGTAAGAGCACATGAGGCGTGGGAACGCCGAAGTTTCAAAGGGAAAGACAGTCTGGGCAGTGCTTAGTAGAGGACGTCGAAATCGAATAAGAATCGCCGCGGGTAGTTGCCAAAAAACGTGCCGTACTGCGGGTCTTCCGTGTTGGCGAAGACATCGAGGGGATTGGAGTGGTTGGTCAGGTTCAGCGTCGACAAGGACAGCCGAACTGCATATTTCTTCGACACCTGCAAATCTTTGCACGCTCTCAGATCAAATGAAAAATATTTCGGAAAGCGGTTCTGGGGACCTAGGCCAGAATCTATGTATTGCTGGTATAGATTGACGGGCTGATAGGGAAAGCCGTTGCGATACTCGATTTGTGGGATGATCTGGAATTTTAGCGGCAGGGCATACATTCCCCAAAGCAGGAATCGATTGGGGATCTCGCCCGGAAGACTCGCCTCGAGGTCTTGCCTGACTACCGGAAACGGAAAATCGCCAATGTAACCTTTAGCGGTGGCCAGGTCGCCATGTGCGGACTGTCTCACATACGAAAAGAAAAATTGCCGTCGCGACTCGGCGCCGATCTTGGCCGTGACCTCGAACTGACGGGTTCGGGCGTGGCCGGATGATCCTAGAACCAAGGCGTGCTGATCCGCAACCGTTCGGGGCTGCAGAGTAATGAGGTCCTCCGCCCGGCTCTGCAAGTATTTGAGACGAACTGTGAGCCACGGATTCAGGATGCGTTCCGCCTCCAAATTCCATGCCACGCTGTAGGGGGCAAAGTTCCCGGCGGTCTGTGCGCGATCGATGAATGGGAATTTCGAAGGGCCGTTTTGCGCAACCAGGTTGAGGTAGTGCGCAGGCGAGCCGATGACTCGATTGAGGACATCGTAGGAAGTGACGATCTGCTCCGGGTAAGTGCGGAACGCGTAAGTGCCGAGCGGCACGCTGTCGTAAAAAATACCAAGCCCGCCGCGCACGATGATCTTGCTGTTTTTTCCGGGTGTCCAGACGAACGCGCTGCGCGGGGCTGTTCGCACCGTGTGCGTGATAGTTTGAGCTTCGAGACGAATCCCGAAATCCACGCCTAGCTGAGAATTGGGTACCCAGTGATCCTGGAAGTACACGGCGGGCTCGTACTGGGCAAGGTCGAAAGGATTTCCGGCCGTAAAGTCAATTCGCTGGACGAGACGGTGAGTAGCATCCTCGATCAGCACTGGACGCGCATGAAGCTGACCCTCGTCTTGGCTGTAACCCAGCACGGTACCGATCTGCGCTGTGTGTTGTCCGCCAAGATGCCAGGCGCGGGGTGACCAATTCTCAACCCACTGAAACCGGCTCGCTCCGCGTGATTGCTGGCCGAAGTAACTGCCCAGATTTCCGCCCGGGGTCAGCACCATATTTTCCGGCCCGCGCGGTTGAATGTCATTGCCCACGCGCGTCATTGCTGCCGTACTCTGCACGACGCCTCCACCTAATGCCAATCGATGCAGAAAGGTAACGGTGATCGGGTGCATGCTCTCGTCGGGGGTCACAGGTTGCGGGTTGAAGAAGCCGAGGCCCGCATAATCCAAAGAGTGGGGAGCAAAATGGAAGGTCACGGTCAACATCTGGTTGGGAGAGATGATGTCGTCAAGCTGGGTAAACGAGTTGAAGGCCTTCGATTTCGTTTCGTTGAAGGGAAATGGCAGCGTGCGAACAGCTGCTTTGTAGAATAATAATTCGCTTCCTTCCGAGATGAAAAGCCGCTTGGAGATTAAAGGACCACTGAAGTTCACGCGCGGAGATGCGGTCTTCAGTCCGACCAGGTGCCAGCTTCGGATGCGAAATTCAGGCAGCGGATCGTTGAGGCTGAGGTTCCACTTGTCGCCGCCACGGCGTGTTTCGGCCGCCACCACGCCCGCAATAAACTTTCCATACTGGGCTAGATAGGGCATTTCGCTGACCGAAATTGTTTCCACCGAGTCGATTGGAATACTAAGCCCAAAATTTCCAGTCGCTGGATCCGTAACATCCACCGAGTTCACCAACAATGTGCTGTGGTGTTCGCTGTATCCGGCGATGTCGAGAGCACCGTCATTGCTGCGCACCACGCCTGGGAGCAGGGGTAGCGCGTCGGTCAGGGTTGCGGGACGCGATGGAGTCTCTTTCGCTGACTCTGGAGCTAAGGTGGCCTGGGTGCCCGCCTGTTCTCTGACGGCAGGCAATCCGGACTGAATCGTGACCTTCTGTTGCTTCAGGCCATTCTGGGGTAAAACCACCTCGAGATCCTGGGCTTGCGAATCTACAGCGATCGCGATTTCTGCGCGAGTGTTGATATAACCCGCTTTCGAGATCGTCAAGACATATTTTCCTGCCGCCGGAAGCTGAAGCTTGACTCTGCCATTCACATCCGTGACGCCGCTTGCAGCGACACTGTTAGCGTTGGCTTGAATGTGCGCCTCCGGGAGCGGTTGGTCCTGCTCGTCTATAACTGCCAGGTTCAGGATATGCGGGATCCTTTCCTCCCCGTACGCAGCAGTCATCCAAAAGCCGCAATAAAACGGCACTGCCCACAGGATCAGAACCAGCCAAGGCGAGCAAACGAGATTGTGCCTGTACAGACGAGCCGAATGGCTGGAGAGCAACGAAGACCGCCCCAAGTTCAGAGGGTTCACGTCTTAGAACCTTAAGAACATTCAACCAGCTAAGGCATCGATTTGCAAACGGTTCCGGGTACCTCGACTCAGATGCGCATCTACTCATCGTGTTTACTGGTCATGCGATAATCGCGTTAGACTCACCACGCGTCTTGCGCTGCGAATCCGGCTTCGAGAGAACGGGAACGGGAGCCTTACAGTGGTTCAATAACGAGGCAGGGTTGACGGCAGCAGCACACTTCCCAGTCCAACTCCTACCACATTGCGCAAGAACTCGCGACGACTGCAGGAGAGCGCCCAGACCATTTGTCGGGGAGTCGATCCTCTACCATCACGCACCCTGTTTGCCAAAAAAATGGTCCATAGCTATCACGTTTCGTGGTTAGCGGAGAACGTTGGAAACAACGAAAGTGTAGATCGATTTCGGGTACAAGGTGCTGGTGAAGCTTTTTTGATTTCCTGCCTCCAGCGGCAACCTGTCTATGTGCTGCTTCCAGTCGGGAACCTCGCTGCTGGGTGCCATAGTCGTCGCGATTCGCCGTACTGAGGCGCCGATGCTCTTAAACCGGGACAAGTCGTATTTAACCGATTCCTCAGCGTCACCTATCACAGTGATGATCACAAGCTTTTTGCGAGGCGGGATCGTAGTCTGCAATCGAATTCTCATTGTCCATGCCAACGGTCAGCCAAACCCCACTTCAAGGTGCGACTTGTTCTTCACGAACAAGAAGGTGAACCACACACTCCTCAGCTCCCGGAGGAACATCGATGATTACGCTGAGCTGGTGGAATATTGAATGCTGGATCGTGAGCTCGCCGTTCCATCAGATAATGATCACAGAACCAAGATGGCCTTTGCTCCAGGGTGAGAGCGGGGGAGATAGCGGCAGGTCTGTTGCTGTACCAGTGATTGTTGTGCCAAGCCGATAGCAAGGGACATACCAAACCAGCATTGAAGCAAGTTGGCGCACATTGGACTAGAAATTCCCTTTAGGCTTCGCTGCCGCGCCTCCCTTTTGGATCGAAAGCAGCTCAACTTCGAAGATCAGCGTGGCGTTCGGCCCGATGTTGCGGCCGTTTCCTCGCTCCCCGTACGCCAGCTCTGAAGGGACAAAGATCTGCCACTTGGACCCGACCGGCATCAGCTGGAGGACCTCCGTCCAGCCTTTGATAACGCCCTTCAGCGGTAAGGTTGACGGCTCATTGCGCTTGTATGAACTGTCGATCTCCGATCCGTCGAGGAGAGTGCCCCGGTAATTGCAACGAACGTTGTCGTCGAGCCCTGGCTTTTTGCCGTCCCCTTCCCTCAGAACCTTGTATTGCAGCCCACTGGGTAGGACGACGACTCCGTCTTTGGCCTTATTGGCCGCAAGGAACGCCTCCCCGTATTTCTTGTTCTGCTCGGCGAACTCCTTCTGGGCGAGCGCTATCTTCTCGCGCTGCTCCTTATTGTATTTCGGCAAGTATGCCATTGATATCCTCCACCGTCATGAGCAGCGTGGCCCCAGAAAAACCGTCTGCCATTCCCTGCATCAGGAATTTCGGATCAACCTCCATCTGTTGTCTCGCAACATCAGATCCGAGCTCTACGCCTAAGGCATAGCC
>Ga0209804_1000929_pt1 | contig 20583 bp, 18 predicted proteins | sample GraSoiAngelo_139_FD_185896 | JGI IMG/M metagenome (GOLD analysis project Ga0209804, IMG submission 185896) | Grasslands soil microbial communities from the Angelo Coastal Reserve, California, USA - 14_0929_12_20cm (SPAdes) (version 2) | ecosystem: Environmental > Terrestrial > Soil > Grasslands ... | reverse complement strand
GACCTCTAGCACCAGACGACCCTGGATGTAGACTTGGATGATCGTGTACCCGCGGCTGCGGATTGACTCGCTGATCCGCGTCCCAGGCTGCAGGATCCTGCGCAGCACGGTGCGCACGCCGGCCTCGTCGACGACGACCAGCTTGACTTCCTGATTTGGTTCTCCGGCCGGGACCACGAGTTGGACACTGGTCAGCTTCTCATCCGGACTAGGCGCCGCCTGCGCCTGCGCGGTCACCAGGGGGGTCGCCGGTGGTGCGGATTCTTCGCCCGGACGTACGGTGACGGTCACGCTGATGGGATCGTTGGCACGCATCTGCGCCCCCGCCCGCGGGGATTGGTCGATTACGATGCCGGGCTCGATGTCCGTGGCCGTCGTGTTGCGAACTTCCGAGAGGGTGGCCCCCATATCCTGCAGTAATCGGCGGGCATCCGGCAGCGGCCGGCCGACCAAATTTGGCATCTGCAGCCGCTGTGGCCCCTTGCTGACAACCAGGTTGATGGCGCGATTGCGCTCGACCCGGGCGCCCGGCTGCGGATCCTGCTCGATCACAAACCCGCCCTTGACCTGCTCGTCGAAGGCTTCACGCTGCTCGCCCACGCGCAGCCGCGCCTGCTCTAGGAGCAGGCGGGCCTCCAGCAGCGTGCGGCGCTCCACGTCCGGCACCAGCACCATCTCGGTCCCCAGGCTGACCGCGACGTTGATCACCCGCCCGCGTTTGACCATCTTCCCCACCGGCTGGTCTTGCGAGACGACGGTGTCGAGGGGCGCATCGGCGCTATAGATCTGATCGCTCACCTGCAGCGTGACCTGCGCGGCTTCCGCCGCCCGCTGCGCCGTGTCCAGTGGCTGGCCGACGAAGTTCGGCACTGCAACCTCGGGGACCGCCAGGTAGCCGGTGAACAGCCGCCAGCCACCCCACAGGCCGCCGACGACCATGACCAGCACCACGGCCACGGTCAGCCCGAACGACTGGGGTGCGGCCTTTGCCTCCGTCTCTACCGCCCCGCCCGGCAACTCCATCGTCAGGGGTGTGTCCTCGATCCCCCGGGTTGCCGGCGGCACCCGCCAGAGTTCGGTCTCGCCCAGCAGATCCGCCCGCATCTCTACGGCCGAGCGGTACCGATCGCTAGACGATTTCATCAACGCGCGAGCGATGACCCCTTCGACCCGCTCGGGCAGACCGGGCACCAGACTGCTGGGAGCGGGCGGCGTCTTGTGGACGTGGGAGAGCGCGATGGCGATCGGGCTGTCGCCGTCGAACGGCAGCTGGCCTGTCACCATCTCGTACAGCACCACCCCCAGCGCGTACAGGTCGGCCGACCGGCCCACCGTGGTTCCCCGCGCCTGCTCAGGCGATAGGTACTGCACCGATCCGAGGACAGTGCCGGTCTGCGTGATGGTGGCCGAGCTCAACGCGCGGGCAATGCCGAAGTCGGTCACCTTCACCCGCCCGTCCGCGGTGAGCAGGATATTCTGCGGCTTGATGTCGCGGTGGACAACACCGTGGCTGTGCGCGAATTCCAGCGCTTCGCAGACCTGCGCGGCGATCTGCAGAGCCCGCTCGGGTGAGAGGCGCCCCTCACGGCGAATGTACTCCTTCAGGTTCGCTCCCTCGACGTATTCCATGGCGATGTAGTGCACGGTGCCATCCCGCCCACTGTCGTAGACCCGGACCATGTGCGGGTGGACCAGCTCGCTGATCGCCTTCGCTTCACGCTGGAATCGCTCGATGAACTCGACGTCCGTGGCGTACTGCTCCCGGAGCACTTTGAGGGCCACAATCGCGCCGTCGGCGATCCGCCGCGCGGTATAGACGGTCGCCATCCCGCCCTCGCTGATCCGGTCGAGGATCTCGTACTGCGCCGCTACAACGTGCCCGCTGACGATCACGGCCTCAATCGCCCCTTACCCACTGTGCTTTGCGATGGCACTTCTGGAGTCGTTTCCTGGTTCCCTCGTTCCCTTGCTCCCTGGGGCGACAAGATCTGGCGCGCCGTGGGTGCGCTGCAGTTGCCCACACGCCGCGTCGATGTCCACCCCGCGCTCCAATCGTACCGTGGTGGGGATCCCGCGGGCGCGCAGTCCCTGGACAAACGCAGCGACCCGCTCCCGGTCCGGGCGCTGGTACTGCAACCCATAGACGGGGTTCCAGGGGATAAGGTTCACATGAAACGCATACCCCGACCCGCCCCCTTGCGGGAGCTCACCGTGTGACTCGCCGACGGGAATCCCGGCTGGCGGCGCATCGTCGGCCACCATCCCGCCCGCCCGCGCGCGCAGCAGCTCGCCCAGGATCGCAGCCAGCTCGGGCGTGTCGTTGACGCCTTTCATCAATACATATTCGAACGAGATGCGGCGGCCGGTCTGGCGGACGTACTCGCCGCTGGCATCTAGCAGTTCCGCCACCGGCCATTTCCGGTTCACCGGTACCAGCTGGCTGCGCAGGTCGTCGGTCGGCGCGTGCAGCGAGACCGCCAGCGTGAGCTGGAGTCGCTCTGATGCCAGCGCGCGGATCTGCGGCACCAGGCCGACGGTCGACACGGTCAGGTGGCGCATCCCGATCCCCAGCCCGTAGGGCGCACTCAGCAGGCGGATCGCGCGCAGCGTCGCCTCGTAGTTGGCCAGCGGTTCCCCCATGCCCATGAACACCACGTTGGTGACCCGCTCGCCGGTGGTTCGGTGGACCAGGAGGACCTGGTCGATGATTTCAGCAGCGGAGAGATTGCGCGTCAGACCGGCGAGGCCGGTGGCGCAGAAGGTGCAGCCCATGCCGCAGCCCACCTGCGTGGAGATACACACGCTGCGGCGCCCGTCCTGATACCGCATGAAGACGGTCTCGATGGTCGCCCCGTCGGCCAGCCGGAGGAGATATTTCATGGTGTCTCCGCCGTCGGCGGCCAGCGCCGTCACCGTGGAAAGCGACGTGAAGGCGGCATCGGCGGCGAGGCGCGTACGCAGGGCAGCCGGCAGGTCCGTCATTTCGGCGAACGAGGTCGCCCCCCGCTGATAGAGCCAGTGGGCAATCTGCCGGCCGCGATAGCGCGGCTCGCCGAGGCGTTGCGCGAAGGCCTCGAGTTCGTCCAGCGTCATGCCCTTGAGATCCATGATCTGCTGAGATTGCGTCATGCCGTCTGCGTCTATGTTGTGCGACGCGCCATCCGCGCGATGAAGAATCCATCTGTCCCCTGCCGGTGTGGCAGTAACGTCACCATGCCAGGCCGGCTGACCTGCACGGAGGGCAGGCCGTCCGGCAGCGGCAGGGTGGGATCGAGTTCGAAGTCAGGGTGGCGCTTCAGAAACGCTTCCACAACCTCCTGGCCCTCTTCGGGCTCCATCGTGCACACGCTGTAGAGTACCATACCCCCAGTCCGGACCGCGCCGGCCACCCCGTCCAGAATCGCCTGCTGGAGCGCGGCCATCCCAGGGAGATGGTGGGGGTGCACGCGCCACTTGATCTCCGGCCGGCGGCGCACCACCCCCAGGCCCGTGCATGGCGCGTCCACCAGCACGCGATCCGCCGTGTGCCCCAGCGTGTCGCCGAGCCGGCGGCCATCCACCACAACCGCCTCCACGCACCGCAGTCCCAGCTGAGCCACCCGGCGGGCCATGGCCTCGACCTTTGCCGGATGAATGTCGCAGGCGATGACACGGCCGCGATCGCCTATGCGCTCGGCGATGTGAGTCGTCTTCCCCCCGGGCGCTGCGCACGCGTCGATGATCGTCTCCCCCGGCTGCGGGTCGAGGAGGTGTGTGATGAGCATGGCGCCGAGGTCCTGCACGGTAAGCGCGCCAGACTCCGTCAGGCGGTGACGGACCTCAAACGGGCCCTGCAGCCGGAGTCCTTCGGCCAGCATCGTCGGCGTGGCGGCTACTCCGGAGGCGGCAAGCTCGGCGATGACTGCATCTGGCGACGCCCGCAGCCGGTTCACGCGGGCAAAGATCGGTGCCGGTGTGTTGTTGGTCCGGCAGAGAGCAATCGCGTCCCTGGTACCGAAGCGCTGGAGCCAGCGGTCCACCAGCCAGCGTGGATGCGAATGCTCCACCACGATCCGGGCGGCCGGATCGCTCTCGTCCGGCAGGGGGCGTTCGCCCTGATCGGCAAGACGACGCAGGACCGCGTTCACGAGTGCCGCGGTTCCGGCGTGACCATACCGTCTGGCCAGCTGCACCGCCTCGTGGACGGTCGCGCGGGCCGGGACTCGCTCTAAGAAGAACAGTTGATACGTGGCCGTCCGCAGAATGGCCCGGATGCGCGGAGGCAGATCGTCCAGCGCGTACCGGAGCGCGCCGCTGATCGTCCAATCAAGGCGCGCCTGATGCCGGAGCGTTCCGTAAATGAGTTCCGTGGCCAGCCCCGCGTCGGCCGGCGACAGGTGCGCCCCGGTGAGCTGGTGATGCAAGAGGACGTTGGCAAAAGCCCGCCCCGATTCCACCCGGGAAAGCACCAGCGCGGCGACCTCGCGCGCCGATGAAGCGGGAGGCCGCCGCGCTGTCGAAGGCGCGGGGTGATTCAATCGCGTCGAGACTGGCGGATCACCAACAATCGCAGCAGATTCAGGATGGCCACCGCCGCGGCCGCGACATAGGTGAGCGCCGCCGCGTTGAGGACCGACCGCACGCCTGCGGCTTCCTGCGGCGCGACGAGCCCCTGTCCCTGCAGCACGGCTACCGCGCGGTGACTGGCGTTGAACTCGACGGGCAGCGTGATCAATGAAAACACCACGTAGCCAAGAAAGAGGATGATCCCCACGTCCATCAGCCTGGCCATGCCGGTGACGGCCCCGAGCAGGAACAGGAGCCACGCGGCGTTGGTCCCCAGCGTCGCCGCAGGTACGATCGCCGACCGCAGCGCCAGCGGCGCGTAGCCATCGCGGTGCTGCAGGGCGTGCCCGGTTTCGTGCGCCGCCACTCCCACGGCTGCGAGCGAGTCGCTGGCATAGACGTCGGGCGACAGGCGCAGCTTTTTCGTGCGTGGATCATAGTGGTCCGCCAGCCTACCGCCCACCTGCTCGATCGTCACGTCGGTGATTCCCTGCCGGCGCAGCAGCTCCGCAGCCATCTGCGCTCCCGTGTACCCGTTGCTGGCCCGGATGCCCGAGTAGTAGTTGAAGGTCGACTGAACCCTCCACTGCGCATATAGCGCCAGGAGGAACCCGGGAATCAAAATGATGAATGTCGGATCGTAAAAGAAGAACGGCATCGCAGGACACCTCCGCGCTTCATTATATCAGACGCTCTCCCACCTCAAGCCGCGCGCCCCGCACATAGTCGTCCGCCGTCATCCGCCGGCGGCCCTCCGGCTGGACCTCCGTCACCAGCAGGGCGCCCTCCCCCGTCGCCACGACAACGCCTTCGCCGCGGCGGACCTCGATGACCGTGCCGGGACGGGCCGGGCCCGGCGGACCGTGCTCGATCGCCGCCCCCTTCCAGATCTTCAGCAACCGGCCCCGGTGCGTAGTGTAGGCCGACGGCCAGGGATCCATCGCCCGGATGACGTTGGCCAGCGCCCGGGCGGGGCGGGTCCAGTCCAGGCGGCCGTTTTCTTTCGTGAGCTTCTTGACATACGTCGCCGCCGAGGCATCCTGCGGGATCCGCGGCGCCGTGCCCCCGGCAATCAATCGCAGCGCTTCCACCAGCGCCCGCGCTCCTTCGTCGGCCAGCCTGGCTTCCATGGTCTGCGCGGTGTCGTACGGCTCGATCGGCACCCGGCGTTGCAGGATGATGTCGCCCGCATCCAGCGCCTCGCTCTGGTACATGATCGTTACGCCGGTCTCCCGCTGACCGTCGACGATGGCAGACTGGATCGGCGACGCCCCCCGGTACTTGGGAAGGAGAGACGGATGCACGTTGATGCACCCCAGCGGCGGCAGCGTGAGGATCGCCGGCGGAATGATCTTCCCGTAGGCGACCGTAATGATGATGTCCGGCCGCAAGGCCCGCAGCGTGTCCAGGACCGCGGGATCGTTCAGCCTGGTGGGCTGCAACACCCGGAGGCCCAACGCGCGAGCGACCGCAGCGACCGGCGGCGGCGCGACCTGCCGGCCGCGGCCGCGCGGGCGGTCTGGTTGGGTCACCACCGCCAGCACCTCGACCACATCGAGCACGGCCCGCAGGGAAGGGATCGCAAACTCGGGCGTGCCGAGGAAGATGGCCTTCAGACGTCGAGATGGGCTATTGGCAGCTAGCATGACTCAGAAGTACCAGTGTCGCATGCACAGGACCGGCTTTGCCGAGTCCGAGCATCACGGATGCACCGCGAGCCGCAGAATGCCGGGAGGGGGAGGCATCGGAAGGGGGAGGGTGAAGACCCTCCCCCTCCGAGATTACTCATGCTGTGGTGACGGCCGCTTCAACCTCCGCCGATGCCGCCACCTCGCGGATCGTAGACTTGTCGACGACGCGATCGAGGAACAGAATCCCATCGAGGTGGTCGACTTCGTGCTGCAGCACCCGGGCCAGCAGCCCTTCTGCGGTGAGCGTGATACCCTTGCCTTTCCGATTTTTCGCCTTCACTTTCACCCGGGTTGCCCGCGGCACATCCGCGACAATGCCCGGGATGGACAGGCAGCCCTCCGTGCTGATCTCTTCACCTTCGCGCGTGATGATCTTGGGATCGATGAGGACGTGCAGGCGCTCCTCCACCTCGGCGAGGAGGATTCGTTTGCTCACGCCGACCTGCGGGGCCGCCAGACCAACCCCGCTGGCGTCGCGCATCACGCCGATCATGCCCTCGATGAGCCGGTGGATCTCCGGGGTGAGACGCCCGACGGCTCTGGCCTTGCGGCGTAGCACACCTGCTTTGGGGCTCTCGACGGTGATGATTTCCACGTCACATCAGTCTACGGCGAAATACACGCCGAGTCCACCCAGTCTACACAGTCTCCTCAGTCTACACAGTCTAATGCATCGGGGCGTTGGCGTGAAAAGTCTGTAGACTGTGGAGACTGGGAAGACTGGGTAGACTCAGAGCAGGTCGACGGGATCAACATCCACGGTGAGTTTGACGTCCCTGGGCAGTTTCCACTCGGTGAGCAGCACGCCCAGTTTCCGACGCGCGGCGTGCTCCGGCTGCTCTTTGACCAGCAGCTGCCACCGGTACCGTCCGCGGACCCTTGCGATCGGGGCCGGTGACGGCCCCAGGACCTCTCCCGCCCCGGCAAGCGAGCTGGCCAGGCGGTCCGCGCTGTCGCGTACGGCGTCCTCACGGGGACCCGTCATGATGAGATTCACCAGCGGCCGGAACGGTGGATACCCGAAGCGTTCCCGGGCCCCCAGTTCCCCCTCGTAGAACTTCGCGGCATCCCCCTGCGCGAATGCCACAAGCGCGGGGTGTGCCGGCGAGAAGGTCTGCACAACCATGTCCTCCTCTGCCAGGCGCAGCAAACGGGTCAGCACCTGATGGACCCGCTCGGCCGCCCGGAAGTCGGGAAGGTTCAGGGCGGCGTCGATGCCGACTGCGCCGACGACGGCGGCGCGCACCTGCCCCACGCCTTTGATCAGCAACTGCGTCCCGATCAGGATCCCGCCCCGCCGTTGGAACTGCTGCCAGATGCGGAGCTGGGACGCCTCGGTGGGCGCGGCCTCGGCATCCAGCCGCATGACCGGGGCCGAGCGGAAGAGTTTCCGCGCCGCCTGCTCCACTCGCTCAGTCCCGATCCCGTGAGGGCGTAGTTGCGCCCCCTGACATTGCGGACAGACCTCGGGGACCGGCTCGGTCCGATTGCACAGATGACAGCGCAGCGCCACGCGCGCCGCGGTGCCCGGCCGGCCACCGCCCGGTCCGCTGCGGTCCCTGTGATAGGTCAGCGCTACGCCGCACCGGGGGCATCGCGTTACGGTGCCGCAGTCATGGCAGAGGAGGAAGTCGGCGTACCCGCGCCGGGGCACAAACATGATCGCCCTGCCGCGCGGCAGGGTACGCGCCAGCGCCTGGTACAGGCGGCGCCCGAACAACCCGCCCAGCGGGCCCGCCTCGGCCCGCACATCAGACACGGATACCGCGGGCCGCGCCGGCGGCGCCACGGTGATCGCCTTAGCGCGCCCGGTCCGCACCGCGTACACCACCTCCAGGGACGGCGCCGGCGTCCCCCACAGGGTTGATGCGCCGCAGACGCGGGCCCGTTCTTCGGCGATCCGCCGCGCATGATACCGCGGTTCGCGCTCCTCCTTATAGGCGCTGTCTTCCTCATGATCGACGATGATCAGCCCCAGCCGGGGAAGCGGGGCGAAGACTGCGAGGCGTGTGCCCACGACCACCCGCACCTCACCGGCGAGAATCCGCCGCCAGTCAGCCCATCGCTGGTGTTCCGGCACGTCCCCGGTCAGCAGCGCGACCTGCGCGCCGGCATGCCTGGCCACCCACGCGGCCATCCGCTCCGCCTGGGAGATCTCGGGAACCAGCACAATCGCCCCGAGATCCCCCTCCACCGCCCATCGCAGGGCTTCCGCGTAGGCATCGAACCGGGCGTCTTCGCCCACGACCGCCACACTCCGGGGAGCTGTACTCAGCTGCGCCACCACACCGGTTGGCGCGGCGGGTTCGGGGACTGGGCCGGGCGATTGAATCGCGCCGCCAGGATCAGCCTTGGGTTTGCGCAGGGCCGCGGCCAATGAGGGGAGCATCGCGGCCACGGCTTCGCCGACTGTGCACACGTAGTAGTCGGCCATCCACTCCGCCAGCGCGACCAGGTCAGGAGGCAGCTGAGGGAGGCGTTCCTCCACCGCAGCAATGGGTCGCACACGCCGGTCGGCCTGCTCCGCAACTCCTACGACGAATCCCAGCGAGGTCTGGCGGCCAAACGGAACGCGGACGGGTGTGCCTGGGACGATACGGGACTGCAGGGCCAGGGGAATTCCGAACGTGAAGACGCGATCACCGGCACGGAGCGGAACATTGAGGGCGACCTCCGCGAATAACGGGCCGTCCGTTACTTGGCTTCCAGGATCGCGCAAATCTCCTCGATGATGGCGTCGGGCTCGGCCATGCGGCCGATCGCCTCTTTCCCTGAGGCCAGCCAGCCGACGACAGGGCCGATGATCCGCACACCCCGGCGCCGCAGCGTTTGCAGGTGCTCCTGAGTGGTGGGATGCTGGTACATCGTGTCGCTCATGGCCGGTGCGACCACGACTGGAGCCCGCGTCGCCAGCACCGTGGCCGACACCACGTCATCGGTGAGCCCCAGGGCCAGTTTCGCCAGCATCTGCGCCGTCGCCGGAGCGATCACCAGCAGGTCGGCCCGCTCCCCAAGCGTCACGTGGGGCTCATCGTACGGTGTCTGCGCGTCCCACATGTCGGTGACCACCGGGTGCTGGGAGAGGGCCCGAAAGGTGAGCGGGGAGACAAACTGGGCAGCCGAAAATGATGACGTCCGCGCCCCTGTGGAAGCCGTCGTCGACACCATTTATGTGGATGAAGGAGACGAAGTCCGAAAAGGAGATTTGATTGCCCAGCTTTCGGAAGTGGACCTCCGCGCCGAACTTGCGCAGCCCGGTGACGAGATGGGCCGCCTTGAACGCGGCGATGCCGCCGGTCACCCCGACAACGATCACCTTACCTGCCAACCGCTCTGTCTGCTCCATGCTATCGCTCCGACAATGGCTTCTTTGCCGTCACCTGTGCGCGATGCTCTGAGAGCATCGACCGAACCAGACCGGCCAGCGTGTCGGCGATGGCCTCCGCATTCCAGTAACTGGTGTCGATGATCACGTGGTGGGGAGAGAGATCGTTCGTGTCAATATTGTACAGCCGCTTGTACCGCGCCCACTCGCTCCGTTCTCGTTCGAGGAGCTCCGCCCGGGCGGACTCGAGCGGCTGACCTTCCCGCCGCGCCACGCGGGCGGCGCGCACGTCCACCGCGGCACGCAGCCAGATTTTCAAATCCGCGTCCACCATCCAGCCGGCCAGCCGGCTCTCCACGACGCAGTCCCCGGCGCTGGCCAACTCCCGTTGCCGCGCATCCAGCTCGCGGTCCAGTGTGGAATCTTGTTCGGCAAGTTTGTTCACATCGGTGACCGAGATCCCTCTGGCGCGAGCGATGTCGCGGAAGACCTCGCCCCCAGAGATGTACCGGTATCCCAGCCGCGCCGCAAGCCCGCGGGCCACGGTGCTCTTTCCTACCCCGATGGGTCCGGCGATGGCGATGATCAAGTCAGTGAGGGCGCGGCAGCGCCCAACCTCGTTCCCCTCTCCCTGGAGGGAGAGGGATCAAGGGTGAGGGGGCAGAGTCACACAGCGTGCCTGAGGTGCTCAAGTCAGCGAGGTCCCGGCAGGGCCCGGCTCCCCTTCGTCGTCTCTGGTCGTGAACCGGTGCGCCACCGTCTCGGGCTGCACCGCCGAGAGCAGGACGTGGCCGCTGTCCGTGATCACGACGGCCCTGGTCCGCCGCCCATAGGTGGCATCAATGAGCGCGCCCTTGTCCCTCGCTTCCTGAATGATGCGCTTGATGGGCGCGGAGTCAGGCGCGACGATGGCAATGATCCGGCTGGCGGCGACGATGTTGCCGAACCCGATGTTGATGAGCCGCGGATCTTCCAGCGCGTCCTTCATGGCTATTCCACGTTCTGCACTTGCTCGCGCAGGCTTTCCAGTTCGCCCTTCACCCCGATCACCGCGCGGGTAATCTCCAGATCGCTCGCCTTGGACCCGATGGTATTCGCTTCACGGCCCATCTCCTGAAGGACAAACTCCAGCCGTCGCCCGACGGCCCCGGTAGCGTGGGTGACATCCTCCCTGAACTGCACGAGGTGACTGCGCAGCCGGGTCACTTCCTCGCTGACATCTACACGCTCGGCGAAGATGGCAATCTCCGTGGCCAGCCGGGCCTCATCCACGGGAACCTCGCGGAGCAACTCCGCCACCCGCTGGCGCAGCCGCTGCGCGTACTCGCCCGCGGCGGCGTGGGCGTGGGCCTCGATCACGCGGGTGAAGCCCTCCACGCGATCGACCCGCGCCAGCAGATCGGCGGCCAGCCGCCGGCCCTCAGCCTCTCGCATCGTGACCAGCGCCCCCACGGCCTCGTCCACGGCGCGCCCCAGGTCCGGCCACAGCGCTTCCACATCCTCGCGCGTCTCCTCCACTTTCACCACATCGGGGAGGGAGACAATGTGCGAAAGACCGATCTCACCAGCAACGCCCAGGACGTCGGCTAACTCCCGCAACGCCTGGGCGTATGCACGCGCAAGATCTGTATCAGACCGCACAGTTTTGGGCCGCGCGGCGCGTTCTTCCCTCATTATAGTAACGTCGACGCGGCCCCGCAACACACGCGACTGCACCAGGGCGCGCACGCGATCTTCTAGCGCACCGAGATCGCGGGGCAGCCGCACCAGAATCTCACTGAAACGGTGGTTCACGGATCGGATCTCGACGGTGAACCGGCGTGCCGGCGTCAGCAACTCCGCACTGCCGTACCCTGTCATGCTCCGGATCATATGGGAAACGTCATTCTTGTCGATGGAAAGAGGTTCCTGTGCAACAACGGGACTAGGGATTGGGGACTAGGGACTGGCGACTACACCGCTCCACTTCCCAAGACATCTTTGTGGATTGTCTAGTCCCCAGTCCCAAGTCCCTAGTCCCGCATTTGCGTAAGCGGAAGTCCTACGGTATCGTGAACCGAGAATGCCGCGCCTGGTGACATCGTTCGACAGCGTCGTGCTGGCCGCCGTCGCCCGGGACGTGACCGCGCTGGTCGGATCACGGGTCGTGCGGGTGACGCAGCCCGCCCCCGAGGAGGTCGCCCTCGCCGTCCGCGGGCCGTCCGGGACCGCCACCATCCTGAGCTCGATCGACCCTCGCTGGGCGCGCATCCACCTCGCCTCCCCCAGCGCCAGCGGCGAGCCGTCGGCCTTCGCCCAGCAGCTGCGCAGCCGGCTCGAATCGGCCACGCTGGCCGGCGTGCGGCAGCCTCCGTTTGAGCGCATCCTTACACTCACGTTTGAGACGGACCGCGGCCGCGCCGATCTCGTTGCCGAGATCATGGGACGGCACAGCAATCTGATCCTCGTTGAGGATGGGATCATCACCGGAAGCCTCAAGTCCGTGCCGCGCGCCAAGTCCTCGGTGCGAGAAGTCCTGCCCGGCCGCCCGTACGTGGTTCCGCCGGCGGACCGGCCCGCACCAGCCATCCTCGGCGCGCAGGCGCTCGCTGCCCTGCTGTCGTCCTCGGATGAGCCGCTGGCCGCTTCACTGGTGGCATCAGTCCTGGGATTGAGCCCGCCGCTTGCCGCAGAAGTCGCGGTGCGGGCAGGGCTGGATCCGGCCGCGCCCGCGCGCGCCCAGGCAGGCGGGGCGGCGCGCCTATGGGATGCGCTGCAGGATCTCGTGGCCACCGTCACACGCGCGGCGTTTGCCCCGGTCGTCTTTTATGACGGCAACGATCCGGTCGGGTTCGCCCCGTTCCTATTTGTCTCCCTGGGGAGACTGCGGCCGGTGCCGGCCTCCAGCATGAGCGAAGCCGTGGAGATTGTGCTGAGCAGGTTTGGAGCCGCTGCCCGCATCGAGGAGGAACGCTCCGCGCTCCTGGCAGTGGTGCGCGGCGCGCTGGAGCGAGTCGAACGCACCGCTGCCGAGGTGCAGCGCGCCATGGAGGAGGCGGACCGGACCGGAACGCTGCGGCAGCAGGGAGAACTCCTGCTGGCCTACGCGTCCGCAATCCCACCGGGGGCGCCGCGCGCCACGCTGCCCGGATTCGACGGCGCGCCCGTGACGATTGATCTTGACCCTGCGCTGTCGGCGGTCGAGAATGCCCAGCGGCTGTTCAAACGCTATGGCCGTGTGCGGTCGGCCCGACCGGCGCTGGAGGCACGCCTACGAGCCGCCGCTGACGAACGCGCGTATCTGGATTCGGTGCGCGCGCTGATCGAGCAGGCCACCTCGGGTGATGACCTGTTTGACCTGCGGCGTGAACTGGCCGGCGAGGGGTACATGCGCGGCCGCGCGGCGCGTACGCGCCCATCGGCGACCGCCGGGCCACGCCGGTTCGTCCTGGCAGACGGCGCCACGGTGCTGGTGGGCCGGACCAACCACGAAAATGATGTTCTGACGTTCAAGCGCGCGTCACCGGATGACATCTGGTTGCATGCGCGCGGGCTCCCCGGGGCGCACGTCATTCTCAAGAGCGGCGCTAAGCTGCCGTCGGAGGACACCCTCCAGCAGGCGGCGGCGATCGCGGCCTACTTCAGCCGGGCGCGGGGCGCAGCCGGGGCCGCCGTCGACGTCACGCGCAGGCGGTACGTGCGCAAGCCGCGGGGGGCGAAGCCGGGACAGGTGACCTACACGCATGAGCGGACGCTGCAGGTGAAGCCCGAACTACCGAAAAAACGTGATTCGTGATTAGTGATTCGAAAACTGCGAAATGCTGTGAACGCAAGCTCGCACCACCCCGCGTTCGACAGAGGTCGTTACGAATCACGAGTCACGAATCACGAGTCACGTCGTCGGCTCTTCTATGACGACCTCATCCTTCCCATCTATCTCCTGCAATCGCACGGCCACGTGCTCGTGCGACGAGGTCGGGAGGTTCTTCCCCACGTAGTCGGGGCGGATCGGCAGCTCGCGATGCCCACGGTCGATCAACACCGCCAGTTGAATGCCTGACGGCCGGCCGAGGTCGACGAGCGCGTCCAGCGCCGCCCGCACGGTGCGCCCCGTATACAGCACATCGTCTACGAGGACGATCGTCTTCCCGGCGACGGGAAACGGGAGCGGGGCCGCGCGGACGGTGGACGTCGGATGCGCGGGCCGGTCGTCACGATGCCTGGTGATGTCCAGCGTGCCCACCGGCACCTGCACGCGCTCGATCTCGGCGATCATCCCGGCCAGACGGTGGGCCAGCGGTACCCCACGCCTGGGCACGCCGGCCAGCGCGAGATGTTCGGCGCTCTTGTTCCGCTCGAGGATCTCGTGCGTCATGCGCACCAGCCCCCGGCGGATCGCATCGGCATCCATGACGCGCGCCTTTTCCCGCATCGCCGGAACGGTCATCTGTGTCGCCCCTTTCGCCGGTCCTGTGCCGCTCCCTGCGCCCTGGCCCGTTCGACAGCCGCGGTGAAGTCCGCTGGTGGCGGGGCCTCGAACGCCATCTCCTTCCCGGAGGCGGGGTGGAGGAACTGCAGGCGATGCGCGTGTAGCGCCTGCCGCCCAATGCCCAGTTCGTCCGGCCGGCCGGCGTAGACAGGGTCTCCTGCGACCGGATGCCCAATATGTGCGAAGTGCACCCGGATCTGGTGGGTGCGACCGGTAACGAGATGGGCTTCCACCAGCGTGTAGCGGGCCAGGCGTTCCAGGACCCGGTACCGGGTGATCGCCTCTCGACCGCGGGACACGACCGCCATGCGCGTGCGATGTCGGGGGTGCCGGCCGATTGGCGCGGTGATCGTGCGCTCGTCGTGCGGCAGCACCCCATGCACCAAGGCCAGGTACGTCCGGTTCACGGTCCGCCGAGCTACTTGAGATGACAGCGATGCGTAGGCGACAGGTGTCTTAGCTACGACCAGCAGTCCTGAGGTGTCTTTATCTAACCGGTGGACGATCCCCGGCCGCTGCCTGCTCCCGACTCCGGCCAGGCCCGGAACGCGGGCCAGCACGGCGTTCACCAGCGTGCCTGACGGCCGCCCGGCGCCAGGATGGACGGTGAGGGCTGGAGGCTTGTTGATGACCAGCAGGTGTTCATCCTCGAACACGACAGGAAGGGGGATATCTTCAGGCGCCACCGTGGCGGGGGGCGGAGGAGGCACCACGACCTCAACGCGTTGTCCCCGCCGGAGGTGGAGCGCTGGTTTGGCCGTACCCCGATCGACGGTGACATGGCCGGTTTCGATGAGCGCCTTTATGCGGGACCGGGAGTGCGCGGGCAGATGCGCGGTCAAGAAAGTATCGAGCCGGACGTCCTCGTGGGCGGCGTCAACATAATAGATGTGATGCTCAGTCATGAGGATAATTGCGGGACTGGGGACTGGGGATTAGGGGCTGGGAACGACAATGTGCGCTCTGTTGCTGTGACTAGTCCCCAGTCCCCAATCCCTAGTCCTGCAGGTTCGTTTCAGTGGGCGTCCTGCTGCATCGCCGGCGTTTCTGACGGCGCCGGCTCGGGCTGAGGGCGGGTCACGACCACGAGGCCTACGATCCCCGCCGCCGCCGCGAGGACATTGGCCGCCTGGGCGAGCGTCAGTGGTCCCACAACGGCCGGGCTCTCAACAAAGAACTCTACCGCAACCCGCGCTAAGGCATGCAGCGTGAGCCACAGGAAGAACAGTGTGCCTGCGCCCGTCGTGCGGTGCTCCTGGAAACGCAGCACAATGTATGTTCCCACGGAGGCAATAAGGAGGTACATCGGTGCGGGATGCCGCTGTTCAAACACCATCTGCACCGCCCACGGCACGGTGGTCGGCCGGCCGAGGTAGAGCCCGTGCAGCAGGGCCCCGATCATCGCCACCGCGTAGCCTGCCGCGAGCGGCGGGGCAAACACGTCGAGGAAGCGGCGCAGCAGTATCTGCCGGGAGCGCGCATACAGGGCGGCCACGGCACCTCCGCCGAGGAGCGCCCCGTAGAAGGCGAGCCCTGAATCCTGCCAGATGGTCACAATGCGCACCGGCTCCTGCACGAAGGTCGGCAGGTTGGCCACCACGTAGCCCAGGCGGCCGACCACGATGCCGCCGATGATCATGTACAGTGCAATGTCCAGCATCTGCGAGGGATCGATCCCCAGCGGGGCAGCCCGCCGGCGGGCCAGGGCGATGCTGACCACAAACGCCAGCAGTAAGAAGAGGCCAAACGAGGAAATGGGGAACGGGCCAATCTGGAACAGAATCGGTCTCATCGATCACCCCGGGGCTGCGCTGTCGCCTGGGTGCGGGCCACCAGCGAGAGAATCAAGAGCGCCGCACCAATCGTCACCGCGATGTCGGCCAGGTTGAACACCGGCCAGATGTGCAGATCGAGATAGTCGATCACCGCGCCGAAGCGCACCCGGTCGATCAGGTTCCCCACCGCGCCGCCGGCAAGCAATGCCAGAGCTCGCTGTGCCTGCGGATCCTGCGCCCATCCTGCCTCATGACGGAAGAGCAGCACCAGCAGGGTGGCGACGATGACGGCGGGCACGAACGCCGGGACTTGCGGAAGTAGGCTGAAGGCGACACCGGGGTTGTGCATGCGCGTGAGGCTGAGGATGGGGAGCAGGACGATGCTGGCGCCCATCGGGAGCGTCCGGATGACGAGTGCCTTCAGCGCCTGGTCGAGCGCGACCACGCCGGTGATCAGCATGACGGTTCCCGTGCGAGGCCCCGATGATCGCGACGGCACGTGTCTCAGTGAGACGCCTTCTCCTCCAGCTCTTTGCACCGAATGCACAGCGTCGCGTAGGGAAGGACCTTCAGACGGGCAAAGTCGATCGGGTTGCCGCAACGCAGGCAGCGCCCGTAGGTGCCCTCTTCAATCCGCTGCAATGCCTCTTCGACCTGGGCCAGCGTATGCTGCACACTGGACTCCAGGGCCACGCTCTTCTCCCGTTCAAACGTGCTGCTGGCCACATCGGCGAGGTCCTCATCGTACCCACCACCGATGTCCATGCCCACCTGCTCATCAACTTCGGGGGCGTGCTCCTCCATCGCCTCCAGCTCGGCCATGAGGCGGTCCCGCTCCTGCTCCAGCATCTTTCTGAGTTCGGAGACTTCCCGGCGGCCCAGCGGCTTTCCGCGAAACGGTACCTTTGCCGCTTTGGTTACCGGGAGTGGACGGGCCGTCTTGGCGCTGGCTCTGCGGGCGACGACCTGCGTGGACCGCAGGCGCGATGCGGGTTTTGCTCGACTTTTCATCGTCTTTGGTGCCATGCATGATCCTCCTGATCCCCGCCGAAACACATCGGCGCGAGCGTTGCCAATGCCGTACACACGTACGTTGCCGCTCGGCTGTCGGTAGTGTATCCGATGACCCCTCTATTAGCAAGCCCCGATATCAAACCTAATTATTCCACCGATCGACGCGAGGCTGAGGCCTTAATCAACGGGGTGCCGCCGGAGAAGTGGCAGCCTTGACTATCGGGTCGACGCGTGTTGAGGCGTCCCGGTCGCAAGGCGGACGGCCGCGCGGGCGAGGACGAGGTTCGAATCCAGCAGCGGGACCTGGAGATCATGAGGCTTCATGACATACGGGAGTTCGGTGCACCCCAACACGACGGCCTGGGCACCCTGCGCCAGGAGATGGGTGGCAACACGCACCAGGCCCTGGGTCACTTCCGGGCCCATCTGTCCGGCCTTCACGCCATAGATCGCGCGGTTGACGACCCGCTGGCCCGCGGGATCGGGCCCGACGACCTCGATACCGCCTCTCCCGCAGGCACGCTGGTACAGGCCGGACGCCATCGTGGCCTCGGTCGCCAGGACGCCCAGCACCCGCACATCAGGTACAGCTTCGCGCGCCGCGGTCGCTACCTCGTCCATGATGTGCAGCACGGGAATGGACACCGCCGCCGCGATGCGCTCGTAGAAAAAGTGCGCGGTGTTGCACGGGATGACGAGGAAGTCTGCGCCGGCCTGCTGGAGGTTTTTCGCGGTGGCCACCAGCGCGGGCGTCGGATCCTCGCCATCGCCGAGGATGGCGGGCGACCGGTCGGGGATCTTCGGATTGTTGTCGATGACCAGGCGGAAGTGGTCTTGATCGACCTGCGCGGGGGTCAGTCGCAGGATCTTCTCAAACAGATCGAGCGTGGCCCACGGCCCCATGCCGCCCAATACCCCGATCACCTTGTCCGCCATCTCCCGCTCCAAAAAACCATTGTGGATTGTGAATTGTCGATTCTGAATTTGCAAACCGGGTCCGGCAACTCAATTCACAATTTACAATTCACAATTCCGTCTACGTTCCCCCTTTGTGGGGGCGCGCCATTTTGGCGATCCCGACTCTTACCTGCCGCCCATCCAGCAGCAAGGTGTGCCGGACGCGGGCGGGGTCGGCCCGCATCTCCACGGCCAGCGTTTCCCGCTCAATATATGCCCGATGCGCGCCTAGAATCGGCTCCAGGCCGCCGTCATGGAAGACGGCGATACGGTCGTCCACTGCCAGCCCCGCATCTTTGCGGAGGTTCTGGATCTGGTGGACGAGTTCCCGGGCCTGGCCCTCCAGCACCAGATCCGGGGTCAGCGTGGTCTCGAGCACGGCGAACTCGCCGGCCTGCCCTTCCGCCGCGTACCCCTGTGCCTCGTGCATCCGGGCCACGACCTCGTCACGCGAGAGGATGACCTCCTCGCCGTTAAGCGGGACGCTGAGACGGCCGTCCCGCTCCAGCGCGCGCAGGACGGTGGCGGGATCGAGGGACCGCACGGCGCGGGCCACGTCCTGAACACGCGCACCCAGGCGCGGCCCCAGCAGATCGAAGCGGACCTTGATCTCAAACGACACGTAGCGGCTGGGATCGTCCACGAACCGGACCGCCTTGACATTCAGCTCGTCGGCCAGCTGCGCCAGCAGCTCCTCGTGGTCGCGCAGCGCGCGGTGCCGGGTCACCAGCAAGACGGCCGGCAGAGGTTGGCGGACCTTGATCCGGGCGTGGCCCCGGGCCGCCCGGCCAAGGGTGACGAGGGTCCGCACCCCTTCCACCAGCGCATCCAGATTCTCGTCTACCAGGGTCCGATCCGGGGTGGGAACATCACACAGATGCACGCTCTCCGGCGCATCCGGCTCCACCGGCCTCACCAGGTCCTGATAGATCCGTTCGGCGAGGAATGGGACAAACGGCGCGAGCACAAGCGTCAAGGTACGCAGGGCATGATACAGGGTGTGGTAGGCGGCGCGCTTGTCGTCATCATCCTCGCTCTTCCAAAACCGCCTCCGGCTGCGGCGCACGTACCAGTTGGAGAGGTCGTCCACAAACGCTTCCACCGGCCGGCTGGCGCCTGCGGGATCGTACTCGTCCAGGTGCTCCTGCACTGTGGCGGCCAGCCGGTTCGCACGGGAGAGCAGCCATCGATCCAGTGTCCCGAGCCGGGGCCGGGTGTGCATCAATGAGGGGAAGTCAAAACTTTCCAAGTTGGCATAGGTGACGAAGAAGGCGACCACATTCCACAGCGGGATCACAAATCGCCGCCGGACGTCGTCCAGCAGCCCGTAACCGAAGTTCAGGTTGGCGGCCGGGTTCTGGACGCAGTAGGCCCAGCGCATCACATCCACGCCGGCGCGGTCGGCCGCTTCGTTGAACTCGATGGCGTTGCCCTTGCTCTTGTGCATGTCCTCGCCGCGCTCGTCGCGCACCAGCGCGTAGCCCAGGCAGGTGCGGAACGGCTCACGCCCGTCCAGCACGGCCGCCATCACCAGCAGCGAGTAGAACCAGTTGCGGTACTGGCCGGGGAAGCTCTCGGTGATGAAGTCCGCCGGGTACCACTGCTGCCAGATGTCGGGATGCGTCCGGTACCCCATGGTGGAGAACGACACGATGCCGGCGTCCAGCCAGGGGTTGCCGACGTCCGCAATGCGCGAGACCGTCGCCCCGCACTTGCTGCACCGGATTTTCACAGCATCGATCCATGGCCGGTGAGGCGAGTGACCCTCGAAGTCCTGCCACCCCGCCACCGCTCGCGCTCGAAGCTCCTCCGCCGATGCGATGACGTCCACGTGGCCGCATTTCGCGCACTCGTAGATCGGGAGCGCCAGACCCCAGTACCGCTTCTTGCTGATCATCCAGTCGTGCATGTTGCGCAGCCAGTCCAGCTCGCGGTCCAGGCCGAAGTCTGGGATCCAGTGGATCCGTTGGGTGATCTGTTTGAGCTGCTCACGCACGGGATCCATGGCGATGAACCACTCGTCTACCAGCCGGAAGACGAGTTCGGTCTCGCAGCGCCAGCAGACCGGATAGCGGTGGGTGTACGGCTCGACCTTATAGAGCCGGCCGGTCGCGCGCAGGTGCTGGATGATCGGCTCCGCCGCCTCACCGGTCTTCTTGCCGACGAGCGACCCAAAGCCGTCGATGAACACGCCAAACTCATCGATCGGGGCAATCACCGGAAGCCCGTGTTCCTTGCTCAGCGCAAAGTCTTCCGCGCCGCAGCCGGGGGCGATGTGCACGATGCCGGTGCCTTCCTCCGCGCCGACATCCTTCCACGGAATCACATGGTGCTCGATGCCCCGCTGCGGTGGCAGGTCATCGAACGGACCGCGATACCGCGCCCCGACCAGCCGGCTGCCGGGCAGCCGCTCGACGACCGTGTAGTCTCCGCTCAGCGCGCCGAGCGTGCCTTCGGCCAGCACGAGCTCCTCTCGCCCCTGGCGCACCACGGCATAGACCAGGTCCGGATGCACGGCCGCCGCCACGTTGCTGGTGAGGGTCCACGGCGTGGTGGTCCACACCAGCAGCGATCGGTCCGCACGGTCGACAAGTGGAAACCGGAGGAACACTCCCGGGTGGGTCTTTTCCTGGTACCCTTCCGTGACGATCTCGTGCTCACTGATGCCGGTCGAGCAGCGGGGACACCAGGGCATAACATCATGGCCCTTGTAGACCATCCCGCGCTCCCAGCACTTCTTGAGGAACGCCCAGATCTGATAGTTGTTCTCGTCGGAGAAGGTAAAATACGAGCCCCCCAGCTGGGGAG
>Ga0209804_1000925_pt1 | contig 20678 bp, 18 predicted proteins | sample GraSoiAngelo_139_FD_185896 | JGI IMG/M metagenome (GOLD analysis project Ga0209804, IMG submission 185896) | Grasslands soil microbial communities from the Angelo Coastal Reserve, California, USA - 14_0929_12_20cm (SPAdes) (version 2) | ecosystem: Environmental > Terrestrial > Soil > Grasslands ... | reverse complement strand
ACTGAAGTGCGACGTCGCAGTGGTCTCAGATACCGGAATGATCGAGCGCGGCGTACCAACGTTGAGCTACGGGTTGCGCGGGGTAACCGCTCTCGAAATCAAAGTGACCGGACCAAAGATGGACTTGCATTCCGGTATTTTTGGAGGCGCCGTTGCCAATCCAATCACCGCGTTAGCGCAACTGCTCGCCACGCTTCATGATCGCGAAGGCCGCGTGGCCATCGCGGGCTTCTATGATCGCGTTAAACCATTGGAGAATTGGGAGCGCGAAGCGTGGCGCAAACTTCCAGTCGATGGCGACAAACTGATCCTCAAGGAAACAGGCGTCCCCGAACTTTTTGGCGAGGGCGGTTACAATTCGCTCGAGCGCATCTGGGCTAGACCAACAGCCGAGATCAATGGAATCGGCGGAGGATATCAGGGACAGGGGACAAAGACAGTCATCGCCAGTCATGCGATGGCGAAACTGACTTTCCGTCTCGTTCCTGAACAGGAAGGCGACGAAATTCTCAAGCTGGCAAGAGCGCATTTACGAAAAAATCTGCTCAAAGGCGTTACAATAGAAATTACCGACGGACACAGCGGCCCCTGGTATCTTACCGACCCGCATTCGCCGCTCGGCGAAGCCGCGCAACGCGCATTGCGTAAAGCATTCGATCACGACCCGGCGCTCATTCGCGAAGGCGGCAGCATTCCCATTGTCTCACAGTTCCGTGGCATCCTGGGCATCGAAACGCTGCTCATGGGACTCGCGCTGGCCGATTGCCGCGCACATTCGCCCAATGAAAATTTTCCTCTCGAAAATTTCGAGGGCGGGATTCGCCTCAATAAAGCAATTCTTCAGGAGCTCGCTCACTGATTGTTTTCCGCGACTAAAATTCATCCGATCAGAAACCAGAACGCGAATTGGAGGTCGTCTGTGTCAGACGCCGGCGCTGACGGCGTTTCCCAGAATGGAGCCGCGGGGATGCGAGCGACATGGACGGGCAGCCCGCCCGGGCGAGAGAGCGGGAGCGAACGAGTCAAATGCCCTACAATTTTGGCGGTCTCCCAACCAATATTTCGCGGGCTTCTAATCGCCGCGATTTCATTTGGGATGCTCCACACCGCGAATGCTGCTGAAGACTCGTTAGGCACAAAGATCAAAAAGATTTTCGCCACACCTACGCCGGCCCCCAGCAAACATCGGAAACGCTCGGCAAAGAAAACGACACCCAGCCCATCGCCCGCAGCTTCGCCACGACACAAGAAGATTTCACCGGCTCCTTCTCCGAGTCCGACACCGAAGTCCAAATCGAAGCGCAAACGAGTGTCTCCGACGCCGACAACCACTCCCGAAGAGAGCCCGGTTCCAAGTCCAACTGAAACCCCAAGCCCCTCGCGTTCGCCGCGTCCTGCTGCGGAAAAAAGAGGCGCGCCTAACGTCACTCTTTCGCCCGATGAGATTTCAGGTTACGACAGCTATCCATCGAAAGTTCGCCAAATTCTCGATGCCGGCCTCGAGCTAACAAAGCAGAATCTCGGTTATACATACGGCTCCGCCGATCCAGCAAACGGCGGAATGGATTGCTCCGGCTTCATTTATTATCTTCTGAGGGAAAACGGGTTCGAAGATGTGCCGCGTGATTCGAGCCAGCAATACGTCTGGGTGCGCAAAGCGGGAGATTTCAACGCGGTCTTGAGCCGGAAGGAAGACTCGTTTGAACTCGACGCTCTCAAGCCGGGCGACCTGCTCTTCTGGCGCGGCACTTATAATATTGATCGCGACCCACCGATCACGCACACGATGATTTACCTGGGCCGTGAAAAACGAACGAAAAAGCGGGTCATGATCGGATCAAGCGACGGTCGCACTTATGACGGCAAACAACGCTGGGGCGTCAGCGTTTTCGATTTCAAAATGCCACCGCCACCCAATAGCGGCGATGCCAAAATCAGTCCGGTCTTTGTCGGCTACGGTCGAATTCCCGGTCTCGTTGAAGAATAGACTCTACTGCCCCTCCTCGGTTTGGACGGGACTTGGAGTTGTTTTGGCCTCCGGCGGGGCCGGAGGGCGAAGGTGAACGCTATGCAATCGGCGTTCGTATCCGACGAAAACTACCGTGGTCAAAACAAACGTTACGATGAGAACGACGCGCTGCTCGCTTTTGGAGAGTTCAAAAATTCGAAACAGGGGCTTCATCGAAGTGTTGCTCAGCTTTTCCCGTTCAATTTCTGGAGCACCGTTGTCATTAGGGTTCCCTGCAGGTTGTCATTCTGAGCGAAGCGAAGAATCTCAGTCATTCCTTTCTACAATCACCGAGCCCAACAGCCAGAGATGTTTCGCTTGGCTCAACATGACAAGAATGGCCTATTTCACGTAGCGAATCGGATCTTTCATCCCGGCTTCGCGAAAGCCTTTGAGCCGCAGAAGACAGGAATCGCATTCGCCGCAGGCGAAACCATCCGGCGATGGATCGTAACAGCTGTGGGTAAGCGACAAATCGACGCCGAGTTCGACGGCTTTGCGGATGATTTCGGCTTTGGAGAATTTGATCAGCGGGGTGTGAATCTGAAAGCGTCTGCCTTCCACGCCGGCTTTAGTTCCAACATTGGCGACGGTCTGGAACGCTTCGATGAATTCCGGACGGCAATCAGGGTAGCCGCTGTAATCGATTGCATTTACACCGAGAAAAATGTCAGCGGCTTGAATCACTTCCGCCCAGCCAAGCGCGTAAGCCAGAAAAATGGTGTTACGCGCAGGAACGTAAGTGACTGGAATGCCGTCTGCGATTTCTGTTTCCGAGCGCTGTTTCGGCACATCGATGTCGCCGGTCAGCGCCGATCCGCCAAAGACACGCAAGTCGATCTTTGCGATTCGATGTTCCTTTGCGCCTAACGAGTCGGCGGCGCGCCGAGCAGCCTGCATTTCGATCCGGTGACGCTGACCGTAATCGAACGACAGCGCATACGCTTCGTATCCTTCGGTAATCGCAATGGCGAGCGTGGTTGTTGAATCAATTCCACCGCTCAATAGAACCACTGCGGATTTCATTTTTGAGCGCTGTTTTGCGCTACGAGCGTAGTTCGCTCGAGTACCGCGTCATCGGTCGTTGCGGCCAGGTTTGCCTTTGTCCGGATGCTCGGCACGCACTGTGAGAGCGATTCCACCCCGGGCGGAGAACTGCGCGGTGATGTTCGCCTCGCGCGGAGCACATGCTTTCACAAAATCGTCCAGAATGCGGTTGGTGACCGCTTCGTTAAACGCGCGCTCGTTCCGATACGAAGCGAGATAAAACTTTAGCGACTTACTTTCCACGCAAAGGCGTTCCGGGACGTAATCGATGTCTATTCTGGCAAAATCCGGTTGGCCTGTGATCGGGCAAACCGAAGTGAAATCGTCCGTTTCGAAATGAATGCGGTAATTGCGGCGGGGCGCGGGATTCGGGAAAGTCTCAAGCCGGGCCTCGGCGGGCGAAGCGGGCAGCTTCGCTGCGCTTCGTCCCAGGAGCGTCAGCCTGGATGTTTTTATTTTCGCCACAAATGAATTAAGTCGTGACTTGCACTGCGTTCAAATGCGTCTGGTCGGGACGGACCGCCGGGCCGTCGCTCGGTTCGGCGCGCCTTTCAGTCGCGTGCGAATCTCTTCGGCGGTCATTTCGTTTATCATTGATTTCGGTTGAACATCGAACATACCTTCGCAACGCTAGGGCGTAGCAGGTGTCGAACACCGAAAGCTTTCGCGAGCAGGCATCCAATGTCCAATATTCACTGATCTCCATGGAGAATCCGAACCCAGAAGCAAAAGATCGCACAGGCGTTATCGATGTGATCGCGGAGAACCCGAAGACGGGTGAGGTCGTTCTCGTGATGAATGAGCCTAACGAGTGGGTTAGCTCTGACGAAGAATTGCTCGCGTTGCAGGAGCGCTTTAACTCTTATGTTTCATTCCTACTCGACGGCGAACTGGCAGAGGTGCATCCGGAATTGGTTGGCAAGCCGGCGCGGATCGAGTTGCGTTGCGGACAAATGCCCGATGCGCGCGCGCTCGAGTTTCTTGGACTGATTCACGATCAGCTGGCGTTCCAGGAGATAAAGTTGGAAGTGATCGTAACGAACGATCCGCCTTCGCAGAAGGCTACTAAATGAGGGGCGACATCCGAAATCCTACAACTCGATCGCGTAGCGCTTCATCTTGTTATAAAGCGTGGGGCGCTGGATACCGAGAAGTTCCGCTGCTTTTTTCTTGTTGCCGTGGCATTCTGCAAGCGCCTGAATGATCGCAGTCCGTTCGACATCGTCGAGTGACTGCACGCCCATACGCGGTAGTCCGGCGATCTCTGCTTGTTGCAGAGCGGGAGGCAACTGTATTTCGGTTGGCAGCTCTTTCACGCCGATCATGCCTTGTCGCGCTAGTACCACGGCATATTCAATCGCGTTTTGCAGTTCGCGAACGTTTCCTGGCCACGAGAAATCCAGTAATTTTTGAAACGCTTCTGGCGAAATGTCTGGCTCGGATTTGCCGAGCTGCTGAGCAAACTGTTTCACGAACGCGGCGATCAGCAGTGGGATATCCTGTTTCCGTTTTCGAAGCGGCGGCACTTCAATTTGAAACGTGTTTAGCCGGTAGTACAAATCGGAACGCAGCCGGTTCTCCGAGAGCGCTTGAGCCACTGGCCGGTTGGTCGACGCGATCGCCCTGAAATCCGCTTTCATCGTTTGTGTGCTTCCAAGGGGCCGATATTCGCGCTCTTGCAGCACGCGCAAAAAGCGCGTCTGCAGTTCCGCCGGCATATCGGATATTTCGTCGAGAAAAAGCGTGCCGCTGTCGGCTGCCGCGATCATTCCCGGGAAATCCTGCATCGCGCCGGTGAACGCACCTTTCACGTAGCCGAAAAGCTCTCCCTCAATCATCGTTTGAGGAAATGCTGCACAATTGAGTTTTACCATTGGTTTCTCTGCGCGCCGGCTCCGCGCGTGAATGGCATTGGCGATTACCTCCTTGCCCACGCCGCTCTCACCGATGATGAGAGCGTTGGCGTCTGATGGCGCCATTGCATTGATCAATTCGTCGATTTCCTGCATCGGCTTGCTCTTGAAAATGAGAGCGGGCCGCGCCTCCGCCACCTCCAGACGCCGCTCAAGTTGCTCAGTCTTTTCTCGAAGTTCTTCGGCTTCTCGCAACAGGAACTGTTTTTCCAATGCTTTCTCCATGAGGCTGAGCAGTTCCTCAGCCGCGTACGGCTTGCTGATAAAATGATAAGCGCCTCGTTTAATAGACTCGATGGCATTGTGCAACGAGTCGTGCGCCGTCAAAATAATAACCTGTATCTGGGGAACTTCGGTTTTGATTCGATCGAGCGTCTCTAATCCATCCGCGTCGGGCAATTGAAGATCGAGCAAAATGAGTGTGGGAGATTTGGACCTGATTAACTTGAGTCCTTGGGAAGCCGTAGGTGCTGTGTCCACGTGATAACCATGCCGCGTGAGCAACGCCTCGAGCGTCATGAGCACCGGGCGCTCGTCGTCGATGATCAGGACGCGATGGTTCCCAGTTTTCATGTCAGCCGATCTCCGCTGCCCGTACTACGCGCGACCACGCAGTTGGATGCCGAGTCAGGCTAGCAGCCTGAAATCCGTCTCTCACCTTCCAAGGGGAGGCTGAGTCGCGTGATGAGCGTGGAATGTTCGGGATCATGTTGGGCATACAGTTCGCCGCCGTGGGCCTCTACGATAGCCCGGACTCGATTCAGACCAAGACCGTAATGGCCCTGGCTGATTTTATGAAGCGGTTCACGGCCCCAATCGTCGGTGGGCAAGTCAAACCGGCCCTTCGGCTCCTCGAGCGTAAAGAGGAACCGCTTGTTATCTATCTTGGCAGTCGCAACAAGCACGCCCTTGCCACGATTGTGCCGAAAGGCATTGGCAAAAAGTTCGATAAAGATTTCCTGCAAAAGCTGAGGATCAACACCTAGCATCGCGTCGCCGAGCTGAACCTTCCAATTGATTTCCGCAGTTTCTCCGGAGAAGTCGCGATTGATTTTCTCACGCAGATCTTCCATGAAATCCGTAGCCGGGTACGAAATCAGGTTCGGTTTGACCGCACTGACTGCTTTGGAAAGCGATTGCAAAGTCGAGGTCAGTCCAGAGATCATTTCACGCAAGCGCTTGATTTCGCCCTTGATTTCATCATCTCGCTCCAGCTCGCTGATATAAGCGGACTGCAGTTCGATCGCATTTAGATGGTTGCGCAGATCGTGACTGAGTTGGCGAATGAAATGAACGACGTCGCTCCAGGCAACGTTTGAAACATTAGGTCGACCTTCGAAAGACGGCTCCGCCATATTCTGGCTTACTCTGCAGCATTCTACTCAGTGCACGAAAATTGATCGTCCGCCGGTTCGTCACCCTGCGAAACTCGGATATGCGGATCGTTGCTCGCCAAATGTCGCAGCACGTGAAACACGTCTTCCGGGTCGGCGTCGATGGAACGCGCAATTTCCTCGGCCGTTTTTCCGGACCCATCGGTTAGTTTCGCGCGTACTTGTTTTTGAAGTTCCAGCAATCTTGTCGCCGCCTTTTTACCGGCTTCGACGCCCGGCTGATCATAAGCATTGATGTTAACCAGCGAGCCGTAAAAGCCCACCGCGCGCTCATAAAGCGCAATCAATGCGCCGATATTAAATGCGTTCGCCTCAGGAATGCTCATGGTGATTGATTCGCGTCCGCTTTCGTAGAGCGCGCTTCGGGTACCTCGCAGAAACCCATGAAGGTAGTCCCCACTTGTAACTCCGTCTTCGATTTCGATCGGCGGGCTGCGCCGATCCTTGTCCACCTCGATAAAAGTCACGAAAAAATTCAAAACACCGTCACGCAACTGCTGCACATAAGCATGCTGGTCGGTCGATCCCTTGTTGCCGTAAACAGCAATGCCCTGATGCACGATCTTGCCGTCGAGATCCTTTTCTTTTCCGAGCGATTCCATCACCAGCTGTTGCAGATATTTCGCAAACAATGCCAGCCGATCTTTGTAGGGAAGGATCACCATATCTTTTTCGCCTTTGCCGTTGCCGGCGTAATACCACATGAGCGCCAGAAGCATCGCGGCATTCTGGGTCACATCCTGTGTACGAGTGTGCTCGTCCATTGCCGAGGCGCCCGCGAGGAAATCATCAATGTCAAAACCCTGAAAGGCCATCGGCAAAAGCCCGACAGCGCTCATCACCGAAGTTCGCCCCCCAATCCAATCGTGCATTGGGAATCGGGCGAGCCAACCGTTCTTTTCAGCGTACTTGTCCAGATCGCTACCCACGCCGGTCACAGCCACCGCGTGCTTATTAAATTGCAGCCCCTTTTCTTTGAATTTTACTTCGGCCTCGAGCATTCCGTTTCGTGTTTCCTTTGTCCCGCCAGATTTTGAAACCACCACGACAAGTGTCTGGCCTAGCTCATCACTCATCTTCTCAAAGACGCGGTCGAACCCGTCCGGATCGGTGTTGTCGAAAAACAAGATGTCCATCGGATCATGCCGTGATCCGAGCGCGTCCGAGACGAATTGCGGCCCGAGCGCCGAACCGCCGATGCCAATGAGCAACACGTGCTTAAAAGATTTTCCATTTTCAGCCGTGATTTTTCCGCCGCGAATATCCGCCGCGAATGTCTTGATCCGCTTAACCGTCTCTTCGATCTCGGTGCGAATTTCCCGAGTCGGCGCCAAGGTGGGATTCCGGAGCCAATAATGCCCAACCATTCGCTTCTCGGTAGGATTAGCAATCGCCCCGGCTTCCAGCGCTCGCATGGCTGCAAACGCGTTGTCGATTTTCGGTCGCATTTTTTCGAAGAAATCATCCGGGAATTTCATCCGACTGATGTCGACAGAGAAGGCGGGGTCGCGGTAATACAAAAAATACTGCTGAAAACGCTGCCAGAGTGAAGAGGACGACATAGACACAATATTAAACGACATTTGAGTATCGATCCTCGAGTCTGCAAATCCAAATAAAACCAAGTCGGCAATGTGCCCGTCGTCGTCAGTTTCCGTGGTTGGCTTCTAAACCGTACCCGCGACCACAGGGGAAAGATACGTACGAAATTCGATTGCGGCGTTAAGTCAGGGAAAATAACTTCCTCGAATGGTGTTATGTGCCAGCGGCAGGCAAGGCATGCCACATTTGTTCTCAGGATTGATCGCCTTAGGCGTGGCAGCGGCCGTTTTGCTTGGTGGGGGAATCGTAGCAGTTCATCTCGAACACGCGACGATTGTCTCGACTGCCCCGGAGTTGTTTCCGCTTAAAAAGCAGGGCCTGGCATTTCAGCGTGCAGCTGCGCATGCTCGAAGCGTATTGCCGCTTTACGGCAGCTCAGAGTTGGTAATACCTCCGCTTCCAGAGAGGGCGAGTATTTTTTTTCGCACTGCGCCAACGGGGTTCCAGGTTTCGCCCGTCGGCGCTGGAGGCGCGAGCTCACTGAGCATGTTGCAAAAAATTGGCGCACTCGGTTCCGATTTGCGCGCCAAAAAGCTTGCCATCTCGCTTTCGCCCGGGTGGTTTTTACGAACCAGGTGGGATGGCTACAAAGGAAGTTTTTCGCTGATGGCAGCGAGTGAAATGACGTTCGGGACCGCACTCGATTTCAAGCTAAAGCGGAACATTGCTTCACGCATGCTAAAGTACCCGGACACGCTGGAAGCCAGTCCATTTCTCGAATTCGCGTTAAAGCGGCTCGCTTCCGGCCGGTTGCTCGATCGCGTCGTTTTCTGCGCGTTGTGGCCGCTCGGAAAATTACAGACTGCCATACTGGAGTTGCAGGATCATTTTGCGGCGTTCACTTACATTCGCCACAAAATCAAGCCGGCGCCGCCGAGCCGTTTAGAGCTGCTCGATTGGTCGAAGCTTATTTCAAACGTAAGCGGACCCGAGAGCGCCGATGGAGAGACGCCGACAAGGGCTGCGACCCTGAACGAAGAAAAAATCCCTGGTCGTGGTGACGCGAAATTTCAGAATGCCATGAACGCGTCCCAGGGCTGGACCGATTTGGAATTGCTCTTGCGCACGCTCGCAAGGATTCACGCTCGCCCGTTATTGCTTAGCATGCCAATAGCCGGCGACCTTTACGATCGCAAGGGGGTGTCGCCCTCGGCTCGCGAAAATTATTACGCAAGGCTTCGCGCCCTCGTGCAGCGATACCATTTTGCGCTGGTTGAATTTGAGGGGCATGACGAAGATCCCGCTTTTCTTTATCGTCACCAGAGTCACCTCACTGCGAAAGGTTGGATCTATTACAACCGCGCCCTTGATGATTTCTTTCATGGGCGTGTCCCCCGGAGCTGATCAGAGCGACACCTGCTGCAATTGTTGGAGGCTCTGTCCCGACTCGAGCTTATGTAGGGTAATATCCTACACGATCTTTATACTCTGACTTACATGCGGGGCTTTACTCGCAAGCATAGTCTGGAGTTAGCATGGGCTCCGCCCGAACCAGCACACCACATTTGTTTTCAGCCGTTATCGCCGTCGGCGTCGCTGCGACGATTTTGTTCGCTGGCTGGACGGCCGCGATTCACCTTGAACGACGCACCCTCGGGTGGACTGCGCCGCAGCAATTTCAGCTCAAAAACCAGGGGATGGTCTTTCAACGGACCGCTGCGCGTGCGAGGAGGGTCTTGCCGCTTTACGGTAGCTCGGAGTTAATAATCGGAGTCCCGGATAGGGCGAACAAATTCTTTCAAAACGCACCCACAGGGTTTCAAGTGTCGGCAGTCGGCACCGTTGGAGCGACGTCGCTAATCATTTTGCAAAAGATCGCAGCTCTTGGATCGGACCTGCGCGGCAGAAAGCTTGCGGTATCGATTTCGCCTGTCTGGTTTCTGATGCCCGCTACGAGGGTCGATTGGTACGAAGGTAATTTCTCGTTGTTGGCGGCGAGCGAACTGACGTTCGGCAGCACCGTCGATTTCGAACTGAAGCGAGATATTGCTTCACGCATGCTGCAGTTTCCAGGCACGCTCGAAAAGAGTCCTTTGCTCGAGTTTGCGCTGCGGCGACTCTCCTCCGGAAATTGGTTCGACCGACTGATTTTCTGCGCGATCCTGCCGTTAGGAAAAATATACATGGCCGGCTTGGAGTTGCAGGACCACTTTTCGGCAGTCGCTCATATCCTGTACGCAACTAAGCCTGCTCCCGCACTGCAGCGGCAAAGGCCGGATCGGCCGACGCCCGTCGCAAAAGCGAGCGAAGCCAAAATTTACGCACAAGCCAAGGTCGAAAATGCGCCTGCGAACGGTGAATCCATAGCGCCTGGTCGTCTTGATTCCCGGTTTCGTAACCGCATGAATGCGGCACCTGAATGGGCCGACTTAGAGTTGCTATTGCGCGCTCTGGCCAAGGTTCACGCCCGCCCACTCCTTCTCAGTATGCCGATGGATGGACGCTTTTATGATCAGCAGGGATATTCTCGGTTGGCGCGCGAGAATTATTACCAAAAAATGCGCGCCCTCGCACAGCGATACAATTTTACGCTCATCGAGTTTGAAGACCACGACGAGGATCCAGCGTTTCTTGACGCTAAGCATACGCACCTAACGCAGGAAGGCTGGCTGTTTTACAATCGTGCTCTTAACGATTTTTTTCATGGACGCGTCCCAGGGAGTTGATTGATTGTCGATCGTCTATTGCCCGATCCGCACGATCGTAATGCTCCACGCTATTTATCTGTTATGAATGCCGGCTTTCACGAAAAAGTGTTGCAACTGGTGGCGTCGGTTGCCGAAACCGATGAGGTCCTCGCCAACCTCGAGCTACCTCTTTACGAATGCCAGCTCTTGGATTCTATCAAGACGGTGGAGTTGATGATAAGAATCGAGGAGGAATTCGGTCTCAAGATTTCCCCGGCGGAATTCGAGCGCGAAAATTGGGGGACGCCGCGCAGGATCATCGCTGACCTTGAGAAAAGGATGCGGGTGAACGCGTGAGCTGGATCAGGGCACATCCGGCGCTCTGGCGGGCGCTGCTGATTCTGTATTACCTTGCTATTATTGCGGGCTTAATTGCGATCTACGGTCGAGGCAACTTTTCCACGCCGCCGTTTGTCTATCAGGGTTTTTGAGTGAATCTCATCGAGCAAATCGATCATTGGGCTCTAACGGCTCCGAATGCGATCGCACACATCAGCGGAGATAAGAGGCTGACTTATGGCGAGCTCCGCCGCCGTTCAGATGCCCTCGCTGCCCATCTAACAGAACGTTTTGGCAATAATCGCTCTCCCATTGCGGTGCTCGGGCATCGGGAGCCTCAAATGCTCATCGCGTTTCTCGGAGCGGTAAAATCCGGCAGGCCCTACGTTCCGCTCGACACAGTATTGCCTCAACAACGCATCGACAAAATTCTGGCAATCTCGCGCCCTGCATTGCTTCTCTCGCCGGAAGACGTCACGAAACTTTCCAGCTCTGCCCCGTTTGTTCCTGCTACGCGCGTGCAACGCGACGACCCATTTTACATTTTGTTCACCAGCGGCAGCACTGGCGAACCGAAAGGCGTTATCATTACACTTGGGTGTCTGGAGCACTTCGTCGCGTGGATGCTTAGGGAACAGAAGTTCGTCCCTCTCGGCGAGACCTTTTTGAACACGGCGCCCTTTTCATTCGATCTCTCTGTGATGGATTTGTATTGCAGCCTTACCACGGGAAGCACGCTATTCAGCATAAGCCGCGATTTGGTTGCGAATCCGAAAATGCTTTATCGCGCGCTTGGAAATTCAGGCTCTACGACGTGGGTTTCTACGCCATCGTTTGCACAAATGTGCCTGGTTGAAGAGAAATTTTCGGAAGGAATGCTTCCACGCATTCGGCGTTTTCTTTTTTGCGGTGAAACACTTGCCGCGCAAACTGCGGCTCGTTTGCTTGAGCGTTTTCCGCGAGCCCAAGTGTGGAACATGTATGGTCCGACGGAGGCAACGGTGGCCACCACTTCCGTACGAATAGACCGTTCAATTTTGGAAAAGTATTCAGCGTTACCAGTGGGACGCGCGATGCCTGGGACCGACGTTTTCGTTGTGAATAGAGCTGGCGAAACTTTGCCAGCAAACGAGCAGGGCGAAATTGTCATCGCGGGGCCGAATGTTAGCCTCGGTTATCTTGGACGCACCGACCTTACCGAAGCCGTCTTCTTTGATCATTTCGGTCGACGCGCTTATCGAACTGGCGACCAGGGCCGGTTTCATGACGGTTTCCTTTTTTTTGAGGGCCGGATGGATTCGCAGCTCAAGCTCAGCGGTTACCGCATCGAACCTGGCGATGTCGAAGCAAACCTTCTGGCCTTGCCCTCTGTAAGAGAGGCAGTAGTAACACCGGTGATCAAGAACGGCGCGGCCCAATCGCTCGCCGCTTTCGTAGTGCTAAGCGGCCAAACTGAGAGATCACATTTCGAATTAACACAATCGCTGCGACGGCAGCTAGCTGAGCGGCTGCCAGTGTACATGTTGCCGCGCAAATTTGTTTTTCGCGATGTTTTTCCGCTGACGGCGAACGGCAAAGTCGATCGAGCGCGGCTGGCCCAGTCGCTGTGATTCCATACGCCGATTTTACCTATTTTGGACTGCTGCTTTACGCGGCAGTTCCGACGCTCATTCTGGGGCTGTTTGGTAAAGCCGGCTGGCGGTGGGCGGCCCTCGTCACTGCCGGGATGCTCCTCGTGCAGTATCACGGGTTGTTAAACATGCGGCCCCATTTCCCGGTCCGCGAGATCTGGATCGTCATCGGTTTCGCCGTCTGGCAATGGGCAACAGTCTCCGTATTCGCAAAAAGCGGGGCACGCGGCGGCTGGCCGTTCTATGTTGCGGTTGCGGCAAGTCTGCTTCCGATTGCCGCGTCCAAATTTTTTCCGGTCGCGTCGCCGGGGAGCGAGTTTGGTTTTCTTGGAATTTCCTACATCACGTTTCGGGCATTGGATGTCGTATTTTGCTTGCGCGATAAAGTCATCGCCCTCCCCGGAACGCTCGATTTCCTGATGTTCCTTTTTTTCTTTCCAACGATTTCAGCGGGTCCGATTGACCGTTACCAACGTTTCGCAGCCGATTGGAGAAAGACCCGAACCCGCGCTGAATTTCTTGTCGATCTCGATGGCGCGGTGTATCGCATTTTTCGGGGGTTTCTTTACAAATTCATTCTCGCCGCGCTCATTAAACAATACTGGCTGGAGCGAGCTGCCAGCAGTGGGAGTTTCACGGCGTTGGTCAGCTACATGTATGCGTACAGCTTCTACTTGTTTTTTGATTTCGCCGGCTACAGCGCTTTTGCCATTGCCCTGAGTTATCTTTTCGGCGTCCATACTCCTGAAAACTTCGACCGACCGTTTCTCGCCCGGAACATCCGCGATTTCTGGAATCGCTGGCACATCACTCTCTCATTTTGGTTTCGCGACCACGTTTACATGCGCTTTCTCTACGCGGCGATGCGCGGCAAATGGTTTGCGCACAAGGAAGTCGCTCCGATCGCAGGCTATTTTTTAGCCTTCGGACTGATGGGCCTGTGGCACGGCCCCGAGCTTCATTACATCGCTTACGGATTTTATCAGGCGGTGTTGCTCTCTGCGTTCCACATTTTTTCCCGCTGGAATAAGGTGCACAGCTATTGGCGCGACGGTCTGGCCTCGCGGGTCGTGGCTATCTTCATCACGTTTCAATTTGTTTGCTTCGGCTTGCTGATTTTTTCAGGCCGCATTGGGGCCGCCCCCCTCCCTCATTTTGCCAGCAAGATCGATCACACTGACTGCGCAGCGATTTCTGGCTGGATTTGGGACAAAAACGATGTGGATGCCGAGGCCCATGTTGAACTTTGGGATGGTGATCAGTATGTCATATCGTTCCCGGCGAATCAGTTTCGGGAGGATCTCCGGGATGCCGGTTACGGAAACGGCCGGCATGCCTTTAATATTCCGACTCCGCCGCAACTTAGAGACCAACGTCCACACACAATCCATCTTCGCGTCGCCGGCACAAAGCAGGAGCTAACCGATTCACCTAGAGTAATTCGCTGCCAATAACGGGACCAGTCCCGGGAGGCCCTTTGAGAGTTAACGATCCGAGAGCGACTAATGAACCTCCTTGGGCGCTTTAACGCTTTAACGATTCAACAGGGCGAAGCCATTCGTCATTTGACCGGGATACTGCCTTTCTTAGCTGACGCGTCTGCTTGCGGTGCGATCTCGTATTCTGGCTTGGGCGTACCCATTAGCCAGTGATCGAACCAGCCAACGATATGCTCCATGCGCTCGACACGGTGCCACGGCTGACCGGAACGCGAGAGCTCGTGCGATTCATTAGGGAAACGCACCATAACGGTCGGAATCTTGCGAAATTTTAGCGCACGAAACATTTGTTCACCGCCAGCGCCCGGCGGCGTCCGGTAATCCGCTTCCCCGAGGATAAACATCATCGGCGTCGTGACATTCTTGATGTAATTGATCGGCGAACGCGCTCGATACTCTTGCGGGTCTTCAAATGGGGGTACTTTGAACCACGTCGCCTGGAAGAGTGTGAAGTCCCCCGAATACCACCAATCTTCCCAACTGGCGATGTCGCGTTGCGCTACTGCCGCTGCAAAGCGGTTGGTTTGGCCTACGACCCAGTTAGTCAGCAGGCCACCGCCGCTACCGCCGGTCACGCCAAGCTTTTTCTCTTCGATGTAACCACGTTTGATCGCGTCATCCACGCCGGCCATCAGGTCTTTGTAGTCGTCCCCTGGGTAATGATACTGAATGATATTTCCAAATTCCTGGCCGTAAGTGGTGCTCCCGCGTGGGTTCGGATAAAGCACCACGTAACCCTTGGCTGCCATCCACTGGAATTCGTGATCGAAAATATTGCCGTACGCGACGTGCGGTCCGCCATGAATATTCAGGATCAAGGGATATTTCTTGTGCTCATCGAAGTTCGGCGGCTTCTGCAACCAGGCTTGGATGTGCTTGCCGTCAAAGCTGTCGTACCAAATCTCTTCCGGCTCGGTTAGGTTTAACTTTGAGAACAGTTCGTCATTGACATGCGTCAATTGCGTGGGCGTCGCGCCAGGGGTGGCGCGGTCCAGGACAAAAAGATCATTGATGCGAGTTGGTGTCGAAACGACGTAGATCAATTTCGAGGCGTCAGGCAACGCGCGAAAACTCATCACCCCCTGGTTTCCAGAAGTTAGATCGTGCACACCAGCCCTGCCGAGATCCGCGTCCTGGGCTACAGGCAGATCGAACAGCGCGAGATTTGCTTTCCCTTCCTTCGTGTAAACGGCGATGAGGCCTTTGCCATCTGGCGTCCAGATCGCCTTGTTTTGTCCACCTGCCCGCGGCGGCGCGCTGTCCCCAATCACAAAACCGGGCACATCGAAATCAAAGTTCGCGGTCAGATTGCGCGGCTTTGCGTTTGGCAAAAGATCGAGGACCCAGAGATCGGGCTGCGTGTATGAGTTGATCGGTCGTGTGGTTGATGCGGTAAACGCGACCTGTTTCCCATCGGGGCTGAGCGACAGCGCGCCTCCGCCGGGGCCAAAACCCCCGATCTGTAAATCAATCGTTGTGATTTTTACTGGTTCGCCGCCGGCTGCCGCCACCGAATAAAGATCAGTCTTTGGCAGCTCGTAGTACGGTTCGTCATTCCGGTCCGATGTGAAATAAATCTGCGAACCGTCCTTGGACCAGGTCGCGCTATCTTCATCGAATCGGCCTGTAGTGAGCTGGCGTGGTTTTACTTTTTCGTCAGCGCTGTGGGGCGCGGCCACAAGCCAAATATGTGTGGGATGCTTGGGATCGATGTAGCTTTCATTATCCTGGCGATAGATGGCGCGCGTGACGACGCGAACATCGCTCTCGTGCTCATCTGCGCTTGCGGGAGCATTCCCACTGCCCATTTTTTTTGATTCTTCTTCTTTTGATTTTTTCTTTTCCTGCTTGGCCAGGTCTTCCGCGTTTGTCTCGCTCGTGAACGCGATTGTTTTTCCATCCGGTGCCCAGCTTGGATTCGCTGCGCCTTTCGGTAGATCGGTAAAGACAAATGAATCGCCGCCTGTCATCGAGAGGATCGCCAGTTGTGGCGGCTCGGGCTTGCCATTCTTTTCAGTCGCGCGCAGAAAGAGCAAAAATTTTCCATCCGGCGACCACCGAGGGACGGAATCGTGATCGCCTTTTGTTAATTGATGAGGCTCTTCGCCGCCTGCGATTGGCACACTCCAGATGGACGTATTGTAACCTTCCTTCTTCTCATTAACCGTTACGCGCACAAAGGCCGCGTGTGATCCATCCGGCGAAACTTGCGGGTCTCCGATCCATACGAAATCGAACAGATCTTTTTCGGTGATGTTGCGCTTCTCGGTGGACGCAGTGCTGGTTGCTGCGATGAGAGCGATAAAAATTATGAAGCACGAATGACGAATCACGAATGAATGACGAAATCCGAAGCCCCAAGTGCAAGATCGAGATTGTTTCGTCATTTGCTCATTCGGGCTTCCTTCGTCATTCGACATTTGTCCTTCGTCATTCTCGTCACATATGAGCGATGACATTGTCACCGAACTGCGAACACTTGATCTCCGTCGCTCCCTCCATCAGCCGTGCGAAATCGTAAGTAACGCGTTTGCTCGCAATCGCGCCCTTTAAACCTTTCAGAATTAGCTCGGCCGCTTCTGTCCAGCCCATGTAACGGAACATCATTTCGCCTGAAAGAATCACCGAGCCGGGATTGACCTTGTCCTGGTTGGTATATTTTGGCGCTGTGCCGTGGGTCGCTTCGAATACCGCGTGACCGGTGATGTAATTGATATTTCCTCCGGGTGCGATTCCGATTCCGCCCACCTGCGCGGCGAGCGCGTCGCTCAGGTAATCGCCATTGAGATTGAGTGTGGCGATCACGTCATAATCTGCGGGGCGCAACAGGAATTGCTGAAGCGCGTTGTCGGCGATGGCGTCGTTGATCACGATGCCCGCGCCCGGTTTGCCCATGGGAATCTCGCACCAGGGACCGCCACCAATCTCTTTCGCGCCGAAATATTGCTTTGCTACTTCATATCCCCAGTCGCGGAACGCCCCCTCCGTGAATTTCATGATGTTGCCCTTATGAACCAGCGTCACGCTCTTGCGGCGGTTCGCAATGGCATAAGAGATCGCGCTGTGCACCAGGCGCACGGTGCCGGATCGACTGACCGGTTTGATTCCGATTCCAACGCAAACGTCGTCCCTTTCCGGTGCGCCAACTTTTTTCCAAAAATCCGACGCTTTCTGTTTTGTTCCGAAGCGAATCTTCTCGAATTGCTGCGGAAACTCTTTTTTTAGAAAATCGAGAACCTTTTGCGCATCCGGCGTCCCGGCGGCGAATTCAATGCCTGCGTAGATGTCCTCCGTGTTTTCGCGGAAGATGACCATGTTAACTTTTTCCGGATGCTTGAGGGGCGAGGGGACACCATTGAAGTACTGTATGGGCCTCAGACACACGAAAAGATCGAGGAGCTGCCGCAACGCCACGTTGAGAGAACGGATGCCGCCTCCCACTGGCGTGGTCAGCGGACCTTTGATTCCCACGTGGTATTCGCGGAACGCTTCTACTGTATCCTCCGGCAGCCATTCACCGAATTTGTCCTTTGCTGTCTGGCCGGCGAACACCTCAAACCATGCGATCTTTTTTCTGCCGCTGTATGCTTTTTCGACTGCGGCATCGAACACACGCTCACTCGCGGCCCAGATGTCCGGCCCGGTTCCGTCTCCGCGGATAAACGGAATGACCGGTTGATCCGGGACATTCAGTGTATCGGTTCTGGTAATCTTTTCACCTGCAGGCGGAGCGACATCTTTATATGGCATAAGGGGCAAACTCTAGAGGCGGCTGTCCTCAGCCGCAACAGAAGTCAAACCTCCGCGGCCTGTCGTCCATGGTCATTCGAAACCGTTCGATTTGCAGTCTCAATTTACCGACACATTGGTCAAAAAGGGCGGGCGCTGGCGTTTGTTCGCCGGCCATGTCTCAAAGTTGCCGGCGAAAGAAAATAAGTCGCGACTTGCAGAACCCAATCTTGCAAGTCGCGCGATTGGCTTGCCTGACGGCAACAACGGTTTCGAGGGAGAAATTGCCGCGCGAGGATTAGCCCCGATCTTGCAGTTTGCTTTGCTTCGAGCAGCTGGGCATATTCATCTACGTGAGCCAGAAAGAAATTGTGCTGGATGTCATTAATCAGTTGCCCGATGAAGTTTCTTTAGAGCAAATCGCCGAGAAGATCGAATTTCTTGCGGCAATTCAAAAAGGGATGGATCAACTCGACGGTGGCGAGGGCGTCCCGCATGACGAAGTCAAGCGACAGCTCGCCACATGGCTTGCAAGGTGATTTGGTCGCCTGCGGCTCGCGACGATCTGCGCGACATCGTTCGTTTTATCGCCCGCGATAATCCGCGCCGCGCGGAATCCTTCGGATATGAATTGATGACACGAACAGACATTTTGCACGATCATCCGGAAGCAGGTCGTATCGTTCCAGAATACCGCAATCCCAGAGTCCGAGAGATCATCTATCCACCATATCGCATCGTCTATCGTCCTCGATATTGAGCAACAATTGGTACAGATCGCCCGCGTGTGGCACGCTGCGCGTGGCACTCCGTTAGTTTGACCTCCGCTCCACCCATGCTCGGCCGCCATGCTGTAGCCTTGCGCAGAGGCTGGCCTCTGCTATAATCCGCGTTCCTCCTCACTCCCATGTTTCCCCGGGAAGCCAGCAAGCGGCGCTGTAGCGGCGGCTGTGTCAGCCGCCGGCCTGGTTTCTCACGACGTGAGCCAGCCAGCGCTTCACATCGCGCCGTAGCCTCTAGACTCGCCGTAGCTTTACGCAAAGGCTGGTTGCGCGAAGGCGAACCGACAATCAACCTTCAACAATCAACTCTCAACTTAGTTCGAGCAGGTTTTACTTTGGTCGAACTTCTGATTGTCATCGGCATTATCGCCGTCTTGCTGGTGTTGATCGCTCCGGCATTTACAACCATCAAAAGCGCAGGCGACGTCACCAGCGCCGCATACACGATCAAAGGTGTGCTCGACACAGCTCGCACCTACGCGAAAGCAAACAACACTTACACGTGGGTCGGATTTTATGAGGAAGACGTCTCCCAACCTCCAACCACAGTCGGCGTAGGCCGAATTGTCATGTCGATCGTGGCATCAAAGGATGGAACAACAGTATACGATCCGAACAACCCGACCACGATTAATCCAACCAAGTTAATTCAGGTAGGCAAGTTGACCAAAATCGAGAACGTACATCTTGCGACATTCACGGATGGATTAGGCACCACAGGTTCGACTTTCGATACTCGACCCGCTGTAACATATCAGACTCCTCCGAATGCATCTCTCACTCCTTTTCAGTACCCTGTGGGGAATCCGGCTCCTTCTGCCCAATACACATTTATGAAGGCAATCCAATTCAGCCCGCGGGGCGAAGCTGAAATCGACAATACTAACTATACGCTTAAGACAGTCGCTGAGGTCGGCATTGTTCAGACCCGCGGAAATGCTGCTCCCACACCGAGTCCCGGTCCTCGCCAGTATCCGGGCAACGTCGTCGCTATTCAGTTTACGGGAGTTGGTGGTGACGTAAAGATCTACCGACGATGAGCCCTAAATCCTTCCGGCGCGGCGTGGGAATTCTTTCAAATGGTTCAATCAATAAGATTGACAGCGTTATAGGTAGTCTAACAGTATCTGAAAAATGAAGCGGCCTTTGTCGGGAAGCGCTGCCTTTTCGCTAGTTGAAGTCACATTGGCCCTAGGCGTGGCCGCAGTTTCCCTGATTGTGGTGTTAGGTTTGCTGCCTGCCAGTCTCAAGACTCAACAGAGCAGTATCGGACAAACAACTGCCAACCAGATTATTTCAACGATCTATTCAGATTTGCGCGCGGATGTCCGCCTTCCTCCGGGACAAGCGTCAAAGGCTTGTCCTGACCCTCCTGATCCAAATCAGCCTTGTGAGTGGTCTAACTTGCACGGCCATTGGCGGAATGTAGCAGTGCCCGACACGCTCTATTTCACAAACGAAGCGAAGCAAACTGGTACGATAAACGGGAGTCCGCCGGCGGACGCCGTCTTCAGGGCTACCATTATCTATAGGCTTCCGCCATCTGAGACAACCTCTCTGGCAGACATCAGGGTGAGTTGGCCGGCGCGGGTTGATCCAGATCAACCAGGCGCAGTTCCGGCAGGCTCAGTTACAGCCTTTATTGCGGTTAACCGATGATTGCAGGAAGCTATTCCACAAACGGGCGCCGCTGTAGCCACGACGTTGCGCGCAGTCGACACCTTCGGACGGTCACGAGTGATGCGAGCGCCGCACGCGAGCCTGGCTACAACATTCATAAGTTCGCTGGTAAAAAATCAATCGAAGCCGCAAACGCGAAGCCTGGATGCGAAGCATTCACCCTAGCTGAGCTACTCGTGTCGGTGTTTGTGCTTGGGATCATTGTTTTCATGGTCGCGCAGTTAATGACGAGTGCTACTGCCATTACCCGAACGGGCCACAAGTATGTTGGCACAGACACTCAGGCTAGGGCCGTATTTGATCGGATGGCCCTGGATTTCGCGCAGATGCTCAAACGAAGCGACGTCGATTACTATCTAAAGCAGAAAGCCGGCTATAACGGACACGGCAACGGCCACGGCTGGGGACACACGCGAACCACAGATCT
>Ga0209804_1000923_pt1 | contig 20706 bp, 36 predicted proteins | sample GraSoiAngelo_139_FD_185896 | JGI IMG/M metagenome (GOLD analysis project Ga0209804, IMG submission 185896) | Grasslands soil microbial communities from the Angelo Coastal Reserve, California, USA - 14_0929_12_20cm (SPAdes) (version 2) | ecosystem: Environmental > Terrestrial > Soil > Grasslands ... | reverse complement strand
GCTTTTTCTTGGCCACGATTCACTTCCTCCTAATAAACTATAGCATCTGGGCAAAGCCTCGGAAACGCCTGGGATGTGATAAAATGTCGCACGAGGGCCTGTAGCTCAAGGGTAGAGCACCCGGCTCATAACCGGCTGATCCAGGTTCGAGACCTGGCGGGCCCACCAAGGCAAGCGTTTCCCTACAGACTCCTCCGGGTCGCTCCTTTCGATCTGCATCCGACCAACGCGCGTGTTACGACGCAGAGGCGCCGGTTAGGGAGGACCGGGCGTTGTGGCAGGCGGAGGAGGTGCGATCACAGGACGCCGCCCTGGCTGCGGCGTCGGTTGTTGCTGCATGTGGATATGAGGCTGGGGGCTGCTCTTGATGAAGGCCTTGCCGAGGTGGTTTTCGATAATCTTGAGAGCGGGGGTTGAGTTGAAGCTGTGTGCTGTGGCATGGAACACCGAAAGGACCGCGTCCTGGAGCGCCTGATCGGCCTCCAGATCGTCCACCACCAGCCCGAATCCCTTGGCCGAGGTCCGGTCGATGAAGCGAGAGTGACTCTTGAAGTTCGCATGATCGGCCAGCCTCGCCGCGATCTGCAACGCGGAATCGTGTCTCACCGGTGATGCGGGCAGCATGTATCGCTCCAGCCAGGTGGCGACGAGGGACTCCGACAATTCGCGAGCGAGCTTGCATTGAATAATGAGCGCCGGCCCGTACTGGCGCAGAATCGGGAGCCACGCGCCCAGAAGCGCGGGATTCTGGCATTCCTGCTTCGCGAGGGCAAACTGCTCCTCGATGGCATGAGCGGCAACCGCGAAACGCCCCAAGTCGCCCTGCACGAAGAATTGAGGGTCGATCGGGCCGAGAAAAGAATGGCTGCCCATGACAATACGGTTGGCAGAGCATGCGAACATCGTTGCCGCAGACAACGCGGCATGCGGGACAAAGACCCGCACCTCGTTGAACTTGGACCGGATGTACGAGACGAGAGATTCCGCGGCTTCAGCCGATCCGCCCGGCAGATGCATGACCATATCAAGGGGAGCGTCACCAAGGCCGTGCATGACCTCCATGAACCCTTGAACGTCTTCGGCGGTGATGCTGATGAGCTCGGGTTCGGTGCCGGGCGTCCATTGGGTCCACTTCGAGGCATAGAGAATCACGTTGCGCCCGGTCTGCTGGTGAAGAGCCGTCAGATATTTCCGTCTGACGATATCGAAAGGGGATGCCGTGGGGGGGAATTGTCCGGTCTGGACTCCTTGCGCGACTTGCTGGGACGTCTGTTGTAGTTCGACGAGAATATCGCCCCACGTAGGCAGCGGGGAGCCCCCCTGCTTCGGAGACCCTTAGGAAGAGCGCTCCGTCGTGTAGAACGTGGGTCGAGGCTTCAACCCGGTGAGATACGCCTCCGCCTGACGAATCGCCGCCTCATAGGTACCGTAGACTTGAATAACGTCCAGCGCTCCAGGGTTCAACGCGGCCATCGCCTGTTCCAAAGCCTGGAGCTCGGCTTCGACCTGGTTCTTCACATCTTCGCGGCGGTCAGACACAGCCTCCCTCCTGCATTCGGGAAACCCGCGTCACACCATGATAATACCACACGGTGCTGGAGAAGTTCGCGGCGGCGGCGACGATGCGGGAGAAGACTTTCCGCCACGCCCCCCGGGAGACGACCCCGTCCTGGACCACCCAGGCTTCCCCTGAGCCGCCCTCTTCCCTTCGACCCCCCCGCGGATTCAGGGCGCATAGTCCACGCGCACCAGGTACAGCCCGTGCGCGGGGAGGTTGGGACCGGTTCGGCGATTATCGGGGTCGCTCAGGAAGGCGGCGGGGGCCTCCGCGGGCAGACGGCCCGTCCCCACCCGTACCAGCGTGCCCACTAAGATACGCACCATGTGCCGGAGGAACCAGTCCGCGGTGACCGTCACACGGACGCGCGCGCCGGTCCGCCGGCACTCGGCGCGGGTGATGGTGCAGAGGGTCGTGCGGGTCTGGGTCCCGGCGCCCCGGTAGGCCGCAAAGTCGTGCCGGCCGAGGAACGGGGTGAGCGACCGCTGCATCGCATCCATATCCAGCGGGTCCGGAACATGGTATGCCCGGAAGCGGAGCAGCGCGGACGGAGCGGGACGATTCAGGATCTCGTAGCGGTAGGTCCGCGAGACGGCGTCGAACCTGGCGTGAAACCCGGCGGGCGCCTCCTCGGCTTCGAGGACCCGGATGTCCGCGGGAAGATGCGCGTTCAGGGCTCCGGGAAACCGGCCGGCCGCAATCCGGCTGCCGGTCACAAGGTGCGCGACCTGCCCGAGCGCGTGCACGCCCGCGTCGGTCCGGCCGGCTCCCACCACCGCCACCGGTTCGCCCGTGACCGCGCGGACCGCCGCCTCGATCGTGGCCTGCACGGAGGGAGCGCCGGCCGCCGCGGACCCCCGCTGCCGCTGCCACCCGCAGTACCCCGTCCCATCGTATTCGAGCACCAGCCTGAGGGTCCGCACGGCGCCGCGGTCCTCCAGGGGCCCCGGCCTTGGCGCCCGCCCCAGCGCCCCGCCTCAACGCCCCCGCCAGGCGGCGGGGGAGACGAGGGCGAGCGCGGCCGCGGCGGCGACCAGGAACAGGGCGGTATAATCCCGCGGGCGCAGGCGCAGTTCGCGCATCCGTGTCCGGTGTTCGCCTCCGCGGTAGCATCGGGCTTCCATCGCCACGGCGAGCGCGTCCGCGCGGCGGAAGGCGCTGACGAAGAGCGGCACGAGCAGGGGAAGCAGGGCGCGGGCCCGGCGGGGGAGACTGCCGCGCGCGAATTCCGCTCCGCGCGCCATCTGCGCGTTCATGATCTTCTCCGCCTCCTCCAGCAGCGTCGGGATGAACCGGAGCGCGATCGTCATCATCATCGCCAAATCGTGCGCGGGGACCCCGACGCGCTGGAAGGGACGCAGGAGGCGCTCCAGGCCGTCCGTGAACTCGACCGGAGAGGTCGTCAGCGTCATCAGCGTCGTCGAGAAAACCAGGAGCAAGAGCCGCCACCCGTAGAACGCCGCCTGGGAGAGATTCTCCCGGGTCACCACCAGCGGCCCCCAGCGGACAACCGGATGCCCCCCCTCCTCCCCGAAGAACACCTGCAGGGCGAACGCGAACACCAGCAGCCAGAACAGGGGGCGCACGCCCCGGATGACGTACCCCGGCCGAACGCGGGCGGCCAGGGTCGCCGCGGCGAGGGCGGCGGTCAACACGGCGAGGCCGGCGAATCCCCGAATGGCAAAGATCACGCTGAGCAGTCCCAGCGCCGCCAGGATCTTGGTCCGCGGATCGAGCCGGTGGACGGCGGAGTCCACCGGGACGTACTGGCCGAGGACGAGCCCCTTAAAGAGCTCCATGGCTCCGGCCTCGCACCCGCAGCGCCTCGAGGATGGCGGTCCGCGCTTCGCCCACCGTCAGGATATCGGGCCGGACCGGCAGCCCGCGCTCCCGCAGCCGCTGGGCCAGCAGCGCCATCTGCGGCACCCCAAGCCCGAGGGCCTGGAGCCGAGCCGGGTCGGCGAAGATCTCCCGGGGGCCGCCCTCGGCCACGAGCCGCCCCCGGTCCAGCACGAGCACGCGGCCGGCGAGCCGCGCCACGGCGTCCATGCTGTGGGTGATCAGCACGATGGCCAGCCCCCGTTCGCGGTGGAGCCGGCCGACGTGCCCCAGGATCTCGCGGCGGCCCGTGGGGTCGAGGCCAGCCGTCGGCTCGTCGAGGATCAGCATGCGGGGTTCCATCGACAGGACCCCGGCCAGCGCCGCCCGCCGCATCTCGCCTCCGCTGAGCTCGAACGGCGAGCGGGGACCAAACCGATCCGGGTCCAGCCCCACCAGCGTCAGGGCGCGGCGCACCCGTCCGCGGACCTCGTCGTCATCCAGCCCCAGGTTCCGCGGGCCAAACGCCACATCCGCGGAGACCGTCTCTTCGAAGAGCTGCTGTTCGGGATACTGGAACAGCAGGCCGACCAGCTGGCGGACGCGCCGGCGGTCCACCCCGCGGGCGTGGATGTCGGCGCCATCGAGGTAGACGTGTCCCGCCGTGGGGCGGAGCAGCCCGTCGAAGTGCTGGACCAGCGTCGACTTGCCCGAGCCGGTGGCGCCGATGATCCCGACGAACTCGCCCGCCGCAATGGTGAGCGAGACGTCGGTGAGCGCCTGGGTCTCGAGCGGCGTCCCGCGGCCGTAGATGTGGGTGAGGTGCTCGCAGCGGATCACGGAGGCGGCGCCAGGATCTCGACCAACTGGTCGATGGTGATCACCCCGGGGGGAACGGCCAGCCCCGCGGCGGCCAGCTCGCGGGCGAGGGTTGCCGCCTCCGGCGGCTCGAGGTGGAGGCGGGCCAAGGCGCTCCCGCGGCTGAAGATCTCCGCCGGAGACCCCTGGAGGACGATCCGCCCCTCGGCCAGCACCAGGATCCGGTCCGCCTGGGCGGCCTCCTCCATCCAGTGGGTGATGAGGACGAGCGCCAGCCCCTCCTGGCGGCTCAGCCTGAGCGCCGTCCCCAGCACCTCCCGCTGCCCCTCGGGGTCGAGCATGGACGTGGCCTCGTCGAGCACCAGGCACCGCGGCCGCATGGCCAGCACCCCGGCGATCGCGACGCGCTGCTTCTGGCCGCCGGAAAGCTGATGAGGGGGCTGGCGGCGGAGGGACTCGAGCCCGACCGACCGCAGCGAGCGGTCGACGCGGTCGCGGATCTCGGCCGGCGGAAGCCCGAGATTTTCGCACCCGAACGCGACGTCTTCCTCGACCACGGCCGCGACGATCTGATTGTCCGGGTTCTCGAACACCATCCCGACGCGCTGCCGCACCAGCCAGACCGCCTCCGGATCGCGCGTGTCGATCCCGTCCACGCGCACTTCGCCCGAGGTCGGGACCAGGAGGCCATTGAGGTGCTTGGCGAGCGTGCTCTTCCCGGAGCCGTTGCCTCCGATGATGGCAAGGCACTCCCCCGGATAGATGTCGAGGTCGAGGCCCCGGAGCGCTGGGGTGTCGGTTCCTGTGCCCGAGCGGTAGGCGTGATGAAGGTCCCGGACCGTGATCAAGGGGGGGACCATGCAGAAACCCCTGGGAGGTTCGACCGCCGGGAGCCCGGCCCGGCTGCTACTTCACGAGTTCGAGCAGGGCCATCGGCGCCGCATCGCCGCGCCGGGGAGCCGTCCGGATGATCCGCGTATACCCTCCACGTCCCTTCTGGTACCGGGGCGCGATGGTCCCGAAGAGCCGCCGGAGCACCGTGCGGTCGGGCACGATCGTCGACAGCTGCCGCCGGGCATGCAGATCGTTGCGCAGCGCCAGGTCGATCACCCGGTCCGCGACCTTCTTGGCCTCCTTGGCCTTCGCCTCCGTGGTGGCGATCCGCTCTCGGACGATCAGGGCCGTGACCAGCCCCCGGAACAGGGCTATCCGGGCGCCGCTGTCCCGATTCAGGCGCCGCCCTCGCTGCCCGAGGGTCATCAGGCTCCCCTCCGCCGCAGCTCCAGGCCGAGCCCGGCGAGCTTCTCCTTCACTTCGTCCAGCGACTTCCGCCCGAAGTTCTTCACGTTGACGACTTCCTCTTCGGTCTTCTGGAGCAGATCGCCCAGGGTGTTGATCCCCGCGCGCTTCAGGCAGTTGTACGGCCGGACGGAGAGGTCGAGCTCCTCGATCGGCATCGACGCGATCTTGCTCGTCTCGTCCGTTTGCGGGCCCACCACGATCTCGGGGCCGGCGGCGGTGCCCACGAAGAGGCGGAAGCAGTCAATGAGCAGCCGGGCGGACTCCTGCAGCGCTTCCTCCGGCCGGATGCTCCCGTCGGTCCAGACCTCCAGCACCAGCCGGTCATAATCGGCGGCGTGCCCGACCCGGGTATCCTCGACGACGTAATTGACCTTCTGAATCGGCGAAAAGACCGAATCGACGGGGATCACCCCGATGACGTGCTCGCTCTTGCGGTGCCGCTCCGCCGGGACGTACCCCTTGCCGCGCTCCACGACGAGCTCCATGGCCAGATGCGCGTTCTTCCCGTCCAGGGTGGCGATGTGCAGATCGGGGTTGAGGATCTCCACCTCCGCGTCGGGCTGCAGATCGCCGGCCAGCACATCCTTCTTGCCGCGGACGTCCAGGCGGAGGAGCTTGGGCTTGTCGCTGTGCAGCTTCAAGGACAGTTCCTTCAGGTTGAGGATGACCTGCGTCACGTCCTCCACCACCCCCGGGATCGTCGAGAACTCGTGAAGGACGCTTTCGATCCTCACCGAGGTGACCGCCGCGCCGGAGATGGAGGACAGGAGGACCCGCCGGAGCGCGTTGCCCAGGGTCACCCCAAACCCCCGCTCCAGCGGCTCGACGATAAACTTGCCGTAGGTATCAGAGAGTTCCGCGTACTCGATCTTGGGCTTTGTGGTCTCCCACACGTCCGCCAACCCCCTGTTTGGTGCACGCACCACAGGCCCCGCCGTGACCGTGTCTCTCTCCATCATCTCCGTTACCTCGAGTAGTATTCGACGATCAGCTGCTCTTGCACGGGCGCGTCAATTTCTTCACGAGAGGGGAGCGTCAGCACCCGCCCTTCCAGCCTCTCGGCGCTGAACTCCAGCCACGCCGGCAGCCCGTGGGCCGGTGTTTGGCCCGCGAGCGCCTTAAACTTAGGGATGTCGCGGCTCCCCGGGGCGACCCCGACGGTCGCTCCCGGCTTGACGAGGTACCCCGGGACCGTCACCCGGCGGCCGTTCACGACGACATGGCCGTGGGCGATGAGCTGGCGGGCTTCCTTCCGGCTGCCCCCCAGGCCCAGGCGGTAGACGAGGTTGTCGAGCCGGGTCTCCAGGAGCTGCAGCAGTTGAGTGCCGGTGACGCCCTTGGTGCGAGACGCCTCCTGGAAGTACCGCTTGAACTGCGCCTCAAAGACGCCGTAGAACCGACGCAGCCGCTGTTTCTCCCGGAGGCGCACCGCGAAGTCCGACGGCTTCCGCCGGCTCGGCCCGTGCATCCCCGGGGGCGTCGTGTCTTTGGACACCGGGCATTTGTCGGTGTAGCACTTCTCCGCTTTCAGGTACAGTTTCATGCCCTCTCTGCGGCAGAGCCGGCAGACGGCCTCGTGGTACCGTCCCATGAGCCCTCCTTTACACCCGCCGCCGCTTGGGCGGCCGGCATCCATTGTGCGGAATGGGCGTGACATCCTTGATGAGGTTGACTTCCAGCCCGGCCGCCTGGAGCGAGCGGATCGCGGCCTCGCGCCCGGCGCCCGGTCCCTTGACGTAGACTTCGACCTGGCGCACGCCCTGCTCCATCGCCTTGCGCGCGGCGTTCTCCGCCGCGAGGCCCGCGGCGAACGGCGTCCCCTTGCGGGACCCTTTGAACCCCGACGTCCCCGCGCTCGCCCACGCCAGGACATTGCCCTGGAGGTCGCTGATCGTCACGACCGTATTGTTGAACGTGGACTGGATGTGGGCAATGCCCGCCGGCACGTTCTTCTTTTCCTTGCGCTTGCCGCGTGCCCCCTGCGCCATGCTCGCCCTCCTGTCTCCTGCGCCGCTCGCCCTGACCGCCGCCCGCCGCTAGGCCGACGCCGCGGCCGCCGGCCCCGCCGGGGCCTTCGCCGCCTTCACCCGGCCGACGGTCTTGCGCGGGCCCTTGCGGGTGCGGGCGTTCGTGCGGGTCCGCTGGCCCCGCACCGGAAGCCCCTTCCGGTGGCGCTGGCCCCGGTAGGAGCCGATCTCGATCAGGCGCCGGATGTCCATCGCCACGTCCCGGCGCAGGTCGCCCTCGACCTTGTAGTTGCGGTCAACCACCTCGCGCAGCCGGGTGACCTCTTCGTCGGTGAGGCTCCGCACGCGGGTATCGGGGTTGACGCCGGTGATCTGGAGGATCTCGTTTGCCCGGCTCCGCCCGATCCCATAGATATAGGTCAGGGCCACCTGCACCCGCTTCTCCCTCGGAAGATCTACCCCGGCAATGCGCGCCATCCGTGCCTCCTCAGGAGCTCAGCCCTGCTTCTGCTTGTGCTTGGGATTCTCGCAGATCACCATCACGCGGTTGCTGCGCTTGACGATCTTGCACTTCTCGCAAATGCGCTTGACCGACGCCCGCACCTTCACGCTTCATCACCCCTCATCATCAGCTCAGCTACCGGAACCGGTAGGTGATCCGGCCTCGGGTCGGATCGTAGGGCGAGAGTTCCACTTTCACCCGGTCGCCGGGGAGGATGCGGATGAAGTGGATCCGCATCTTGCCCGAAATATGGGCCAGCACCTTGTGCCCGGACGACAGCTCCACGCGAAACATCGCATTGGGGAGAACTTCGACCACTGTCCCCTCAACCTCAATGACGTCCTTCTTGGCCACCGGCTACTCCGCGGCCACCGAGGGAGCGGCTGCGCTGATGGCCGCCCGGATGTCCTCGTCGGTGACCGGCTGCCCCCCCGCCAGCTTCTCCACGAGGGCGGCCGGAGCCGTTCCGCCGAACTCGAGATGCTTGACGTTCTTCCGCTTTGGGCGCGCGATGCCTCGACTCCGGCCGTCCGCCACGAGGACGACCCCCGGGGCTTCCGACGCGATCACCACGTAGACCACGCCCGCGTCCCGCCCCGAGCGCGACGTGGCGAGCCGCCCCAGCAAACCCGGCGTCGTCTCTTTCTCAACCAAGCAAAGAACCATTATACCGATTCATCGGGCGAAAGTCTAGTGAGGACGATCGGCCCTTCGTCCCCCACGGCCACCGTGTGCTCGAAGTGCGCCGACGGCTTGTGATCCCGCGTGCGCACCGTCCACCCGTCGGGGTCCATGACGACCTCCGACGTCCCCAGGTTGACCATCGGCTCGATCGCCAGGGTCATCCCCCGGCGGAGCACGACGCCGTTGCCCGGGCTGCCGAAGTTCGGGATCTGCGGATCCTCATGGAGCTTGCGGCCGATTCCGTGGCCCGCGAACTCGCGGACCACCGAGAACCCATGCTGCTCGACATACCGCTGGATGGCTGCGCCGACATCCCCGAGGCGCCCCTCCGGCCGGATCGCGCGGATGCCGATCTCGAGCGCCTCCGCTGTGACCCGCAGCAGGCGCGCCACCGCCGGCGACACCTTCCCGACGGGCACCGTCACCGCCAGATCGCCGTGGAACCCGTCGAGCACCACGCCCAGGTCCAGGCTGATGATCTCTCCTTCGACGAGCCGGCGCGGACCCGGGATCCCGTGCACGACCTCGTCGTTCACCGAGGTGCAGATGCTGGCGGGAAACCCCCGGTAGCCCAGAAACGACGGCTCTCCGCCGAGGTCGCGGATCCGGGCTTCGGCGATCCGGTCCAGCTGGGCCGTCGTCGCCCCCGGCCGCACCCCCGCCACAACCGTCTGCAGGGCCTGGGCGGCGGCCTGCCCGGCGCGGCGCATCGCCGCCAGGTCGGTGGCCGTCTTCACCATGATCATGGGCTGGCCGCCCGCGACTTGACGAACTGGAGGATCTGCTCGTGGACGGTCTCCACCGGCCGCTCCGCATCGACCGCCAGGAAGAGCCCGCGCTTCCGGTAGTGGTCCACGAGGGGCGCCGTCCATTGGCGGAAGACCTGGAGCCGGTGGAGCACGGTGTCCGGCGCGTCGTCCTTCCGCTGCACCAGCGCGGTGCGGTCGAGGTCGCAGCGGCCGGGCACCTTGGGAGGGTTGTTGCCCAGGTGATAGATCGCCCCGCAGGTGGGGCACACCCGCCTCCCCGTCAGCCGGCGCAGCAGGACCTCCTCGTGGATCTCGAAGGACACGACCGCATCCAGGCCGTGATCCCGCTCCGCCAGCAGGGCGTCCAGATAGTCGGCCTGCGGGAGCGTTCGGGGATACCCATCCAGGATGAACCCGCGGGCGGTGTCCGGTTGGGCCAGCCGGATCCGGACGATCTCGTCGACGATCTCGTCGGGCACAAGGTCCCCGCGCTGCATGTACTCGGTCGCGCGTCTGCCGACCTCGGTGCCGTCCCGCACCGCCACGCGGAACATGTCGCCGGTCGACACGTGCGGCAGCCGGTAGCGCTCGTGGAACAGGGCGGCCTGCGTGCCCTTGCCGGCTCCGGGGGGTCCCATGAACACGAGATGCAAGGTCTTCACTTCATGAAGCCTTCGTAGTGACGCATCAGCACGTACGCCTCGATCTGCTTCATCGTCTCCAGGGCCACGCCCACGACGATGAGGAGCGACGTGCCGGCGAGGTAGAGGGTCAGCTGTCCGGTAAAGCGCCCCAGGGCGATCGGTCCCACGGCGATCAGGCCGAGGAAGATCGCGCCGACCAGGGTCAGCCGTTCGAGGATCCGGGTCAGGAACTCGGTGGTCGGGCGACCGGGGCGGATCCCGGGGATGAACCCGCCGTACTTCTTGATGTTGTCGGAGACGTCGTCGGGATCGAAGCTGACGGCCGTGTAGAAGTACGTGAACACGATGATCAGGATGAAGTAGAGCGCCGCCCCGAGGGCATTGTTGATGCTCAAGGCGTTCCCGATGCGCTGCAGCCACGGCCAGGCGGAGAACTGCGCGACCGTCTGGGGGAACTGCAGGACCGAGATGGCGAAGATGATGGGGATGACCCCGGCCGACGCGATCCGGATCGGCAGGTGCGTCGTCTGCCCCCCCACCATCCGGCGCCCCACGATCCGCTTGGCGTACTGGATCGGGACCTTGCGCACGGCCTGCGTGACGAAGATGACCAGCACGATGCTGGCCAGGATCATGGTGATGTCGAAGAGCGCAAACAGCACCGAGGACTCGCCCACTCTCGCCAGCGCGATCGTCTGCTTGAGCTGGTTGGGCAGCCGGGCGACGATGCCCCCGAAGATTAGGAGCGAGACGCCGTTCCCGATCCCGTACTCGGTCATGATCGATCCCATCCAGGTCAGCACCATCGTCCCCGCCACCAGGGTGGTGACGACCTCCCCGAAGACGAGCGGCCGGGCGTCGGGCAGCGCGCCGAGGTTGCGGATCAGGATGGTCTGGCCGGCGGCTTGGATCACGGCGAGGAACACCGAGAGGTAGAGCGTGTACTGCCCGATCCGGCGCCGGCCGACTTCCCCCTCCTCCCGGTGGATCTCCTTCAGGCGGGGGAAGACGACTTCGAGCAGGCTGAAGATAATCGAGGCGGTGATGTAGGGGAACACGCCCAGCGCGAAGAGGGCGAACCGGGACAGCGCCCCGCCCACGAACAGATCGATGAACCCGAACACGTTCCCCTGCTGGCTGAAGATGGACTGGAGGCGCGCGACATCGACCCCCGGCACCGGGATGTGCGACCCCAACCGGAAGATCGCCAGCATGCCGATCGTGAACAAAAACTTCCGGCGGAGGTCCGGGATCCGAATGATGTTGGTCAGCCCCGGAATCATGCCAGCACCTCGGAGCGGCCGCCGGCGGCCTCGATGCGCGCCCGCGCCCCCTTGCTGAAGGCGTGGGCCTTGACCACCAGGGCGTGCGGCAGCTCGCCGCTCCCCAGGATCTTCACGCGGTCCTCCCGCACGAGCCGGGCCTGTCTGAGCATGTCCGGGGTCACTTCGCTCCCGGCCGGGAACACGCTCAGCCGGCCGACGTTGACGACCCCCATCCGAGGATGCGGGGGCCCCCCGGTCATATTGCTCCCCGCGCCGCGGACGCCCCGCCGGTAGGGGATCCGCTTGATCAGGGGAAGCTGTCCACCCTCGAATCCGGGTCGGGTCTGCCCCCCGCTTCGCGCCTTCTGGCCCTTGGCGCCGCGCCCCGCGGTGTTCCCCCTGCCGGAAGAGCCCCCGCGCCCGACGCGGCGCTTGCGACGGCGGGCGCCGCGGGGCGGCTTGAGTTCACCGAGCCGCACGATCCACCTCTTCGATGGACACCAGGTGCCCGACCCGCTTGAGCGCGCCGGCCACCGAAGGCGACAGGGAGTGCTCCCGCGCCGACCCCATCCGCCGGAGGCCGAGCGACCAGATGATCCTCCGCTGGGGCTCCGGCCGTCCGATCAGGCTGCGCCGCAGGGTCACCTTGACCCGCCGGGCCGGACCGTTCCGGCTCACGCCGGAGGAGCCGGGCGCTCCCTTGGCCTTTACGCGCCCATCCACTGCGCCGCCCTCCGGCCGAGCAGGTCCTGGACCGTCTTGTGCCGCTGCTTGGCCACCTCTCGGGGATCACGGATGTCCAGCATCCCCTTGAGCGTCGCCCGCGCCTGGTTGATGGGATTGTTGCTGCCGAGCGACTTGGTAAGAATGTCCTTCACCCCGGCGGCCTCCAGCACCGCCCGCACCGGGCCGCCGGCGATGACCCCGGTCCCGCGGGCGGCCGGGCGCAACATGACCTTGGCGGCGCCGAAGTCCGACACGATCTCATGGTGGACCGTGGTGCCGTTGAGCGACACCCCCATCAGGTTTTTCTTCGCATCCTCGGTCCCCTTGCGGATCGCATCGGGGACCTCCCCCGCCTTGCCGAGCCCGATCCCGACGTGGCCGTGCTCGTCGCCGACGACGACGAGCGCGCTGAAGTTGAACCGCTTGGCCCCCTTGGTCACCTTGGCCACGCGGTTGATCCAGATCGCCCGTTCCGTCGTCAGGTTGACGGTGTCGGCGTTCACGCGCCGGTGCAGATATTCTAAGTTTGCCGGTTTTGGCGCTGGTGGCGGCTCAAGCTTCCGGAGCTTCCCCCGGACCTTGGCCCCTTTGCCTTTCCCTTTGCCCTTGGTTCGCGGCATTCGTACCCCCTAGTCTAGTCGAGCCGTCCCATCAAAATTCCAACCCGCCCTCGCGGGCGCCATCGGCCAGCGCTTTCACCCGTCCGTGATAGAGGTACCCGCCCCGGTCGAACACGACCCGCCGGATGCCCTTGGCCTGGGCCCGCCGCGCGATCAGGCGGCCGACGAGACGCCCCGCGTCCGATTTCTTGACGCCCGCCGCCTCGGCTTTGATCTCGGGGTCCAGCGTCGACGCCGCCGCCAGCGTGCGCTGGGAGCGATCGTCGATGACCTGTGCGTAGATGTGGGCCAGGCTCCTGAACACGGACAGCCTCGGCCGCTCCCCGGACCCCTGGACCGCCCGGCGAATCCGGAGATGCCGCCGCTGGCGCGACTCGTTGCGATCCTTGTGCTTGATCATGCCCCACCCTTCGCGGCACCGCCGCCGGCCCCGGCGCCGGCCACCGCCTTGCCCGCCTTGCCGGGCTTCCGCCGGACGCGCTCCCCCAGATACCGGATCCCTTTGCCCTTGTACGGGTCCGGCTCCCGGATCGCGCGGATGCTCGCCGCCGTCTGGCCGACCGCTTCCTTGTCGCTCCCGCTGACCACGATGCGGTTGGGGGCGGGGGCCTCCAGCTGAACCCCGGCCGGCGGCCGGATCTCAACGGGATGAGAGAACCCGACCTGCAGGGCGAGGTTGGCGCCCTGCTTGACCGCGCGGTAGCCGACGCCCTGGATCTCCAGCTCGACCTGGTACCCCTTGGTCACGCCCTGCACCATGTTGGCGATCAACGCCCGAGTCAGCCCATGCAGCGCGCGGTGGAAGCGGTCCTCGCTCTGCCGGCTCACCACGATCTTCCCGTCGTCGACGGCGACCCGCATCGCCTGGTGCACGGACCGCTCCAGCGTGCCCTTCGGGCCCGCGACCCGCACGACGGGGCCGGACACCTTCACCTCGACCCCCGCCGGGATGCCGATCGGCAGCCTACCAACCCGCGACATCGTTCCGTCCTCCTGCCCGGCCGGGTCCCAGGATCACCAGATAAAGCACAAGATCTCTCCCCCGAGCCCGGCCCTGCGGGCGTCGCGGTCGGTCATCACGCCCTTGGAGGTCGAGAGGATGGCCACACCGAGCCCGCCGCGGACGCGAGGGATCTCCGTCCTCCGTTTGTAGATGCGCAGGCCCGGCCGGCTAATGCGGCGGAGGCCGGTGATGATGCCTTCCTTCCGCTCCCCATAACGGAGGTGGATCCGCACCATTCCGGGGTGATCCTTGTCCACCTGGAAATCCGCGATGAATCCTTCTGCTTTGAGGATCTTCGCGATCTCCAATTTCATCCGCGAGGTGGGGACGGTCACCAACGGGTGCCGCGCCACGAGCGCGTTCCGGATCCGGGTCAGCATATCGGCAATGGGATCTGTGATCACGCCCACGGTCTCACCTCACCAACTCGCCTTCACGACCCCGGGGATCTCACCCTTGTGCGCGAGGTCGCGCAGGCAGATCCTGCACAGGCCGAACTTTCGGAAGACCGCCCGCGGCCGCCCGCAGTTCCGGCACCGGCTGTACCGGCGCACCTTGAACTTCGGCGGCTTCCGCCACTTGATGAGCAGGGCCTTCTTCGGCATGCTCCCTACGCCCCCTCGCGGACAGGCAGGCCGAGGGATCGGAGCAGCTCCCGGGCCTCCTCGTCCGTGCGCGCCGTCGTGACAATCGCGATGTCCATCCCGCGGATCTTGTCCACCTTGTCGTAGTCAATCTCCGGGAAGATCAGCTGCTCGCGAATCCCGATGTTCATCCCGCCCCGGCCGTCGAACGAGCGGGTGGGGATCCCCTTGAAGTCCTTGATCCGCGGCAGGCTGATGTTGAACAACTTGTCCAGGAACTCGTACATCCGCTCGCCGCGCAGGGTCACCTTGCAGCCAATCGGATTCCCCGCCCGCAGCTTGAAGGCGGCGATCGACCGGCGGGCGCGGGTGACCACCGGCCGCTGGCCGCTGATCAGGGTCAGCGCCTCCACTGCCTTGTCCAGGTGCCGTTGATCCTGCAGCGCGTCCGCGACCCGCATGTTGATCACGACCTTCTCCACCCGGGGCACCCGCATGATGTTGGTGTACCCCATGCGCTTCTGCAGTTCCGGCGCGACCACGTGCTTGTAGCGCTCGCGCAGGCGCACGATCCGTGGTTCCTTCGTTGTGGGCGGTCCCGCCGCAACCTCTGCTTGCCGTTGGCTCCTCTCCGGTTTGGAGCCTCCGGAGGGGGGAGGGGCGTCCTTCGCCGGTGCCGCGTCCGCGCCTTTCGGTCCTGCCGCAACCTCTGCTTGCCGTTGGCCCCTCTCCGGTTTGGAGCCCCCGGAGGGGGGACGGCCCCCTGCGGGGGAAGCGCCCTGCGCTCCCTTCGCCGGTGCCCCTTCCGCGCCTTTCGGTCCTGCCGCAACCTCTGCCTGCCGTTGGCCTCTCTCCGGTTTGGAGCCCCCGGAGGGGGGACGGCCCCCTGCGGGGGAAGCGCCCTGCGCTCCCTTCGCCGGTGGCGCGCCCTTCCCAGCTGCCGCTTCCGAGCGGTTAGGCTTTGTCAATGATCTCTCCGCAGTGCCGGCAGACGCGAACTTTCGTCCCGTCCTCCATGGTCTGGTGCCCGAACCGGACCGCGCGCCCGCACCGCGGGCACACCAGCATGGCCTTGCCGGACGGAAACCGCATTTCTTTTTCCACGATCCCCCCGGAGGGCATCTTCTCATTGGGCTTCATGTGCTTCTTCGCCACCATCACCCCTTCGACGATGATCCGGCCATCCTTCGGGAATACGCGCAGCACCTTTCCACGCTTCCCCCGGTAGCGGCCGATGGTCACCTCGACGGTGTCGCCCCGCTTCACGTGTACTGCCGTACGCATCACAGAACCTCCGGCGCGAGCGAAATGATCTTCATGAACTGCTTGTCCCGGAGCTCCCGGGCCACCGGCCCGAAGATCCGGGTCCCCCGGGGGTTCTGCTGGTCGGTGATCAGCACGGCGGCGTTATCGTCGAAGCGGATATACGACCCGTCCGGCCGCCGCGTCGGCTTGGCCGTCCGCACGACCACCGCACGCACGATCTCCCCCTTCTTGACCCCGCTGTTGGGGATGGCCTGCTTCACCGTGGCGACGATCACATCCCCGATCCCGGCGTACCGGCGCCGGGACCCCCCGTAAACGCGAATGCACATGATCTCCCGCGCCCCGGTGTTGTCTGCCACCCGCAGCCGCGTGTAGTTCTGGATCACCCGCGCCCCTCCATCGCGCCTATCGCGCCCGCTCCAGCACCTGGGCCACCCGCCACCGCTTGTCCTTGCTCAGCGGCCGGGTCTCGGCGATGAGAACCTTGTCGCCGAGGTGCGCGTCGCCCGCCTCGTCGTGCGCCTTGAATCGCCGGCTGTGCCGGACGACCTTCCCGTAGAGCGGGTGGCGGCCCGTCCGCTCGACCTCGACCACCACCGTCTTCTGCATCTTATCGCTCACGACCGTACCCACGCGGGTCTTTCGCGCCGCGCGCGTGGCCTGCGGTTCCGTCATCACGTTCTCCCCCCCGCCGCCGCGTCCGTCCGCTCGCGCTCGCCCAACACCGTGAGGAGCTGGGCCACGGTGCGGCGCAGCAGCACCACCCGGGCCGGGTTCAGCAGTTTGCCCGAGGCCCGCTGCAATCGAAGGCTAAAGAGCTCCTGCCGGGCCTCCTGCAGCCGCTTGTGCAAATCGGCCGCGCCCAACTCCCGCAGATCGGACACGCTCACGCCTCAACTCCCATACGGTGGACAAACTTGGTCCTGATGGGCAGCTTGTGCCCGGCCAGGGTCAGGGCTTCGCGGGCCACCTCCTCGGTGACCCCTCCGAGCTCAAACATCATCCGGCCGGGGCGGACGACCGCCACCCAGAACTCCGGGTTGCCCTTCCCGCTGCCCATCCGGGTCTCGGCCGGCTTCTTCGTCACCGGCTTGTCCGGGAACACCCGGATCCACAACTTGCCGCCCCGCTTGATGAACCGGGTCACCGCCCGCCGGGACGCCTCGATCTGCTGCGCCGTGATCCACCCGCGGCCGACCGCCTGGAGGCCATACTCCCCGAAGGCCACCGTGGCGCCGCGCTGCGCTTCGCCGCGCATCCGTCCCCGGTGAGCCTTACGAAACTTCACCCTCTTGGGCATCAGCATGTGGTTCCGGCCTCCTCTGCACGACCACCCGCGGCATCCGCGACGGGAGCACGACCGTCTCCCCCGGCCGGCCGCGCATCTCGCCCGGTCGGCGGCGCTCCGGGAGCACATCCCCTCGGTAAATCCACACCTTCACCCCAATCCGGCCGTACGTCGTCAGCGCCTCCGCGATCCCAAAATCGATATCGGCGCGCAGCGTCTGAAGGGGAACCCGGCCGTCCCGGTACCATTCGTACCGGGCGATCTCGGCGCCGGCGAGCCGGCCGCGGCAGGAGATCCGGATGCCCTTCGCCCCGCTGCGCAGGCTGCGGGCCACGGCCTGCTTCATCGCGCGCCGGTAGGCGACCCGGCGCTCGAGCTGGCCGGCCACGTTTTGCGCCACGAGCACCGCCTCGAGTTCCGCGCGGCGGATCTCCTGCACGTTGAGCTGGATCTGCTTCGCGGTCATGGCCTCGAGCTCTTTCTTCAGGGCGTCGATCCCCGTCCCGCCCCGCCCGATGATGATGCCGGGCCGGGCCGAGTGGATGGTGATCCGCACGCGGTTGTCCGTCCGCTCGATCTCGATGCGGGAGATGCCCGCGCGCCCCAGCTTCCTCTTGATGTGCCGGCGCAGGATCTGATCTTCCTGGATGAGGTCGGGGAAATTTTTCTCCGCGTACCACTTCGACTCCCAATCCTTGACGATCCCGAGCCGCAACCCGATTGGATGGATCTTTTGCCCCACCGGCCGCCCCCCTATTCGCCCTGCACCACAACCGTGATGTGGCTGCTCCGCTTCTTGATGACGTCCGCCCGACCTCGGGCCCGCGCCTGCATCCGCCGCTGGCTGGGGCCGCTGTCGACGTAAGCCCGCGCCACGGTGAGCGTGGTCCGGGCCAGTTCGAGATTGTTCTCCGCGTTGGCGGCCGCCGACTGCACGACCTTCGCCACCTCCCGCGACGCCCGGTTGGGTGAGAACCGGAGGACGGCAAGGGCTTCGTCGACCGCCTTCCCCTTGATCAGCGCCATGACGGGCCGGACCTTCCGGGGGGAGATGCGGACGTACCGGGCGACGGCCTTCACTTCCACGCCAACCCCTCCCTCATGACGGCTTCGCCGGCGATGCCGCCGCCGGCGTCGGGGCACCCGCAGGCGTGGGGCCGCCGGGGCGCGTCGACTGGACCGTGGTCGTCTTTTCCACCCGCGCCCCGTGACTCTTGAACGTCCGCGTGGGGGAGAACTCGCCCAGTTTGTGCCCGACCATATTCTCCGTCACGTAGACCGGGACGTGCTTCCGCCCGTCGTAGACGGCGATGGTGTGCCCGACCATCAGCGGCACGATCGTCGATCGCCTCGACCAGGTCCGAATCACCCGCTTCTCGCGGGACTTGTTCAGCGCCTCGACCTTGTCCATCAGGTGCCCGTCGACAAACGGACCCTTCTTGACCGACCGGCTCATGCGTGCACGCGCCTCCCCGCCCGACCCCGCCGCGCGCCCTGGGCCCTCATGCCTGCCTCCGGTCGCGCACGATGAACTTGGTGCTCGGCTTCGCCCTCGTCCGGGTCTTGTAGCCCAGCGTCGGCTTCCCCCACGGGCTGACCGGACCGGGCATCCCGATCGGCGACTTGCCCTCGCCCCCGCCGTGCGGATGGCTCGACGGGTCCATCGCCACGCCACGCACGTGGGGGCGCCGGCCCAGCCAGCGCGACCGGCCGGCTTTGCCGATCATGATCGCTTCGTGATCGAGGTTGCCCACCTGCCCCACGGTGGCGCGGCAGTCGAGGTGGATCATCCGCACCTCGCCAGACGGCAGGCGGAGCTGCGCGTACTCGCCTTCCTTGGCCATCACCTGGGCGGCAGTCCCGGCGCTCCGCACCAGCTGTCCGCCCCGACCGATCTGCAGTTCCACGTTGTGGACCGACGTCCCGAGCGGGATCGCGCGCAGCGGCAGCGTGTTGCCGGGCCTGATCTCCGCCTCGGAGCCCGAGGCGACGACGTCGCCCACCCCCAGGCCGACCGGGGCCAGGATGTAGCGCTTCTCGCCGTCCCGGTAGTGGAGGAGGGCGATCCGCGCGGACCGGTTCGGGTCGTACTCGATGCTGGCGACCCGGGCGGCGATCCCGTCCTTGTCGCGCTTGAAGTCGATCAGCCGATACCGGCGTTTGTGGCCGCCCCCCTGGTGCCGGACGGTCAGTTTCCCCTGCGCGTTGCGGCCGCCGCGGGACCTGAGCGGACGCAGCAGCCCCCGCTCGGGCTCCGTGGCGGTGATGTCCTCGAAGGTTGAGACGGTCATGAACCGCCGCCCTGGGGTCACCGGCTTGAACTTCTTCACGCCCATCGAATCAGGCCTCCGCTCGATCCGGCATCCCGCTACCCCAGCTGCTCCAGGTCGATCTTGTCGCCTTCCGCCAGCGTGACCACCGCCTTGCGGAACGCCGGCTCCTGATAGTGGTGCTGCCCGCGGCGCCGGGCGCGGCCGGGAATGGAGATCACATTCACCTTCGTGACTTTCACCTTGAAGAGCTGCTGCACGGCCTCCCGGATCACCGGCTTGGGGGACGTCCGATCGACCTCGAAGGTGTACTTGTTGATCGTGGTGCCCCGCATGCTCTTCTCCGTCACGATGGGGCGGCGGATCACCTCGCGCGGGTCGTTCATGACGTGACCGCCTCCGCGATCCGCTCGAGCGCCTCCCGCATCACGAGCACGTGCTCGCAGGCGAGGATGTCGTGCACGTTGAGCGCGGTCGCGGGGAGCACGCGCAGCCCGGGCAGGTTGGCGGCCGACCGCGTCACCTTCTGATCCGGCGCGGCCGTGATCAGCAAGACGCCGCCGCGCTTCTGCGGCGGCGCCGCCCAGCCGAGCCCGCGCACCAGACCGGCCAGGACTTTCGTCTTGGGCGCCTCCAGGTCCAGCCGGTCGAGCACGGCGAACTGCCCGGCGGCCGCCCTGGCCGCCAGCGCCGAACGGAGCGCCAGGCGGCGCACCCGCTTGGCGAGCCGGTACCCGTGGTCCCGGGGGGTCGGCCCGAAGATGATTCCGCCCCCGACGAACAGCGGCGCGCCTCGGCCTCCGTGCCGGGCGCGCCCGGTCCCTTTCTGCCGGTACAACTTCCGGGTGCTCCGGTCGACCAGCCCGCGGGTCAGCGTCGAGTGCGTTCCCCGGCGGCGGCCGGCGAGCTGCCAGATCAGCGCTTCGTAGAGCACCGCCGTGTGCGGCTTGGTCTCGAGCACCGGGGGCAGCGGGACCTCACCGACCTGCTTGCCCTGGGCGTCGTAGACCGTCACCATGCTCATGCGCGGCCTCCGGCTTTCCTGACGAGCACGAGGCTCCCCCGGTGACCAGGCAGCGCGCCCCGGATCAAGATCACGTTGCGCTCCGGATCGACCGAGACCACGGACAGGCCCCGGACGGTGGAGCGCGCTCCCCCCAGGCGTCCGGGGGCGCGCGTCCCGGGCAGCACCCTGGCGACGTTGCTCATGCCGACGCTGCCGACCGCCCGGTGCATCAGGCTGTTCCCGTGGGAGTCCCGCTGTCCGCCGAAGTTGTGCCGCTTCATCGCCCCGGCAAACCCCTTGCCCTTGCTCACGCCCACGACATCGACCCGGTCGCCTTTGGCGAACACGTCCGCCTTGATCGACTGCCCGACCTCGGCCTGCTCGCCCTGCGCCAGGCGCACCTCGCGGATCACCCGGTGGGGCTTGAGCCCCTTGCGCGCGAACACGCCGCGGGCGGGCTTGTTGATCTTGCCCTCCGCCACCTCGCCGAACCCCAACTGGACCGCCGCGTACCCCTCGCGCTCCTGGGTGCGGACGCCGACGACCAGGCAGGGGCCCGCCTCAACCACGGTCACCGGCACGACGTTGCCCGCCTCGTCGAAGCCCTGGGTCATGCCGAGCTTTTTACCGAGCAG
>Ga0209804_1000919_pt1 | contig 20758 bp, 14 predicted proteins | sample GraSoiAngelo_139_FD_185896 | JGI IMG/M metagenome (GOLD analysis project Ga0209804, IMG submission 185896) | Grasslands soil microbial communities from the Angelo Coastal Reserve, California, USA - 14_0929_12_20cm (SPAdes) (version 2) | ecosystem: Environmental > Terrestrial > Soil > Grasslands ... | reverse complement strand
TGCCGCCGGCGCCGCAGCTCCGGCTCACCGTCGACCGCGTGCAGGCGCAGTCCATGGGGCTCTCCGCGAGCGATGTGTACACGGCGCTGCAGCTGATGCTGGCGCCGGTGTACGCCAACGACTTCGTCTACCAGGGACGCGTGTTGCGCGTGCTGCTGCAGGCGGATGCCTCCTGGCGCATGACGCCCGAGGCGCTCGGGCACTTTTATGCCGTCGGCCCCAGCGGCGGCATGATTCCGCTCGCCAACTTCGTGCGCGCCGAGTGGGTGGTGGGCGCGCCTTCCCTCACGCGCTACAACGGCTATCCGGCGGTGGAGATCACCGGCGCCAACGCGTCAGGGCACAGCTCGGGCGAGGCGATGCAGGCGATGCAGACGATCATCGACCGCGAGCTCCCGCGCGGCTTCGGCAACGACTGGGCGGGACAGTCGCTGCAGGAGCTGATCTCGGGGGCGCAGGCGCCGATGCTGTTCGCGCTCTCGATCCTGGTCGTGTACCTCTGCCTCGCCGCACTCTACGAGAGCTGGAGCATTCCGGCCGCGGTGCTGATGGCCGTGCCCGTGGGCCTCATCGGCAGCACCGTCGCGGCGCTGCTGCGCGGCCTGCCGAACGACGTGTTCTTCAAGGTGGGGCTCATCACTATCATCGGGCTGTCAGCGAAGAATGCGATCCTGATCGTGGAATTCGCCGTCACACTGCAGCGCGAGGGCCGCACGCTGCACCAAGCGGTGCTGGAGGCCGCGCGGCTGCGCTTCCGGCCGATCCTCATGACCTCCTTCGCATTCATCCTCGGGGTCTTTCCCATGGCGATCTCGACCGGCGCGGGCGCCAACGCCCGCCACGCCATCGGCACCGGGGTCGTCGGCGGGATGCTGAGCGCGCTGGTGCTCGGCGTGCTCTGGATCCCGGTGTGTTACGTTGCCGTGCGGCGGCTCATCGGGGACCAGCTCGATGAGCCGGGTTCCGCCGGCGCGGGCGCGGCGCCCTCGGGCGGCGGCGCCGTGGTCGCGCCTGCGCAGCGGCGCGAGGACTAGGGCGTTTGGCGGCTCATCGAGCCGCTCGAGGCGTCGAGGCAGCATGAAATTCAGCGCGCTATTCCCGGTCATTGTCGCCGCCGTCGCAGCGGCCTCCGCAGCGCCATCGATAGCGCGACCGCGGATCATCGTGGCAATTTCCGTAGACGAGTTCTCGGCCGATCTGTTTACTGAATACCGGCCGCTGTTCAAGGCTGGATTGCAGCGCCTGCAGACCGGCGTTGTATTTCCGGCCGGATACCAGAGTCACGCTGCGACCGAGACCTGTCCCGGTCACTCCACAATACTGACCGGATCTCGTCCCGCGCGCACCGGCATCATCGCTAACGAATGGTACGACCAATCGCTCGGCAGGGCGGATAAGAAAGTGTACTGCTCGGAGGACCCCTCACTACCCGGTTCCTCTTCAACGAACTTTACTGTTTCTGCGCAATTCCTCAAGGCTCAGACGTTGGGTGACCGTCTGAAGTCGGCTAGCCCCAGCAGTCGTGTCGTCTCTGTCGCCGGCAAGGATCGCGCGGCGATCATGATGGGTGGCCACGCAATGGATCAGGTGTGGTTTTGGAGCGGGAAATCCTTCGTAACGCTGAAGGGCATGGATCAGCCGACGCCGGCCATCGTCGACAAAGTGAACGCCTCGATAGCGGTTGGGGTCATGAAGCCCGATCTACCGGTACTGCCGGAACCGTGTCGTGTCCGCTCGGTTCCAGTGGCCGTTGCAGATAAGACGGTCGGCGTTCCACGCGAGCGCCGAGCGGGCGATTTTCAAGGTTTCCAGACCTCACTGGCGTTTGATCGAGCGACGACCGATATTGCAATCGGACTGATTCGCGAGCTCCAATTGGGCGCGGGCAAAGCGCCCGATGTATTGTCGATCGGTCTTTCCGCGACCGATTACGTGGGTCATGCATTCGGCACGGAAGGCGCTGAAATGTGCGCCCAGCTCTTGGGCGTGGATGAGAACGTTGGACGAATTCTGGCGGCCCTCGACGCCACGCACCAGCCCTATGTCGTGGTGCTCACCGCCGATCACGGTGCCCACGACCTCCCCGAGCGCAATAAAATCCATGGCTTCCCCGATGCCACTCGCGTGGATGCGGCGCTCCTGCCTGCCAACATGAGCAGGCAGCTCGCGGCGGAGTTCAATCTTCCCGAGCCCGTGCTGCTGGGTGTCGCGCCCTTTGGCGATATCTATCTCGCTCGAGGCATTCCCGGCAATGTACGCTCGAGAGTGCTGCAAGCCGCGAAGGCACGCTATCTTGCACACCCACAGGTGGCCGCAGTCTTTACCCCGGCTGAGCTTCGCCGGCTGCCGCTTCCTTCCGGACCTGCGGACGAATGGTCACTGGCGGATCGCTTCCGGGCCAGCTTCGATCCGGAGCGCTCAGGTGATCTCATGGTCGCGCCGAAACCCTACATAACACCGATCATCGACGTGAGCACTTACGTGGCGACCCACGGTTCACCGTGGAACTATGACCGCAAGGTTCCGATTCTCTTTTATCGACCGGGTGTCGTAGGCTTCGAGCAATCGCTACCGCTCGAGACCGTCGACATATTGCCAACCCTGGCCGCGTTGATTGAGCTGCCAGTTCCGTCCGCCGAGATTGACGGCCGCTGTATTAACCTCGATGCCGGTAGGGGAGATAGCTGTGCGTTCGAGCGTCATTGACGAGCGCCTGCCGTCCGGGATGCGCCCGCCGCCTTGTCCGGGGCTTGCCACCTCCACGCATGCTCGATCTGCACCTCGAGCTCGGGATACTTCGGGCGCCACCCGAGCGTCTCGACGGCCCGGGTCGGGTCGGCAACCAATTGCGGCGGATCTCCCGGCCTTCGCGACACCACGTCCGCGGCAATTCGACGCCCGGTTACCCGTCGCGCGGCTTCCAGCACGTTCTTAACGGATGCCCCTCGGCCGGTTCCGAGGTTGAACCTGTCGGATGCCCCCCGCTCTTCCAGGAACCGCAACGCGCCGACGTGTGCGTCGGCAAGATCGGCCACATGAACGTAATCCCTGACGCAGGTGCCGTCCGGAGTCGGGTAGTCTCCACCATACACCGCCACCGCCGGGCGCTGCCCAAGCGCGGTGCGAAGAACCAGCGGAATCAGGTGTGTCTCCGGATCATGGTCCTCGCCGAGCTCTCCGTCCGGATCCGCACCCGCCGCGTTGAAGTACCGTAGGCAAACGGATTTGATCCCGTGAGCCGCATCGAAATCTTCGAGCATACGCTCCACCATCCGCTTGCTCGCCCCGTAAGGGTTGACGGGGTTCTGCGGATGGGTTTCCTTGATGGGTAAACTTTCCGGCACGCCGTACGTCGAGCAGGAGCTCGAGAATACGATCCTGTCCACCTCGTGATCGCGCATGGACTCGAGCAGCGTCACGGTTCCGCATAGATTATTACGATAGTACTTTCCCGGATTTCCCACCGACTCCCCGACGTAGGCGAAGGCGGCGAAATGCATCACCGCCTCGGGCCGGTATTTGCCCAATACCTCGTCGAGGCGGACTCTGTCGAGAATGTCGCCTTTCTCCAGCGGGCCCCAACGGACAGCCCATTCATGCCCGTGGACGAGATTGTCATAGGCAATCGGCGTGTAGCCCGCCCGTGCGAGCGCCTTGCACGCGTGGGACCCGACATAGCCGGCGCCGCCCGTAACCAGTACATGTCTCGCCACCGAAACGTCCTTCCGCTAACGCCTGAAATCACCATCCCGAAAGTACGAGATCGTTCGCCGCAGGCCTTCGTTCAGCGCAACTGCGGGTTCCCACTGGAGCATTTGCCTGGCCAATGAAATGTCCGGCTGCCGCTGCATGGGGTCGTCGCTCGGCAGCGGTTTGAAGACGATCTCGGATCTGCTGCCCGTGTTTGCGATCACCTTCCGGGCAAGCTCGAGGATGGTGAACTCCTCCGGGTTCCCGAGGTTGACCGGGCCGGTGAAATCGTCGGAAGTCGCCATCAACCGGACGAGTGCGTCGATGAGATCGTCGACATAGCAGAACGAGCGCGTCTGCTTGCCGTCTCCGTAGACGGTGATGGGCGCGCCCTTCAAGGCCTGCTCGATGAAATTGGACACCACGCGCCCGTCGTTCGGGTGCATGCGAGGGCCGTACGTGTTGAAAATGCGCGCGACCTTGATCCGGACCTTGTGCTGGCGGCGATAGTCGAAAAAAAGCGTCTCGGCGCAGCGCTTGCCTTCGTCGTAGCAGGAGCGCAGGCCGATGGGGTTGACGTGGCCCCAGTAGTCCTCCGTCTGGGGATGGACGGTGGGGTCGCCATAGACTTCGCTCGTGGATGCGTGAAAAATTTTCGCTTTCGTTCGCTTCGCCAGGCCCAGCATGTTGATCGCGCCGTGTACGCTGGTTTTCGTGGTCTGGACGGGATCGTACTGGTAATGGATGGGGGACGCGGGGCAGGCGAGATTGTAGATTTCATCCACTTCCACGTAGAGCGGGATAGTTACATCGTGGCGCAGCAGCTCGAAACGGGGATTGCCGATGAGATGGGCGATGTTGTCCTTGGTCCCGCTGAAGAAATTGTCGGCGCACAGCACGTCGCAGCCGTCGGCGACCAGCCGCTCGCAAAAGTGCGAGCCGAGGAATCCGGCGCCGCCGGTGACGAGGACGCGTTTATGATTGGTGATTTTTTTCATCGGCCGTAATGAGTCCTGAGTCGGTAATCGAACCTCCCCGGTAGCTCAGTTGGTAGAGCAATCGGGTGTTGACCCATTGGTCGCAGGTTCGAGTCCTACCCGGGGAACTCCAGCGAGCGAAACGTTCTCCCCCTCCACCAGCATCTCCTCGATCTGTCTTGCCCGCATCTCGATCGAAAAGGATCGGGCGATCAAATCCGGTCCTGCCCTGCCCAACTCGTCGCAAAGCTCCCGGTCCGTAGCCAAGTGGAGCATGTGAGCCGCAAATTCCTCGAGGCCGTTTGCCAAGAGGCCCGTTCGCCCGTGGTCCACCGTCAACTCGGACAATTCGTTCCGTATGTCCACCACCGCACGCCCGCAGGCCTGCGCTTCGAGTTGCGACTGGTAGGGACGGTTCCCTTCTTCCTTCTCAGGGCAGGCGAAGAAGTCGCAAGCGGCGTAGTACCAAACCACGTCGGCGTGCTCAACCGTACCGGCAAAGTGCACACGCCCTGCGATATTGAGCCTGACAGCTTCCTCCTCTACATGCCCGCGAGCCCGGCCATCGCCGACCAGCACGAGCAGCGCGCTGGAGGGGAGGGTTCGAAAGGCGTGCAGCAAGTCAAGGACTGACTCGGCTTTGGAGGGTCGGGGGTCGTCCTCCATTCTTCGGGGTGCCAAGCGGCTGACGCACAGGACAATCGGCGCCTCCTGCGGCAAGCCTAGCACGCGGCGTGCTTCCGCCCGGCTAGGGACGTAAGTCCACGGCTTTATAGCGCGCGGCAGGAAGCAGATCCGTTCGTCGGGTACTCCCTGGGAGCGAAGGTCCCGTACGGACTTCGGCGAAATCGCTTCAATCCTGTCTGCCCGCTTTAAGGATTGCCTATGGGCAACGGTGAAAAGCTCGCGCCACGCTCTGGGCATGGCCGCTATACGCTGCGGTGTGCCCGGATAACCGCCCTTGAGGATCACGTATCTCTTGGGATGCTGCCACCAGCCAAACAGGTCAGGCCACATGATCCGAGGGAAGTACACAAGCCATCCGTCGGGCGAAAATCTCTTGATGTCTCCGCGCACCAAGGCCTCTTCCGCGATGAGCCGCCGCGCCGGTAAGCGCCCTTGCCAGAAATCACGCGCGTCCACCCGCGATACAATTTTCACCTCATGGCCGCGCTTCCTCAGAGCCTCCGTTAAGTTAGCGATTATCATGCCGTCCCCTGACGGATGATTTTCACCGCCCGGAGCGTTTTTAAGCAACGCTGCGCGTGGAACGTGAAACGCGATCCGCATTGTGGCCTTCCTCCTTCCTCAAACACCCAGCACCGCCCCTGCCTCAGGGGCGTGAATCCACCGCTAACTGCCGCTGGCCCGGCCTAGCCCCGCCCCAGCCGGGCCAAGCTTGTGAAACTTTCGTCGAGCATCATCTCGACCAATTTGCGCCATCCCGGAGCCCTCGTTTGAATGGCGTTTTTCCACCATCGCAGCCAGAATGCGGCTTTGTAAAAAGAGAGGCGCTCAGGCACTCTCGGTTCTCCGCCCTCTTCCAAATAGGTCCGGAGAAATACGCCGCCCGCTTCGTCCAGCGCGCGCGTGGACGCGAGGTGTTTGCCCGCCAGCTTTTCGAGGCTTACGATGAAGTGGGCAACATCGCGCGCCGGATCGGCCACGTCATAATCGTCCCAATCAAGCACTACGGTCCGGCCATTAGCGAAGATAATCTGACGCTCCCAGAAATCGCCCTGACTGGCGCACAGGGGAAACGATCCGGGAGCAGGCGCGGCGGCCCTCAGTCGTTCTGAGAGATCAGCGCACCGGCCGCCCAGCGACGCGTCAGCCTGGGCTATAAGCTGGCACTTCCGCTCGCCCTGCCTGAGGAGCTTTTCGACCTCAGCGATGGGTCCGACCGGCGGCGCTAAAGCATGAAATCGCGCCAACCACCGGGCGCACCGCTTCGCAGCCTCAGTGGATTGAGGGCCATCCCCTTGTTTGAAAACCTCGTTCGCCGAGGTCCCTTCAACCCATTCCTGCAACAGAAGATGCACGGCAGGCAAATAGGCAACGGGCTGGGGAATCGAATACTGCGCAGCCTGGTCAAAACCCGAGCGACTGATTTTTTCCATGACCTCATGTACGTCATGGCGATCGATCGCATAGACTTTTCCCACTAGTTCAGTTTGGAACGCAACCCGAAACGTACAGCGGTCGGCGCGATGCCACTTCAGTACTCTAAACTCTGACGCCCTGGGTGTCCCCCACCGCTGGGAGCAAGCGAGCGCTCCAAGGTGCTTGACTAATTCTTCTCCATTAAGGACGGTCGCCAAGGTGGAAATTCCCGGATCAATCACGACAGAACCGCAGCTGGAATTAACAGGACCAGCAGAAGGAGGATGCGAGAATAGAGATCTCTGAGTTTCGTGTTCGTGTACTTCCATCAGGGATTGGCGCTTCGCAGGCATGCCGAGGGAAAGCTGAAGATCATTTAACGCAACCTGGGAGCGTTCAACCAGCCCGGCAACGCGGGAGGCCCAATCGTGCTCGAAGAGTTGAACGCGACGAACAGCGCATTTGATCAATCCAGTCGCTTCGTATAGTCGAGCGCGCATTAGCCGCTCTTTCGGCACACCGGAGGCGTAACCCGCGAGGAAATTCTCTGGCTTCTCTAATCCGGCCTGATGAGACACGACATTCCAAAACTGCCAATCAGCCAGAAAACACCCCACATCGAGCGCTGGATCGGCTAAGCGAACAGTGTCGAAATCCATCATTGTGAGCCGGTCCGGCGCGACCCAGATGTGTTCGGACTTGAGGTCACCGTGGGTAAAGGTCGGGGGCTCCTGGGGGAGTTGTTCATGCAGTTCTCGCGCGCGGTCGAGCAACGCCTCAATCGCCGAGCCTACCTGCGGGAGTATCACGGGAATGTGAACACCCTTCTTCGCAATCAACCGAGTCTCAGCAGCAAAATCGTGTGGGGGGCCGAGGGGTCCGATAGCCTCCACAGGCATCTGATGCAAAGTGCGGAGAGCCGCTCCGGTGCGCTGTAAACACGTTGCGACGTCACCCACCTGGCGCCGCGCGAAGTCACACAAGGGTGTGCCCGCCGCTCGTGGGTAAAGAACCACTGCATCCGCCGCCACGCAGGCCAGCGGCCGCAAGCAGTGCGCCGGGCCTCCCTGTTCTTCGAGCCACTCTGCCGCGGTGCTTGCTACACGAAAACAGCGCGCAGCGTCTTCCCGGCGAAAGACGCGGGCTCGGTCTTCGGCGATGTAAAGCTTGGCGAATACGGTTTCGGCACCGGCGTCGAGTGGGTCATAACGCAGTACGTGCCCTTTACCAGGACGATATTTGAGAGGGGTAACGCTGTATTCGTTGCTCGGGGGCCGATCGGATTCCCCAAGTCGCGTCTTCGCGAGCATAGCGCGCACATGCTGCGGATCTGACAAGCGGACGAGTTGATTGAATCGTGCGTCTAGCGGCGACACCGAGACGTGCATGGTCCAGTCGCGAAAATCCTTCCAGAGTCGTTGGAATGGGAACGCCACCCCACGGTGCACGGCCTCGGCTTGAATCTTGACAAGAGGGGTGGTCTCTTCGGGCTGATCTGCGCTTGCGTTTGGTCCCCAAGTCACAGCGATCGGGCGAACGTAATGTCCTTTGGGGCTTTCGGTATCAACAAACGTGTCGTAATAGGCTGTGATCTTGCGGCCGGGCTTGAAACGCACCTCCGTCGGACGGAACGGCCCCACGACAGCTCCGGCGGGAAGAATGGCTCTCAGCTGATCCGCCAACACCTCTTGGGATGTCGCGGAGAGCAACAGCCATTGGATACCCTCCGCCGTCGCGCGTGCCGAAGAAAGCACGTCAGCGATGTTCATTCTCGACTTCCTTTCTGTGCGACGGAGCACATAAAAAACCTAATTCTCAGCGTGCGAGCTGCCGAACCCTAGTGCGCGCCGTGACCAGGAGGCATTCCTTGTCACTTATTGCGGTGACGTTCGAACGCTGGCATCCACAGTTTGGCTCTCCAGGCCTTCTGGAGGCTCAGAGCATCCTTGCGCTGCATCCCGATACCACCTCACAAAACTCGAAAGTCCTTCTTTGAGGGGCGTCGCGGGTCGATACCCAAGTATGCGGGCCGCTTTGGATGTATCGGCCCACGTCACGGGAGAATCTCCAGGCTGCGGCGGCCGCCATTCGCAGGTAGCCTTGCGTCCCGTCACATTTTCAAGCAGTTCGATAAGCTCGGTGAGCTTCACAGGGTGGGAATTGCCGAGGTTGAAAACCTCAAAGGGGGCGCCGTTTGAGGGGAGCCGGAACTTAAGATCGATACTAGCCAATATTCCAGCCACGACATCATCAACATACGTATAGTCGCGAGCCATCGAACCATCTCCGAAAATGGGCAGGGGCTTACCGGCCTCGAGCAACTCTGTGAACTTGCGGATGGCGAGGTCGGGCCGCTGCCGCGGGCCGTACACAGTGAAGAAGCGCAAACAGATCACTTGCAGTCCGAACAGATGGGCGTAGGTGTAGGCCAACATTTCGCCAGCCAGCTTGGTGGCCGCATAGGGAGAGAGTGGCCGCAACTCCACGTGGTTTTCAGAAAAGGGCACACAGCTTGTCGCACCATAGACCGAACTGGACGAACCAAAGATGAACCTACTCACGTGAAACTGGCGGCAGAGTTCTAGCAGGTTCAAAGTGCCCGCTACGTTTACTCGCTCATACAATTTCGGCTGCCCAATGGAGGGACGCACACCCACACATGCGGCCAGATGAATGACCACCTCAGGGCAACGGAATGCCATGACCTGAGATAGCTGCTCCATGTCGCAGATATCAAGGGCATGAAACTCGTACTCACCGATGCCTCGAATAGCATTCAAATTGGCTTTCTTTACACTGTGGTCATAAAAAGAGTCGAGATTATCCACGATTGTCAGTTGAGCACCCCGACGAAGCAGGGCCTCGGCAAGATGCGAGCCGATGAATCCGGCTCCTCCGGTCAGCAGCACTCTTTGTCTTTGTTCACTCATGTCTTTGTTCCTGATCTCAGTTCAGCATCTACTTTCATTTGGAATCTCAGAAATGGTAACGCACGGAAACCTGGAGCTGGCGAGCCGGGAAAGCGGTGTGCGGCTGGCCGAATGTCGGCGAGATGAGTACACCGTTGTACTTTTCAAAATTCACGTGGTTGAGAACGTTGAAAGCGTCCCAGGCGAGGTCAACACCTGCGCTCACTTGCTGGGTATAACCCGTTATAGCCCTTCGTGCCCAATGGGTTCCGAGCGAGGACCCGGCTGAGTGTCTGTAGGCGTAAACTCGCCCCTCGAACATCTTAAGAACGCATACTCTGTTTTCAATCCGAGAAAATACTGCAAATTTCGTAAGGTAGATTCATATGGGGAAAGTATGCACAAGCACGTTTCTGGACAGGTTTCGCCGTTCTCCGCCGGGCCTTACAACCTTCTTGCCGCAAACAGTTGTAGCGACAGAATTCTACGCCCCTTAGGCTTGGCCCGCGAGCTGATAACGCTAAGGGCAATATTGTCAGCCAGTCTCACCTCTTCGAAGGCGTAAAACAAAGGGGGAAATTGGTATGGCGGAGAGGGTGGGATTCGAACCCACGGTAGGGGTTAGCCTACACACGCTTTCCAAGCGTGCGCCTTAAACCGCTCGGCCACCTCTCCCGCGATGGAAGCAGCTGTACCAATTTAGCAGAAACCGTGGACGCGTGCATGAGGCGGAAAGGCCGCGGCTTGGGCGGAGACACGCGGCTCTTGTTTAAACTGCTAGGAACGGCTCCGGGATCCTCCAATCGGTAGGACTTCAGCCTTTGGATAGGATGCAAGTCAATAGACAAGGCGGCCCGCAAGTGCGCATCGCACATGCGTGGACGATCAGCAGACGCGACCGGCGTCGCTACGGTAGGAGTTCGAGCGGCCGTAAGAAGCGCGGGCCTACGCGAATCGCGGTGAAGTCGCGACGATCGGTGGTCAGCACTCGATAGATTTTGCGGCGCTCAGTAAGAGCGGCTACCGCGCCGTCGACCAATCCAAGATCGAGCTCCTTGAACTTGGCGTCGAATTCTAGCGCGCGCACAACATCGGAAGGCAGCGGCAGCTCGTACTCGTAGCGGGTGGCTGGATCGAAGATCTCGGCGATCAGCTTGCGCATGGCTGTCCGATTGTCTCTGAGGAAGTAATCGACCTCAGCGAGCACCAGTGCCGGCACTATCACGACGCTCGCAGTGGTCAGGACCGTTTGGAATTCAGGAAAGCCCGGTTTGTGATCACGAGTGCGGGCGAGTGCCTTGAGAAGCCCACCCGTGTCAACGATGATCGGGCTACTCAATCCTCGAGATCCCTAAACAGCTCGGATTCGTCTCCCAGCTTCGTGTCTGTGGACTCAAAAAGTAACGTAGAGGGCGGTCGTCGACCCGTGTAGTACCGCGAGGCGACGACGCGCAGGCCTTTCCGAACCAGTTCTGAAGCGGAATGCCCCGCCGCCCTCGCGCGCTTCAAAGCGCGGACATCCTCCGCGTTCAAGCGAACCGTCGTCGAGATCAAACGCGCCATACACTCACCATACAACAGAATAAACGAACTCGCAACTCACGGAAGGGATTATCAGCGATTCCGCAATCGACTGCCAAGGGCAGAGAATGTGCTTGATAACCTGTGTTTTTGAGAGTAACTGCCGATCAGAAGAGATTCGGATGGCCTTTTTCCCGGCGCAAGCACCACGGAAGCGCGCTGGTCAGACCCGGAATGACGCAATGGCTCGCAGAGCACGGGATACTTGCGAGGCGGAGGCAACGGGCGAACCTGTAAGCGTGCGACTGACAGACGCGTCAGCCAAAGTCCTCAGTCAAAAACTGTACTCTCGACCAGTTGCGCGCCGGGGCAAAAGTAGTCTAATGGTTAGCCTCCCGCCGAACCAGTCCCGGAAAGCCCCAGATTACCAATTTTCCAACAAGGGAGGAACTTCGTTCTTTGGTTACCCCAGCCGGGAAGAAAAAACGAGGATTGAGTAAAAGGAGGCACAAGGATGAGGTATACAAACTATTGGATCGTTGCCGTGGCGAGCCTGCTCGCTCTGGCACCTTTCTCTTCCGCAAAAAATCCGAGTCAAGTAAATGCTGAGAAGGACCGTCTTCAGAATTCGGGAAAGGTGATTCAGGAAATTCTCAATGTTCCCGAAGAAATTCCTCAAGATATGATCGACAAGGCTCGTTGCGTGGTGGTGATGCCGTCGGTGTTGAAAGCTGCGTTTCTTTTTGGGGGCAGCTACGGTCGCGGCACGATGGTTTGCCGCACAGGCAAACATTTCGCCGGTCCATGGGGGGCGCCTGCCATGTACGCGCTCGAAGGTGGGAGCTTTGGTTTGCAGTTTGGCGGCGAGGCAACAGACTTCGTCTTTCTCGTGATAAACGATCGTGGCGCAGGCAGCCTGCTGCACACCAAGGTAAAGCTGGGAGCGGACGCATCATTCGCCGCCGGACCAAAAGGACGTTCCGCGGCAGCCGATACTGACGCCTATATGCGAGCTGAGATTCTAAGCTACTCCCGTGCGCGCGGCGTCTTCGCCGGCATATCTCTGGATGGCTCAACGCTGCGGCCCGATGAACGCGCAAATCGTAAGCTTTACGGCAATTCCGCAAGCGCAGCAAAGATCATCACCAAATCGCATATTAAGGCTCCGTCCTCGGCGCATGATCTGATCGCGGCACTGCAAAAGTCATCTCCACAACTCAAGCGTTAATTCATGCATTCGGAACTACTTTGACAAACGGTTGACTGTCATATTGCGGTTTAATACGCTCCTTTCACTGCCGGCGGCGATGTCGGTGCAATTAGCTATCACATTGCCATTTTTTCCGACTACCGCGGAACGGACCTATTCCACAACAAGACAGCCGGAAGTACATTGTCGGTGGCACAAAATGCAGAACCCCATCAATTCTGGACTAGCGCAGGCAGCCGTCTTGCTTGCTCAAGCCTTTTCATGATGTCGCTTGCTTCGGCGTAGTAGGGCCGCCAAGTCTTCCTCGACGCCTGGATTGCCATTTTCGAGGTTGACGCCTGCAAATCCATCCTTGGGCTAGCGCGGCGGAGCAGGAGTCTCGGCACGCTCTTCATGAACGCCCCAATGGCGCGCAGCTGGGCATGCTTCCTGGCGAACGCGGCGGTGACGATAGCTTGAGGGAGTCCTTGTTCAGCTTGCCAGCGTCGGGTGACGGGTATGGCGGCAAATCGTTTTTGCGAAACTTCGCGGGCAATACGCCCGGCTCACACGCAATTCCGGGAAGTGTCAATTCGACTGCCGCCTGTTGAAAGAATAGAGATTGTCGTGAGGATCCGAAGACGCGTGTGAGCGGGCTAGGGCTCAGTACTAATAATAAACGACGTCCACGATTAGATTAGCCCAGAGGACGCCGGCTGCAGGGCGATTGGAAAATAATCGAGTCATTTTCCCGATGTTTTGGAGCCTTTTGAGGTTCTTTCTTGGTAGGTCAATCCGCTTACGCGCGGGGGAAAGCGATCGGGGAGAAGCGAACCGGCCCAGCCCTCAATCCCCTAAAGGGATCCTCGGCTCGTCTCTCCCCCACGTCGGTTAACAACTGCAACCTTTGCGCCATGCCTAGTCCCTGTGTTTTCAACACAGCCAACGCTATTTCCGAGTAAAAAAGCCCTACTCCCCGGAAAAATTACCCGTCTCGGACGCGCGCGCAAAGGACTTGTGGGGTAAACCCTCACGGGCTGTGTTTACAGAATCTTGCGGAAGTTCGGATGCGGGAGTGGCGGACAGCAAAACAGGCGATTTTCTCCACTCGTTTGCTATGGTTTGTGCAATCCTGCCCAATCACCTAGCGTCGACTGCGCAGCGCCGAACCGAGGACAGCGCGCTAAGGGCAAGTCTCAACCGCTGCGATCAGTTAATCCCCATGAAGTCTTGACCGAGTTGTACGCTCTACTAGAAGAAGACCCAATTGACCCTGGCGCTGACGCTGCTGCATGATGTTAAAATCAATGTTTGCTAACGTTTCCGGGATCGTCTAATCGGTAGGACATCAGCCTTTGGAGCTGAGTATCCTGGTTCGAGTCCAGGTCCCGGAACCAGTTTTGTTAATTTGTTTAGTTCCCTTCCTTCCGCGGCGTCCTCGAATTACATTTCGCGGTAGTTCAAGAGGAGAACTCCAATCAGCGAAGTGCAAACGGGCCAAAGTCGCGCGACCCAAACGCGCATGTGACTCTCCCCAGGAAGGCGAAGTTCCAGCCAGCGTGACCAACCTGCCACCACCGCGAGAATTGCCAACGGAATGTGGCTCAGTTCAGCCAGCACTTCCTCTTTGATATTCCCGAGGCTATGCGAATGCGTCAGCAGCAGCGCTCCGGAAACCGCGATAAGCATCGGAAACACCAGCCTCATGTTGCCGGAAGCTACCCGCCCTGTTTGCACGCGCCATTCGAATAGAGCGAGTGCGATGACGAGCCCAGCGAAAATGCGGTGCAACAAGACCTCGGGGTCCGCAAAAGTCACCCAAAAACCATTCGGGCCGAGCGGCCAGACTTCCGGATCACTTCTCAGAAAAAGAAATACGGAAAGGCCGAGAAAAAGCAGCGGCCAATTGCGCGCCCAGGAAATTTTTCCCGCTTGTGCAAGAAGAGCCAGAAGACCTACGGAAAGAACGATGATCCCCGCCCAATGATGGTTGTATTCCGACCAGGCCTTCTCAGCGGGAGTGTTGAGCCGCGTGCCGGATTGGCCCGGGACAAAAGACTCCGTGGAAAGCGAGCCCGCTTCAAAAGCTCTTTTCTGCGCGGCGTAGACATCCTCGGGCAAATCCTTCATCGCAGGGCTGGAAAGGCGCAGCGGGCGTGGAGTCATGCGCGCGACGATTTCCGCGGCGGAAACGCAATCCTGCGCAAGGTCAACGGCGGGAGGAAGCGACGTCAAGGAAGCCGCCACGAGAATTACGGTGATCCCGATGCCGATCTCCGCTTCGCCGAAGCGTTTGAGGCTCGCAAGGATAGCGCTCGTTTCACCGTGACGGACGAGATCGAAATTCAAGTAGCCGAGGAACAAGAGCAGTCCGAAGAGAATAGCTTTCGCGGCCACCATTGCGCCATAAGAAGTGCCGTAGACTGCCTGAAGAGAACCAATGTAGGACAGACTCAAGATCACGCCTGCGGAGGCGAGAACGGCAACGCTGACCAACGCGAGACGAGAAAACCGTGCGCTAGCTTGGCGCGCGAATTCCGGAGAAGAAGCACGCCGAATTGCGATGAGCAGATAGGGCAGACCGCCAAGCCACGCGGCCGTCGCGAGCTGATGCAGCGCAGTGACAAACACCAGAGGAAGCCGATATTCGAGCCGGGCCATGGCGTGGCTGGTCAGGACCGAGGAAGCGATGATCGCTGCAGCCGGAAGCAATAGCGGGACGTAAGAAGCGGCTCCCCTGGGCCGTGATAACGCGGCAATGGCGAGTGAAGCAGCAATGCCAAGAGCCCCGGCAAGAACAAAATTGGCGCCAGCCACGTCGGCAAGACTGATTTCAGCAGTTTGCATCAGGATCAGACCATTGGCCAGGAGATAGGAGCATTGCATTGCGGCCAAGGCCAATGCAAAGTGGCGTATCCAGCGGAGGCACGAAGTCCTTACGTCCTCGAAATTCTCGCTAGAACCGCGAAGGACAAGCAACAGAAAAATAACTCCGCCTGCGGTGAGCGACTGAAACGTCAAAGTCGCGCCGCGAAGAACGACGGAGAGAAAGCCAAATACTTGGAGCAGCCGGGCCACAGGGCAGGATCAGGGTTTGACGACCGTGAAAGGAATTTCGCCGCGGGTGATGTGACCGTCGGAAGCAAGTACCTGCCAGCGAAGGCGGTACACTCCTGGGCGCAACCCGTTTGCCTGAGCCGAAATGGCATTGGGCGGATCTTTTTTGCCAATTTCGAGTGTTTGAGAAGCACCGTGGGCATTGACGAGCGTCAGGCGCGAGCGGGCGGCATCTATGCGGACATTGAAGCGCAGCTTCACAGGAACATCAGGGCCGGCAACGGAACTCTTCAGCGCCGGACTGGATTCCTGAAGAACCGCGTGGGCTGCCACAGAAGCAGCTGTCAAGAAAAGCAAGGCCGCTGCGAAAAAAGCAAATGCAACGCGAGACCTAGGACCTGGGGACATGGCACCCTCTCCGCCAACTGCCATTAAGAATATGCGCAAAGATTATACCGAAGTTGCGAACGATGAGCGCTGGTTGCGTATGTTTTATCCGCGTGGCAATTCGCTCACCGCACGGTAGGCTTGATCGATAGCCTCGTTCGTATAGGCATTGGCGCCGGCATCGGAGTTGGCGATGGTAATTCTCCCAAACGGCTTCCGGCCGATGACCCAGGGCTTCTCTTCTTCCTTCCAATCAGGATCGAACAGGGTATTCGGCGTGAACGCATAGCCGTGTGCCCAGCGGTTCACGGTGATGCCTTCGATGTCCTTCGCAGGATCGAAACCGGCGCCCCCAAGCATCCTTGCTAGCTGATACCGTATCTTCATCTCAAATTGCGAAAAAGACGTTTGCAACAGCTCATAGCGGCCGGCGCGATTCTGGTCGCGCTGAGGAAGTCCAGGCTTGCATGGAGTGCGAAGCATGAAGAGAACAATCGGCTCCTCCGGGTCGCCGGGAAAACGGTATTGCCCAAGGCTGACAGGGAAATCCAGGGCAGTATAGGTGTGATAGCCGCCGGGTGCGACGATGTGATGCACGTTGAGCTTCTGAAACGAAGTCCAATTGCGGATGGCCACATGCGTGTAAACGAGCGGCGCTTTCACCAAGTAGCGGAGTGCTACTTTTTGTCTTTCCGGCAACTCCGGGCAGATGTAAGGAATCATAACGTTGTAGCAAGCCAGTATGCAGTTCTTGCCGGTTACCGCGCGGACCTTCCCACCACGAGCGTAACTAACGCGCACCTCTTGAAGTTTTCCTGATGCCTTAACATGTTGGACGTGCACCACAGTGCAGTTCAGCCTAATTTTCATGGCGGCGCCGGATTGGTCCAGCTTGCTGTAATCTGCCTTTGCGGTGACTACGTCTTCCATGGTCGTACCGGGGAGTGCCTCTGGAATCAGCGAGCGCACCAGCAGCCGCGCAACAGAAGCGTTGCCGTCGGGAAAATGAAAAATGTAAGGCTCTTCTTTCTCCGGCGGAGGAAGCCCGAGTCCTTGAAAGCCGGCATAGGCGAACGACCCATAATCGTCACCGGACTCGAAGCAATCCATTGCCGGAACCGCTTCGATACCGACACACCAGAGATCGTGGGTAAAAGTCTGGAAAAACGGAAGCGCTTCCGCCGTGAGGTGGCAATGCTTCGTCAAGAACTCGGCATAGCTCGTTTTCTTCAGCTTGGCGACTTTTTCGGCAACGGAAAGGCCCGCCAAATAGTCCTTCTTCTCCGTATAGACTCGGGCGATGTCTTTGCGTGCTGCATCCGAGAGAGGAGCTTTAGCGAGAAATTCCCGCCAAGGCGTGGAGTTCATGCCGGCAACCAGGCGGTCTTCCCCGAACGTTTCCTTGTCGAAAAACGCCGCGGTGCCCATCTTCGAATACAGTTTCTGGTCGTAGGCTTTGTAAAACTTGTCGGTTTGGATTCCCATTTCCTCGAGTAAGCCCTTCGCCACTTTGCTGTATTTTCCGGGGCTCTCGATCGATTGCGTGCCGCCATAACTTATAAGCGAACGGCCGGCGGCGTGAAATTCGTTGCGCTTGGCATGGCCGCCAAAATCATCGTGATTTTCCAGGATCAGAATCCTTGCCTTCTTGCCGGCACCCCTGCGGAAAAAGTGGGCGGCTGCCAGGCCACTGATGCCGCCGCCCACAACGACAAGGTCATAGTGCTCCCCGGTGTCTTCGGCAGCGCCAAAGGAATCCGGGGCCTCTCCGTCACGCAGCCGATGCGCGAAAGTGTATGTTCCCTCGTGATTGCCGCGCATGCCCATGAGCGCGGGAGGGTAATAGTCGGCAGCCTTCTCCGGAGCAAAATCGTCGAGGATGCCAGCAGCAAGCAAATCCTCCGGCGGAATGGCACAGCCAAGCAGAGAACCACCGACGCCAATGGACACCCCGTTCAAGAAATCGCGCCGGGAAATTTCGCGATCCATGCCCAGGTCTTTGTCCCGGTTCCTATGGTCCATAATCGCCCATACTTGTCCCCATCGGGGCTTCTTCGTAAAGGATTATAGCTTGGCGGAATTGATCGTTATGTTGCAGAAGACCGTGACCAAGCGGGCAGCGCGTGCGTAACCCTGGCCGCGGAGAAGCACGGCAAAAGCCTGCTAAAGAATCGCAACGATCTAAGGATTGGGAAAGCTTCGCGTCAAGTCGACTCGCACGCCGCGCGCGGCGTTGAGTGCTATGGTTTTCGCCAAGTCAATGCGGACAAGCGGGACGCTATTTTCGCCGCCGTAATCGGTGACGTAATGCAACTCCGTGCCTTCCAGCCAATAACGCGTGACTCCGTACATCGAGCCATCCAGCAATTGAAGCAGGACAACCGGCTCCTTGACATTCGAGGGCAATGGGATGGCCGCCCCTGGTTTCCCTGCGGAAGCTGACAAGTGGTTTTCAACGCTTTCCATAGCTTCAACGGAGCCCGCAGAATCTCCTGAATTGACCAATGAATCGGACCAGAAATAAGCGCCCACGGATGCCCCGTAGAAAAACGGATCGGATACAAAAGCATCATTGAAGCAATCGAACTCGCCGGGAAACAAGAAATCGCGCCAGGAGAACCGCAAGGAGGCGCAGTAGCCAGAACGGATCGACCGGCTGCGGTGGAACATCCTGCGGCGCACCACGCGATGCATGGAGTCGACCGGTGGCGGACTAACGGGGTTTCCGCGACTGCCTGGCTTCTTCGCTTGCCGCGAACCGCTGTCGCCTGAATAGTGCCCCAAAATGCGGCCAAACGAATGACCGACTGCGTGACCAATGGAATGGCCTGAGGAACCCGCTCCCGCGTGGCCACCTCCATGACTGCCGCTTCCGCTGTGGCCGCCGCCACTGTTTCCCACAAGGAGTGGCGGAGAAACGAACAGGGCAACGGACATAACGAACATAAAAGAGAGCCGGCAATTCATGGCCAATCTCCTGCTCCCGCAAATTTACCCTAACTGGAGGAGGATTGGCAGCCGGAAGTCGGCCAAGGATACGTGGAGGGCCTCTGTGCCGTCGAGACTAGAAGTTTAACGATAGCTGGCCACGACTTCGCCATTTTCGATGCGCAAATCCGCGATTTGAGGCGGAAGTCTCAGCTTTTCGCGGTTCTCCGGCGATTCCATCAGTCGGCGGACAGCCGACTCGAGTGCGGATTGAGGAATCGGCAGCGAGCCAATCTGTCCGCTGACCGGGTCAAGAATCAAATACCCATTTTGCGCGCTGAGCCGGCCTTCCAATTGCAGCGTCATGTCTTTCCCGTGCACCTCGAAGAGCACGTACGCTTTGACGCGGTCGTCCACCAATTGAATCTTAAAATCTCTCACGTTCGAGCGCATCTGCTCCACGTCCTGTGCCGTGGGCGCTGAATCATTGGAGTCATCTTTTCGGCTGGCCGCGGATGCTGCTCTTGCAGCCTCCCTACCCGACACTTCGAGATGCGAAGACAAATACGAATTCAGCTCGGTTTGGTCCACGCGCAGCGTTGTGGGCTGCCCGTTAGCTACTGCCCGCTCTGCCTCATCAAACTTCTGTTCGGCACGCGCCGCAGCTTGCGGACTTGTCTTGACAAGAGGCGGCGGCGTTTTGTGCAGGGCCAGAATCAGGGTGAGAATTGCTGCCGCGTAAGTGCTCCAGCGCACGATGCGAAAGATTGGTTTCCACGGACTGGTAGGTTTTGTATCGGCGTGAGCAAATTCCATCTCATTCGAGGGAGGAACATATTGCGCCAAGATTCCCTCCAGCAACAATCACAGCCACGATGAGCCAGCAGCTATCGAAAAAATGTGGTCTATAGAACAACGGTAGCCCCCGAATGCGCTCTGGGCAAGTCAACCGTCGCAACCGAGAGGCGAATGCGCCACCTGCCCGTTCGACACACCAATCGATCCTGGAGAATTCACTTTGCGATGCGACCATTGAAACCGATTCTGCCTCTTTGCTTGCGAGAACCAAGACGCTGCGACAAACTCTGACAGGCATCTGAAATTCGCGTTGCTTGACTCGCACCCGAGGTGTCTCGAATGCGCCTTGTTCCATCCATTTTCATTTTATTGCTGTTGCCTCCTTTTCTCCGAGCTCAGCAGGAAGCGGCCCCAGCCGCACCCGCCGCGTCCACGCCGCAAAAACCCGCCGGCGAAACTAAAACTCCGCCGCCTCAACACCGCCCCAAAATCGGCGTGGCGCTCGAAGGCGGTGGCGCCATGGGTCTGGCGCACATCGGCGTTCTGAAATGGTTCGAGGAACATCACATCCCCGTGGATTACATCGCCGGCACCAGCATGGGCGGGCTCGTGGGCGGCTTCTACGCCACCGGAATGACGCCGGAAGCAATGCAAAAGCTGATTGAAGGCCTCGATTGGCGAAAAATCCTCGGCGACCGCACGCCTTACGAAGATCTGTCGTACCGCCGCAAAGAAGACCAGCGCGCTTATCCCAATTCCCTGATTTTTGGATTGAAGCACGGCCTCTCGGCCCCCGAAGGACTGATCGCCGGTCATCAAATCGGCTTGCTGATTGACCGCGTCGCGCTTCCCTACTATGGGATCTCTTCCTTCAACGACATGCCCGTACCCTTTCGCTGCGTGGCCACCGACCTCGTCAGCGGCCAATCGCACGTTTTTCAGGAAGGACCGCTTGCCGTGGCGCTTCGTTCCACGATGTCCATTCCCGGCGCGTTTTCCCCGGTGCGCGCGGGAAAGGCTGTTTACGTGGACGGCGGATTGCTCGACAACCTGCCCACCGACGTCGTCCGCCAGATGGGCGCGGAAATCGTGATTGCTGTGCACCTGGAACCCGCTCCCGTCGAAGCCAAGGACATTCGCACTGCTTTCAGCGTGCTAAACCACTCCGTGAGCGCCATGCTCAAAGAAAACGAACTGCG
>Ga0209804_1000916_pt1 | contig 20820 bp, 20 predicted proteins | sample GraSoiAngelo_139_FD_185896 | JGI IMG/M metagenome (GOLD analysis project Ga0209804, IMG submission 185896) | Grasslands soil microbial communities from the Angelo Coastal Reserve, California, USA - 14_0929_12_20cm (SPAdes) (version 2) | ecosystem: Environmental > Terrestrial > Soil > Grasslands ... | reverse complement strand
TAATATCAAAGCGGGGCTTGGAACCGCCTAGTAGGTCGTCGGGCAACTATCCCGACTGCCCGCTGCCGGCCGCTTCAGTACGAAGCGTGGACTTGAATCGGCGACCTCCTGGTGCAATGCAAGAGGTATTCAATGATCGAATCCAACATCTGAAGCCTCGCGGGCTTCCGATCTTGACGACGACCCGGGATCGAAGCTTCGAAGGATCTGCGTAACTCGCTTGTTTGCATCGCTTACGAGATTCGACCGGAAAGGCGCGACCGACGTTTCTCGAAAAAAAGGCACGGATTTGAGTGGTTTTGGAAAAAATGGAAAATGATTTTGCGCCCAAGTTGCGCCCAAATTTACCCATCGCCCAAAATCTTGGGTGATGGGATCGGCACCCAAAAGTTGCTCGGATTTGGGCGCAGCTAAGCGCAATTCCGCCTGCGCAAAACTGCCGAAAGATTCCTCGCGCAAGTGCGACTGTCAACGCCGGATGAGAATCCCCAACCCCGCTTGCGGAAGGGACCGCTACGGCGGCTTATTCTCGCGTCGGCATGGCGGATAATGTACAGGTACCACGCGGCCCGACCGGGCCGCCGAGGTCCGAAATGCCACAGCTCCCTGCATTTAATCCACTCACGAACGTTAATGAGTCGCCGCACGTTGTGATTCTCGGCGCTGGTGCCAGTAGGGCAGCATTCCCGAACGGCGATGCAAACGGATCGCGCCTTCCCCTCATGGTTGATTTGGTCGGTTGCCTTGGACTCGGTCAGGCCTTCCAAGCCGCGGGATTCCAGAAAACTGTCGACTTTGAAGCGCTTTACGATGAACTTGCCACAACTGGAATGCACAGGTCACTCCGGGAAGAAATCGAAGCCAAAGTGTGGTCTTACTTCGACCGGTTGCAGTTGCCTGACGCCCCGACGCTCTATGACTGTCTTTTGTTGTCGATGCGGCCGAAGGACTGCATCGCCACATTCAATTGGGATCCGTTCCTTGCCAAGGCATTTCTTCGCAATAGGGAATTTGCGCCGCTTCCCAAAATCCTTTTTTTACATGGAAATGTTGCGATAGCCGTCTGTATTAAGGATCGCGTCAAGGGATTCAGCGGAGACACTTGCTCAAATTGTGGAGCGCCTCTCCAGCCCACCAATTTGCTGTACCCCGTGCGCCGGAAAAATTACAAATCTGACCCATTCATATTTGCCGAGTGGAAGGAATTGGAGGCATCCCTTCAACAGGGATACATGCTCACGATCTTCGGGTATGCTGCCCCAGCAACGGATGTGGAGGCAGTTGACCTGCTATTGCGCGGATGGGGCGATAACCCAACTTTCGAGCTGGCCCAGGTCAATATCGTCGATATCAAACCTGAGGAAGAGTTGAGAAAAACATGGGAGCGTTTCCTGTGCCGAACGCATTACGGCACGACTGCAAACCTGGGAACAACTTGGCTCCTTCGGCACCCGCGGCGCAGTTGCGAGGCGCTGGCTATGGCTACTCTCCAAAATGACCCGTGGCAAGAAAACCCGGTCCCCAGGTTCAAGTCGTTGGCACAGTTGCATGCGTGGATTGCGCCGCTGCTTGCCGAGGAAAATAAAGGCAGATTCACTGGCAACCCATGTCTCCAGCCGCAGGACTTCGGCGGAAACGCGCCAGAAAAGAGTCCAACGGCGGGCACGAACTGGGTTCTTGGTTGGTTGAAAGCAATGTGCAAGGGGCGACCCTATCCCTCCGTTCTGCGTGGAACTGGTCCTAAAGGACGACAGCCGCTACAACCTGCACTCCATTGTGGCCTTTGAGGATAAGACTCGCACTCTCTGTGCGAGAATCTGGGACCTAAGAGCGTTCCGCCCGCGCGACCTGAGTCAACTGAAGCGAAGTCTCAATCGGATTCGGACAAGGCGTCAGCTCTCGCCTGCTGAAGCGGTCCATCCTAAGCTCGACTGGGCTAATCTTCATCTTCATTACGAGGATGTCGCTTACTGCGTTGAGTGGCACGACCGCATTTGGCCGGAAAAGGATGGGCCGCAGAAGCGCCGCGTGATCCGAACACGGTCGGGGCAAAGTCGATCCAAGACTTGAGGCGGGGCTTCTAGGTTGCGGGCACTGTTTCATGGTCAGAGTCCTTATTTCGCCATGCAAGCGGAATTGGCACAGTGGTGGCAAAATAGCAATGCTGGTTCTGGAGCAGATGGATGGCGGCACATTTGCAATCGCGCACACTTTGGGCGGAGCGACAAGTCGAGGAATTCCTTTCGCTGCCGCTCGTGTCGGAGTTCGTTTTCCGCAGTCCACAGACGGTGGATGGAAGTCAGCGCGAAGTGGCCGATTTTCTCGTCACCTGCGACGCGCCCGGAATTTTGATTTCCCAAAAGTGCCAGGAAGACCCAACTGTCCGTACTGCAAGAAAGCTGCAGGCGTGGGCCTGTAAGCGGGCGAAGAAGGCGGCTTCACAGCTAATAGGAGCACTGCGCACCGGTGCGAGCCGACCGATGTGGTGTGAGCATCGCCGGCGAGGGAGGGTGGACTTCTATACCGGTCTTCCAGCAGTTGCACACGGCATCGTCCTCATCGAGGTCATTGATCCGGTCACCCTGCGGCAAGAATCGGATGAGCTTCCGTTGGTATTCAACGGCATTCCCATCAGCTATTTTTCGCTCAACGATTTCCTTAATCTCTGTGTCCAGTTGCGTACAGTGCCGGAAATTGTTGAGTACATTGATCGCCGACGCGCCTTGCCTGTCGCCGACCTTCGCACGATCGCTGAAGAACGGTCGCTCTTTGCTTTCTACCTTCTCAACGAGGGTTCCTTCGCTGGCTGCCTGGGAATTACCGACGCTAAGATTGCAGTGGCCGCACAGAAAAATCGCTTTGAGGAAAGGCTTCGGCGGAAACTTGAGTCTGACCGTTTCAGTGGGCTACTCGAGCATGTTGCGAACGAATTGGCGACCCGGCTTCCCCACTATGCTGCGGGACTCCCCCCTGGCCTGCTGGCCGCGTTCGACCCCGTCGAACAAAAGCAGAATTACCATCAGGATTCAGAGCGTTCTTGCCAACCTGAGACTCCGCGAGCGTGCTGAATTGGGACGCGCCTTTGAGTACACGACGGAGAAGCTGCGGAGCGAATCACAGGGCTTTGTCTAGTGAGCGATGCGCCTCGATTCGCAACCCGAATGGGTGTACATTTTCGGTTCTTCCAAGAGAGTAGACCGTCCTGAACTGCTTTCGCGCTTCGGGCCGCTCATGCAAGGCGCGCTCGCGTACTTCGGCAAATCCCGTTGTTTTCTCGTAGTTGACCGGGACGGGATTGGATACGAAGTAGCTCTCTCCAAGCCGGGTTACCAGGCCACCTTGACCGACTACGAGGTCGAAGCCAAACTCTATGGACATCTGCGAACCGAAAGCCGCGCGTTCAGCCTAGTTCCTTGAATGCACTCGCTAGCTGTATGAGTACAGCTCTTTCGCGTTGCTGTCCCACACGGCTTGCGACCTCGGGTTTGCGCAGCCGCACTTTTGGTTCTAGGCGGTCAGAATGGGTAGCGCTTGGAGAACCAGGCGGCCATCCCAGCCGTTTTCTCCTGGTCGAATTAGGGACGCTCAGGAAATAGCCCAGGCATCCAGCGAGAAGCAAGTGCCGCAGGGAAGACGAGGCGCAAGGGCGCACGCGGGCCGTCTGAAGCGAGTACGCCGCGAGCCATCAACGCAGACACAACGCGTCGGGCATGGCGCTCAACCACGCCAGCGGCACTGGACACGTCGGCACGCGGCAGTTCTCCCCGGTAGAGCAACGCTTCGAGCACACGCCCAGAGCGCGGAGGAAGATTCTTGAGCTTGATCTCTTCTTCTGCCCAGAGGAGTATGCGCGCACGGAGGCGATCCGGCTGCATCAGGCTCTCCATGAAGCTCACCTGGTCGATGCAAGTCTTCAGAAAGAATTCCGTGAACGCCGCAAGCGCCTCCTCGCTCAGATTCCCGCGGCCATCCAGGTCGTTACGCCGAGGTCCATCACAAGCGGCAAGGTGCCTCTTGTACTCCTCGACGTTGCGAGCTAGGCCGCGTGCCACTGACCAAACAGCACCAGTGTCCAGAGTCTCAAGCAGGGACGCATGCGACATGAGCCGAGCGACACGGCCGTTGCCGTCCAAAAAAGGATGAATCCACAAGAGCCGGTGATGCGCGGGAGCAGCGGCCAGAATAGAGTCCGTTTTGCCGAGATGGTTGTACACGTGCTCGAAGCGTTTCAGGAATCGCGGCACAGCACCAGCGCTGATCGCGACATGGCCGCCGACTTTCACGTCCCGCTTACGCAATTCTCCGGGGACGACGCGAACTCGTTCCATGTTCTCGGGGTCTTCCACCCAGAGCAATGCTTCCGGTAGCTCCGCGCAAAACCGACGATGAATCTCGCAAATGCCTTCGGTTGTGACGGCGCGTCCTTTCAGCCCGCCTTCATCAATCCTTTTTTGGACAGCAACGTGGGCCTTCGCTTCGAGCTGCAAGTCGCGTTTGCTTGCGTCCTTGCTGTAGTCGTTCTTCAGGGCTCGTTCGATGTCAATAGGGTGCGTGTAGTGTCCCTCGATTAGATTGCTGTAGTAGCAGTTCATCGAGCGAACAAGATCAGCCAGAGACTTCAGAAGACTCTCAGGCAAACTCCGACGAATCCCTGCAGCCTTTTGTGCCAGTTCGACCGCAAAATCGGTCAAGGAGCCACGAAACCGGGACGTTTCCCCGATGAGCAAGGGCTCCATTTCGGCAGGGGATTCCCCGCGATCCTTTGCCACCGCGAAGTCCGCTGAAATGTCCGGCACTTTGTCTTCTCCAACCATCGCCATAACTACAATTTATATCAGGCGCTTATACTGGAAACAAGCGGCACCGTGTCCGCAACAAAGTCCTGCCATTTTCCGAGTGTGACTGACGCCATGGAGCCTCGAACCGATGACAGCTTGGGAATGTTAGGTCGGAGTTACAGTCAGGAGGGAATCAACAAGGCTTCCTGTTCGAGTCCGGCATTGTAGCGGTCAATCAGTTCGACGACAGGGCGAATCGCCGTCAATTCCGAGCAACGCAGTTGCGCAAGCATGGCTTGGCTGTTGGCTCTTGTGACCAATTCTGGGTTTGAGAACCGAGCGAATCGCGCTTCCATGTCGCTCGGCAAATAGAGGGCGACTCGTTTTCCCAGGCGTGCGTGCAGCCGCTGAAATTCGGACAGGCCAGAGGGGTCGTAGTCCGGCAGATGCAGCAGACTGAACTTGGAATCCGCTGTACAAGCCAGCCAATCCAATGCGCGGCTGGAAATCCGTCCGTGCCCGTAAATCACCGCGTCCACGCCAAGATTGAGTTGCTCGGCAGCCACAAACACCGCTGGGTTTTCTGTCAACGCGCACCTGCCGACCAATGCGTAGGGGCAATTCCGCGTGAACAGAAATGAGAAAACGCCGTGTGCGACGGTAAGTGGTGCTGCGTCGAAGGGTTTGCCATTTTTCAACAAGGCTTCGTTCTGCCAGACACGAAGGGAAATAATTTCGCCTTCGCTGTTTGTTAGTGCTTTTGTGTCGCGGAAACGGCCCACGCTGGCAACGCGGCTTCCCGCGCCGCTCGGCAAGGCTGCGTTGGGAAAGCGCTGCCGGTAAAAGTCTCTCAACGTATCGGCGTCATTCACGACCAATCGGCGCCCCACGCCACATCGCTGCCAGCACACGACTCCGCTGTCGAGCAGCGGCACAAGGAGTTTCAGAAACGCGCGACCGCATTGACTCTCCGGCAACGATCCAATTTCAGCCAAGTCACGCAGTTTGATTTGAGTTTGGGCTTGAAGCTTCATCGGTTTTCGGCGGCAAGAGCCCTCTTGACAGTCACCCGATGTTTGTTGCGCAGGACAATCCGACCGTTTTGCGGTTGTACGAAGTAGAGCGTGTCTACCTCGCTGACGGCTTCGGGAGCGGCGGTGATGGCGATAAAACCGAGCTGCCGTGCGGTGCGGAGAATTGCATGCCGATTGGCCGGATCGAGCGTTTGAATTTCGTCCAGGAAAAACGGCACGGCGCAGTCATCGCGCCGCAACTGGTCTTTCAACAGAAGCAGATTGAACAGCACTTTGAGGGTGATAGTCGTGCCATGCGACTCGATTTGCCGGAAATCGTGATAAGTGTGCCGCTGGTTGTCCGCGCCTATCACTGTGAAACTAAGTATGAACAGGTTCGTGAAACGAATCACCGGATTGTCCTGAATCTTGCGACGGAAGTTGGCAATGGCGGACTCCTGCTGCGGGTCGGCATCAAATAACCCGCCCGGCTCGAACGCGGCGAGACGTTTTATCCAGCTCACCAAGTCACTCTCCTCGACGACTTCGAGCTTCACGGCTTTGAGGTTTGAGACTTGAATCCTAGCGAAAGCGCGATTGATTTTTGTGGCGGCGCTGCGGACGTCCTCGAGGTTTCTCAGAACAATGTCAAACGTCGCTTTCAGCCCGTGGATGTGAGCGTTCCAGTCGCGCGCCAGAGCTTCTTCTTTTTCGGCCAGAGCTTCCAGTTCCGCCTGCAAAGCGGCGGTCGTTTCGTATTCGTCACTGCCGCGAAACACGTCGCCGAAGCATAGCTCGGTCTTCATGAGAAGGCTCGCAACTTCGTCGGTCAGCTTGACTTGCTTCTCCTGCTGCTTGAGGAACAGCGCAATGGCAGCATTAAAATCATCAGGGATACCCTCGGCTATCTGCGGCTTAGCCGAGAATTCAGGAAAGATGCATCGCCGGAAATTATCCATGACGTTGCCGAAAACGTCTTCGTGTTTCCTAATGGCGGCTTCCACATCGGATTTAGTTTGCTCGGCGATTTTGCGTTGTGAGGCAAGCTTGCCAATGCTTTCATTGGCCGCCGTGATGTTGGCTTCAACCTTCGTGAGCTCGGCGCGCAGGCGTGCTTCGCCTGCTTTAGCTTTCTGGTATTCCTCGAATCGAAAGAGCCGTTTTTCGCACGCCTCGACCTCCGCGAGCTTGGCTTTAAATTGAAACCCAAGGTTCTCACGCTGTTCAATAGCGGCGAGGATTTTCCCCCATCTTTTGAGGTCGGCCTGGTATTCAGCCAGTTGATCGCGAGCAGTGTCCGGGTTTTCCAGTCCCGCCAGGGGCTCTCCGGCTTTGGGCAAAGGAAAAGAGACGATGGCGTCCCGATAGACTCCGTTCCGAACCCATGCCAGCAAGTTACGCAACCTCTCAAGCAATTCATCCTGCCGCGAAGTCGTGACACCACCCTTTCCCACCGGTATCTCCAACAGATCGCGATTGAGTAACCGGAAAATGGTGTTCAGTTCTTCATCCGTAAAATGCTTGCGGAGGGCCGTGACCGCAAGATGGTCAAAACGAGCAATGGCGTGTTCCTTCTGTTTAACTCGGTCGGCGAGAGCGTCGAAATTGCGCTTGGCTTTCTCACGGGATTCACCTTCCGCGCTGGCAAGCTGCAGTTCGAGCTCCCGAACCTCCTGCTTGAGATTGCTGAGTGCGGCGCGTTCCAATTCCTCCGGAAACCCTTTGAATTCGGTGTCTTGGGCCTCGATGCTTTTGAGTGGCGCAAGTAATTGGCCTTTTTGTTCCGACAATGTGGTCACGTTCCTGTGCCGCTCAGCCGCTTCCGCTTCGAGATCCTGCATTCTCGTTTCCTGCTCGGTCTGCGCTTCCCGAAGGTTCAAGAGCGTATCCTTATTGTCTTTCTCGAACCTCTGGCACTTCGTTCGCAAGTCAGTCCAGCGCCACACCAATTCGCCACGAACCGTTTCCCGCTCGGCGAATCTGGCTACGAGGTTTTCCACCAGTTCCTGGTTCTTCTTGAATTTCAGTAACTGCTCGCGCCGGTTGCGGATGAGGTCGTAATCGTCACCGAACAATTCGCGCGCGTCGAATGCCGTGCGGTCGGGCGGGATGTCGGCCAGCATTAGTAGACGATCGCGCATCTGCTCCTGCGAGATTGCGCTCAAGGCGAGCAAGTTTTTTAGTGTCTCGCGGAAGTGATGATATTTATCAATATCATGCAACGCCACTACGCCAAGGCCCCGTCCGTCGCCGTTGGCGGCGGGCAACAACAATTCCCTGTGTTCTTGCGCACTTTTGATGGCGCGAAACTGCTTTAACGCAAGCCTGGCGCTCACCTCACGTGCCTCGCGGACTTGATTCCTTCCATCAAGAAAATCAGAGCGATCGAAGGGGCCGACGTGGAAGAATCGTTCTGGCTCGCCACCACTCGTCTTGCTCTGGCCGCGCCATCCGATAACACATTTACCAGTCGCCCCAAGACACTCGAATAGAACATAGCTGTATTGATTTAGGAAGTAGAACTCGCGTGTCTGCTCCGCAGTGTATGAACCGAAATCCATGTGGCGGCGGTCGTCCAGGTAGAGAAATTGAAGCGTATTGATCAGCGCGGTTTTTCCGGTATTATTCGGGCCAACAATTTGAAGCGCGCCGGTCAGTTCGATCTCGGCGTATTCGTAGCAACCGGAGCGGATGAGGATGAGTCGCTGTGGACCAGTGGGCATGGGCACCTATCACTCACGATTTACGGGATTTTCCTCAGTCGTGCTTGCCGAATCAGATTCGTCAGCCGATGGAGTTTGGGCAGTCTGCGTCAGTTCGATACACTTGCCAAACACGCGGTGGAACGGACGGAGAAACCGGAATTCGTCATTGGACAACCATTTGACCCAACCGATTCGCTCCATGTGATTTAGCACGTTTTCTAGATCGCTCATGTCATGCACTTCCACCTGTCTTAGTAACGCCGTGTAGCGGTCGAGCGTGAAATGCGGTAGCGCCGTCACGAGGAAGTTTTGGCCGAAGATGAATTCATCAATCGGACGGCCCTGGTTAGCGGCATGGTCAATCATAATGTAGGAAAAGACTGCGATACGCGGCAGTGTATCCGGCACGGTTTCTGGGCTATCCGCGTTGAAATAGAAAAACTCGCGTTCGTGGCGGACCAGAGTAATGCCGAGCGCCGCGAAGTAGGCGGCATATTCGTCAAACCGCTCGCACAAGCGGGAAAACTCAGGCTCATCGTCCGGGCCGAGATGGTAGCCCCGCCTTAGGCGGTCGAAGATGGTCGTCAAATGCGGAAGCGTATTCATGTGGAAGTTAGGGTCACGGGCGAAGCCGTAATTTCACCACCGGCGATGTCGTAAGTGCGCGGCTCTCGATCAGTGAACGTAGCGTGGAAGTCGGGGTAAAACACCAAAACGCTGAAAGCGGCGAGCACATCTGAAATGCCCCGCCCTGAACAATTCTCCGCGAGCCAGTCCACCAAATCTTGAACAGGTAGATTTTCACTCACACGGGTTGGCAGTGACTCCAGCCACAGCAGACGAACCAGGCCATCCGGCGCTTCCTCTTCTGCCGTCAATTCCAGCACGGGCGGAAGTTCGGGCGGAAATTCGATGACACGCCGTAAGGTCACCAGAATCGCCGCGTCGCTCGGCACGTTCTGATAGCGCCACGCAGCGACTCCGATGAGGTGCTCGTTGCCCCATCTGGACAGGCCGACCGCCTGTAACTGTTCTAGCGCCCGAGCCGCGCCTTGGGCGATAAAGCTCGAACGGCGAAGCGATTCGTACAGCGGCTGAATCTCCTTCCGGCATTGCGTGAAGACGCGGAGCGCGTGTGCGCCCACCAACCGGAGGAAGCGCAGGTTGCGTGCGAGTGCTGGGTGGTCGTTGAACAACGCCTCTTCGCGGGCGCGATGAAGCAGCCGTTCGGTTTCGTCAAATGCGGTGCGCAGCGGCCCGTCGACGCGGACGATTTCAATCATGGGCTCAACATAACGGCCCATCCAATAAACGATGCGCCTATACTTTTCCCGCACCGAAACACGGGGGCGTTCGGTTTTGTAACGCGTGACCTCAGCTAGAATCGCACTCTGCGTCTCATTCAGGTCGGCATGGATTCGTCGCAATGTCTGGCTGATTTCCTCGAAAGCTGAACTGATGCGTTGTACATCCTCGTCATCCAATGCGCCGGCGAGTTGCTTATTGACGGTTTCGAGTGACGCGACGTAACCGCAAATTATTTCTGGCGTAGCAGGGTTCGCTTCATTGAACAAATAGTTAAGCAGTCTCGCCACTGGTTCGGCCATGAAGAAGACTTCACTGCCGGGTTCGGTGGGAATGAGAATCTGCAGCTCGCGCAGTCGCCGCCACGCTGTTTCGGGCAACTCCTCGCCAATGCCAGGATTGGCGCGAATCAACCGCATGGCTTCCGCCTCGGAAAAGTCCCCGCCGCGCGCCGCCAGCGTGCTCAACAGTGGCGCGTGATTGGCGCAAAAATTAAAGAAGCTCTGCGGATTGATTCTCATCCCGAATTGTCTAGCCGTTACTCGTGCTTAGCTGCACCCATGGATTCTGCCCGTTTTTCGACAATTTGAGAAGGTCGCGCAATGAAAGTGGATGAGTCAGTTTTGTGACGGGTTCCGTTGACAAGGACATCTTAGCCCCGACGGGAGGAATCAAGACCGGGAGAGGAAACTGGTCCGGAAGGTCGAGAAATGGAACATTGTCGAAGAAGAACAGCCCCGGGAAAGGGAAGCCGGAGCCGCCGCCGATTGAGGCCGTAGGGCCCCCACCTTTATCCGGTGGCGCTTTGCCGGCACGGTCGTCAAGATGCACCCTGGACAGCGGTACAGCTTCGTCTTCGAAACAGATGCCTCGCCGTCGTATTGGAACCCGGCCGAGCCCTCACTATCGAAGATCAAAGTAACGGCTCATGCGATTCGGTATACGGGAGCCGATGAGATGGTGTCTGTCACGACCAAGGGTTTTATCCAAGCACAGCTGGAATTCGCCACAGGGTCGGCAATGACCGCCATGCTGCCGGTCGAGGTGGTGGCGAAACCCGCACCGAAGCCCAAGCCAAAGCCGGAAACGCCCACTGAACAGGAAGACGAAGACTCGAAGAAGGTCATTAAGGTTAAGGTTCGGAAGAAGGACTTCACTGAGGTGGAGATCCCGGTCGTGACGCCGATTCCGGTGAAGACCACGGATGCGGCCTGGGCTACCCTCGGCTGGCCTCACGATCCGCAGAGGGTTGGGTTTTCCATTCGCCCGCTTCAGGGAAGGGTCCGGCTCTTTTACAACGCCGAGTTTCCTCCATTCCTTGACTTGCGGAACCGTATGTCCAAGAAGAGTCTTGAAACCGAGTTCGTGCGGCGCTACGAGCTAAAGCTGGTGCTGCACACGATCTCTACGCTCAATTACGACTTTGTTGACGAAGATGAGTTCCCAGAAGATCAGCGCAAGCGCGTGCGGGACCTGCTGTGTGCTACAGCGGAAAGTCTCGCCATTGCGACCAAGTCTGAGCTAGAAATTGAGGCGAAGCTGAAGAGTGAGATACAGCGCCACTGGAAACCGTGGTGGCGACGGAACCTTCAGGAAGTTGCCGCCGTTGCCCACAAGTCGGCAAGCGCCAGCAATGAATCTGCTGAACCGGCAACCACCTAGAACAACTCTGGAGCCCATGCCGCTCGACCCGAGAACAGCGGCGGGGCGAACTATGTGTTAGCGGCGGCGAGAGACTGGGCCATTTTGGCGGTCCATTCTGGGCCACACCTTTCCCTCTTGCACGAGGATCTCAGAACGGTCCTCGCCCTCATTGACCGGCCAATGTGCACGCATTTTGGCCGAGCTGATTGAGTTCGCGGCTAATATTCAGGAGGCGTTGTGTAAGTCGTCGAAGTTTGTGGCGGGCGCGAAGATCTTGCAGCTGCGCTTGAAATAGCTGCAGAAGGTGGCGAGTGGTGGCGATGGCCTCGCGAGTGGAGGAGAGGTCGGCGCGCACTGGAGCGGTTGGGGAAGGAAGAGGGAGTTGTGGAATGGAGTGGAGTAAAGCAGTGTTTTGGCGAGCACGGTGAAATTCCCGCTGTAGGTCTAGCCGCATGACTTCTACATAGCGCAAGGTCATGTTGATGTCTTTATGCCCTAGCATTTGCATGAGTGCAGGCAGGCTGACGCCGAGACGGATCATTTCTGTAGCGTAGGTGTGACGAAGACGATGCAGGGTCACCTTGCTGGTACAACCAGCGCGCAGGGCGGCTTGGGCTAAGGCATGACAGAGCATGTCGTGGACGGGATGACGTCCTCCGCGGCAGCGAGGGAGCAAGAAGTTGTCAGACTTCGCCAACCAGGTAGCTGGAGAAAGAGCGCGCAGCTCCACAATACGCGCCAAGATGTGTTGCGTTTCCTGATCGACGGGTACCCAGCGTTCGGAATGGAGCTTGCCCAATGGCACATGTAGTGCGGCTTCTTGTTCCCCCACCTGCTGCAGGCAATCCAAGCGGAGATCGATGCATTCTTGGGCACGGATCCCGGTGGCGCGAGTCAGTAGCAGGGCATTGGAGAGCAGCGTGTTGGTGTGACGGAGCTGTTGGAAGATCGGCGCAAGGGAATCCGCGACAGCGCGGAGCAGAAGCTGAAGCAGCTCAGCCAGCCGCGTTGAAGCGAAGCTGGCTGGCGCCTAATTCGCGGGCTTGGTATCCAAACCCAAGTCGGACGCTACGCGCCGATTTCCGATTACCACGCTTCCGAGGACTTGGACCGAAATTTAAGTACATTCTCTCGTATGACGAAAGAGAAAGACAACTTGTGGCTAGCGGTCAAAATACTCCTCGGCTTGCCGCTGTTGTTCTATGCGCTTCTATCTGGGCTTGGGCCACAAAGGGAAATATGGCGAAAGCCGACGAAAAAGGTGCTGGTGGCTTTCCTTATTGCATGGGGTGCGGTCGTTTGTTTCGTTGTGCTCGTTTTCGTCTGGAACGCTCACAGGTAGGAAACCTCTTTACCGATGACGGCGTTAGGACGTAGCCGCCCGGCGGCGGACGAGTCGTTGTGCTGAACCGGACACGAACCGCTCATTCCAACGGCTTGAACTCTCCGCATTCGTTTGCTTTGTTAGAGGCTGTCCGAGAGACAACGCCACTAACTCCCGGTTTTGGCGTATTCCACATGGACGCGAACGCTGTTACTCGGGACCTAGCCATCCGAGTGGTATGCTTTTGCTATGATTTTGGAACAATTCGACGGCATTTTCGCTCAAACCTTGGTTGGTGACTACGACGATGATTTGCCGTGGGAAGCCGTCCAGGCATTGCGAAAGATAGGCAGTCGCGCCGTTTTCGAGCGGGCCGCGGAGTGGTGTGGTTCAGAGGACCCGCTGAAACGCGCTCGCGGAGCAGATGTGCTCGCGCAAATTGGGCGGACGGGCGAACACCCCACTAACAATTTCCCCGACGAATCTTATTTGATTCTGTCGGCGTTAGCGGAACGAGAACGGGACCCGTTGCCATTGCTCTCAGCAATTCACGCGCTCGGACATGTAGGAAATCCCCTCGCGGTGCCTTTGGTGATTGCAAATTGCGAGCACGAGAACCCGGATGTCAGATTTGCTGTGGCCTGTGCATTAGGCAACTTTGCAGATGACCCGCGTGCCGCGCCAGTATTAATGACACTGATGCACGATGTTGACGACGACGTGCGGGATTGGGCAACGTTTGGCCTCGGTGTACTTGGAGATAAGGATTCGCCTGAGATACGTGAAGTACTACTGGAACGAATGAGCGACCCCAATTGCGATGTACGCGAAGAAGCACTCGTCGCCTTAGCCAATCGAAAAGAATCTCGGGCGGTACCAGCATTGATTGCCGAGTTGAATCAACGCGAAATATCCGACCGACTGAAGGAAGCGGCGGAGACATTCCTCGGTGAGAACGAACAGCGACTGGGGTGGGGTCCGAACGATTTCGCCGGGGCGCTTCGGAAGCAATTTGCGCTGTGAAGCGGCATTGACTCCTGGTTAGTGGCGTACTCGTAGAAGTGGCTGGCCCGATTCCGCAACGGATTTCACCTGTCCGCAATCGCTGTTTAACAGGAGCTAGGGACGGGGAATGCTCGTCACCAGAAATCTGAAAGAGATGCCCGCCGGCGATTCCATGGTGCCCGCTTCGAAAGCCTCTATCAGGCATGGAGCACGGGGACGATCACGGAGCGTGACTTACGGTTGGGGTTTTCGCAACTCAAGCCCGACCGGCCCGTATTTTTCGGGACCCTCCTGGTGCAGGAACACGGTTCACCAGTGGCGGAGATCAATCGTCGCGGTGACGGGTGCGTGAAAGACACACGTAACTCTTCCCGTCACCGTTCGCGTCACCCCCGGGGTGCCGCGAAGTTGTTGGGAGCATAGCGGTTGCGCATGGCGCGACGATCAATTTGGGCGCGGGCAAAACACCGGAATGGGCTGGAGCGACCCCACTTCGTTGCCACGGGAACCGTGGCGGTCGCTCCAGCCCAGTGAACAGGATGATTCTCTGTTCACCGGGTGTTTTGCCCGCGTCCTGTAATGCCAAGAAGAGCTAAGGAAAGGAGAAATCATGTTTGGAGAGATGTGGATCTCGGCCGCTGGCGCAAGCAACAGCAGACGCAGACTGAGAGGAAGGTTAGCCACACCGCGCCAAACGTGGCGCGGGCATGATTCAACGAATTCTCCACTCGAGGCACTTCCTCGCCTGTCTTCTCTCGGCGGCCACGCGAATAGCGCTCTACTTCCTACGGGTCATGGCCATCCGCTCAGCCTCGGCCTCTCTTTTTCAACTACTCCTACGCCCTCTTCCTCTATACAACACCTTACATCGCCTATTCGATCCTGCTTCCGGCATCTACATGTTCGCCCTCAAGGCAGGCCGCCAGATTCGGGCGGGCAAACTGCCTCCTTATCCTGTCCTCCGGAAGAGGACAGAACTTCCTCTCGTAGTAGGCGAGGTACATCACCCCCGCAAGCAAAGGCCCTCGGAAGCACCGCGCTGGCTGGTCATCCCGGAACGAGGCCTTTTCACGGGCACCGCCATTGTGGGTGCGGTGGGCTCGGGAAAAACGGCAGCTGCATGCGCCCTTTCGCCGAGCAGATTTTGGCCTATCGCGCCGAAGACCTCGACCGGCGCATCGGCGGACTCGTTAAGGAATAGCTTCAACAAAATGACGGCTGTTTCAATATCCAGCAATTTCATTTCTCAGTCTTCCACCGCTTCGCCCATCGAGCGCCAGATGCCCGTTGACCGCGCTTCGCGTACTGATAACATTGACGTGCCGCCAGTTCAAGCGACTCGAAAGCGAGGAAAACGCATGAGTCGCAGGAAAGGGCAGAATCCGAAGGTGCGCGTAGGAAAACGTGCCGACGGCCAGAAGTTCTTCTTTTTTCAGTACTGGATTGATCTTCCGGGACAAGAAGAAAGAAAGCGTCAGACAGAAGTTATCGGACCGACAAGCCAGATGACGAAAAGCGAAGCCGCGCGGAAGAAACTGGAATTCATCTCGAGGCTGGAACTCAATTCGAGTGACTATCACATTCCTTCCTCCAGGACCTTCGCCGATGCTGTCTCGTACTACCGGGAAGTGTTTGCCCCACGAATGCTTCGAGCGTCCACTTTTTCGGTTGCAGATGGGCACCTCAAGGCCCACCTCGAGGCGGACTGGAAAAACATTCCGGTAGAGCATATCAACATCGATTCAGTGAATGAGTGGATATGGAAGAAGCGGGAGCAGAGACTCTCCTGGGTGACGATAAAGAACATCCTGCGCACGATGCAGCGAGTTCTCTCGGCATCCTCGAAGGACAAAAAGCCTCCTTTCTCCCAAAGCGGGCTCGCAATTTCTGAGCGTGACAAGCTGCAGATGAAGATAGACAGCCGCCGAAAGGTGTCGTTCTCTTGGGCCCAAGCGCAACAGATTGCCGAATACGTCGGCAAGATGGACCGGCTTGGCAAGGCCCGTCGAGAACAGTACGCCACGCTGTTCCTTCTGGCAGCAGCGTCAGGCTTGCGAACAAGTGAGCTCCTCGCACTGAGGGCGAATGACCTTGACTTCGGTGCGGGCACAGTTCGGGTAGAAGAATCCTCAGATCAACGAAGCGCCGGGAAGATTGGACCCTGTAAGAACGTAACGGCCTATCGAACGGTTCTCCTTCGGGACCCTGAGGGTCGAAGGGCAATGCAGAGACTGAAGGGGTTCCTCGGAACCTCCGTTAGCTCCCATGCCTTGGTCTTCCGCTCGAAGCGTGGCGGTCCACTCCGCGAAACCTATGTGCTGAATCAATGTCTACATCCGGCCGTGACGGCTCTGGGACTAAAGAAGGCCGGTTTGCATGCCTTTCGACGTGGCTGCAACCGCCGATGGGAACTCGCCGGTATCAACCCTGCAGTGATCCGTCAGCAAATGGGGCACACGTCCTCTGCGATGACGGCACGGTACACGGGAGAGATTCCTCTCGAACAAATCCGCATCGAATTTTCCACAAAGTTTGGCAACAAAATTGATATTTTGGAAAAAATGGAAAATGAGGTAGCGGTGCAAGTTCTTTAGAATCTGGAGCGGGCGATGGGAATCGAACCCACGTCCGAAGCTTGGGAAGCTTCTATACTGCCATTGTACGACGCCCGCTCGCTTCTCTAGCTTGCTGATTATATACGACTAAGCGACTGCACGTACAGATCGGCCATTTTCCATATTTGTTAGCGCCGGTTTAAAAGGGATCCACTTTCGCCGTTTTGCGCTGAGCCATTTGTCTGAAGGGCTGCCTTGGGGCACACCCACACGCTGACTGTGCATGAAGCGAGCAGTCTCAGTTTCGAGTTTATTTCCCGCCAGATCACGCTGTCAGCTCACTGGCGTTCCTCCCGCGCCGTCAGCAGGATCGTGATTCGTAGAATGTCGGTTGTGTTCGGTGTGCCATCTTGACCGACTCGATGACCGAGCGCAATTTTTCTGCCCGCTGATCCTTCCCGACACGCAGCAGTAGTAGTCTGGCGTGATTTGTTGGGATATGGGAAAGCTAGGCAGGCGTAGACTCGGCGGCTGGAGTGGTCTTGCATGAGGAACACTACACAGCTCCGGCATTCCTTCCGCGAGAGCAAGAGAGAGTTTGGCGCTGGAGTTGAACATTGAAAGCCAAAAACGGAAACTAGTTAAACTCCTGACGAGAATTTAAATCGAAGCGCGGCCGGTGTGCAAGATTTAGAAACTAATTTAGAGTTCTTACTGCGTCCTTACCAGCGGGCTCTGGTGGATCAGTGGCCCCGACCAACACCGGCCATAATGGCTCCGTTTTTCACTGGCGTTAACATCCATATTTTCCAATTTCCCCTTGGAAAACGCCTCGGCCTTCAAACACGTGCACCAGTTAAGAGGCGACGCTCAGTTTTCAACTTGGCTCGGCAGCATTGTTCTGAACGCCGCCAGCATGCAACTTCGACGCCGGATAAACCACGCTCTCGTTTCACTCGACGAGCAAAGCAAAGAAGGAGTGCCCATTTGGCCTGAGCGGCTTCAGGATTCTGCCCGGACACTCAAGAAACTCTTCGTGAAACGCAAACGCGTGAGAACCTGGAGCGAGTAGTGGAAAACCTGCCCGTTCGACTTCGCGTCGCTTTTCGCCTCCGCGTGTTTGAAGGATTGACGACGTCCGAAGCAGCCACAGCTCTTGGTGTTCCAGAAGGCACTCTAAAAGCTCGGTTCTTTCGCGCTCGCATGCAAGTGACTGCTCTCATGCGCCAGTACGATCAATTCGGCCCGGCACGCAAAACCGGACAACACGGTGGGGCCAATTCGAGACGGCCGCTCGAAGTTCGGTAGTTCACAGAGCGAGGCTGGCAGGTGACTACCCATCTTGATTGTGTACATGAGGTCAGGATCTGATGCCTCTCTTTTCGGAACGTAGCGATAAGACCCGTGAAGTCAATATCTCCATCTCTCACCTCCTCTCGACCTTGGCATTCGCCGTCTTGTCAGGCGTCCCACTCGTGTGGGCACTGGTAAGGTACTGGCTGTTTGCTCCGTGAAAGGAATCAAAAATCGCGTCTTCAGCAATCACATTGATCGCCTGCTCTGAGATACCGATCGCGGTGTCACGAACGACCGTACTTCGACCGAAGGTGTCGATGTGTCGATGTGTGAAGGCAGTCCCTCCTTCTCACGACCTGTCGTCTCGCGGACTGCATTTTGCCTAACTATTATAGCTCGTAGGAGCTGAGAATCGACGTGGTCAACCACGGCAACACGCACACGAAAAATGGGGTGGTAATGGAGTTGCAACGCTGAGCTGAGGAGTACCGCAGCGAATCTCGATGAAATGAGCTGCCTGTTGTGAGCGATCCAACGACCCGGAAGTTGCAAAGCCCTTCCGCTAGGCACAGCAACTACGCGTGAGATCTTTTATCGCATGATGTTTGAGTTCATCGCCACGTTATTTCGCCTTGTTTCGGTCATTTGGGGATGCTCGCGTGCCTGCGAAGAGTTTGTGCCCTTCGTTGTGGGAGCCTACATTACGGCGGCGTACTGGTTCACGGCATCAACGTCTTTCGCCAATCCCGCTGTGACCATAGCGAGGTCCTTAAGCGATACTTTTGCCGGGATTCGCCCCATCGATGCGCCGGTGTTCATCCTCGCGCAAATCCTTGGAGCCGTTGGTGCAACCTTCCTCTTCCGCTGGCTTGCCCCAAGCTTGTCATCCGCTGCCAGAGACATACTCGTCGAGCACAGTGACGACATCTAAGAGCCGACGGCACCCACCGCACCAAAAGCGTTGTTTGTACTGTATTAGCCTTGTGCTAGGGTTTTTTGTTTCGCCCTCTCTCAATTTCAGGGGGCCTGTGGGGCCTTCATGGCTGAACGAGTTAATGCAATGGCGAATGTTCCTCCACCCTTATCAGCACAGGAATTCTTTACGCCGGAATTGCTGAGAGATCCGTATCCTATCTATCGTCGGTACCTTGACGGGCCCGGGCTTCAGTTCCTCACTATTCATGGAGGAGTGTGGGCCGCTTTCAAGCATGCAGATTGCTCGACATTTCTTCGGGATCCCAGACTTTCTGCCAAGCGCACTGGCACTCTGATTGACGAGTTTCCTACCGAAAAGCAAAAGGAATTTGCCGAACTCGCCCGTACCCTCAGTCTTTGGATGCTTTTCTTTGACGCCCCCGAACACACGCGCCTTCGCAAGCTCATGAACAAAGGCTTCTCTCCAGTGGCAATCGAATCTCTCAGGCCGCAGATCGAGAAAATCGTCCATCGGCTACTCATGCCGCTCCGCAATAACCACCGGATGGATATTCTTCCGCAGTTCGCTCACCCGCTTCCTACATACGTGATCGCCGAGTTGCTCAGTGTTCCGGACTCGCTGCACGAAAAGTTTATCCGCTGGTCAAATGCCGTCGCTACCGTCTTCGGCAATCCCTATCGGACCGTGGATGATCTCGTTGCGGCACAGCAGGCCATCCATGGCCTCACGAGTTACTTTCGCGAAGCCGTTGCCGTGCGCCGCAGGCAAAAGGGAAACGATCTAATCAGCTTGCTCCTGGAGATCGAAGAAGATGGAGACGTTCTTACCGAGGAAGAATTGTATGCGCAGTGTGTGATGTTGCTCTTCGGCGGGCACGAAACCACACGCAATCTTATCGGGAACGGTCTGTATACGCTGCTTCGTCACCCTGAACAGGCTGCCGAGCTTCGCAACAATCCCGAGCTGATCCGGAGCGCCGTCGAGGAGTTACTGCGCTATGAAAGCCCTGTTCAGTATACGGGCCGCATGGTCCTGCAGGACTTTGAGTTCTGCGGCGTCCCGGCACGCCGCGGTCAGGAGATTATTTTCATGCTGGGGGCGGCCAATCGCGATGGGAGTCAGTTCGAGGATCCCGACCGTCTGGACCTGAAACGTGCGAAAAATCCACACCTCGCATTTGGTGCCGGTGCTCATTTCTGCATCGGAAATCAGCTTGCTCGGCTTGAGGGTCAGGTGGCAGTGTTGAGAATCCTCCAAGAGTTCCCGGAGATGCGTTCAGTTTCAGCAGAGCCGGAGTGGCTTCCCAACTTCAGTTTCCGCGGACTTAAGGCACTCCTTGTTGAAGCGTAGAGTTCAGAACTGCAAATCGGAGGGAAACACAATGACGAAACAAACGAAGCTCGGTGGCACCTTCACGCTTCCTAGCACCTCAATCAGCCTGTACCGGATGGGCTACGGCGCGATCCAACTTGCCGGCCCTGAAGTTTGGGGACCTCCACCGGACGTCAACGCCGCGGTTGCTGTTCTCCGAGCGGTGATCGCCGCCGGCGTAAACCATATCGACACCAGCGACTACTACGGCCCTCATGTAACCAATCAGATTATCAAGAAGGCGCTTCATCCCTATCCGGACAGCCTGGTAATCGTAACCAAGCTGGGCGCCCGTCGCGGTGAAGACAAATCTTGGATTCCAGCACTTTCACGTAAGGCGTTGATTGACGGCGTTCATGACAATCTTCGAAATCTCGGTGTCGATCGGCTCGATGTCGTCAACCTCAGGGTTGGTGCAGTCCTGGAGCCATCGGAGGGCTCTATCGAAGAACCACTTACTGTGCTCGCCGAACTGAAGCGCCAGGAATTGATTGGTCACATCGGCCTCAGCAACGTCACTCGCCAGAAACTCCTACTTGTTAGGCCGCCGCCGGTATTGGGGTGACTCGGTATCCGAGCTTTTGGGCTTTGGCCTTGAGGCGCTTGATCTGTAACTCTCGGTGTCGAAGCTCGTAGACGGCTGCTCCTTGGTCCACGTATTTCATGCCGTAGCGCAGCATGCGGTAGACCAAGCGGGCCAGCTTGGCGGCCATGGCCTTGATCGCGATGGGAGCCTCCAACCTGGTTCGCAATCGACGGAACTGCGCTCCCAGATAGGTTTTGCTTAACCGCAAGGTGGTAGCCGCCATCTTCAACGCGATAGTGATGGGATTATTGGTGGGCAGCCGGCCTTTGCCAATGACCTTGTTCCCGCTGATGCGATTGTC
>Ga0209804_1000913_pt1 | contig 20870 bp, 18 predicted proteins | sample GraSoiAngelo_139_FD_185896 | JGI IMG/M metagenome (GOLD analysis project Ga0209804, IMG submission 185896) | Grasslands soil microbial communities from the Angelo Coastal Reserve, California, USA - 14_0929_12_20cm (SPAdes) (version 2) | ecosystem: Environmental > Terrestrial > Soil > Grasslands ... | reverse complement strand
GCTAGAGCGCGTCACCTCTTGCGAGGCAACGCGCCCACGCTCGACTTGCATGTTTGAGGCACGCCGCCAGCGTTCGTCCTGAGCCAGGATCAAACTCTCCGTCGGAATTGTCAGGTCCCGAAGAGTTACCCCTTCGGGTCCGCAATTTCACGGACTCTACTGTCGCGTTCCCCTTACCACTATGCAGTTTTCAAGGTCCGGAGAATCGGCGCGGCCGGCAGGCCCATCCCACGCGGGATAGCCCCCGACCACGACTCCTATTTATACCAACCTCGCAGCGCCACTGTCAAGAAATTCCAGGAACCATCCCGGCCGCACGGCGACCAGGGGCGCCCGGACAAGGCGCAACCACGGCTGCGTCGATTTGCTGCAGAATCCGCGAGATCCGGAGGGTTACGTTCCCTGTTAAGGTGCTGCGAGGAGCTTTCGACACCAAATGTATCGCCCCAGCGCCCGCTTGTCAATACGCGGGACGGGCGCGATCGGCGCCGGCGCAGGGGCGGGAGGGCGCCATCAGGCGCCCCCGAAGACTTCTCCGTGCAGTTGGGACTGCGTCTTGCGGAGGGCATCGCCGTGAGCGGCGCCGTGGCGCTGCTCGCGCGCCGCCTGGAGGCGCTGTCGTCATCGGGTGCGTGGGCGGCGGCGATCACCGGCGCCGTATTGGTCGCCGGGGGCGGATGGGCCTGGCTCGGACTCGTGGGGATATTCTTTGCGACTTCCTCGTTCCTGACGCGCTGGGGGCCGCGGGCGCCGGGGGCGGTCCCGCTCTCATCTTCCCTCTCCGACCTGGCGGGCCGGCGGTGGGATCAGGTTGCCGCCAACGGCGGGGTCGCCGCCTGCGCCGCAGCAATTCATGGCCTAACCGGCTCGCCCATGGCGTTCGGCGCGGCCGCCGGGGCCATCGCGGCGGCCACGGCCGACACGTGGGCAACCGAGTTGGGGCGTTGGAGCCGGGCGCCGCCGCGATTGATCACAACCTGGCGCAGCGTCCCCCACGGAACCTCGGGCGCGATCACCCCGTGCGGAACGGCAGCAGCGGCGGCCGGAGCCCTTTTGATCGGTTGGTCCGCAACCGCATTGATGCCTGGAACTGCCGGCCATCCCGTCATGGTGCTGGCAGCCGGATTCTCCGGCGCGATGGTGGATAGTCTCCTCGGGGCGACAATCGAAGGCCGTTATCCCTGGGTGAGCAACTCGGTGGTGAACCTGGTGGCAACCGCGTGGGGCGCGGGGGTGGTGCTGGTCGCGGCCGGCGGCCCCCGGTGATCCGGCTCCGCCGCCCGGCGGGCCTCTGGCCCAGAAAATATCAAAGCCGACCTCTCTCGAGAATCGGCAGTAGCGTCAGCCCCTATGGACTTGCCTGGTCAGCGTTCGCTAGACGAAGTATACCCCGTTCACGGCCGTCTGTCAACAGCGCGAATCACGTCGCCTAAAATCTTACCGTGAGGCCTATCTCAAGTCATCGAAAATCTTACCGGGCGTGGCGTCAGTGCCTGAAGTGGCGGATGCCGGTCGTCACCATCGCCACGCCGGCGGCCTCGGCGGCGGCGGTCACTTCCGCGTCGCGGACGGAGCCCCCGGGGTGGATCACGGCGGTGATGCCCGCCGCGATCGCCTCCTGGACGGCGTCCGGAAACGGGAAGAACGCCTCGGAGGCCATGACCGCGCCCCGCGCGCGCACGCCGGCCTGCCGCGCCGCCAGCCGCACGGGCTCCACCCGGTTCATCTGGCCGGCGCCGATCCCGACGACCTGGCGGCCGCGCGCGAAGACGACGGCGTTCGAGCGCACAAACCGGCAGACCGTCCAGGCAAACCGGAGATCGCTCCACTCCCGCTCCGTAGGCGCTCTCGAGGTGACGACGCGGAGGCGCTCGTCGATGAGATCCACGGTATCCGGATCCTGAACGAGGAGGCCCTCACGGACCCGGCGGAGATCCAAGCGCTCCGGGCGGGCAGGCCCGTTCCCGGCCGGGCTCTCCCCGGGCGCGGCGGCCGCCGCCGGCCGGGGCAGGGGGCCCACGTCCATCAGCCGCAGGTTTTTCTTGCGGGCAAGCGCCGCCACGGCTTCCTCCGCAAACCCCGGCGCGATCACGGCCTCGAGAAACGTCTCGGCGACCGCGTCGGCGGTCGCCTCATCGACGCGGCGGTTCAGCGCGACGATGCCGCCAAACGCGGAGATCGGATCTCCGTCCCGCGCATGCAGGTAGGCGTCGCGCAGGGTCTCCCCGGTGCCGACCCCGCAGGGGATGGCGTGCTTCACGATCACCGCGGCCGGCTCGGCGAACTCCCGGACAAGCTCGAGCGCCGTGTCGAGATCGTAGATATTATTGAAGGAGAGGGGCTTCCCGGCGAGCTGGCGGGCGGTGGCGATGGAGGGACCGGCGGCGCCGGGCTCGCGGTAGAACGCGCCCCGCTGGTGCGGGTTCTCCCCGTAGCGCAGATCCTGAACCTTCTCGAATGCGAGGTGCAGCCGCGGCGGAAAGGGCAGACCGGACGCATCGATCCCGCGGGACGCATCCGGCCGGCCGCTCGCCCCCTCAAGGTAGCTCGCGATCGCGGCGTCGTACGCGCTCGTGCGGGCGAAGGCCTCGACGGCCAGGCGCAGCCGGGTCGCCCGGCTCACCGCCCCGGTCCTCCGCAGCTCGGCGAGCACGTCCTCGTATTGGGAGGGCCGGCTCACGACGACGACCCCGTCGAAGTTCTTCGCCGCGGCCCGGAGGAGGGTCACCCCGCCGATGTCGATCTGCTCCAGCGCTCCGGCGAGATCCGTCTCGCTCCTCACCGCGGCCTCGAAGGGATAGAGCGTGACCGCCGCCAGGTCGATCGGCCGGATCCCGTGCCGGGTCAGCTCCGCTGCGTGCCGGGGATCGCCGCGCACGGCCAGCAGTCCGCCGTGCACCGCCGGGTGGAGCGTCTTGACGCGCCCACCCAGGATCTCCGGGAATCCGGTGACCTCGCTGAGATCCGTGACCGCCACGCCCGCGCCGCGGAGCGCGGCCGCGGTCCCGCCGGTCGAGAGGATCTCGACGCCGAGATCGCTGAGCCCGCGCGCGAGCTCGACGATCCCGGTCTTGTCCCAGACGCTGAGGAGCGCCCGCGCGATCTTCATGGCGCTTTCGAGACGAGCGGGGATCTCCGGGGCGGGTCCATGCGCACACGGTCTCCGTCGATCCGCAGCCGGCCTTGCGCAAACAGCCGGATCGCGTACGGATACAACCGGTGCTCGGCCCGGGCCACCCGGGCGGCCAGGGTCGCCGGCGTATCCCCCTCCTCGACCGGGACCGCGGCCTGCGCGATGATCGGCCCGCCGTCCGGCACGTCGGTCACAAAGTGGACCGTCGCCCCGCTCGTGCGCGCGCCGGACGCGAGGACCGCCCGGTGCACCCGCTCGCCGTACATGCCCTTCCCCCCAAACGCGGGCAGCAGGGCCGGGTGGATGTTCATGATGCGGCCGGTGTACGCGGCGACGAACCGGGGAGAGAGGATGCGCAGGAATCCCGCGAGGCAGAGGAGTTCGACCCCGTGGGCGTCCACCGCCTCGCGGATGGCCGCCTCGAAGTCGGAGGCGGACGCGAACGCCCGGTGATCCACCACCACCGCCGGGATGCCGCACGAGCGGGCGCGCTCCAGGGCAAACGCCCCCGGCACATTGCTGACCACCACGACCACCCGCGCCGGGACCGCGCCGCCGCAGCCGTCGATGATGGCCTGCAGGTTTGATCCCGTGCCAGAGACGAGCACGCCCACCCGCAGCCGCTCAGGCATCCAGGTGAACCCCCCGCGGACCCGCGGTGATCGTGCCGACGATCCACGCGCGCTCCCCGAGGCGGTGGAGGTGGGCGACCGCGGGCTCCCCCTGCTCGCCCGGGACGGCGAGGAGGAGGCCGAGCCCCATGTTGAACGTCCGAAACATCTCGTCGTCCGCGACCTTCCCCCGCTCCTGGATGAGCGCGAACACGGGGGGCACCGGCCACCGATGTCGGTGGAGGACCGCCCGGCGCCGGGCCGGCAGGATCCGCGCCAGATTGCCCGGGATCCCGCCGCCGGTGACATGGGCGATGCCGCGAATCTCGACGTGCCGCCGCAGGGCGAGCACCGGGCGGGCATACGGCCTGTGGGGCCGGAGGAGCGCCCCACCGAGCGATTCCGAGAGCCCCGCGGGGGTCCGGTCGAGCGCGAGGCGGGCGGCGACCTTCCCCGCGGGGAGCAGCGCGGCCCGGGCCAGCGAGTAGCCGTTGGTGTGGAGCCCATCGCTCGCCACGCCCACCACCACGTCTCCCGGCCGGATCGCCTCTCCGGTAATCATCCGGCCGCGCTCAACCGCGCCTACCGTGCACCCGACGACGTCGCACCCCTCCCGGACGTACACGCCGGGCATCTCCGCCGTCTCCCCGCCGATCAGGGTGATCCTCTGCTCGCGGCATGCCGCCGCGACGCCTGCGATGATCTCGGACACCACCTTCGTCGAGAGCCGGGCGGCGGCGATGTAGTCGAGCATAAAGAGCGGAGTCGCGCCCTGGCAGACCACGTCGTTGGCGCCGTGGGCCACGATGTCGGCGCCCACGACACGCCACCGGTCCGCGAGGCCGGCGACCTGCACCTTGGTGCCCACGCCGTCAATCGAGCTCACCAGCACAGGGTCCCGGTACCCGCTGAGCCGGAACAGCCCGCCGAAGCCGTCCCCCGATCCCAGCGCCCCCTTCGCGTACGTGGAGCGAATCCTGGCGCCCAGGCCCGCCAGGATCGCGTCCTTATGATCACGGTCCACCCCGGCGCTGCGGTAGGTGAGCGGCGGGGACGGGTGATGCGGCATCAGGGCGAGAGGCCGGAGGTCTCCAGCGCGTGCCGGCCCGCCATCGCCTCCGTGGGAGTCTCGGTGGGATATCGGCCGTCGAGGCAGGCGAGGCAGAGGTCCTGCCGCGGCAGCGCGAGCGCCTCGATGAGCCCGTTGATGCTCAGGTACCCGAGGCTGTCGGCTTCGATCGATGCGCGGATCTCTTCCACGGAGAGGCGGGACGCGACCAATTCCCCCCGGCTGCTCGTATCGATCCCGTAGTAGCAGGCATTCAGGATCGGCGGCGAGGAGACGCGGAAGTGGATCTCGCGCGCGCCGGTCCGGCGCAGCATGCGCACGATCTGCCGGCTCGTAGTGCCACGGACGATCGAGTCGTCGACAAGGACGATCCGGCGGCCGGCAACGACCTCCCGAATGGGGTTGAGCTTGACGCGCACGCCGAAGTCCCGCGACGACGGATCGGGCTGGATGAAGGTCCGGCCGACGTACCGGTTTTTGATCAACCCCACCTCGCAGGGGATGCCGCTGGCGTCCGCGTAGCCCATCGCCGCGGATGTCCCCGAGTCGGGTACCGCGATCACGGCATCCGCCGCGACCGGGTGCTCGCAGGCGAGGAGACGGCCCATCCGGCGCCGGACCTGGTGCACGTTCTGGCGCTCGATGACCGTGTCCGGGCGCGCGAAATAGATGTACTCGAAGACGCACGCGGCCCGGCGGACGACCGGAAGCACCTGGATCGCGCGCACGCCGGCGGCGTCCGCCACCACCAGCTCTCCCGGGCGCACCTCGCGGAGGTATTCCCCGCCGATCTGGTCGAACGCGCAGCTCTCCGAGGCGAACACGACCGCGCGGCCGAGCCGGCCGAGCGCAAGCGGCCGGATCCCGTTCGCGTCTCGAAAGGCCACGAGGGTATCCCGCGCCATCGCCACGACGGTGTATGCGCCGCTGATCCGGCGCATGCAGCCGGCGACTGCGTCCTCGAGCGTCGGGGCGGTTGAGGCGGCGATCAGCTTCGTGATCACTTCGGTGTCGGATGTGGCGCGGAACCGGTGGCCGGCGTCCTCCAGTTCGCGGCGGAGTGATGGGGCGTTGACCAGGTTGCCGTTGTGCGCCAGCGCAAGCGTGCCCCAGGGACTCTGCTCCAGGAACGGCTGGGCGTTCTCGAGCGACGCCGAGCCCATCGTCGAGTACCGGACGTGGCCGATCCCTGTTGCTCCGGACAGCGTCTCCAGGCGGTTGGGCGTGAAGACGGCGGCGACCAGGCCCATGTCCTTGACGAGATGCGTCCGCGCGCCGTCGAACGTGGCGATCCCCGCGCTCTCCTGACCCCGGTGCTGGAGCGCGTACAGGCCGAGATGGGCCAGGGGAGCCGCCGGCGCGCCCTCCGTACGAATGCCGAAGACCCCGCACTCTTCGCGCAGTTTGTCCCAGGGGGTCATCGCGGTGCTCCCGGCGACTGCCGGCAACCTCTGCTTGCTGTTTGCCCCACTCCAGTTTGGAGTCCCTGCAGGGGCGCCTGCACCTGCCCCTGCGCGGCGGCCGCTAAGTCGTCCACCTCGACATCGATCCACGGATCGGGCGGCCCATTGTCGGGGCCGATGGCCAGCCGGCGTCCGCCGACGGCCCCCAGCACCTGGACCGGAACCGCGAGCCGCTGCGCCAGGCGCCGCAGCGCCGGCAGTTGGTCAGACAAGAGCGACACCACGATCCGGCCGATTCCCTCGCCGAAGAGGACGCGGTCGGTTCGCTCACCACGGCCGAGCGCGAAGGCGATGCGGGCCCCCCGGCCGCCCGCGATGCAGCACTCGGCCAGCGCCACCGCGATCCCGCCGTCGGCGCAGTCGTGGGCGGACGAGACCAGCCGCTGCGCCACCGCCTCCCGCGTGCACTCGATCAGGCGCGCCGTCCCGGCCAGATCCGGCCGGCGCAGCCGCCCCGCGGTGACCCCGTGCACGGTGGCCAGGTACTCGCTCCCGTCCAGCTGCGGGACCCCGCCGCCCAGGAGCACGACCAGGTGGCCGTCCTTCTTCCATCCGGGCGTGGCGTGACAGCGGACATCCGCGAGCACGCCCAGCATCGCGATGACCGGGGTCGGGAAGATGGCGCCGTCCGCCTCGTTGTAAAAGCTGACGTTCCCGCCGACGACGGGCACCGCGAGCGCCTCGCAGGCCTGCGCGATCCCCTCGATGGCCTCGCGAAACGTCCAGAAGACCTCGGGCCGCTCGGGGCTGGCGAAGTTGAGGCAGTCCGTCACGGCCGCGGGGGTCGCCCCAACGCAGGCGAGGTTCTGGGCGGCCTCGAGGACGGCCAGCATCCCGCCGGCCTGGGGATCGAGATAGCAGTACCGGCCGTTGCCGTCCGCGCTCAGCGCAAGCCCGCGAGGGAACGCATCCTTGAGGCGGAGCACGGCCGCGTCCGCGCCCGGGAGGACCACGGTATTGGTCTGCACCATATGATCGTACCGGCGAAACACCCACCGCTTGTCCGCGATGTTGGGGGCGGCCAGGAGCGCCAGGAGCGCCGCCCGGGGCGGAGCCGCCGGAATCGCCGCCGGATCGACGCGGCGGACCTCGTCCAAGTAGGCCGGCTCCTTCGCCGCGGGAGCGTACACCGGCGCGTCGACGAGGCTGCGCGGATCCAACAAGGCGACGGGCGTGCTTCCCTCGCCGATGGCCAGCCGCGGCGACGCGATCACGCACCCGATAACCGCGGCCTCGAGCCCCCAGCGCCGGCCGATGCGGAGCACCTCATCCCCTCGCCCGGCCTGCGCGATGAGGAGCATCCGCTCCTGGGACTCGCTGAGCAGCACCTCTTCGGCCGTCATGCCGTCCTCGCGCCGCGGCACGCGGCTGAGATCGATCTCCATTCCCACCCCGCCGCGCGCGGACATCTCGGATGCGGCGCAGGTCAGTCCCGCGGCCCCCATATCCTGGATCGCGATGACGGCCCCGGAGGCCAGGGCCTCCAGGCTCGCCTCGATGAGGAGTTTGCCGGTGAACGGATCCCCCATCTGCACCGCGGATCGGTCGCGGGGATCCCCCGCCAGTTCCGCGGAGGCGAAGGAGGCCCCGTGGATCCCGTCGCGGCCGGTCCGCGCCCCGAGATAGACGACCGGGTTGCCCGGTCCGGCGGCGCGCGAGGTCGCCAGCTTATCTCCGCGGGCGAGCCCCAGGCAGGCCACGTTGACGAGCGGGTTGCTCCGGTAGCACGGGGCAAACACGGTCTCTCCACCGACCGTCGGCACGCCGATGCTGTTCCCGTAGGCCGAGATCCCCGAGACGACCCCGTGGATGATGGGGGCCACTCGGGCGTCCCCAGGGGGTCCAAACCGGAGCGAATCGAGCAGCGCGATCGGGCGGGCGCCCATAGCCAGGATGTCGCGGATGATGCCGCCGACGCCGGTGGCGGCCCCGTGGAACGGCGCCACGGCGCTCGGATGGTTGTGGCTTTCCATCTTGAAGACGGCCGCCCACCCGCCGCCGACGTCGACGGCGCCGGCGTTCTCCCCCGGCCCCTGAAGCACCCCGCGGCCGGCGACCGGCAGCCGCCGCAGCGCGGCCTTGGAGTGCTTGTAGGCGCAGTGCTCGCTCCACATCACTCCGAACATCGCGAGCTCCACCCGGTTCGGCTCCCGGCCGAGCCGGCGGCGGATCTCGTCGACCTCAGCCTTGAAGAGTCCCGCCTCGGACCGGCTCTCGGAACGCCGCGTGGTCTGCTCGACGGCCACGGTCACCGCGCCTCCAGGGCGGCGCGGGTGCCGGGCGCAGCCGGCGGCCGCGCGGCCACCCACCGGTCGAGCGAATCGAAGATGAGCCGGCCGTCCTCGCCGCCGAGCAGCCCCTCGCTCGCGCGCTCCGGATGAGGCATCAGCCCGACCACGGCGCCGGTGCGGCTCGCCACCCCGGCGATCGCGTCGTGCGAGCCATTGGGGTTGGCCCCGGGTCCGGTCGCGCCGGAGGCGTCGCAGTACCGGAACGCAATCTGCCGGCCGGCGAGGAGCGAGCGGTGCGTCGGGGGATCCGCGTAGTAGTTGCCCTCCGCGTGCGCGATCGGCAGGCGGAGGACCTGCCCGGGGACCAGGGCACAGGTGAAGGGCGTGTCCGTCCGCTCGGCGCGGATGTGCACACACTCGCACCGGAACTCCCCGCCCGCGTTGGGCCGCATCGCGCCGGGCAGCAGTCCGGCCTCGAGGAGCACCTGGAACCCGTTGCAGATGCCGAGCGTCGCCCCGCCCCCGGCCGCGTACGCGCGCAGCGCGCGCACCACCGGCGAGGTCGCCGCGATCGCCCCCGCCCGCAGGTAATCGCCGTGGGCGAACCCGCCGGGGAGGATCACCGCGTCGAGGCCGTCCAGCGTCCGTTCCTCATGCCACACGTACTGCGCGCGGTGCCCGAGCACGTCCCGCACGACATGATAGGTGTCGGCGTCACAGTTGCTTCCGGGGAACACGATGATCCCGATGTCCACCGCGGACCTCCCTCAGACGATGTCGTAGCGGTATTCTTCGATCAGCGTGTTGGCGAGGAACCCCTCGCACATCTTCCGCACCCGCTCCTCCAGCCCGCCGTCGTCCGGCCGGCCGTCGTCCGCGATCTCCAGTTCGAAGTACTTGCCGGCCCGGACGGCGCGCACGCCGCCGTGGCCGAGCGCGTCCAGGCCGTGACGGATCGCCTGGCCGGGCGCGTCGAGCACGCCGGGCTTGAGCGTCACAACGATCCGAACGGTGCGGGCCGCTTGGGTGCTCACGTCCGTCACCTCATTGCTCCGGCAGTGGCTCGCCGGTCAGCCGGGTGTAGGCCTCGCAGTATCGCGCCCGGGTGGCGGCAATCACCTCGGGGGGCAGCGGGGGGGCCGGCGGCTGCTTGTTCCATCCGATCTGCTCCAGATAATCGCGCACGATCTGCTTGTCGAAACTCTCGGTCGATCCGGCCGCCGCGTACGCGGAGGCGTCCCAGAACCGCGACGAATCGGGGGTGAGGACCTCATCGATCAACACGATCTCACCGCCGTCCAGCCCGAACTCGAACTTCGTGTCGGCCACGAGCAGGCCGCACCGCTCGGCCTGGGCGGCCCCCTCCCGGTAGATCGCCAGGCTCGCCTCCCGAAGCCGGCGGGTCAGATCCGCGCCGACCAGCTGCGCCATCCGCGGTAGGGTGATGTTTTCGTCGTGGCCCGCCTGCGCTTTCGTCGCCGGCGTGAACACCGGCGCCGGGAGCCGGCTTCCCATACGGAGCCCGGCGGGCAGCGGCTCGCCGCCCACCGCCCCCGTGGCCGCGTACTCCTTCCACGCCGAGCCCGCGAGGTAGCCGCGCACCACGCACTCGATGCCGATCGGCCGGAGCCTGCGCACGAGCATCGACCGGCCGGCCAGCATCTGCCGCTGTGCGTGGACGGAGGGGGGGAACGTCTCCGGGTCAATGGAAATACAGTGGTTCGGAACGATGTCGCGGAGGCGCCCGAACCAGAACGCCGAGAGGCCGGTGAGCACCCGGCCCCGGTCCGGTATCCCGACCGGCAGGACGGCGTCGAACGCAGAGAGCCGGTCGGTGGCGACGATCAGCAGGTGCTCCCCCAGATCGTAGATATCGCGGACCTTCCCCCGCGAGAACAAGGGGAGGTCCAGGTGGGTCTCCGTGACCGCCGGGGCAACTGCCGCCTGCCCCATCGCGCCCGTGCCCGGCGTCCCCCTGCCCACGACCGCTTCATGCATCCGCGTTTCCTCCTCTCTGCGTCGTGCCTCTCTGCGTCCCGCCCGCGGCCGGCAACCTCTGCGTGCTGTCTGCTCCACCCTGGTTTGGAGTCCCCGAAGGGGGCACCGCGGGAGCCTCGGAGAGTCCGAGGCGGGTGAAGATCGCGTCCACGTGGCGCAGCGCCGCGGAGGCGTCGAAGCAGGCCTCCAGCTCGGCGTCCGGGAGCGCGCCGGACTCCCGAATCAGATCCCGAAACCGCCCCCGGCCCTCCAACGCCCGCATCGCCGCCGATTGCACGATGCGGTAGGCCTCCTCCCGCCCGAGCCCGCGCTCGATGAGCGCCAGCAGCACCCGGTGGGAGAAGACGAGCCCGCCGGTCTTCTCCAAGTTTTCGCGCATGCGGTCGGGGTACACGCGGAGGCCCTCGATCACCTCGGCGAGCTTGCGGGTCATATACTCGGCGAGCGAGGTCGCATCCGGAATGATCACCCGCTCCACCGACGAATGCGTAATGTCCCGCTCCCCCCACAGCGCGATGTTCTCCAGCGCCGCCAGGGCGTCGGCCCGCATGACGCGGGCCAGCCCGGCCACCCGCTCGCTGATGATCGGGTTTCGCTTGTGCGGCATCGCCGACGATCCCGTCTGGCCTTCGCGAAACGGCTCTTCCACTTCGCCCAGTTCGGTGCGCTGCAGCGTCCGGATCTCGGTGGCGATCTTCTCGAGCGTCCCCGCGACCACCGCGAGATGCGTGAGGTACTCCGCGTGCCGGTCCCGCTGGATGATCTGCGACGACACCGGGGCCGGCCGGAGGCCGAGCCCGGCGCAGACATACGCTTCCACTTCCGGCGGCGTGTGCGCGTAGGTCCCGACCTCGCCGGAGATCTTGCCGACGGCGATCGCCTCGCGGGCGCGGCGGAGGCGGTCCAGGCCCCGCCCGACTTCCGCGTACCACAGGGCCGCCTTGAGCCCGAACGTGATCGGCTCGGCGTGGATGCCGTGGGTCCGGCCGGCCATCACGGTGCGGCGGTGCCGGGTGGCCAGCGCCCCGAGCGCCCGGTGCAGGCGCGCCAGCTGGCCCGCGATCAGATCGGCGGCCTGGACCATCAGCGCCGACAGGGCGGTATCCACGACATCGGAGGACCCCAGCCCGCGGTGCAGGTAGCGGGCGTCCTCGCCGGCGCTCTCGCCGACAACGCGGAGGAACGCCACGACGTCGTGGCGCGTCTCCCGCTCTTCCAGATCCTCGATGCGGGCCACGCTCCCCACGCGGGCCCGCTCCCGCAGCCGGCGCGCCGCCGCCTCGGGGATCAGCCCCGCCTTCGCCTGTCCCTCGGCGGCGAGCAGCTCGATCTCCAGCCACGTGGCGAACTTCGTCTCGGGGCTCCACAGCGCCGCCATCTCCGGCGAGGTGTACCGCGGGATCACGCCCACCCCTCCTGGCAGTAGATCATGTGCTCGCGCTCCGGCCCCACGCCGACGAGCGCGAGCGGCACGCCGACGATCTCCTCGATGCGCCGGAGGAACGCCCGCGCCTCGACGGGCAGGTCGGTGAGATGCCGCGCGCCCGTGGTGGGGCAGCGCCACCCGGGGAGATCCTCGTACACCGGCTCGACCCGCGCCATCGCCGCGGTATGCGGGACGGTCTGGAGCGTCCGGCCGTCCAGCCGGTAGGCGACCGCGAGCCGGATCGTCTCAAAGGTGTCGAACACGTCGACCTTCATCACCGCCAGGTGCGTGAATCCCGCCACCTCCGCGGCAAAGCGCGCGGCCACGCCGTCGAACCAGCCGCAGCGGCGCGGCCGGCGGGTCGTGGCGCCGAACTCCTGGCCAATGGTGCGCATCCGGTCGCCGATCGCGTCCCCGAGCTCGGTCGGCATCGGACCCGAGCCGACCGCGGTCGTGTATGCCTTCGCGACGCCGAGCACCCGCGTGATCTTGTACGGGGGAATGCCGGCCCCGGCGCTGGCGCCCCCCGGCAGGGTCGTCGATGAGGTGACGAACGGGTACAACCCCCAGTCGAGGTCGCGCATGACGCCCAGCTGACCTTCCAGCAGCACCGCCCGGTCCGCCCTCAGCGCCTCCTGAACGAGCGGATGCGTGTCGGCGATGTAGGGATGCAGCCGGCCGGCCCACCGCTGGCAGGCCGTGAGCAGCATCTTGACCTCCACCGGTTCGTGCCGGTAGACGCCGCGCATCACGGCGCTCTTTCGGTCCGCGATGTAGCGTAACTGCTCTGCGAGATGCTTTTCCTCGAAGAGATCTCCTGCGCGGACGCCGATCCGCCCGACCTTGTCGCTGTAGACCGGCCAGATGCCCTGCTTGGTCGTCCCGTGCGGGCTCCCGCCGCGCGCCAGTTCCTCGAGCTCGTCGGTGAGGATATGGTGCGCAAAGATCAGATGGGCGCGGTCGGAAACCCACAGACGGCCGACGGTCGGCATCCCCACGCGCTCGACCTCGGCAATCTCGGCCAGCAGGACCTCGGGGTTGACGGCGACGCCCGGGCCGATCACGCACTGGGCGGCCGGATGAAAGATGCCCGACGGCAGCAGGTGGAGCCGGAAGGTGCCGTGCTGGTTTTGAATGGTGTGGCCGGCGTTGTTTCCGCCGTTGTAGCGGATCACCACATCGGCATGGCGGGCCAGCGTGTCGACGACCTTGCCCTTCCCCTCATCGCCCCACTGCGCTCCGACCACCGCGGTCACAGGCATTACCGCGCCCTCCCGCTCTGGTGCGGGGGTACCATCCCGGGCTCCGGCCTGCCGGCGAGGCGGGAGGCCTTCTCCTCCACCTCATCGGCGAGGCGCGCCTTATAGGCGCGATAGCGCTCCCGCAGGGCGGGGTCGGCCGTGCCCAGGACCTGCACCGCGAGGAGCGCGGCGTTCCGCGCGCCCCCGATGCCCACGGTCGCCACCGGCACCCCGCCGGGCATCTGGGCGGTCGAGAGCAGGGCGTCGAGTCCCCCGAGGGTCGAGCCGGCCAGCGGGACGCCGATGACCGGCAGCACGGTCCGCGCCGCGAGCACGCCCGCGAGGTGGGCCGCGGCGCCCGCCCCGGCGATAAAGACCCGAATCCCCCGCGCCTCCGCCTCGCTCACGTACTTCTCGACCCGGGCCGGCGAACGGTGGGCGGAGGCGATCGTCATCTCGTAGGCGACCCCAAACTCCTGGAGCACCCGGCCCGCCTCATCCATCGTGGCGAGGTCGCTGTCGCTCCCCATCACGATCCCGACCAGGGGACGGCCGCCCGCCGGACCCGTCATCGCATCTGCCTCCTCACGCGCTGACCTGTGTCCCACTCTTCGCGTCGATCAGCGTCGGCCCCGAGCCCGCGGGCGAACGCCCGTCCGCGGGGGCGGATCCCGCCGCGTCCCGCGGCGCGGGCGCCGATGTCGCGCCGGTAGATTTTCCCCTCATACCGCACCGCCTCGACGGCGCGGTACGCGCGGGTCCTCGCCTCATTGAGAGTGTCCCCGATTCCGACGACGGTGAGCACCCGTCCGCCCGAGGAGACCACCCGTCCGTCCCGCACGGATGTTCCGGCGTGAAAGACCCGGACCCCCTCGACGGCGGCGGCAGCGGGGAGGCCCGTGATGGGATCACCGGTCCTCGGAGATTCGGGGTACCCGTCCGTGGCGAGCACGACGCCCACGGCGCTCTCGGGACGCCAGCGAGGCGTCCACCGTTCGAGCGATCCGGTGAGCACAGCCTCCGCGGCCTCAACGAGCCCGCTCTCGAGCAGTGGAAGCAAGACCTGGGCTTCGGGATCTCCCAGGCGAACATTGAACTCCAGCACCTGCGGCCCATCGGCGGTCAGCATCAATCCCGCGAACAACACGCCCCGATAGGGACGGCCTTCCTGGGCCATCGCCCAGACCGCCGGCTCGAGCACTTCGTCGGTGATCCGGTCGAGGACCGCCGGAGAGGCGGCAGGCACGGGCGCATACGCGCCCATCCCACCCGTGTTGGGGCCGCGGTCGAGATCTCCCAGCCGCTTGTGATCCTGGGCCGGGAGCAGCGGGCAGACCGCGGTCCCGTCGCACAGCGCGAACACGCTGACCTCTTCGCCCGACAGCATCTCCTCGACGATGACCCGGGCCCCGGCGTCGCCGAACCGCCGCGCCACCATCGCCGCCTCCACCGCGGCGATCGCTTCCGCTGCGGTCGCGGCCACCGTCACGCCCTTCCCGCCGGCGAGCCCGTCAACCTTGATCACGCACGGCCGGGCCCGCCCCCGGATGTCCTCGATCGCGCGGGCGGGATCGTCGAAGATCGCGAACGGAGCGGTGGGGATCCCGTAGCGGCGGCAGAGCGTCTTCATGAACGCCTTGCTGGACTCCAGCCGGGCGGCGGCCTGGGTGGGTCCGAAGGCGCGCAACCCGCGGCGCTCGAACAGGTCGACCACGCCCGCGGCCAGGGGGGCCTCGGGCCCGACGAACGTCAGGTCGATCCCGTATTGCTCAGCGCAGGCGGCGAGCGCTCCAATATCGTTGGAGGACAGCGGCAGGCATGGCGCGATTTCACCCATCCCTGGGTTGCCCGGAGCGCAGAAGAGCGACAGCGAGCCCTCCTGCCGGAGTTTCCAGGCCATCGCGTGCTCTCGCCCGCCCGAGCCGATAACGAGGACCTTCATGGCCGCTCCACGTCGTGGTGGGGTGGCGATTGTTCGGTTTTTCGTCTGCTATTAGATCGAAAGGGACGATGAAGTACGATTCCACTATAGCATATGCGGAGGAATCTGGAAAGATGTCGATAAATGTTCGTGTTTTCGTGAACCGGTGGCCGCCAGCGCGCCGGGAATCTGCTAGGAAACCTCCAGAAAAACGGCGAACTTTGCAGATAGGGAGAACGGAGGTGTCGTGGCACGCGCCGTCATTACGGGGATTGGTGCGATCACGCCGGTAGGACTGTCGGCCCGCGAAAGCTGGGCCAGCCTGCTCGGTGGGCGGAGCGGCGTCCGGCCCCTCAGCCGGTTTGACGCCTCTCCGTATCCTGTCCGCATCGCCGCGGAGGTCAGGGGTTTCGACCCCCTTGCGGTGATCAGCCGCAAGCGCGTGCGGCGGACCGCCAGGTTCGCTCAACTCGCGATCGCGGCCACCCAGGAAGCCGTCACGGATGCGCGGCTGCCCCCGCTCCCGCAGATCACCGATCGAGTTGGAATCTCCATCGCCACGGCGCTCGGCGGGATCGACGTCGTCGACTCCGAGGCGCCGCGCTCCGATGGCAAAGCGCCGGTGCGCGTCACCCCGTTTCTCCTGCCCATGCTGATCTCCAACATGGCCGCCTCCGCCGTCAGCATCCACTTCGGCCTTCACGGGCCGTCCAATACCTCCGTGGGCGCCTGCGCCAGCGGCACGATCGCCCTGGCCGAGGCCCGGCGGTGGATTCGCGCGGGAGAGGCGGACTACGTGCTGGCGGGGGGGACCGAAGCCGGGATCACCCCGACCGTCTGGGCGGCGCTGTGCGCCCTCGGCGCCCTCAGCACGCGGAACGACGCGCCGGAGCGGGCGAGCCGCCCGTTCGACCTCAACCGGGACGGCTTCGTGTACGGCGAAGGCGCGGTCGTCTTCGTGGTGGAGCGCGAGGACCTCGCGCGCGCCCGCGAGGCCCACATCTATGCCGAGCTGGCCGGCGCGGGGATGACGAGCGACGCATATCATGAAACAGCCCCCCAGCCGGAGGGCGACGCGGCGGCCCGGGCGATGCGCCTTGCGCTGGCCGATGCGGGGGCACGGGCCGAGGACGTGGACCTCGTCGTGGCCCACGGGACGGGGACCCCGCTGAACGATGCCGCGGAGACCCGCGCCATCAAACTGGCGCTCGGGTCCCGGGCCTCCAAGATCCCGGTCTCGGCGCCGAAGAGCATGGTCGGCCACATGATCGGGGCGGCGGGAGCCCTCGATGCGCTCGTCGGGGTGCTGGCGATCCGGGACGGGCGGATTCCTCCGACGGTGAACCTCGAAACCCCGGACCCGGTCTGCGACCTCGACTACGTCCCCCGCCAAGCCCGCGCCGCCCGGGTGCGCCTGGCCCTCGCGAACGCGTTTGGGTTCGGGGGACAGAACTGTGTCGTGGCCGTCCGGACGGCGCCGGGACGGTAGGCCACCCCGCACTCCACGTCATTCTTCTCGGAGGCAGCCGCGGTGTTCGAAGGAGCGTTCACGGACAGGATCGCGCTCGTGACCGGGGCGTCGCGCGGGATCGGACGGGCCACCGCCCTCACGTTCGCGCGCGGCGGGGCCGACGTCGTGGTGCACTACCACCGCAGCCAGGCCATGGCCGAGGAAGTCGCCGCGACCGTGCGGGGGCTCGGCCGGCGCGCGGTGGTGGTGGGGGCGAACCTCGAGGCCCCCGAAGAGATCGCCCGCCTCTTCGATGAGGTCGGCGCCCGGTTCGGGGCGCTGGATATCTTTGTCGCGAATCACGCGGCCACCGCGTTCAAGCCGACCCTGGAGGTCAAACCGCATCACCTCCAGCGGACCTTTGACCTGATCGTGCGGTCGCTGGTCCTGTGCGTCCAGCGGGCGGTGCCGCTGATGAAGGGCCGGGAGGGAGCGATCGTCACCATCGGCGGGCAGGGCACCGTGGAGTGCCTGCCCAATTATGCTCTGCTCGCCGCCGCCAAGGGAGCGATGGAGACGTGGACGCGGTATCTCGCCTACGAGCTTGCGCGGGACGGCATCACCGCCAACTGCGTCAGCCCCGGGGTGATCTTGACCGACTCGTCGCGCTTCTACGGCGGCGACCGGTTCGCCGAGTTTGACCGGCTGGTTTCCGACTACACGCCGCGGGGCCGGATGGGGACCCCAGAAGACGTCGCCGCGGTCGTGGCGTTCCTCTGCACGCCGGCCGCCCGGTATGTGATGGGGCAGACGATCGTGGTGGACGGCGGGCTCGGACTCGTCACCGCGCCCTTCGAAGCGTTCCGCATGAGAGGGGAGGGTCGGGCATGAACAAGGTCGTCACCTGCGAAGAGGTCGTCGCGCAGATCGAGGATGGGGCAACGGTGGCCATCGGCGGCTCGTCGCTGTCGCGGAAGCCCATGGCCCTCGTGCGCGCCCTCGCCCGCAGCGACCGCAAGAACCTCCGGCTGATCGTGAACGTCGGGGGCCCGGAGGTGGACCTCCTCATCGGCACGGGACGGGTCGCCGAGGTCATCTACGCGTTCGTCGGGTTCGAGGTGATGGGACTGGCGCCCCACTTCCGGCGCGCCCGGCAGGATGGGTCGGTAAAGTTTCAGGAGTGGACCGAGTACACGGTGATGGCCGGGCTGGATGCGGCGATCAAACGCGTGCCGTTCCTCCCGACCCACGCCGGGCTGGGCACCGATGTGATGCGGGTCAATCCCGCGTTCCGCACGATCCAGGATCCGTTCGAAGGGAAGACGCTCCTGGCCGTGCCCGCCCTCCGGCCGGACGTGGCGCTGATCCACGTCAACCTGGCGGATGCCCAGGGCAACGGCGTCATCCTGGGAGACGGCCACATGGACGCGCTCTGCGCCAAGGCGGCGCGCAGAACGTACCTTTCGGCCGAGCAGATCCTGCTCCCCGAGCGGCTGCAGACCTACGGGCACGACGTCCGGATCCTGCGCCCGCTCGTCACCGGGGTCGTCGAGGCTCCGTGGGGCGCGCACTTCACGGGGTGCGCTCCCGACTACCGGGCGGACCTCACGCACGTCCAGGAGTACCTGGGCGCCGCCCGCGACGGCCCGGCCTGGCACGAGTACCTCGAGCGCTACGTGTTCGCGAGCGATCAGGACTACCTGCGGGCGCTCGGCAGCGAGCGGACGCTGGGGGAGCGGCTGAGAGTGTAGCCGTCAGGAGGGAATCATGCCGGAGTACAGCATCGACGAGTTGATCATCGCCTGCATGGCGCGGGAGCTCCGAGGCGAGGTCATCGTTACGTCCGTGACCACGCTCGGCGCGCTGGCCGCGCACCTGGCGAAGAACACGCACGCGCCCGACCTGGCCGTCCTCTCCACTCCGGAGTCCGGGATGGACGCGATCCCCATGCCCACCCTCTCTCTCGGACAGTTCCTCACCGACAACCAGCGGGCGATCCCGCTGACGATGGAAGACATCTTCGATGCGATCTTCACCGACCGATTCCGCATCTGGATCAATCCCGCCCAGATCGATCAGGCGGGCAACGTGAACATCTCGGTCATCGGCCCGTGGGAGCGCCCCAAGGTCGCCCTGGTGGGCTCGCGCGGGATTCCCGAGGACACGAGCCATCTCTCGCAGGGTCTCTACTACCTCACGTCGCACTCGCCGCGGACGGTGGTGTCCAGGGTCGACTTCATCAGCGGCGTGGGGTACACGCCCGAGCGCGAGAAGTGGCTCGGCGCCCACGGCGCGCCCACGTGCCTCGTCACCGACCTCGGGGTGTTCGGGTGGAATCCCCAGAGCGGCAAAATGGTGCCCCGCAGCCTCCACCCGGGGGTCACGGCGGATCAGGTGAAAGAGCGCACCGGCTTCCCGATCGAGGTGCCACCCCGGCTGCCGGTGACGGCGCCGCCGGGCGACGAGGAGATCGCGATCATCCACGCCGCCGATCCCCTCGAGGTGCGCAAGCTGGAGTTTTCGTCGGGGAAGGACGCCGCGGAAAAGTTTGCGGCGATCTACGAGCGGGAGCGGCAGACCCTCCACGCCGCCTGGCCGCGGCGCCGGCATTGATGCCCTGATGGCCGGGGGCCCGCTGGCCGGCCGCCGGGCCGTGATCACCGGAGGCGGCCGCGGCATCGGCCGCGCGGTCGCGCATCAACTCGCCGGGATGGGCGCCGATGTCGCGGTGATCGCGCGGACGCGCGAGCAGGTTGATCGCGTGGCGCGGGAGGTCGGCGCGCGCGGCGTCCGAGGACTTGGCGTGTCAGCGGATCTCAGCACGTCCGCCGCCTGCCGGAGCGGAATGCACGCCGCCCGCGAGGGGCTCGGCGGCATCGACATTTTGGTGAACAACGCGGGGTGGACGCTCACCACCCCTTTCCTCGAGGAGTCCGAGGACTACTGGCGGCGGGTGATCGACATCAATCTCTGGGGGACCATCTTTTGCACCCGCGCGGCGCTCGAATGGATGGTGGAGCACGGCGGCGGGGTGATCGTCAATGTCGCCAGCGACGCCGGGCGCGTCGGCACAGGGGGCGAGGCGGTCTACTCGGCGGCCAAGGGCGGCGTCATCGCGCTCACCCGATCGCTCGCGCGCGAACTGGCGTCCCGGCAGGTCCGGATCAACTGCGTCTGCCCCGGCCCCACCGAGACCGAGGTCCTGGCGGAGAACCGGGCCGATCCGGCCCACGCGTCCCGGATCGAGCGGATGGTCCGCCTGATCCCGATGCGGCGGGTCGCCCAGCCTGAGGAGATCGCCGAGGCGGTGGCGTTCTTCTGCTCCGACGCCTCCCGCTATATCACGGGGCAGGTGTTGAGCGTCTCGGGCGGCCTGACGATGGTCTGATGGCCGGGCGCGAACATCCGCTGCGGATCGCCGTGGACTGCATGGGGGGCGATTTTGCCCCCCGAGAAATCGTCGCGGGAGCCCTCGCCGCCGCCGGGGAGGAGGAGATCCGCGTCCTCCTCGTGGGTGTCCCAGACGCGCTCACCCCCCTGGTGCCCCCCGACGCGCTCAGGTCGGGGGAGGCAGAGATCGTCCCGAGCGACGGCGCCATTCCCGAGGGGGCGTCTCCGCTGGTGGCCCTGCGGGCCAGCCCCAACGCTTCTATGGCGGTGACGATGCGGCAGGTGGCGCAGGGCCGGGCCGGCGCCGCGGTGAGCGCCGGCAGCACCGGGCCGACGCTGCTCGCCGCGGTTCGGGAGATCGGGATGATCAAAGGCGCGCGCCGCGCCTGCGTCGGCCGCCAGATCTTGGGCATGCACCCGGAGACGTTCCTGATCGATCTCGGCCCGACGCTCGACTCCGAACCGCGCGACCTGCTCGAGTTCGCCGTCATCGGCGCCACGTATATGCGGGTCTTCGGCGGGATCGCAAATCCGACCGTGGCGCTCCTCAGCAACGGGCGCGAGGCCGGCAAGGGCAACCGCGTCGTCAAGGAGACGGCCGGGCTCCTCGCGCGCAGCGGCCTCCAATTCGTCGGGCTGGTCGAGGGGCACCACCTGATGAGCGGGGCGGCCAACGTCGTGGTGTGCGATGGGTTCGTGGGGAACGTCGCGCTGAAGACCGTGGAGGGCCTCGGCCGGGAACTCGCGGGGTGGCTGCGGCTCGAGCTGCGCGGGGAGCTGCCACTGGAGAGGATCGAGGGGCTCGCCGCCCGGCTGATCGAGATCACCAACCAGATCGACCTCCACGGCAGCCTGCCGCTCCTCGGGATCAACGGCAACGTCGTGATGGCCCACGGGGCCTCGGACCGCCACGCCGCCCGGGCGGCGATCGCGCAGG